>Ga0302319_10013459_pt1 | contig 15343 bp, 10 predicted proteins | sample Bog_T0_2_FD_203319 | JGI IMG/M metagenome (GOLD analysis project Ga0302319, IMG submission 203319) | Peat permafrost microbial communities from Stordalen Mire near Abisko, Sweden - Bog_T0_2 | ecosystem: Environmental > Terrestrial > Soil > Wetlands > Peat | place: Sweden: Abisko, Stordalen Mire... | reverse complement strand
TCGCTGGGGCATGAGCTCAAGGTCGTGAAGTGGGACCTGGAACGCATGCGCGTTCTGCTCGCGGCTCTGGGCGATCCTCACCGCCGCGGCCGCTTCGTGCATGTGGCCGGCACCAACGGCAAAGGGTCCACCTGCGCCATGATCGAGGCTGCGCTGCGCGCGAGCGGTCTGCGAACGGGACTCTATACGTCGCCGCATCTCGTCAGTCCGCGCGAGAGAATTTTTATCGAAGGGCAGCCGATTTCCGAGGAAGCCTGGGTCGCGGTGTTTCAGGAAGTGCGTGACGCCGCGGAAAGACTGCTTGCGGCGGAGGCGATCGCGGCGCACCCGAGTTTCTTCGAAACCGTCACGGCCATGGCATTTCTGGCCTTTGCGCGGGCCGGCGCGGAGATCGCCGTGCTCGAAACGGGACTGGGCGGCAGGCTCGATGCCACGAACGTGGTGGAACATCCGGAAGTCGCGGTGATTACGCCGGTCGATTTCGACCACGAGGCGTTTCTCGGATCGGCCATCGAATCGATTGCGGCGGAGAAGGCCGGAATCCTGAAAGAGGGGAGTCCGGCGGTGTTCGCGGCGCAGCGGCCCGAGGCGCTGCGCGTGCTGGAAAACCGCGCGCTGGAGCTGGATATAGCGGTGCGGCATTCGGCGGCGTGGAGGGTGGAGAACCTGGCGTGCGACCGGTACGGCAGCCGGTTCAGGCTCTCCGGAAACAGCGCGCGACCTGGCCGCACGGCACGGCCGGGCGCTGTTGCCGAAAGCTTTGACGCCGCAGGACGTGCGGCCCGCGCGCTGGTGTCGGACGAGGAGATTCCGATCGAATGTCCGCTCGCCGGCATGCACCAGGTGGAGAATGCGCGGACGGCGGTGGCAGCGCTGGCGACGATGAACGTTCCGGCGGCTGCGATTCGCGCGGGGATCGCCGGGGTGCGCTGGCCGGGGCGTCTGGAGCGCGTGGCGGCAAGTCCCGAAATTATTCTGGACGGCGCGCACAATCCGGCGGGAGCGCGGGCGCTGGCGGATTACATCCGGCAGTTCTTCGCGCATGAACCGGTGCGGATCGTTTTCGGCGCCATGCGCGACAAGGCGGTGGAGGAAGTGACGAATACACTGTTCCCTCTGGCGGCGGAGATTATTCTGACCGCGCCGGATCAGCCGCGTGCGCTGAACCCGCGTGCGCTGGCTGAAATGGGGGTCGATCCGGCGATACACGCGAACCAGTCGGGTGTCAGGGTCGCGGATTCGATTCGCGCGGCACTGGAGATGGCGAAGGAAATGGACGCGCAGCGGCCGATGACGACGTTCGTCACCGGGTCGTTGTTTCTGGTGGGGGAAGCGCGGGAATGGCTCGGCGACGGCCGGTACGGGCGATGACGGCGAGCCCCAGCGCCATCATCCAAAACGCCCGAGGCTCGGGAACGTCGGCTTCGGAGGCCGTGAAGTTTGCGCTGGAGGTGAAGCCGACCGGCGGCAGTGTGCCATCGATCTCGACCACGCCCTGGAACTGACCCGATGCCGACCAGCTGCCGGAGCCGTCCGTCTGCGAGAATCCGGTGGCGCCGGTCGTGTTCTGGTTCCAGACGATCAGGTCGCCGGGAGCGGCCTCAAGCCCTACCCAGTAGGTAGTATTCGCCAGAAGCAGCGGCTGCAGCAGGGAGGTTACGGTCGTCACCGGCACGGTCTCGCCGAACTGGCCGAGCGGTCCGAGGGTGAACGACTCGAGCGCCGCGCCGAAGGGCTGACCGCCGTTATCGGCGAAGATCCCGAGCGCCGCGGAATTCAGATCGTCCGGGATGATGTCGGTAGCGACAAGTTCGATGCTGGTCAGGGTGTAATTGGCGGTGGGCACGAATGAGACCGCGACGGACGACCCCGCCGAACTGTCGCTGGTGACGATCAGTCCGTTCCCGGCCGAATAGGCATCGCCGTTACCGAAATTGCTGTAGACCACGCCTGCGCGGAGGACGCCGCATCCGACAGTCAGAACGCCCAGAATCAGCACGCGGATCGCGAGACGGCGCAGTACTGGAGTGTGAGCGGGCATCAAACCGAATTGTGACTGGATTCGGAGCCGGGAACTACGTTATCAATAGTCAAGGGTCAAGGTACGACTAAAGATAGTATTGACGGCAGCGCCGGATTTGACGGTGCTTGACGAAAGTCGGCTATCTGGTGGCAACGATCGAAGCGCCGGCGGGAGCGGCGGGGCCGTGGCCGAGGACACTGGCGCAGAGCATCAGTCCGGCCAGAATGAAAATCCGGGCGGCCACTTCGCGCGCGCCGAGAGGCTTGGTAAACATAACCGGATTATCGCCGGTTTCCTTCTTCCAACGCTATGCCCCAAATAGTGTGATCCGCGAGTATGGCCAAGGTTAATGCTCCACTGCCGGAGTTGGCGCGCGCCCTGGCCGCACGACACAACCGGGTTACTTTTCCGCTTCCAGTTCCGGGATGAGGTGGCGGCTGCCGTAGACGCGGTCGGCTGCGGTCCAGTCGCGCACGGCCCCCCGCCGTCGAAAAAGTCGACGCAGACGTCGTCCATGCGCGGGTGCCCCGTCGTCACGGCGGCCATTTCGAGCAGGATGCCATTCGAAGATCCGCCGTCGTTCGCGCCGACGAAATTCGTCACCTCTTCCCTTCTGCCGGCACCAGGTTCAAACCGCTGCCACTGCCGATCGGCCGTTCCACTCCGCATTCCATCTTTGTACAGCCGCCGTCATGGAATCGCGAAATGCCGGGTCGTTCCTGTGCATCCGATACCAGGACGGCAAATGTTGCAGCTGCCGCTCGACTTCCCGACCGAACTTAAGTCGATTGAGAAACGAGAGCGCATAATTCCCCGGGTGCCCGGTGCCGCCAGGCTCAGTGAGAGACAGCCAAAATCGGCGAAAGGGATTACCAATCGCGGCATCTCGCCTTTGACCGCGCCGGAGCGTGCACTCGCGATCCTCTTCCGGGAGCAGATCGATGAGGAAATCCACGGCGCGAACGTCGTCAAGCCACAGCGCCTGGACTGCTACCTGGAAATTCAGAGCCGGGATTCCTTTGCATTGGTTCAGAACCTCTACAAACACTGGATCTCTTTCCAGTTTCCAGAGCGTGCCGGCTATCGTCAGCCGCTGGCTGTCATTCGTCTCTTCCTCCAGCATCGTTCGCAGGATGGGAGCGGCCGGAATGTCGTTCAGCAGCGCTGCGGCCTCGATGATACGGTACTGTCGAAGTTTCAGGTTACGGCGCACCACATCACGGGCCACCGCAAGGTCTTCGGGCGTGAGTTCCCCGATGACGCCAGGTTGTATCCATTCGCGCCCATAGCCGAAGAAAGTCCATAAGAATGCCCCGAGGGCGGGCGAATGCGGTCCGCGCGCCACGTCGTCGGGATCATCGATATTGTCCCGGAATTTCAACTATTACCTTACCGCTTCCAACTCCGGTATCACCCGCATCAGCACGTTGCCGATCACCTCGAAACTGTGCGCGCCCAGCTTGTCCATCGTGTCCTGCGGCGTGTGCCAGTAAGCGTTCTCCGGCCCATAGTTGAAATCGATCAGGTCCAGCGCGCGCACTCCCGCTTCCAGAAACGGAAGATGATCGTCTTCCACCGCCGCGGGCTGGCGCAGGAACGACGCGGAGTAGCCCAGCGCGTCGGCCGCGTCCCAGACGAGCTTCCGCAAAGGGGCCGACGAGGAAATCTCATACACGATATCCAGGTCTTTATCGCCCGTCATATCCACATTGATCAGCGCCTTCAGGCGGCGATTGGTGGCGTCGTCCGTCCACTTGTTCGCCAGGTGGCGGCTGCCGTAGACGCTGTCGGCGGCGGTCCAGTCGTGCACGGCCTCCTCGCCGTCGAAGAAGACGATGTAGATGTCGTCGACGCGCGGGCGTCCGGTCAGCACGGCGGCCATTTCGAGCAGGATGCCGGTCGAAGATCCGCCGTCGTTGGCGCCGACGAAATTCGTCATCTTCTTCGTGTCGAAGTGCCCGGTGATGGCGATGGCGCGGCCCGACGTGCCGGGGAACTTCGCGATGATGTTCTCCATGGCGGCGGGGCCGTCGGGTGTCTGGGCGGTGAAGGAATCGGACGAAACGTCGCATCCGCAAGTGGCCAGTTGCGCGTGGATATAGGCGCGGAGCTTCGCGTTGGCGGCGCTGCCGGACGGGCGCGGACCGAACGCGACCGCTTCCGCGGTGAAATCCAGCGCGGCGCTGCCGCTGAAGGACTGGGCAAAGCCGACTCCGGACAGAAGACTGGCCAGGATCAGAGTGCGGATCGGAATGCGGATCATGCTTTTTTCAGGGTAACGTGGGTTGGGCATTCCCGCCCGATGATTTAGCGTTCACCCGCAGGTCCTAAGGCGTCGCCCAAAAATAACTTCACATCGGAATGGGAGCTGCGCCTGCCAGGCGCGTTGGCTGGTGCCCGAAGAACGCGTCTGATAGGCGCATCTCCCTGGTCTCAACGAGGGATCTGACGTGAAGTTGTTGTTGGAAGCGATGTTCTCGGCTGGGACTTACGGGCACAACTCCGGGCGAGTGGCCGCCCAACCGGAACTACGCCAGGCTCCGAGCGACTCCGTTGTACGCCGGTACGGCTGTCTCCGTCCATCGGATCTCGCTGCGAACTAACGTGGCTGGGTTCAACCGCGGGGTGCGAAAAACCGCGCGCCCAGTGGTGTGGGATGGCGCCGGGGCGCAATCTCCAGCACTCGACCCGATTCCGGGGACCCGGCCCACAAAAATCCGAGGGGGATAATTAACACATGCAATGCTCCGCGGCAATCGCTCTGCTGGCGTGTACCGTTTGCGCCCAGGCAAGTTATCTGACATATATCGGCGATGCGAACCAATACCAGGTGTCGGCCATTGCCACGGACGCGGCGGGAAATACCTATATCACCGGCAGCCGCGCTGTTGTGCCGGGCGCTCCCTACTTACTAAGCGACCCCGCGGTGACCGATGTTTTCGTCAGCAAACTGGACCCCTCCGGGAATCTCGCCCTGCTCGCCACATTCAGCGGCAAAGGGGAGGACCAGGCAAACGGTATCGCGGTGGACCCTTCGGGTAATATATATATCGCAGGAGTTACGACGTCGACGGATTTTCCGTTGCACGGTCCGCTGCAAAGCGTTCCATACGGCGGTTCGTGTTTTCCCCCCGGGACGGGCTTTTTGATGAAGCTGAGCCCGGACGGTACGCCGGTCTATTCCACTTATCTGGGAGGCATGGAGGGAGACAGCGCGCTGTACGGCGTGGCCGCCGATTCGAACGGCAACGCATATGTCACCGGCACGACTACGGCTCAGGACTATCCGCACACAGCGGGTATGCCAGCCGGCGGGGTGGGCTGCTATAACATCCAAACCGTCGCCGGCGCATTCTTCGCGAAGATCGATCCGGCAGGAGACCACATTCTCTATGCCGGAGTGCTCGAGGGTCCGGATCACGGGTGCGTGGGAGGCAGTTCCTGCTTCCTCAGCTCGATTTACAGTACCGGATCCGCCATCGCCGTGGACCCGGCGGGCAATGCGTACGTGGCGGGGAACACCGCCGTGGGACTTGCCACCACGCCCGGTGCGCTTCAGGCGAACGGGATTGGCGCCTTCGTCGCCAAGGTGAATGCCGCCGGGACGGGTCTGGTGTATGCGACTTATCTGGGGGCCGGGGATTTCGAGCCTACCGTGGGCACGGTTGCCACGGACTCCATCTACGCCATTGCCGCGGACGCGGCGGGGAACGCTTATATCTCCGGTTCCACGTCGGACCCGTCGTTTCCGGCGACCACGGGCGCGTTTCAGCCGGCGCTGGCGAATGCGGCGAATCCGCCGTTCGTGGGGCCTTCCGACGCATTTGTGGCCAAACTCAATCCCAGCGGAACCGCTATGGTCTGGGCAACCTTCCTGGGTGGGACAGCTGCAGACTCCGCGTCAACCGTTGCCGCCGATTCGGCGGGCAACGTCTGGGTATCGGGAACCACAAATTCCACCAATTTCCCGACCACGGCGCCGGTGAGTCCGATGAGTCCGAATGGAAGCGATTTTCTGGCCGAGTTGAATTCCACCGGCTCAAAGCTCTCCTATTCGGCGCTGTTCCCCGCTGGTACAGTCCGGGCGCTTGCGGTCGATTCGAGCGGCACGGTGCACGCCGGTGGAGTGACCGGGTTAATCTCCGCCTTCCCGGCCGGATCCGCGCCCGGGCAGACCGCGGTGCCCTGGATGTTTGGCATCGGCAACGCTGCCGGCGGGACGCTGGCCGGGCGCCTGGCTCCAGGCGAGTTGATCTCGCTGTACGGGTTGCATATCGGCCCGACGGCACCGGTATCGGGGACATTCGGTCCGACCGGTTTCCTGCCCACGCAACTCGGGGGAGTACAAATCGCGATCAATTCCGTAGCCGCGCCGTTGCTGTACGTCTCGGATGGGCAGATCAATGCGATAGCGCCCATCGAACTGACAGCCGGGTCGTCCGTCGAATTGCAGGTCACGCAGAACGGGACGGCGCTGCCGGGCTTCAGGACCGTGGTGGATATCGCCGCGCCGGGCGTTTTTCTAATCGCACCCGGGCGGGCCGCGGCGGTTAACCAGGACGGCACGGTGAACTCCGCTTCGAATCCGGCGAAGGTGGGGTCGTATGTATCGATCTGGACCACGGGTACGGGCTACTTCCCCGGGAGCGACGGGCAGATCGCGACCGGAGCGAACGAATTCTGCGGAAAGGTGCTTTCCTGCTCTATCTTCGAATACTACAGCGGAACCCAGGCGAACATATCCTACACGGGTGCCGCTCCCGACATCGTGAACGGCGTCATACAAATTAACTTCCAGGTGGGCGGCAGCGGAACCTACTTCTTCAGTGCGGATGGGATCAGCAGCGCCATTTCGTTCGGCGTCGCCACGACACCATAAACCATGACCGGGGACGTGCGGGGTCAACAGCCGGCGCCCGCTGATGTGCGACTGTTCCGGTTCGTGGGTGGTATGCCGGAGGTCGCCGTAGAGGGGTGCCGGGCGTTCGGTCAGGCTCGCCGGCAACACAGCCGCAACGGCGATCTTCGCTACTGTACCGGCAGAATCACCTGGTTTGTCGCCACGCCAGCCTGGCTGACCACGAGCGGCAAATTCCCCGCCGGGGTATTCGCCGGTACCTGGAAATTGATCTGGTAAAGACCCACCGCCGAGGGCGTCAGCCCCACAAACGCCGTCGGAATCGTGACGCCGTTCAGCATCAGCGTGGCAGCGGTAAGCGGGTGCGCCAGGGGATCGCTCGGAGAGCCCGCTCCTGTAGTAACCGGGTTGTCAACCGCTCCCATGCCGGACAGATAGAGCACAATGTATTCCCCCGGCTGAGCGGGCGACGCAGGCGTCACCAGCGAGTAGTCGGAATGCTGCGCGATCACTCCGCCGCCGATGTTGGCAATTCCCGGCGCCACGGCGGCAATCTGAATCGGCGCGGGAGTACTCAGCGAGTTGTTCGCGTTCACCACGATCTGATAGGTTCCGGGCGTCAGCTGAAACGGAATCTGAGCGTTGATCTGTCCGGAACTGACGTAGTAAAGCGGCACCTGAATTCCGCCGATCAGCACCGAAGTCCCGCCCAGACTGACGGGCAGCGGGACTGTGGGCGCGATCACGGTTTGCGCCGCCATGTTGCTGCCATAAATCTGCACCGCCTGGCCTGGAACCAGCGGAGCGCCTACCACCGGATTGAACACGTCCAGCGTTCCGTTCGGCGTCAGCACCGGCGCAACGTTGGTCCTCACCTGTCCCGTCACCTGCGTTGTCGCGACGGGAAACGGCGAAATCCTCGCGGTCGCCGTCACCGTTACCTGCGGCGCGGGGTTTCGCGGCGTCCAGGTTCCCAGGTAAATGCCGGAAGACGAATCGCGCGCCGAAAGCGCCATCGGCGGATCGCCGTTGGAGAACGTCGTCGACAGCGACGCCCCGATGACCGGCGAGCCGCAGTTGTCCAGCAGATTGACGCTGAGCGGCGTGGGCCAACCCGCAGGCTGGGCGAAATTGTTGTACAGGCCGGTCTGCGTGCCCACCAGCTGGGTGGGCGTGCATCCCGTTCCGGTCGCATTTGGAACGGAGGTCCGGACGTCCCGATCCGCCGGCACCGCGCCGTTGACGACGAGCAGAGTCACGTTAACCGTGCTGACCGAGTTGCTGGAAAACGCATAGTTGACGCTCCCGGAATAGACGCCGGGAGCCAGACCCGTAACGTTCACGGAAACAGTCGACTGTCCCGGCACAAGAACCGTGGCGGACCCGGTCGGCGGCGAGACCAGAAGCCACGAAGTTCCGCCCGCGATGGGCGCTGAGATGGCGGCCGACGCCTGGTAGGAGGTGGAACCCGCCGCGCTCGTATAGACCAGAACATTCTGCGGGCCCGTGGTGCCCGTCGTGCCGGATACGAAAATCAGCCCGGCAGTGCTGAGAACGGGCGTAACTGCAGTGTTCGCGGGAGTGATGTTCAGAACCACTTCGTACTGCTGCTGGGAATCGGAAACGTTCGACGCCGAGACGACGATCGTCGCGTAGTACGTTGCCGGCGCCAGTGCCGCGATCACGCTCGGGCTCAGCGAATAACTGGCCGTAGCGGCGAAAGCTGCCGTGGAGCTTCCTGCTGCCGTATTCAGCGTGATCCAGTTGGCGCCTGGGAGAAGGGCCGCCGTCCAGTTCACCGTGCCGGCGCCGGTGACGCTCACGTTGAAGGTCCCGCCGGCGTTGCCCGGAGAACTGCCCGCCGGGGCGGAAAACTGCGCGCCCGCGGGGCCGAGCGTCATGGTGAGATCCGCCGTGATCAGAAACGTTACCGGAATGGAAACGTTGCCTTGCGGGGAATTTACCGTAATGGTCGTGGTGTAGTAGCCCGCACTTAGCCCCGCCGGGTTCGCCGTAACCGTCACCGGCGTTCCCGGTCCCGCGGTGAGCGTGGAGGGCGCGCCGGATACGGTCAGCCAACTGCTGCCGGTGGTAATCGAGCTGATGTCGATCTCGCCGCCGCCCGTATTCTGTAACACGAGCGTCTGAGACGATGCCACCGGATTGGAGCTGAACGCGCTGAACGAGAGCAGGCTGCTGCTCAGGGTGAGTTGCGGCGGGGGCGCCGAGACGGTCAGCGAGACCGCAATATTCTGCGTTGGCCCAACGCACGGACCGGCAGTGCAGCTTACGGCAATCACCGTCGAATAAGGCGTTGCCGAAGCCGCCAAGGAAGGCGCGGTCGGGTCGACCGAAATCGCCAGAGAACCTGGCGTCGTGTTGCCGCCGCTCACATCGAGCCACGAGACCGCCGGCGAAACGGTGTAGGAATAATTCAGCAGCTTCGAGACGTCGCTGGAACTGACGGTGACACTGGCCGGCGTGGGTACGCCGCTCGCTCCGGCGGTCAGAGAGAACGCAACCGTGGACTCCGACAGAATCAGACTTGTCTGGGCGGGGTTGATGAGAATCGATCCCGGAGCGCTCACCGTCTTACCGTTTGCATCGGTCACCGCGATGGTGAACGGGAAAGTCCCGGCGACAGTAGGCACGCCGGAGATTTCCTGGTTAGCCAGCGTCAGGCCTCCCGGGAGAAGACTTCCGTTGGCGAGCGCAAAACTATACGGGGGCGTGCCTCCGCTGGCCAGGGGCGTCAGGATCTGCAGAGGATAAGTGAGACCGACGATTCCGTTCGGGAACGTTCCGAGCGAAAGCACCGGCGGCGCGGGATTCACGATCAGCGTGAAGGTGCCCGTCGCCGTTGCGCCGGTTGTGTCGGTCACCTGCGCGGTAAACACATAGGTTCCGGCCAGCGTCGGAGTCCCCAGCAGATTACCCGAAGCGGAAAGCGACATTCCACTCGGAAAAACACCCCCGAATACCGACCACGTGTAGAGCGGCGAGCCACCGGAGGCCTGCAGACCGGCGCCGGACGCGTAGGGAACGGAAACAGTGCCCGATGGAAGGCTGGCGCTCGAAACCGTCAGCGTCTGGGTCGCGGGAGCGGTCACGACCAGTGCGAACGTGGACGACGTGGAAAGACCGCCGGAGGACACCTGCACGAAGACCGTAAACGTTCCCGACGTCTTCGGCGTCCCGCTGAATACCCCGCTCGTCGAAAGCGAGAGTCCCGCTGGTAATCCCGTCGCCGTGAACGTATAGGGACCGGTGCCGCCAACCGCGGCGAGAGTGGCGGCATAAGCAGCCGCGGTCGATCCATTGGGAATTGCCGAAGTCGTGATTCCGAGGACGGAATATGTCACGTTCAGCGACGCGCTCGCGACGGGCGATTCCGCATCCGTCACCTGAACCTGAAAGCTGTAGACTCCCGGATTGCCGCCGGTGCCGCTGAAAGCCCCGGTCGAACTGTTCAGACTGAGCCCGGCGGGCAAACCGGTCGCCGACCAGGTGAATGGAGTCACGCCGCCGGTGGCTGCGAATGTCCCGGAGAGATTCCCGCCCGGGACGTAGCCGCCCAGATTACCCGAACTCGTGATCGAGAGCGCCGGGATCGATATCGCGAGCGTGAAGCCGGCGCTTCCGGTGAGGCCCGTGACCGTGTCGGACACGACGATCTGCACGGAGAACGACCCGCCCTGATTCGGAGTTCCGCTCAGAACACCTGCCGGACTCACCGCCAGGTTCGCGGGAAAGCCGCTGCCGCTCCAAGTGTAAGAGCCCGAGCCGCCGCTGGCCTGTAAAGTCAGGGGGCTGTAGGACTGTCCGTACGTCGCGGTCGGCAGCGAAGTTGTTGTGACGCCGGGCGGACCCAGAACGGTGAGCGATGCGTTCTGCGTCACTACAGGCAAAGCACCGTCGGTGACCTGTACGGTGAGGGGAAATGTTCCCGCAACCTGCGGAGTGCCCGACAGAACGCCGGTCGAGCCATTCAGATTCATTCCCGTGGGCAGCGAACCGGCGGTGATCGACCAGGTCAGGGTCGCCCCGGCAGAGGCCTGCGCCGTGAAGGTAAAGGGACTGTAGGCGCGTCCGACAATCCCGCCAGGCAGCGTCGCGGAACTCGCGATCGCGGTAACGGTGGAGGCCCCGCCCAGGATATCGACCGCATAAGCGCTGGTCCGCTGGTTCGGGACCAGATCCCAGAACCCGGAGGATTGGCCGGGAGGCGCGGTAAAGCTGGGCTGGCCCGTATAAACGAACGACGACGCCAGCGTGGGCCCGTTGGGGAGATTCTCCGATTGCGTCAGAACGACGGAATAGTTGCCCGCCGGGAGGGTGAGCGCCAGATACGAGTCCCAGCAAAAACCGGATACGGGATCGGCGGCGACCACGCCGCAGCCCCCGTCACGGTTAGTAACGAGCAAATTGCCCCGACCGTCGAAGACGGACACGGTCGGATCGAAACCGCCTGCCGGGATAGCCGTTCCCGCCTGATTGGTCCCGCCGGCATAGGAGAACGTGCGGATTGTGAGAGGTCCCGGCTGCGGCAGAGTGACGGAGAAGGATTGCTGAGCGTCGTCCGTCGCGAAGTTGCCGCTGTACGAGGTTCCGCCCGACGGCGAGGCGAACACGGGCAAAACCGCGCCCACAGCCAGGAGCACCAGCGTAGCGGAACTGAGGCAAGTCTTCACAAAGTCAGCTCTGCATCCGCCGCAAGCGGACGCGCCTGTCGCAATACGGACCATTTTTCATCATAGTCGATTGAAAAAGATTGGGGAATCTTTATCTGGTACCGTACGTGCTCGTACGCGGACCTCCGTGGATTCCAATAAAACGAACAGGATGGGTTCTTTCGTATTATGATGAAGTCTTAACGCCCCGGAGTTGCCTTTCCTGGTGAGGTATACGTCTCAGTCGCGAAGGTTTTGTCTCGTCCTGGCTGCCGGAGCGCTGCTGATTCCCGGCGCGATGTTCGGGCAGTCTTTTGGGCCGAGCGACGATGCGTCCGTCAGCTCCGCATTTCCGGCCGTCAATTTCGGTTCTTCTCCGCTGCTCTCGGTGAGCGCGGGATCGACACGCGCCTTTGTCAAATTCAACTTGTCCTCCGCGCCGGCGGCTTCTTCCGTGTCCAAGGTCAGTCTGGTCCTGTTTGTAAACGCCGTGGGAGCGGCGGGATCCATACAGGTATCGGAAGTCTCCGGATCGTGGAGCGAGGGCTCGATTACGTACAGCAGTCAGCCCGGTACCGGCGCGATAGTCGGCACGATACCCGTGACCGGCGCTGACCAGTACGTGAGTATCGACGTTACGGCGAGCTTCCAGAAGTGGTTGGCGAATTCTTCGTCGAATCAGGGATTTGTGCTGGACCCCGTGGGCTCGACCGCCGTGTATCTGGACAGCAAGGAAAGTGTAACCACAAGTCACGCGGCGCAATTGCAGGTTGTGCAGGGCGGTGTTCAGGGTCCGGCCGGCGTCACCGGGAGCACGGGACCGACGGGCTCCGTCGGAGCAACCGGAGCGACCGGGGCAGCTGGCGCGACGGGCCTGACAGGGTCTACCGGCGTGGCCGGATCGACTGGGGCAACCGGGATTGCCGGACCGACCGGCGCAACAGGATCGGCCGGATCGACCGGGGCTACCGGAGCGACTGGCTCCAATGGAACTACAGGGGCGACCGGTGCGTCTGGGGCAGCGGGGGCAGCTGGATCTACCGGCGCAACGGGCCTGGCGGGATCGACCGGTGCAACGGGCCAGGCGGGAACTACGGGCGCGACCGGGGCAGCGGGGGCAGCGGGTTCGACTGGCGCAACGGGGCTGGCGGGATCGACCGGAGCAACGGGACCGGCCGGTTCGACGGGAGCAACGGGCGCGGCCGGTTCGACCGGACCAGCCGGATCCACTGGTGTTGCCGGCGCGACCGGGGCGGCGGGATCGACCGGCGCTACAGGACCCAGCGGAAATCCCGGACCAGTCGGCGCCACCGGGACGCCCGGATCGACAGGGTCCGTTGGCCCGTCGGGACCAACCGGCCTCACCGGACCTCCCGGCGCAACGGGCGCAACTGGCGCCGCTGGGTCGACAGGAGCAGCTGGCGCGACCGGAGCCTCGGGCGCCGCCGGAACCACCGGGGCGCAAGGCCCGACCGGAGTCGCGGGTCCGGCCGGGGTAACCGGATCTACGGGACGAACCGGATCCACAGGGTCCACCGGTCCCGCAGGCGCTACGGGAGCCACCGGCCTGAACGGCAACAACGGTACAAACGGCGCGACAGGGCCGGCCGGACCTTCCGGCACGGTCGGAATCCTCGGCTCCAATTCGATTGGTTTCCGCCAGGGCGGGAGCCCCGTCTCCTGCACCCTGGGGCAGATTATATTGAATGCCGCCGTCTCTTACCCGTCGAACTATCTCCCGGCGGACGGCAGCCCGGTGCTGAGAGCGCAATATTCGGCGCTCTTCTCTGTTATCGGAACGAACTACGGCGCTGGAGACGGCATCACCACCTTCAATCTGCCGAACCTGACCGCCGCCGCTCCTAACAACACGCTGTACCTGATTTGCGTCAACTCGCCTGAGTAGCGGGCGGGTTATCATGGAGGAAGCCTCATGACCCGGTCGTCGCGAATACCACTTGGCGCTGTGCTCCTGTTCGGCGTTCTTCAGACCCTCGCCGCGAGCGATCACGAGGGCGTCAATCTTTACAGCGTGCAGCAGGAAGTCGCGTTGGGGCGTCAGATGGCGGCCGAGGTGGAAAAACAGACGCGGCTGGTCGACGATCCCATCGTCGCGGAGTACATCAACCGCCTGGGCCAGAATCTGGCGCTGCGGGCCAACGCCGAATTCCCGCTGCGAGTGAAGATGATCCAGTCCGACGAGATCAATGCCTTCACGCTGCCGGGAGGGTTTGTCTATGTGAACTCGGGTGTGATGAAGATGGCCGACAACGAGGCGGAGCTGGCCTCCGTGATCGCTCACGAAATCGGCCACGCGGCGGCCAGACACGCGACCAGACAGGCAAGCCGCGGACAACTGGCCAAAATCGCGGCAATGCCGCTCGGCATATTGATCCCCGGATGGGGCGGCCTGGCCGCGCGGCAATCGGCCAGCGCCGCGGCTCCCGTCGCATCCTCGCACTTTTCGCGCGCTTTTGAAACCGAGGCCGATTTACTGGGTGTGCGATATCTTTTCGAAGCGGGTTACGATCCCAATGCCAGCATCGATATGTTTGAGCGCATCGAATCGACCGAACGAAGGAAACCCGGCGCCGTCTCAAGGCTGTTTTTGTCTCATCCGCCCACCAGCGACCGTATCGTCAAGACGCAGGCCGCGATCCGTAAGCTGAAGGGGGAAACCGACGGCTACATTCTGAACACCTCCGAGTTCGAGGCGACCCGTACCCGGCTGATGTCGGGAAACTAGCGGCCAATCGTAATTTTCATCACTTTCTATTATCTTTATACGTAAACACCTGGAACTTTATTGGTTTTTGGGTCATCGCAATATAGGTCCGGGTCTTGTTCTTTCTGACAGAGGTAGCTTCTTAAATAACTTATTATGTTCCGCATACGCACTCTTATCGCGTCTCTCGCTTTCGCATTACTGGCCCCACTCGCTGGCGCGCAGGAACCGGCTTCGGCTTCGGCCACTGGTTCCGTTGGAGCGGGGGCACCGGCGCAGTCGGCCGGTTCGGGAGCGGAGTCGGCAGCGCCGGCACCGGAAGCAAAGCCTGCACCGGCGGTGGCTCCGATGCAGGAGGACAAACGGGCTTACGGCGTGCTGCCGAATTACCGGACCGTTGAGGGTTCGGCTCCCTTCGTCCCTTTGACGGCCAAACAGAAGCTTTCGATCGCGACCAAAGATACGATCGACGGACCGTCGTACATCCTGGCCGGCCTTTTTTCCGGACTCTATCAACTGGAGAATCAAAACCCGTCGTTCGGCCAGGGGCTGAAGGGTTACGCCCGGCGCTATGGTTCGGCGATTGCGGACCAGGATATCGGCAACTACATGACGGAAGGCTTCCTGCCTGTCCTGCTTCACGAGGATCCGCGTTATTTCCGCCGGGGAACGGGCTCATTCCTGGGCCGGGCGGCTCGCGCGGCCGCCGGCGTCGTGATCGCGAGGACCGACCGCGGTAACCGGACGTTCAATTTCAGCGAGTTCCTGGGGAACGGCATCACCGGCGCGGTTGGAAACGCGTATTATCCCGATGAGGTTGGTTTCACTCCGACCCTGGGACGCATGTTTACGCAGATCGGCACCGATGCCATTTCCAACGTACTCAAGGAATTCTGGCCGGACTTCAAACGCAGGGTTCTGAAGAAAGGCACGTAGTCCGCCGTTTCAGAGGTTCGCTAACGTATTCCTGAGTACCGCTCCGTTGAAAGTCACGCCGGATGGGCGGAGGGCATGGGTTGGAGTTCATCGGAATAACCCATGGCGCGGAGTTCCTTTTTGAGACGCTG
>Ga0302319_10013455_pt1 | contig 15346 bp, 5 predicted proteins | sample Bog_T0_2_FD_203319 | JGI IMG/M metagenome (GOLD analysis project Ga0302319, IMG submission 203319) | Peat permafrost microbial communities from Stordalen Mire near Abisko, Sweden - Bog_T0_2 | ecosystem: Environmental > Terrestrial > Soil > Wetlands > Peat | place: Sweden: Abisko, Stordalen Mire... | reverse complement strand
TCTCCGGGCAACGCCAAGGCCGTCGAGCGCTTCGCGCTGAACCGCTTCTCCGTCACCCGGCAGCTTCGCTACAGCCGCGACGACATTGCCCATGCCCTCGATCTCGCGCTGTTCATCAACGGCCTGCCGGTGGCGACATTCGAGCTGAAGAATAGCCTGACCAAGCAAACCGTCGAAGACGCCGTCGAGCAATACAAGCGCGACCGCGATCCGCGCGAGAAGTTGTTCGAATTCGGCCGCTGCATGGTCCATTTCGCGGTGGATGACGCGCAGGCGATGTTCTGCACCCACCTCAAGGGCAAGGCGTCGTGGTTCCTGCCGTTCAACAAGGGATACAACGACGGCGCGGGCAATCCGCCGAACCCCGGCGGGCTGAAGACGGATTATCTCTGGAAGGATATCCTCACGCCGCTCGGCCTGACCGACATCATCGAGAACTACGCCCAGATCGTTGAACGGCGGGACCCGAAAACCGGCAAGGTGAAGCGCGACCAACTGTTCCCGCGTTTCCATCAACTCGATGTCGTCCGTGAGCTCCTGGCCGACGCCCGGTTAAAGGGCGCGGGGCGGCGCGTGCTGATCCAGCATTCGGCTGGATCGGGCAAGTCGAACTCCATCGCCTGGCTGGCGCACCAGTTGGTCCGGCTCGCCAATGACGGCGGCCAGGTGTTCGACTCGGTCATCGTGGTCACCGATCGGCGCATCCTCGACCAGCAGATCCGCGACACCATCAAGCAGTTTGCGCAGGTCGGCGCGACCGTCGGCCACGCCGAGCATTCCGGCGACCTGCGGCGCTTCATCGCCGACGGCAAGAAAATCATCATCACGACGGTTCAGAAATTCCCGTTCATCCTCGACGATATCGGCGCGCTGCACCGGGATCGCCGCTTCGCGATCGTCATCGACGAGGCGCATTCCAGCCAGGGCGGAAAGGCGGCGGCTGCGCTGAATGCCGCCCTGACCGGGTCAGACGATGGTGACGAGGACGAGACGATCGAGGACAAGATCAACGCGATCATGGAGAGCCGGAAGATGCTCCCGAACGCGAGCTATTTTGCCTTCACCGCAACGCCGAAGAATAGGACTCTGGAGGTGTTCGGCGAAGCCTTCCCTGAGGGCGACGCGGTCAAACACCGCCCATTCCACAGCTACACGATGAAGCAGGCGATTCAGGAGGGGTTCATCCTGGACGTGTTGCGCTATTACACGCCGGTCAACAGCTACTACCGGCTGGTCAAGACGGTCGAGGCGGATCCGGAATTCGACGCCAAGCGCGCCACCAAGAAGCTGCGGCGCTATGTCGAGAGCAATGACCACGCCATCCGGCTGAAGGCCGAGATCATGGTCGATCATTTTCACGAACAGGTGCTGGCGCTGAACAAGATCGGCGGCCAAGCCCGCGCGATGGTGGTGACCTCGGGCGTCGAGCGCGCAATCCAGTATTTTCAGGCGGTCAGCGCCTATCTTATCGAACGCAAGAGCCCTTACCGCGCCATCGTCGCCTTCTCGGGCGAACACGAGTTCGGCGGCGCCAAAGTGACCGAGGCTAGCCTGAACGGGTTTCCCTCGAAGGATATCGTCGATCAGATCGAGAAAGACCCTTACCGTTTCCTGATCTGCGCCGACAAGTTTCAGACCGGCTATGACCAGCCATTGCTGCACACGATGTATGTGGACAAGGCGCTGTCGAGCATCAAGGCCGTTCAGACGCTGTCACGGCTGAATCGGGCGCACCCGCGGAAGCATGACGCCTTCGTGCTCGACTTCATGAACGATAGCGAGACGATCCGCGCGTCGTTCGAGACCTTCTACCGGACAACCATTCTCAGCGACGAAACCGACCCCAATCGGCTGCATGACCTCAAGGCCGTTCTCGATGGCTATCAGGTCTATCGGACCAGCCAGATCGATCAGCTTGTGGAACTCTATCTGGGCGGCGCCGACCGGGATCGGCTGGACCCCATCCTGGATGCGTGCGTCGCCGTCTACAATTCGGACCTGGACGAGGACGGGCAGGTGGATTTCAAGGGCAAGGCGAAAGCCTTCGCCCGAACCTACGCCTTCATCTCGGCCATTCTTCCCTTCACGAATGCGGATTGGGAGAAGCTCTCGATTTTCCTCAACTTCCTGGCGCCAAAGTTGCCGGCGCCGCGCGAGGAAGACCTGTCGAAAGGTATTCTCGAAGCGATCGACATGGATAGCTACAGGGTCGAGAAGCAATCCGCACAGCGCGTGCAATTGGCGGATCAAGATGTCGAGATCGATCCAGTTCCCACCGATGGCGGTGGCCATAAGGCGGACCCTGAACTCGACCGGTTGTCAAATATCATCCGTAGCTTCAACGATCTTTTTGGGAAAATCGCCTGGGAGGACGGCGATCGCATCCGACAGCTGATTGCAAACGAAATTCCGAGCAAGGTGGCCGCGAACCTAGCCTATCAGAATGCGAAGCAGAACTCGGACAAACAAAACGCCCGCATCGAGCACGACAGGGCCCTCGGGAGCGTCATTATTGGCCTTATGAAGGATGACACGGAACTATTCAAACAGTTCAGCGATAATCCGGAATTCAAGAAATGGCTCGCCGATACCATCTTCTCAGCGACATATGACCGACCGGTGCCCAATGCGCCGTGAGTGCTTCGGGCCTGCGAGGTTTAAACGGCCGGGGCAAGACTTGGTGTAAGCAATTTAAAGGGGGATGTTTTGCCTACCGGTTCTCGAGGTTTGTCCGGATATTCCGACGTTCAGTTGGAGAGAATGTTTGAGTCAAACAAAGGGGATCCGGCTTTCATGGGTTCATTGAATGACGAACTAAAGAACAGGAATAGCGACGTTGCAAATGCCCTGCACATGCGAGTGGCATTGGCCCGCCGTGCGGTCGCTCGAAGCTCCGAACATGGCGTGGCGACGCCAGCATACCCAACAGCATGGCTGCGTGCATTCCTCTCAACCAGAAAGCTGACCCGTCCAGAGCGACAGCCGCTCTACCGCTATAGGATGACCGACTCGGAGTATGTTTCGGCGCGTGAAATTGTCCGCACGCTAGCGGCCGTCGACCGCCTCCCTGGCGCGGATAGAGATTCGGCGGCGCTGTTCGTCGCCTATTGCGCCGAGTGGTTCCGTCGTGAGTCCCAAACGACCTTTCTGAAGTGGAACGATCCCGCGCCCGACGTTTTCGCGAATGTCAACTACGAGATCAAGCAGGTCCTGGCCAGAACGGGGCTCGCTTACTGGCGCCGGCCCTTGCGCGTAAGCGAGCACGCTACCGAATATCTGCTCACTGTTGCGCTGGAGGGAGGCTTCCCAGTTCGCCTTCTCGCTGAAGGCGCGCGCGGCTGGCTGAAGGACTACCTACGGGCGATCATGCGCCGGGCTATCCTCTCTAAAATGGATTCGCGGCAACAAATCCTGGCCTTGGCAAAGGAAGAACAGGGGCGGATGCGCAAGAGCTACCGGCATGAAGATTTTATCGAATTGTGCTGCGAGGTTGCGGACCAACTCATCGACTTGCGACGCCGTGCGGAGGCGAAGGCCGTCCCCGGCGTGTCGAATTCTGTACTGCTGGACGGCGCTTTTCCCGGTTGGCGCGACGAACTTCCCATTTATCTTCCCGGAGACGACGAAAAGCTCGTAGATGAACTGCTGACAGGTCTTCTCGATGAGAAGATATCAGACCTCGCCACCGAGGGCGTGGAGATCAAGCGCTTTCTCGTCAAGCAGGGCGGCGAATGGCGAAGCGCTCTGCAATTGCTGGCGGACGGTGAGATCGCGGCAGCCAAGGTCGGCTGGCGACCGACCGAGGGCCGAATGCGCGCGATCGCCACAGGCGAACTAGCAACTCGTCTGGCCGACGAGGTCGCGCTGTTCGAGCCTCCAGCCGCCGAAGGCGGACGCTGGCGCGTTCGGCCATTCGCCAGAGTCGGCCGGCTTCTGGTCGATTTTCCGTTCTCCGCGCCTGCGACTGTTGCGCTAACGTCGTCTACGGGCGTGCATTCGGCTTGGACCTGGCCGAAAGGGGAAGCTCTGCGCTCCGATGTGCTGGTGTTTCGGGAGGATGAGGCCGCGAACACGCAGGAACCGCGCCTCAGCTTCGTTCGCTCTGGCTCAGCAGGTTCGTCCGCCAAGACGCTTTTCGCCCTCATACCGCAGGACTGGATTGCCAAGCCGCGCGACGAGTTGACGGAACTGGAGATCGAGCCTGTTCCGGCTCTCGCGCGCCAGCTGGTGCGCGTAACAAGCGCCGTTTATGTCTGCGCTCCTGAGCCCGACGCACCGCGTTATCGGATCGAGGCGGATTCAGAGAGCCGGGAGGAAGACCTCTATTTGCCCGCTCCATGCGAAAGCGGTTTCGCGCTGGCCGACGAAAATATGGAGCCGGTCCTAGCACCAACGAAGGACATTCAGATAACGACAGGGAAATTGACTCGGACCCCGCAGGCACAGGAGTTGTTTGTCCGTTGGCCGGGCGGACGCTGGGCCGCGATCGGGCAGACGCTGTCTGGGGCGGGCGCGGCTGAAATATCCTGGCGCGATACTGCCGCCAACATTCAGCGGGAGAAGCGGAAAATCGCGCTTCTGCCACTGCGCGCCCGCATTGAGGCGAAAATGCTCGACGCCCGCCGCGGCGAGATCCGCTTGCACGGTCTTGAGGGCTGGACCGCGACGGCTTGCGAACCAAATTGTTGGGCCATTTCGGAAGGCCCGACACTGACGGTCGAGTTCGCCGGCAAGCCAGTCTATCGGCTGCGCGTCGCGCTGCGCCCGCCTGCCGGAGCGCCTGTCGAAGTCATCGTGCCGATCATCTCGCACGAGGCCTCAATCGCCCTGGCCGACGGTTCGCTTATGAGCGCCGGAGACGCCATGGATGTCGGCGCGTTGCGCGGCGCTGTGGCCACCGCCTCTCAACGGGCCACGTTGCAGGTCGCAGTGCGCGGCGCCCGGGACGTTGTTGCAAAGGCCCGGATCGACGGCGAAACGCCGTTGGGGCTGTTTCGCAGCGCGATCGAAGAAGCTTTCGCATCGAGGGGCGAGCAGGATGTCGTCGTCGAAATCACCTTTGTCGGCGACTCGCGCCGCCCCCACCAGGTGCAACGTTACCGGCAGCCGCAACTCACGCGCTGTGCCGAGGGTGTTCGCTGGCGTGCTCTCGCAGCCGCCGCCGCATGGCCGGTGGCGCGCATGATCCTCGATCCCCGCCACGAACACGCCCTCGAACCCGGCCCTGACGGCATCTGGACAATCCCCGAGCGCTGCCGCGGGCCGTGCCTTGTCTATCTGCGTGACGGCATCGACGTAGCCTCCCGCCCCACCTTCGTAATGCGCCCCGGTGTGCCGGGCGAAGGCGATTATTCAGGCCGCCTCGTCGAGGCGCTCGTCACCGCCGACTATGACCAGCGGCAGGCCGCGATCGACGACACGCTTGCTGGCCTCGAAAGCGCGCAGGGCGCGCCGGGCGATCTTAACTGGCTCATCGACGCCGCCAGTCTGCGCAACGGACTGCCGGCGATCGCGTTCGACGCGCTGCGGCTGCTAAGCGGCCATCCGCGCGCGCTGATCCGCCTGCTGGTCTGGGCGCCCGACGCCGAGAAACGCGCCGCGGTGTGGTCGCTGCAGAACGAGCTCCCGTTCCTTTGGCTAGCGCTGCCGGTGGAAGCGTGGGGCTTGGAGGTAAAACGCTTTCTGTTCGCCCTGTCAGAACGGCTGACGGAAGTGTTCGGCGAAGCCAAAGCGCGCGAGCATGCGCTGGCGACGGTTCTCAGCATTTGCGACGGGCTGGAGGCGCTGGAGCCGGCTCTGGCAACGCTGTTCGCTGCGGTCCACATCCCTCGGATCTCGCCGCGCGATTTTCCTCGGCTCGAAGAGCTGGTCAACGGCTACATACGTGAGCAGCACGATCGCGAAGAACAGGCGCCCAATGACTTCGCTGTCCGGTTGACGGCGAAAGGGCTCAAGCTGCCGCCCGAGATTCAAACCAAGTCGCACGAATGGTTCGCCGGCCTATTCGCTCCCGCTCTGCTGGCGGCCAGCGCGCGGCGCCAATGGCCGCTGGAAGGCGCCAATCTGATGCTCGTTCGCCGCGCGCTGCGCGAAAGTCCTGCATTCGTCACCGCCGCCTGGCGCCATCTACTCCAATTCTATGGCTGATATGACCCCTTTCGAAACGCTCAACGAAGTGGCGCGCCGCAGCGCCGAGGCCGTTATCGCACAGTCCGGGATAGCGCATGAAGGGCTGCGAAGACGATTGCGCGAGATGCTGCAAGGGCAGGACGCCAGCGCGGGCGCGTTGCTGGGCGAGCCCGCGCTCGAGGGCGCCCATCCGTTCGTGAGCGCCGCAGTCGACATGCAGGGTCTGGCCGGAAGCATCCTCAACGCCGATCTCGTCGCAGCGCTAGACGGTCTCTCGGACGGCCACGAATATCGCTTCCCGCGCAGCCGCCGGCCGTTTCAGCACCAGTTGGAAGCCTGGCGCCGTCTCAGCGCCCCCGAGCCCCAATCGGTGCTGGTCACCTCCGGTACCGGTTCGGGCAAGACCGAGTGTTTTCTGTTGCCGATCCTCAGCGACCTCGCAGCGCAGGCGCACAGCCAAACGCTCGAAGGCGTTCAGGCGATCATGCTCTATCCGCTCAACGCGCTGATCGAGAGCCAGCGTGAACGACTTTCGGCCTGGACCATCCCGTTCAAGGGCCGCATCCGCTACGGCCTGTACAACGGCGACATGGACCGCTCGGCCAGGGAGTCGGACCGGCGGCTCACGCCGGAGCGAGTTATAGACCGAGAGCGGCTGCGGCAAAGCCCGCCGCCGCTGCTGGTCACCAACGTGACCATGCTCGAATATATGCTCGTGCGCGCCGACGACCGGCCGATCCTCGAAGCCTCGCGAGGCCGGCTGAAGTGGATCGTGCTCGACGAGGCGCATTCGCTCGTCGGCGCCGCAGCGGCCGAGATCGCACTGCTGCTGCGCCGGGTGATGCTGGCCTTCGCTGTCGAACCGGATCAAGTGCGCTTCATCGCGACTTCCGCGACCATAGGCTCCGGCGACGAAGTCAAGGAGCGGCTGCAACGCTTTCTCGCCGATGTCGCCGGCATTTCCGAAGCGCGCGTGCATGTCATCGAAGGAAAGCGACGCCTGCCGGCGCGCCCTGGCGGGGGCGCCGCTCCCGCGCGACGCGACCTGCGCGACGCTGATCCCGCTTATCTCTTCGAGGCGCTCGGCCGTGACGGTGGGGTATGGACTCTCGTCGAGCGTCTGCACCAGGGGGCCGTTACGCTATCCGCCTTCGACGCACCGGCGCGCCGGTTCGGCGTCACGGCGAGCGAACTCGTGCTGGCGCTCGCGCGCGCTGAGCATACCTCGCCGGGCGGCGAGTCTAAAAGGCTGGCGCCGATCCGCCTGCACGCCTTCGAACGGGCCTCGCCTGGACTTTGGAGTTGCGTCAACCCAGTCTGCAAGGAGCGGACGGCGGAATGGCCGTTCGGCGCCCTACGGCACGAACGCGCTGACGCCTGCGCCGCCTGCGGAGCGCCGACGCTGGAGATTGTGAGCTGTGTCGAATGCGGCGAGGTCTATTTCGACGCCGTGGAGACCAAGGGTCGGCTAAGCGCGCCACTGCGCCAGCCGCCGCGCGACGAATTCAGGTTCGACAGCGCCACCGAAAGCCAAACGGACGAAGATGAGGAAGAGGAGGCGGCGGCCGCCGAACCGCCACCGCAATGGGAACACCTGTTCGCCGTCAATGCGACGGCGACGGCGCGGCCGTTTTGGTTAAACCTGAACGGCTGGGGCGTCGCCGAGGCGCCGCAGCCGGACGGTCTGACCCTGTCGAGCGTAGAGCATTCGGGCCTGCGCGCCTGCCCGCATTGCCGTCCGGGCGGTCGCGCCGATGGCGAGGCCATGCTGCGACCGCTGCGATTTGGCGCGCCGTTTCTCCTCGGAAACGCCGCGCCGATCTTGCTCGAGGGCGTCGAGCCAGCGCCGCCGCGCGAAGGCGAAAAGCTGCCTTCTGACGGCCGACGCCTGTTGTCGTTCACCGACAGCCGCCAGGGCACGGCGCGTATGGCCGCGAAGCTGCAGATCGAGTCCGAACGCAACTTCGTGCGTTCGTTTGTCTATCATCAGGTTCAGGCCTCGATGCAGCCGGAGCCGGGCAAGAAAGAAGAGGCGGGGAAGCTGCGCGCCGAACTCGCCAAACTGGAGGCTCTGGCGCAGGAACCGCAGAACGCGATTCTGCGGCCGATGGTTGAGCAGAAACGCACCGAACTTGCCGCTATTATCGGCGCAAGCCGCGACGGCGTTGCGTGGCCTGATCTGGTCGAAAGGCTTGCACGGCGGATCGAGACGCGCGAATGGATCAAGAGCGTCTGGCAGGAACGCGACGAGGAGACGTTCAAGGACGCGACCGCGGTGGCGCGTTTCCTGTTGCTGCGCGAGTTCGCCCGCCGGCCCCGGCGCGCCAACTCCGTCGAGACGCTCGGCCTCGCCCGGCTGCGCAACCCAGCAGTCGACCGCCTCCAGGACGCGCACCTTCCGACGCCGTTCCGCGCCAGACGAAAAACCCTTGCTGATTGGCGCGAATATCTTGACACCGTTCTGACTGGATTCGTGCGCGCCAACAGCGCCATCGACATCGCGCAGAACATGCAGCACTGGATCTCGCCGAGGACACGTACGGTCACGCTCGTCGGCCCAGGACGCAAGGTCGAGCGCGACAGCGGCCTGCGCTTCTGGCCAAGCGGCTTCGTCAAGGGGCGCATCTCACGTCCAGCGGCGCTGCTCATCCGGGGCCTCGGCCTGTCGCCTTCCGAAGCCGCGGACCGCGACGATCTTGGGGCCTGTCTGCAAGCCGCTTGGGATCAACTTCAACCAGCGTTCAGCTCCGATCCCGAGCGTCGCATCTACGATTTCGATAAGACCTTCGTAGCGCCGCTCATCGATGCCTACTTCTGCCCGGCGACGCGGCGCGTTATCGACCGCGCGCCGTTCGGATTGACGCCCTATGGTCTGGACGAGGCGCTCGAGGCGCGCCGCCGCGCACAACCCATCGCGCTGCCGCGCCATCCCGCGCCGCTGCTTGGCCTCGACGATCCCGCCTCAGCGCGTGCGGCGACGCGCGAATGGCTCGTCGCCGACGAGACTGTCGCTGCGCTCAAGAACAAGGGCGCATGGCGCGATCTCAACGACCGCGTCGCGCTGTTCGCCGACTACGCGCGCTCGGCAGAGCACTCGGCGCAGCAGATGAGCCGCCGGCTGCGTTTGTATGAGAAGGACTTCAAGGCGGGTCTCATCAATATCCTCAATTGCTCGACGACGATGGAGATGGGCGTCGACATCGGCTCGGTCGCCTCGGTGATGATGACCAACGCGCCGCCGTCCATCGCCAATTACCGCCAGCGCGTCGGCCGCGCCGGCCGGCGCGGTCAGGCGCTAGCGCTCGCCTTCACGTTCTGCAAGGATCGGCCGCTCGATCGCGAGGCGTTCCGCGATCCGCTCGCCTATCTTAGCCGCACGGTCGCAGCACCGCGCGTGACGCTTTCGAGCCGGCCGATCGTCCAACGCCATGTCAACGCTTTCCTGCTCTCGGCGTTTCTCACCGAGCAGTCCGGGGACGCCATCAAGATGCAGATCGGCGCCTTTCTCGGGTGCCCCGCCGATTCGAAACTGGGGCGACCGCCGAAGAAGGAGCGTCCGGTCGAAGCCTTCGTCGAATGGCTCGAACGTCCGGGCGTCGCGGAAGCGTTTCACCCCGGGCTCGTGACCCTGACGCGGCGCTCAGTCCTGGAAGGCGATGCGCGGCTGATCGAAGATGCCTGCGAAGCCATCCGCGACCTCAGCGAGAGCTTCGTCTCCGAATGGGAAGGTCTTATCGCGCTGGCTAAGGACGAAGGATTGCAGGATGCCGGCAAGTCGCGCATGGGCCTGGAATTGCGCCGGCTATGCGAAGAGTTCCTGCTCGGCGCGCTGGCCGACCGCGGCTTCCTGCCCGGTCACGGTTTCCCAACCGACGTGGTCGCCTTCCTTCCGGGCAAGGAATACAAGCCGCCGCAGACGTCATTACCCGACGGCTCCCGCACATCCCGGTCACTGGGACCGCAGCGTTCGCTCGATCTCGCGATCCGCGACTACGCGCCAGGATCGGAGGTGGTTCTCGACGGCCTCGTCTATCGCTCGGCCGGCGTTACCTTAAACTGGAAGCGGCCGGCCAGCGCCGAAGGGGTCGCCGAGATCCAGAGCCTACGCCATTTCTGGCGCTGCTCAGGCTGCGGCGCGAGCGACGTCGAGCGAGTCAGCGCGCCAAGTTTCTGTTCGGTCTGCGGCGGCGACGAGTTGCAGCGCCAAGAATATCTCCGCCCCGCCGGCTTCTCGGTCGATCCCCGCGAGCGTGCGCATGCGGAGACCGACACGCTGACATTTGTCGCTCCGGAGGAGCCGAAGGTGTCGACTCGCGGTGGGAGTTGGACCTCGCTCGCCGCGCCGGAACTAGGCCGCTATCGCTGTAGCCGTGAAGGCCTGGTCTATTACGCCAACCGCGGCGGCGAGGGCGGTTCGGGCTTCGCTGTCTGTCTACAATGCGGGCGCGCCGAGGCGGACGGTGAGGGGCCGGCGCTGAAGGATCACAAGCCGCTGCGCTGGCTCAAAGGCGTCACGCTCTGCCCTGGCAACGACAAGCCGTTCAGCATTCGGCGCAACCTTTCGTTGGGACGGGACGTCGTCACTGACGTTTTCGAGCTGCAACCGCGCTGCCCGCTTCCGCGCGCCGCCGCCACTGCGCTCGTGATAGCGTTGCGCGAGGCGCTCGCCCGCCGTCTCGGCGTCGAGGCCGACGAGATGGGCTTTGCGGTGGCCAGAAGCGAGAACGCACTCGGCGGCGATGCGGCTTCGCTGTTTCTGTTCGATCGACCTGCTGGCGGCGCTGGCTTTGCGGTTTCCCTGGAATTCGCGATGCCTCAAGTGTTCGAGGAAGCGCAGCGCATTCTCGACTGCCGGACGCCCGGCTGCGAGCGGGCCTGCGCAGCCTGCGTGCTGACTGGCGACGCGCCGGACAGCTTAGACGCGCTGGATCGCAAGGCCGCGCTCGCGTTCCTGCGCGAACATCTGGCGTTTCCTGGGACACTGGCGCAGGAAGACCTTTATGCCCCGGGAGCGACGCTCTCGCTGGCCCCGCTGGACGAGATCGACCGCGCCCTGCGCGACGCTGCGCGCGCAACGGTAACACTGTTCGCACCGGAGACGACCAAGCTATCAAAACTATCGGAATGGTCCTTGTTGGCGCAATCGCCGGCTTGGCGCCTGCGCGGGCATAAGCTCAGGTTGGTCACGCCCCCCAAGCTCATAGACGCGGCAACTGCCGCCGAAAGGCTCGCCCTGCGCGACTTTGCTTTGCAGCATGGCTTCGAACTTGTGCGCGCCGAAGCGCCAGCGTTCGATTGCGGCGCCTTGGCGATGGTGGCGGTCGAAGCGGAAGGCGCGGAAATCTGGGTCAGCCCGGAGACCGATGCACGGCGTCCAGGTCCACTCTGGGGGAGGCCGGTCGACCGCCCGCTCGGCCGCGTCACCGCGCCGTTCGCATTAAATGCCGAACCGATTGCGCTCGAAGCTCTGCTTCCGCCACCCAGCGCGCAGTTCCGCGACATTGGCGCGGAGCTTGATGGCGATCTCACGGGTTTCGGCGGTCGCGTCGCCGATCTCATCGTCGAACTCCTGAAAGGATGCCGAAATTGGCCGGCAGGCGGCCTGTCCCAGGCGGTCTATTGCGATCCCTATGTCTCGTCGCCGCTGGCGGCGCGACTCGTTATTGACACGGTGCGAGCCTTGTTTGCGATGTCCGGATCGGCCAAGCCGACGCTCAAGTTGATGACCCGGCCTCCTCGAGATTTCCATTCGCGCACGCCATGGCGTTTTGATCACTACTGGCGCGACGCCCGCGATCACAAGGCGTCTCTTGAATCGTTCGGGGCCCAGTGCGGCCTGCGATTGGAGCTGACGCAAGGCGAGACGCCGCACGGCCGCTATCTTGAACTGATGTTCGCCGACGGCAACGCCGCGACAGTGGTGCTGGACCAGGGATTCGGCGCCTGGGGCCTGAACACCCGCGCCCCGCTCCGCTTCGATTTCCAGGCCGATCCCGCGACGCAAGCGAGCAAGCTGAAGTCCGCTACAGCTTTCGTTCAGCGTCGCGGTCCCGGCAAGACCTATATTGTCGCTCGACGGGGCCGTCGTTGACGCTTCTACATACAAGCCATGATCTACGTCGCCCTCGGAAGCCTCCTTATTCCACCTCGCTTACGAATAGCCCGGTTCGCAAACGGACTCTGAAAACATCGCTTACCGTTAAGGGGCTTGTGAAGAGGGCCTAGTTTTGCCTTTCCCGTCGTCTCGGCGCTCTTGTGTCGCCGAATAGTGCAACAACGGTGATGTCACGTTCGAAACCACGTTCCCAAGTATTGGCGCAAGCTTCGTAAGCTCCGGGCCAAATGTTCGTAAATCGTAATATGTGACTGCGTTAGATAGACCAAGAAGCCTTTTTTGAAGCCGAAGACTCATAATATCAATAGGCTCGTGATAACCAAGCGAATCTCTTAGCCCAATACCCGCTGCAGATGAAAAAAATGAAAAGAAAAATGAATCTATACCACTACTCACCACATCTTTTTCTATAGATTCGCCATGGAAGTAGTTCGCACCAGCCTGCTGGCCAGCACCAATAACTCCTCCCGCCGCGCCATTTACAAGCATTGTTGTAATTGCGCCCGTCTCTAGGATATAGCCCACCCCTCCGCTCAATCCACCAGCAACACCAGCGACCCCAACCTCGCCCCAATTAATATTGTGCCAGTCGCCCTTCGCGTCGCCATAATATTGCTTGGCAATATCAAACGACGCACCAGCAACAGCCCCAACAAGAACCCACGCAAATTTACCATTTTTGTCCGTGTATGATATTGGATTGTTAAACGAATAGGGATAATTGTTTAAATTCTCAACAGAGTATATACCTCCGTTTAATTCTCCCTCTAAATATTTGGATGCTTCAGGATCCACGCTCGTCCACATGGCTGAAAATCGATCTAAATATCTAGAACCATAATATAAATAAGATGTTTCCGTATCTAATTACTTTTCGGAATAAGAATAAAATGGGAGTCGCCGGTCTTCTTTGGCGCTTCCTACTAGCTGTTCAATTTTATTTGATATTGCTATATTTCCTTGCGCAACTGGATCAACTGGACGGTTCCTTGCCTATCCGCTTGTCACCCACACCCACTAAATGTGGGGTGCACCCATTCCCCGGAGTACAGCCCGTCAAAGGTCGGGGCGGCTGCCCCTCCGGCGATGCCGAGCAGCGATCGGAACGCGTTGAAGGGATAGAAGCGCCGGTTGAATCGAAACGTGAATTCGTTGAGGTAGGCTTGTAGATGCTTGGCGCTGACCCCGTGATGGATACCGTTGATCCAGGTCTTCAGGTTGGCAAACACCAAGTGGATGATTGGCAGGAATTCTTCTGCGATCTCCGGGTCGCCGCATTCGGCGATTGCGTGGTGGTTGAATCCGCGCTTTCTGAGGCCAGTATAACCGCTCCAATCATCGGTGAAGATCAGCGTTCCGGGAGCGACGGCGTTTTCAATGAACCCGCAGAGTGAATGAGCACTGCGGTCGGGGACGACAGCGAGACGAACACGCCCCGCGTAGCGTCCGTCTTTCCGATTGTCGAGCTTGGTTCCCGGCTTGCGGTGGCGCACCTCGACGGCGCAAGAGACGAGAACCTTGTGATGGACGCCCCGACCTTCGCCGCGGGTCCTTCCACCAACCCAGGTCTCATCCGATTCAACATGTTCTTGCGGCTTGCCGCCAATCTTGTCGTGCTCCGAGCGCACCATGCCGGCGCGCAGCTTATGAAGGATGCCGAAGGCTGTCTCATAGCGCGACAGGCCAAGTTGCCGCTGAAATTGGACGGCCGACATTCCCGGTGTTTGACTGGTGATCAAATAGGCCGCCCAGAACCAGGTCGACAACGGTGTGTGGCTGCGTTCCATTACGGTCCCGGCCATCAGGCCACCGTCTTTGCGACAGGCTCGGCAGCGCAGAACGCCAAGGCGCGCCTCGAAGCGGAACGGCTCGCCGACAACACGGCACCATGGGCAGGCGAACCCATCACGCCAGCGGGCCTTTTCGAGATAGGCCGCGCATGCCGCGTCGTTGGGGAAAATGCGCTGAAATTCCGGCAGAGACTCGGGGAAAGACAGGTCTTCACGCGCCAGGATATCCACGGCCACCACTAAATCTGGTGGGTGTGGGTGTCAAGCGGATAGGCAAGGACGGTTCCGTTTGATTATTTGTCCATAAGGAGTATATTCAAGTCTCTCAATAACTTCTCCCGTAAATTCGGCCAAGCCAGTCGGTTTGGTCACCGCCGTGACGCTCCGATTTGGTAAATCGGAAAAATAGAAATACTGATATCTCTCGGTATCCTGACTTGTCCGAGCGAGGCGCACCGAACCTATACTCACGCCACCGGCTGAAATACGAATTGCAGCGGTGTTCTCTGACCAGCGACGCGTGAAGAAGTCCGCAGCGTACAAATTGATCTCGGCAGCCGCCTGATTGGTGGCGCCCAGGCGTGGCGCCTTCTTCACGACCCTTTCCCCCTGCATGTCGTAAACATATTCCGCATTGATCAGGCCATTGCTGGCTGGCTCCGCGCCGCCCTGACGTTCAATCGTCACACCTGAGAGCCGGTTCTCGTGATCCCACCGCAATATGCGGCTCTCGAGCAGCGGCTTATCCCCGACGCCGACGTTGACATCCGCATGATTGACCTTCGCTAAGTTCCCCCATGCGGAGCCTTTGGGCGCCTTCGCACGGCATGAAATGTGACATTTCCTCTGATCAAAGACGATATAGCAGAGGTATCATCACAAAATGAACGGCTTGGAAATCCCTGCGGCTTCGCCCGCTATCCTCCTCCCCGACCCGTGGCAAGTGATACTTTGCAAAACCGCACCTAATGTTGGGCGCAATTTTGCAATAATTCCGACGAGTTGCAATCGCGAGGATCAGCCGGAGAGCGTTCGTGGTCCGTGAGCCAAAATCTGAGCCGTACAGGGACCGACAACAGCGGCTCCAGGAACGCCTCGCGGCGCTCGACGCGGAGCGCGCCTCTCTGGCAGCCGAAATCGCGGCGCTGCCGGCGACGGAGGAATTGGCCGGCCGCATTCCCAGACGCGCCGATCAAGAGTGGCGGGTGGGGGCTGAAGTGGACCCCATTCGTGGGACCAGGGGGCTTTGAAATTAAGGTGTAGCCGCTCCTGCCTCTTTCTTCTCTTCCTCTTTCAAAAAAACTTCAAGCCG
>Ga0302319_10013454_pt1 | contig 15346 bp, 16 predicted proteins | sample Bog_T0_2_FD_203319 | JGI IMG/M metagenome (GOLD analysis project Ga0302319, IMG submission 203319) | Peat permafrost microbial communities from Stordalen Mire near Abisko, Sweden - Bog_T0_2 | ecosystem: Environmental > Terrestrial > Soil > Wetlands > Peat | place: Sweden: Abisko, Stordalen Mire... | reverse complement strand
TACAGCGTGCGAAGTGCCAGCCGAAATGAAGATGCCCAAGACGGCGGCGCGGTGACCGCGCTCTTGGCCGCGCTACTCAAGGCCGGGGCGATCGACGGTGCACTGGTTTCCAAACCGTCCGATGATTCCACTACCCCTTGGAAAGGCGTCGCAACGATCGCGACCAACGTCACTGAGCTTCGCGCGACGTCCGGATCTTTTTACAACCAAACAATGGCACTCGCGGAGCTGAATTTGTCGAAGTACAAATTGCCAGTCAAACCCCGTATCGCCGTCGTCGCCACACCGTGTGCCGTCGAGGGACTACGCGCGATGCAGTCGCATCGCTGGCCCACGGGCGATCACCGCGTGGACGCCGTGACACTTTCGATTGCACTCATGTGCACAAAGAACTTCGACTACGACAGTCTGATACTCGGCGACCTCGAACTTGAGCGAGGTATTGATCTTCGCCGAGTAAGCAAAATTGACGTGACTCGCGGACGACTCATTGTCGAATATGTCGACGGAGCGATTGCCCTCGATGAGCCCATCAAGAATTTCCATCATTCGGCCCTCAAGGGATGCGATGAATGCGCAGACTTCATGGGCCGGTCCGCGGATATCGCGGTTGGTTCGGTGGGTTCGGACGACGGGTGGACGACGGTACTGATTCGAACTGACAGAGGAATGCTCGCGTTTGACCAAATGCGAGGCGCTTTTGATATTCGCGATCTAGGTGACTCACTAGCGCTCTTGCGCCTCGACCAACTTGACCAGAAAATCGCCAACCAGGCGCTGCAGCGAAAACTCGACCCGCTCGGATCGTATTTCATTGAGTACGAAGAGCACGTGAAGAACTACCAGTACACCGAACGAACGCCGGTGCTCATCCGATCAAAGACAGCGATCACGGTTTCGCAGTTTCGCCGAAGTGTTCAAACGGCGCAGCTAAACAAGAACTAGTTGCCCTCAACGCGCTGGACAGTAGGTGTCTAGAGTGGTGCCATGACCGCTATTGGGCGCCTCGGCGCAATCTCACTGGACACAGACGAGCCCGAGACTCTGGCCAGCTTCTACAAAGACTTATTGGGCTACGACGTGGTCTTCACCACGGAGGACTTTATTGCTTTAAAGGGATCGGGGTCTGGAATCTCGGTTCAGCGCGTTGCTGACTACGTAGCTCCCGACTGGCCCGGCACTTCGGTGCCAAAACAGATTCATCTTGAAATTGCGGTGAAAGACCTCGAGGACGCCGAGAGCGCGGCGCTGGCGATTGGCGCAACGAAGAGTTCCTTTCAACCCAATCCGGACACGTGGCGCGTCCTGCTCGATCCAGCGGGACACCCATTTTGCATTACCACGATGATTCCCGATGACTACTAACGACGAGCGACTTGTCTAGTCGAATCGTTGCGGTTTTCGCCGCGCGTCTGTGAAACTCAAACTCGACCTTCACGAAATTTACAATCGGGGCGGGGATATCGATCACGCTCTGCGAGCGATTATCGACGAAGCAATCGAGAAGAAGGTCCGGCTCGTGGAGATCATTCCGGGCAAGGGAAGCGGTCAACTAAAAAAGCGTGTGTTGCGGTTTCTCGAGCAAAAGGAAATACGGGTCCTCTACGACCGCGTTGAAAAAGACTCAAAGAACTTTGGTCGATTGTTCGTTCACTTCCGATTTAAGTAAACGCGTACCAGCGGCGAATCAGTCACGAGCCAACCGGGTACCCTCACTTCATAGTGCACTTACCCCGACCCGTGATTACGTTCGCGATGACGATCGCACTATTTTCCAGTTATACCGCGGTCACGATCGTTTCGGCAACACAAAACGCGTCAGCGTCCAACGTCACGAGTTCGTGGACGGTCTATCACGGCAACGACGAAGGCACCGGTGTGGTGTCATCACTCACGAGTATTGACACAGCTAAACCTCATTGGACCTCCCCTACGCTCATAGGCCAACTGTACGGTGAACCTCTCGTTGAAGGTACATCCGTTTTCGTCGCGACAGAAGATGACTACGTCTACTCGCTCGATACGAGCAACGGTCGGGTGCGCTGGGTACGACACGTTGCAAGCGCGGTACCTTCTTCCGCTTTGCCGTGCGGGGACATATCACCATTCGTTGGCATCACCGGGACTCCAGTGATTGACGTCGCTCGAGGCGAAATCTTCGTCGTCGCCGACGAGATGGTGAACGGCGGTCCGCACCACTTCTTGGTGGGTCTTAATCTCAACACAGGTGCTGTCGAGATGCGCCGTGACATCGACCCTCCCGGATCGGCGCCCGCAGCTCTACTCGCGCGCACGGGACTTACGCTCGACGAGAACAGAGTCGTCTTTGGCATGGGCGGCAACTACGGCGACTGTGCTTCCTACCGCGGACGCGTTCTCTCGATCGCGGTCAATGGGGCGAATCAAGAGACCTTCACGGTTGACGCCAAACCCGGACAAAGTCAAGGGGCCATCTGGATGGGAGGAGCGGCCCCAGTGGTCGATTCTTCCGGCAACGTGTGGGTGAGCGTCGGCAATGGTTCGGTGTACTCGGCTTCCCAGGGCTACGACGACAGCGATAGCGTGCTCGAACTCTCCGCGTCGATGCGACTTCGCCAGTACTTCGCGCCCAGTGACTGGCCCGCCAACAATCGTGATGATCTCGACATGTCGACCGCTCCCGTTTTACTCGGGACTACTCGCGTGCTGCTCGCAGGAAAATCTGGAATCGCATATTTACTGAACCAGCACGATCTAGGCGGCGTGGGCCACGAGGAGACCTCAACACAAGTGTGCAACGGCAACATCGATGGTGGAAGTGTGGTCGAAGGTTCGACCGTTTTCTTACCCTGCATTGGTGGGATTGTCGCCGTGCGAGTCGGCACGGGAGCCTCACTCAGTGTCGCGTGGCGAACCACAACGAGTAGCGGTCCCGCCCTTTACGCCGCAGGACTTCTCTGGACCATAAGTCAAGGCGGCGTACTCTACGGACTCAGTCCGGTCAACGGAACCGTAGAACAGCAGGCGCAGGTCGGCGTCGAGGTCAACCACTTCCCCACGCCGGCGGTCGGCGACGGATTATTTCTCGTACCCACACAGGACAGCGTCGTTGCCTTCGCGACGACGTCGTAAATCAGCGAGACGCTCCGCTATTCAATGGGGTCGAGCACGAAGTCAAATGACGTTGCACCGGTAGAAAAATCAACGGACAACGAATCGCGAACGCCAAAAACAGCGTCTGAAGTGAGATGAGTTGACGACTCATCAAAGACATGGGTGATGAGCGTCTTATAACCCGGATGCGAGACCATGAAGTGCGTGTGCGCCGGACGCCACGCCTCGCGACCTGTTGCCCTCAGCATCGTGCCGACCGGGCCATCTGTTGGAATCTGGTAATCCACGGGAACTGTGGTGCGTACCGCGAATTGACCATCGGCATCCGTGCGATATTTGCCGCGATGACTCATTGAAGCAATGGACGGATCTTGGACGTCGTAGAGCCCGTCAGGCGTAACCTGCCACACCTCCAACACTGCGCCGCTAAGAGGATCTCCTGCGGCGGCACGGACAACCCCCGATATCACGACCTCTTTGCCGCCCGAGCCATCGGGCGCGATCGATTCACCGTTCAATCGTTCTGGCGCGTCAGGCACATAGAACGGACCTAGCACGGTTGGTTCAGTCGCTCCATCGGTCTGATCTTGGTTAACCATTTCGACCAGCATGGAGACACCGAGCGTGTCTGAGAGAAGAATGAACTCCTGACGATGTTCATCGCATTTCTGACCAACCGCGGTCAGGAACTCAATTCCCGTCATCCACTCTTGGCGCGTGAGTGCAGTCTCTTTGACGAACGAGTGTAAGTGTGTGACCAATGAGCGCAGCACCTGGGTAAGACGCGGGTCTACGTCCTCGTTGAAACTATCGAGAACTTCGCGTAAATGTTGATCGGGAGTGAAAGCCAACGTCATCGTTCGATCCTTTCTATACGTTGTGCGAAGCGAAGAGCGACGCGTCGGGCACTACGCCCTCATACGCCGCGCGCAAGAACGAACGCGCTTGGTCAGCATTGAGTGGTCGGACATTGCGAACCGACGCTTCAACGAGAAGGGGAACGGCGAGCTCAATGCCGTCAATAGGCATGCCAATCTCCGCGAGGCTTCGCGGTCCCTTAATGCGACCAACAAGTTCAAATACCGTGGTCGCAGCGTCGCCTCCGAACGCATCACTCAATCGTTTGTATGGTTCAGCAATCGCTGGCTTGTTAAACGCGAGTGCGTAAGGTAAGACCACGGCGTTCATCTGACCGTGATCGAGATTGAACATTCCTCCCAAGACGTGGTTGGTCCGGTGGTGTAAATCCGTACCGGCGACGGCGAGCGTCGCCCCGGCCAAGTACGCTCCGTATAGAACGTGGGAACGCTCGTCAAGATTGCCTGGGCTGTCGTACATCAAGGGAACATGCTCGGTAAGAACTCGTACTGCTTCGAGCGCGACGAGCGAGGTGATTGGATTCGCCCCGGTGGCGTAAAGAGCTTCGGCAGCGTGGGCAAGTGCATTCATCGCACTCGGTCCGGCAATTTTGACGGGCAGGCCGAGCGTGAGTTCGGGGTCGTAGATAACAGTCGCGGGCAACGCTCGAAGGTCGCGACCCGTACGTTTTTCTCCACCCTCACTCATTCCCCAAATCGGCGTCATCTCCGAGCCAGCGTACGTCGTGGGTACACACAGTTGCGGGGTACCGAGTTCGAGGGCGACTGCCTTGGAGTAGCCAGTCGCGGATCCGCCACCCACACTGACGGTGGCGTCAATCGCGTGTTCACGCGCAATTGCCAACGCGGCAGCCGCTTTTTCTCGAGGAACGTGTTGGACGATGTCAGTGAACGTGGCGACACACAAGTCGCCCAACAGGTTGCGGAACTCGTTGAGCCGCTCTTCGTCCTGAGGGTCAGCGATAAGAAGGACGCGCGACGCGCCTAATCGGTTCACCTCTTCGACAAGTTCACTGCGTCTCCCGGCGCCAAAGACAACACGTCCGGCCAAAGCGTCATATAAGAACGAGTTCACGCTCGACGCACTTTCTTGCGACACACTCGTTTAGGTCGCACGGGGATACCACGGTGGAATCGTCGCGTCAACATTCACCCACACCGATTTCGCTTGAGTGTACTCATGCATTGCGTCAAAACCCATCTCGCGACCGTACCCTGAAGAACGGACCCCGCCAAAGGGTGAGGCGGGGTGTACGCGCTTGTAACTATTGATCCACACCATTCCGCTGCGAAGGGAGGCGGCTACTCGGTGCGCTCTTGCGAGATCGCGAGTCCACAGCCCCGCGCCGAGTCCGTAGTCGGTACCGTTGGCTATAGCGAGGGCCTCTTTCTCGTCTCGGAACGGTGATACCGTCACAAAGGGACCGAAGACTTCCTCACGACACACGCGCGATTCAGGATTGGCGCGCACCACGGTGGGTGCGACGTAGTACCCGTTCGCCAGTTCCGCGCGCTGCGGAGGGGCTCCCCCAGTGAGAATTTCCCCTCCCTCGTCCACTGCGACGTTCACATACTCGAGCACGCGGTCACGATGGAGGGCCGACGTGAGCGGTCCCATTTCCGTATCAGCGGCCATAGGATCACCGAGTTTTAGTGAAGAAGCGAGTGCCACGAAGCGTTCAACGAACTCGTCGAACACACTCTCTTGCACGATGAGCCTTGATCCGGCGATGCACGCTTGGCCCTGGTTGTGGAAAATTGCGAAGGCCGATCCGTTGACTGCGGCCGTAAGATCCGCGTCGTCAAAGACGATGTTGGCGCCTTTTCCTCCCAGCTCTAACTGCAGGCGCTTGAGGTTGCCAGCGGACGCCTCAACAACGCTACGTCCCGTGCGTGTTGATCCGGTGAAACTAATCTTCCCGACGTCGGGGTGCGCGGCCAGGTGAGCTCCGGCGCGCGAACCGTAGCCGGGAACGACGTTTACCACGCCCGCACCGATGCCCACATCTTCAAACAACTCGCACAGGCGCAGTGTGCTCAAGGGAACCAACTCCGAAGGCTTCATCACCACTGTATTTCCGGCGGCGAGGGCCGGTCCCAACTTCCATCCAGAGAACATCAACGGGAAGTTCCAGGGGACGATCTGGCCAACGACACCGATAGGTTCACGAAGGACGTAGTTAAGAAAACCCGCGTCGACAGGGGGAAGGTTTCCCTCGTGCTTGTCGGCCATTCCCCCGAAGTAGCGAAATGTCGCGGCGGCACGCGGAACGTCCAGCAGCGTGGTGTCGTGGATAGGGTGACCGGTGTCGAGGGACTCCAGACGCGCGAACTCGCTGAGATTGTCTTCAATGGCGTCCGCCAGACGAAGAAGTCGACGCCCTCGTTCGCTCGCCGCGAGCGAGGACCACGTCGGGAATGCGTGTGTGGCGGCCTCAACCGCACGATCAACGTCTGCTTCACCAGCTTCAGCGACGGTCGCGAGGATCGTACCGTCGTGAGGATTCAGAACCTCTAAGGTTGCCCCGTCCAGCGCCTCAGTAAACTTTCCGTCAATGTAGAGCCCTTTGTGCGTGAGCACTTAGAACTTCACGGGCACGTTCAGCGCTTCGCCTCGGGCAATCATTCCGGGCAGCTCGGAGGAATTATTCTCCCACACGAGAAGCATCGAACGCTTGGAGGAAAAACCTTGGTGACGAATGTCCGCCGGCATCGCCGCGCAGTCACCCGCCTTCATCACGACGTTGGCGCGAGGTCGGCCTGTCTCGCGGTCTGCGACTTCCCAAACGATCTCGTCCGACAGTTGTAAGAACCACTCGACACGGTCGTTGCCATGAATGATAGGCAGAATGAATTCCTCGGTCGTCGGACAGTAGAGACTGTCCTTGCACACCGAAACTACAGAGGGATTCCACGTCACGTCACTGCGCGAAAGGTATTTGAAAAGACTAAACGCGGAGACTTCGTTCTCGTAACCCGGTTCGACTGAAACCTCAGGCTCGCTCTGGTCGACGTCAGCGAACATCCGATTCACGGCGTAACCTGACTCGTCGGAACGCAGTGGCTCGTCGTCGGGTAGTCCGACCATTCGCTTTGCGGTAACCCTCGATCGGGTGACCGCCTCGTAATTGTTTCCATCCTTGTCGCCGTAGGCGGACCCAGTCTCTTGGGGCGCGGCGAATGGATCGAAGGACTCGTTGACCCAGTCACCGAGCATTGCCTCGAAAGTGGCTTTGATTTCATCGTGCGGAAAGTTCTCGAGGTGATCAATTTCAGCCTTGCGGTAGTCCTCATTGAAACGACCGGCAAAAAGATCGACATTGCCGTAATGGTTGACCGTCCCGATCACCGAATCAAAATTCACTGTGCCGTAAAAGAAATTCCACGCAATGTCTCGCATTAAAGCCTTGAGGAACGGCTCCACGGCCATCACGTGATGCCCGGTCGGCCAGTCAATGTGCGCGAAGTGTTCATCACGCTTGAAGGTGAACTCCCCTAGCGAGTACGAACGGTACCCGTGCTCATTGGGTTCGCTCTCTCCATTAACTCGGACCTTCTCCGTCGTCATAACTTTCTCACTTTCCTCTAACGCGTCTGGCAGATGGACGCCCAGCGTTCCACCGTGTCCGGACCTTGGATCGTCTGAAGCAGTATCACCGAAGGGTCGCTCGCAGATATTCGGTAGCACCTATTCGCTGGCAAGAGTGACATGTGGCCACGACGCGCGACAATCGTTCCCATTTTCTTTCCGGAAGGCTCCCCGTCGAGAGCCATCGAACCTGTCCTCGCGACGTCAGCGGTGACCGAGTCGGGGTCCAACAGTTCGATGGTGACTTGTCCGTCCATCACGAGGGCAAACTCGTCGTGCGACGCGATACGCCACTGTGAAACTCCTTCGGCTCGAATCGCTTCGATCACGTACTCCATGTTTTTCGCCACGGCCACTTTCTCCCATGGCTTCGCGCGGCTCGCGACATCAAAGATGTTCGAAAAGACGTAGTTTTGCGGCGAGTCGTTGATGACCTCAACGCCGCCCTTCGTAAAGTTCGTCAACGAACCGAAGACGGTCTTGTACTCCTTCAACCCAAAACCCCCTAAACGAGTATCATGTTCGTTGTGCGAACATGTGTTCATTCTTTCCAAACTATAGCACCGGCGTAGATAGGTGTCCGTGGAAACAAGTACCCGCGACTTTGTGCAATCGCTCGAAAGAGGATTGGTGGTGATTTGTTCGTTCGGCGAAGACTCTTCGCGTCAAACATTGAGCGATGTGGCTCGCCGCACGGGCTTCAGCCGCGCGGCATGTCGGCGTCTCTTGCACACTCTCGAAGACTTGAACTACGTCGGCGTCGACGGTCGAGATTTTTATCTTCTGCCCCACATTCTTGACATCGGCTACTCGTATCTTTCCTCATTGCCGTTTCGACGCATCGTGGAGCCATTCGTCGAAGAGTTAAGCAGCGAAGTAAATGAATCCGTATCAGTGTCGGTCTTGGACGGAGGAGAGGTTGTCTACGTGAGCCGCGTTGCCACATCAAGGATCATGACCGTTTCGATCAACGTCGGAAACCGACTGCCGGCGCACTGCACCTCCATGGGTCGAGTGTTGCTCGCCTCTATGCCGCTAGAAGAACAACGTCGTCGCTTGGGCGAAGCGGCCTTGACGGCGTACACGAAGTTCACCCTGACCGACGAGAAGTTGATTCTGGCTGAGCTCGTGAAGGTGGCCAAACAGGGATGGGCCGTGAATGACCAAGAACTCGAAGAAGGACTCCGATCCATTGCGGCACCAATCGTCGACTCCTCGGGTCGCACAGTCGCTGCGATGAATATTTCCACGCACGTGGGACGAACGAGCCGAAAAGAACTGCGAGAAAAAATGGTCCCGGCGCTGCTCGCCACGACCCAGCGCGTAAACGCACTTCTTACGAAGCGCTAGTGACCGCATCAATCTCTAACAAGAAGTTCGCAGAGCGAAGAGTCGTTCCAGTACTCTGTCGTTGGTCCTAGAGGGGAGCGGGCGTGGCTGAGTTTCTATCGTTGAAGTCCGCCGTCGAAACTCACGTCCACGACGGTGACGTCGTTGCACTTGAGGGATTCACTCATCTCATCCCGTTCGCGGCGGGACACGAAATCATCCGACAACGACGTCGCAACCTGACCCTGGTTCGACTGACTCCCGACTTAATCTGCGATCAGCTCATCGGCGCGGGCTGTGCAACCAAAATGATCTTTTCATGGGGTGGCAATCCAGGCGTGGGTTCCTTGCACCGTTTTCGCGATGCTGTGGAACACGGGTGGCCCCACGCCCTGGAACTCGACGAGCACACCCACGCGGGCCTCACTAATCGCTTCGTCGCAGCGGCGTCAGGCCTGCCGTTCGCGGTGCTTCGCGCGTACGCCGGGACCGATACTTCTCAGCACAGTTCGACCGTCGCGCGCGTTACGTGTCCTTTTACAGGCGAGGACCTTGCCGCCGTCGCCGCACTGCGCCCTGACGTCACAATCATTCACGCTCAGCAGGCCGACCGAGCGGGCAACGTGCGACTTTGGGGTATCACCGGCGTGCAAAAAGAGTCCGTACTCGCCGCGTCACGTTCGATTGTCACCGTCGAAGAGATTGTTGACGGATTTGACGACGACCGCAACGCCATGATCTTGCCGTCGTGGGTCGTGAGTGCGATTGCGCACGTTCCAGGAGGGTGTCATCCTTCTTACGCCGCGGGCTACTCCGATCGCGACAATGATTACTACGAAGCCTGGGACGACCTCAGTCGCGAACGCGACGTCTTTGAAGACTGGCTTGAACATCATGTCTACGAGAACGGATCGGTACGATGAGTGGTTTTAGTACTGACGAGACGATGACTATCGCCGCGTCGCGAGAACTCGCGGGAGCGCGTAGTTGTTTCGTCGGCATAGGTTTGCCGAGCATCGCCGCAAATCTTGCGCGAGCGCTTCACGCACCCGGACTGGTCTTGGTGTACGAATCTGGAACGGTAGGTGCGAAGCCGACCCGCCTTCCTCTCTCAATTGGTGACGGAGAGTTGGCGACCACCGCGGACTTCGTCATCTCGGTGCCTGAGATCTTCAACTACTGGCTTCAACCGGGTCGTATCGACGTGGGAATGCTTGGAGCGGCGCAGATCGATCGGTTCGCGAACCTCAACACAACGGTTATTGGTTCGTACGAACGGCCCAGTGTCCGCTTGCCCGGCGCCGGTGGCGCCCCCGAGATTGCCACCGCGTGTCCTCGAGCCATCATTGTGATGCGCCAGTCGAAAAGAACTTTCGTGGACAAGCTCGACTTCTTGACGACGATTGGTTTTGGTGACGGCAACGGAGCGCGTTCACGCCTCGGAATGCCGGGATTTGGGCCGCGCGTGTTAATTAGCGACCTTGGCATCTTTCGTCCTGACCCCGAGACCTTCGAGATGACACTCACCTCCTTGCACTCGGGCGCCACGGTCGCGGATGTCCGCGACGCCACCGGTTGGGACCTTGCAGTGAGTAAAGACCTCGTCGAGACGCCCGAACCCACTGAGGAGGAACTTCTCCTCTTGCGTCGCTTGCACGCCGCGTCGAACACCAATGCGGTGAACTGACGTGACGTCATCCGCGTGGATAGTGGACGCCGTGCGCACACCAATTGGTCGCATAGGTGGCGCGCTCTCGAAAGTCAGACCCGACGACCTCGCAGCAACGACGATTCGCTCACTTCTTGATCGAAGCCCTTCACTCGATCCTGCATCGATTGACGACGTCGTACTGGGCGACGCCAATGGCGCGGGTGAAGACAATCGCAACGTCGCAAGGATGGCGGTGCTCTTGGCGGGCGTTCCAGTCTCGGTGCCCGGGTCGACGGTGAACCGACTCTGTGCTTCCGGTATGGAGGCGGCGGTCCAGGTGAGTCGAATGCTTGAGGTCGGCGACGCGCACGTCGCCCTCGCGGGTGGCGTGGAATCAATGAGTCGCGCGCCCTGGATTCTTCCAAAGAACGAAGAAGTCCTTCCACGAGGTGACGCGAGACTGTTCTCCTCGACTCTCGGCTGGCGAATGATCAATCCCGCAATGCCCTCCCAGTGGACCGTCGCTCTCGGAGAAGGTGCCGAGATTCTCGCCGAGCACTACAACATTTCGCGCGAGGCCCAAGACGCGTTCGCCTTCGAGAGTCACGCAAAGGCGGTACTCGCTTGGCGCGACGGACACTTCAACGACGAGATAGTCCACGTCGCAGACGTTGCGCTTTCGCGCGATGAATCAATTCGTGACACCACCTTGGAGCGATTGGCTGATCTTCGTCCCGTATTCCGTGAAGGAGGCACCGTGACCGCGGGTAATTCATCGCCGATGAACGACGGAGCATCAGTGCTGCTCATGGTCGATGACGAAGGATTGCGACGTTGCGGCGGCACGGCTCTCGCGCGCGTCGCCGGTCGAGGTGTGAGCGCCGTTGAACCGCAACTCTATGGAATAGGGCCCGTTGAAGCCGCCGAACGCGCTCTGGAGCGTGCCGGTGTGGACTGGGGCGATCTTGCCGTCGTAGAACTGAACGAGGCATTCGCTTCGCAGTCGTTGGCCTGCATGCGTGACTGGCCTGAGCTAGATCCCACGATTGTCAACCCACTCGGGGGTGCCATAGCGCTCGGTCATCCTCTCGGTTGCTCGGGGGCTCGATTACTGACCACGCTCGCCTGGCAGTTGAAACATCGCGGCGGAGGTTACGGACTGGCCGCGATGTGCGTCGGCGTGGGTCAAGGGATGGCCGTCGTTCTCGAAGCGGCCTGACGCGGCACCAAAGAAATTGATTTTTAGGACGCCTCTTCACGCAAGAGAACATTTCGCTCGCATTCGTTGGACGTCGAGGCCGCCACGAGCTTTTCAATTCTGGCTGGAACCTCTCACTGAATACGTAGATACCCAGCGAGAGGTCCCGAACCGCAATCGATCATCGTTTCGGTGCAGTAAAAACTAAGCCAGTAGAGGATCGTCCAACGCAAGCGGGTTGTAAATGGCACCAAGATTGACGCCGTACAAAAGGTGCCACAAGTAAATCGCGAAGACCAACTTCCAGCCTCCGTAATGAACTCCGCCGAAGCCCACGTGGTAACCCTTGTAGTACACAAATGGCACGAGGAAAGCCGCCGAGATCGTCGCGAGGACGACCGAGAAGCCGAGTGCCTTCAGCATGTTGGTGCCCGGATTCACCACCTTGCCAATAATCGGGAACACGAACAACGCAAAGACGAGCGCGAAGACCACGCAGTCCAAGGCGTGGAACACGCCACCAATGACAAACTGCGCGACGAACGTGCCCTTTGGATCAATGGTCGCGCCATTCGTCAGCGGCCAGTTGAGTGCGGGCAGTCCAATGCCCTGAAACCACATCCCCCATAACGTGGCAATTTGACCGCCAATTACTCCAGCAACTAACGCAGCCTTTACCGGATGCTCCGTTACCCACACACGCCACAACTTGTTGGCGTTGAGTCCCCCCAATTGTCGATCCATTCTTTTTCCCCTTTCGTCTCAACGTGGTCGAGCGCAAGTGGACTGAACTTGAAGTCCAACGTTGCCCACCCCAAACGACTCACGTTCGCACAGCGAACATATGTTTCCTGTGCGTACAAACGATGTCATCTTTGTAAGTGCAAGTCAAGCGTTTAGTGGTCACGTTTTTGAACTACCTTGAACGCTTTTTCATCACCCACCTACACGACAGCCCCTCACCTCCGTCGCTTTGCGGTAGTCCTTCTTGCAAAGTGCAAACTTAAGTTGACGTCCGCGAGAGGTTTTGAGTCGGAGTTCGAAGCACCACGCGCGAAGAAACGCAGTGCCCAGCAACAAAATGATGTCACTACCAATACGACAACTCGTCTCGTAAGACCCGCGGCTTCTCATACCTTCCAGGCTTACTGCTCTTGACTCTTGATCCACGAGAATGTTCTTGTGACTTGTAGTTAAAGCAAGAAACCAAGATGAAAGCGAGAACGAAAATACTTTGACGAAGTAGAAGTCTGTATCGACTTCTATCACTACCACTCTTGACTCCTTCGATGGCCGAAGTTTTTGTGCGCATGTCGCACTTGTTGAGGCGCGCGATTTGACCACATCAAAAACTGGTACCAACTACCTTCATGAGATATGTTCCTAAAAGAAGTTTCAATTGAAACAATCTCTGGTGCTATGTTGCGCCAAAGGCATTTCTAATTCAGGGGGTATTACGAATGCAGGATGACACACAGCCAGCAGTTAGCGAACGCGAATTAAGCCGCCGATCAATGTTGAAAGGCGGCGTTGCCGGACTCGGTGCGCTAGGTCTCAGCGGCGCACTTGATTTCGCAGAATCCAACACCGCCAGCGCAGCGACGCGAGGTAAGACCATCAAGTTTGGTTACGTTAGTCCCGAGACCGGATCACTGGCACCTTTTGGCGCCGCAGATGCGTTCGTGATTGGAGCCCTTAAGTCACTTCTGGCAAAAGGGGTAACGATAAAGGGCGTGACGTACCCGATTGAAATAATCGTCAAAGACAGTCAGTCAACCGACGCCACGGCGGCCAGCGTGGCTGAAGACCTCATCAAGAATGACAAAGTCGACATCATGTTGGTCTCTTCAACGCCTGACACGACCAATCCGGTCTCGGACCAGTGTGAGGCGAACCAGGTTCCGTGCATTAGCACCGTCGCACCGTGGCAGTCTTGGTTCTTCGGTCGTGGGGCAAGTCCTACGACAAAGTACAAGTGGACGTACCACTTCTTTTGGGGATTGGAGGACATCGAGGCGGTCTACTCCAGCATTTGGAAGGCGGTGCCCAACAACAAGACCATTGGTGGACTCTGGCCGAACGACAGTGACGGCGACGCATTTGCATCGACGACCACAGGATTTCCCTCGTTCGCGAAGCCGCTGGGCTACTCGATTGTCGACCCCGGCCGCTACGCAGACCTGACAACGGATTTCACAGCTCAGATCGCGGCTTTTCGAAATGGAAACTGCGAGATTTTGACGGGTGTTCCAATTCCACCCGACTTCATCACCTTCTACAAGCAGGCTGCGTCCCAGGGCTACATTCCTAAAGTCGCCACCATCGCCAAAGCGATGCTCTTTCCAAGTTCGGCGCAGGCGCTTGGCTCGCTCGCCGTCAATATTGGTACGGAGTACTGGTGGGGTCCCACGCACCCCTATATCAGTTCCCTCACGAAGCAGAACTGCGCCCATATCGCAGCGGCCTACGAAAAGTCGACTGGCGACCAGTGGACCCAACCAATTGGCTTCGTGCACGCCCTCTTTGAGGTCGCGATCGCAACCCTTAAGAGTTCGGGTGAGGCGCACAACAAATCCGCGTTCGTATCGGCACTTTCGAAGCTCAAGTTGTCAACCATCGTTGGACCTCTCGACTGGGCGACGGGGCCGGTCCCGAACGTCACCAAGACACCGCTCGTGGGTGGTCAATGGCGTGCCGGCAACACCCAATCTGGCTACGCACTCGTCGTCGTGACGAATGATCAGCACCCGAATATTCCAACGGCGAGCTCGCCTCAAGTCATCCCGGGAGCAACCGTCTGAGCGATCGACCGCTTCTTGAAATCACGGGTCTCAACAAACGCCTCGGGACGGTCGTCGTCGCCGACGACTTGAATTTGAGTGTTGAACGCGGCAGCATCGTCGGCGTGGTCGGACCGAACGGCGCCGGTAAAACCACCATGCTCGCCATGGTGGGCGGTGACGTCCGGTCCGACTCGGGATCGATTGTTTTCGATGGCAACGACGTGACGCGCCAGTCTTCGTCGCGGCGGGCGCGTCTGGGACTCGCGCGAACCTACCAGATTCCTCGGCCGTTCGCGGGTTTGACGGTGTTTGAACACGCCCTTCTCGCAGCCCAAGAAGCAGGCGGTTATCGAGGCGTCGAGGCCAAGAACCGGGCCGCTGAGGCAGTTGAGCAGTGTGGCATGAAAGAACTCGCGAACGTCGCCGGTGCCCAATTGCGACTGCTCGATCGCAAGCGACTCGAGGTCGCGCGCGCGATCGCTGGCGGGCCTTCGCTGGTCCTGCTTGATGAGGTGGCCGGAGGACTAAGCGACAGCGAAGTCGATGAATTGACGCGGATAATTTTGGAATTGCGCGACCGCGGTCTCACGTTTCTGTGGGTCGAGCACGTCGTGCACGCCCTCATGGCAACCGCGGAACGCATGGTCTGTCTAAGTGGCGGCGCCTTCATCGCTGAAGGCACACCGCGTGAAGTCCTTGAGCACCCGCAAGTCGTCGAGAGCTACTTTGGAAGTTCTACGTTCATCGAGGCGCGCTGATGGCGCTTCTTCGACTCGAGGGCACGACCGCCTATTACGGACATCTTCAGGCACTTCACGAGCTCTC
>Ga0302319_10013452_pt1 | contig 15347 bp, 9 predicted proteins | sample Bog_T0_2_FD_203319 | JGI IMG/M metagenome (GOLD analysis project Ga0302319, IMG submission 203319) | Peat permafrost microbial communities from Stordalen Mire near Abisko, Sweden - Bog_T0_2 | ecosystem: Environmental > Terrestrial > Soil > Wetlands > Peat | place: Sweden: Abisko, Stordalen Mire... | reverse complement strand
CCCGGGTGAGTTGTAATAGACCAGCAGTGCATCGAGGCCGCTGGGCTGGGATTCGGCCCACGGAATGAAAAACTCGCGTTCAACGTACTTCGGGCCTTGCGCCAAAAGCGGGGAGGCGGCCAGAAGCCAGAACCAGATGAAACGGAGCCGGCGGGGCAACGGCATGGTCGGTCCCGGATGGATGATCGATTACGGCGCGGGATTCAAGCGGGATGGTCGGCGACGGCTCGTCAAAGCCTGACCGGGCGACCGGTGGCGGCGGACTTGATTTCCGCCAGGGTGGTCCGGACGGAATCGGCGGCCTGCCGCGCGGTGGCAAGCGTTGGATGCCGGTCGTGTTCGAGGCAGTCGATGAAGGCGGACAGCTGGTTGTAATAGCCGCCCAGCGAGGAGATATTGCCCAGCCCGCGGCGCGACGGGCCGATCCGGGGCTGGCGGAAGGGCAGCGGGCGCTTGGCGCCGCCACCCAGCGTGGCGACGAGGGTGGGCCGGGCGGTGCTGTCGTACTCCACGGCGCCACGCTCAAACACCGCCTGGAACGCCATCTGAAAGCCCCATTTTTTCGGATAGTCCCAGCCCCCTTCCGCGGTCACGGCGATGCCGTCGTAATGGTAGGTCGTGAAGAGGTGGCTCCAGCCGCCCGCGTCCCTGGTCCCGATCGAGGTCACCGCCCTGGGCCGGCCGAGCAGGTGCTGGACGAAGTCGGTGTCGTGGATATGCAGGTCGAGGGCGGCCCCGCCCGATTGGCGGGCGTCGTTGGCCCAGCCCCGCGCGCTGCGCGCCGGGCGCCCGGCCCGGCGCTGGAGCGAGAGGCTGAGCAGTCGGCCCGCTGTCCGCTTTTTGCAGAACGCAGTGAAGGCCTGGTACTCGGGCCAGAACCGGACGCAGTGCCCGATCTGCACCTTGACCCCCGATCGCTCGGCGGCTTCGGCCAGGGCCAGCGCCTCGCGGGCGTCGGCGGTGAACGGCTTCTCGCAAAAGATGTTCAGCCCCGCCGCCAGGGCGCGGCGGAAATAGGGGGCGTGGAGCGGCGTCGGCAGGCAGATGTCCACTACATCCGCGGCGTGCCGGGCCAGGGCCTCATCGAGATCCGCGTAGCTGGGGACGTCCAGACCGAGCTGCCGGGCGCGGACGGCGGCCCGCGCCGGGCGGACACCCACGATGGCGACGACTCGGGCGTGCCGGAGCCGGGTGTAAACCTGGGCGTGCATGCCGCCCATGAAGCCGAAACCGGCGATGATCACTTTCTGCATGGTGAAACTGGAGCCTTGAAAAAACCGCAGATTCGTCCTCCGATTGCGATCACGTTATGTCCACTTCCTCCCTCAGCGCTGCTTATGAACGCGATGGCTTCCTGATCGTCCCGGGGCTCATCTCACCCGCGGAATGCGACCAGCTGAAGGTCGAGGCCCGGAAGGTGCTCGACGCGAAGTCCAACTCGGGCTCGACCGTCTGCCTTTTCGCGGCGCTGAACAATCCCGCATTCCGGGCGCTGGCCGAGGATCCCCGGATCGTCGACGTGCTCCGGGCGATCATGCCGGACGGCGTGATGTTCCTCAACGACAAGATCGTCTTCAAGAAGTCGGACAAGGCGTTCGCCACCCCCTACCACATCGACTATTTCTACTGGCAGGGCACCCGGGCGAAACTTTCGGTCTGGATCCCGCTCGACGATGTGTCGGCGGAGAACGGGGCGCTGACCGTCATTCCGGGCAGCCACAAGAAGGAATGGAAGTCCGTGAAGGGTGGGGTGGCCGGCGACTTTTTCAACGTGGTCGACGGGAAGGGCTGGCAGGATTCCGAAGTGGTCGTGTGCAGCGTCGTGCGCGGCTCTGCCGTGATATTTTCCGACCGGCTGGTCCACGGCTCGACCGTCAATACCGCGAAGAAGGACCGCTACGTGGTCATCAGCACCTATCAGGCCCCGGGGGCCGACGAACCGTTCGACCTCGACTTTCCCGTGCGGAAGGTCCTGGTGGCCGCGAGTTGAGACTGAAAAGTGGCGCAGGCGGGACGCCTGCGCTACTTCTCCAATGGCGGAGACTTCGGGCACTGATCGGCGATGCGCACGGTGGCGCGGGCCCAGCGGACGGCGTTGGTGATGACCTGTTGCACCTGGGGCTGGCGGTAGGTGGGGTAGGTCTCGTGCCCGGGCCGGAAGTAGAACACCCGGCCGTAGCCCCGGTACCAGGTGCAGCCGCTGCGGAAGACTTCGCCGCCCGTGAACCAGGAGATGAACAGCAATTCGTCGGGGGTAGGGATGCCGAAGGGCTCCCCGTACATCTCCTCGGCGGGAATCTCGAAATACTCGCCGAGGCCCGCGGTGATCGGGTGGGAGGCCATCACGTTCCAGAGCCGCTCCTTGTCGTTCGCCTCCCGCCATTTCAGGGAGCAGGCTGTGCCCATCAGCGCCTTGAAAATCTTGGAAAAATGGGCGGAGTGCAGGGCGATCAGGCCCATGCCCTCCAGCACGCGGCGGCGGACCCGGGCGACCACTTCGTCGCTCACCGCGGCGTGCGCGATGTGACCCCACCAGATGAGCACGTCGGTCCGATCCAGGACCGCCGCGGTCAGGCCGTGCTCGGGTTCGTCGAGCGTGGCAGTGCGGACCGCGAGGTCGGGATGAGGGCGCAAAAAGCCGGCGATCGTCTCATGCAAGCCCTGGGGATAGATGGCGGCCACCCGGGGGTCGGTCTTTTCGTGCTGGAATTCGTTCCAGACCGTGACGTTGATGGTGGCGCTCATTAGGGATCGGACGCCGATCAGATTTCGAATCATGCCGATTGTACAACCCATTTCCATTTCCGCGGCGCACCAGCCGGCCGCACCAGTCCTGTACGAGGAGGAGTTTCAGTCTTCGAGCGCGATCCGCGCCGCACAGTGGCGGCAGATGGAGGCCTATGCCGCAGCCCTGCCCGAGACCGGGCGGCCGATGGAGGCGGGGCCGGTGGCGGCCGATACCCCGGTCGAGGCCCTGCGGCGTGAGTTCCGGGACCGGCTGGGATTCCCGGCGCCCGGTTTTCTGCCCGACTCCCCGGTGCGCCTCGAACAGGCCGGCGAGGACGCCGTCGCGACCTACTATCGCTGCCGCATCCCGGCGACGCCGCAGATGGAGACTTACGGCCTTTACATCGTCCCGAAGCGAGCCCGCCTGCCGGCGCCGCTGGTGATCGCGATGCACGGCGGCGGCGGCTTTCCCGAATCGGCGACCTTCCACGGCGGCGCGAATTACCACGATATGGTCCGCGGGGCCGTGGCGGAGGGATACATCACGTTTGTGCCGCTCGCCGTCATGTATCCCTATCACGACCGCGATCATGGCACCCCGATCCCCTCTGATGTGCGCATGACGCTGGACGCGCGCCTGAAGAAGTCCGGCACAACCCTGATGGGCGTCGAGGTCACCAAGATCTGCCGGGCGCTTGACGTCCTGGAGTTGCGCCCGGAGATCGACCGGAAGCGGATCGCGATGATCGGCCTGTCGTACGGGGGATTTTACAACCTGTACACCGCGGCGCTCGATCCCCGGATCCGGGTGGCGGTTGCCTCCTGCTCGTTCCGCGACAGCGGGCCGGGCGCCGCGCCGATTGTGCCGGAGGCGATGGAAACGGCGATCCTGAGCAGCCGCGACCTGGTGAAGCTGATCAGCCCGCGGCCCCTGCAGGTCCAGGATGGGATCAGCGACCCGCTGTTCCCGATCGCGGGGGTCCGCCGGGCCGTCGCGGCGTCGCGCCCGTTTTACTCGGGTGCGCCGGCGGACACGTTCGACTTTCAGGCATTCGTCGGCGCCCACGATTTCCGGGGCGACATCGCCTGGGCTTTTCTCGCCCGGCATCTCCGCTAGTCGAGTGCTCTGGCCAGGTCGGCGTCGGTCAGGCGATAGACGAGGATCGCGCCGTTGAGGTTGGCGTCCGGTTCGCGCGACCGCAGGTACGACGTCAGGCGGGCGAGGCGGTATTGCTCGAACTGGTCGAGCAGGGGGCCGAGGGCGTCCAGATCGAAGCGCTTGAAGGCCTCGGCCCGGGCGCCGGAATCGGAATCGAGCAGCGGGCCCACTTGCTTGACGAGCCGTCGATAGGTCGCTTCGTAGCGGTCGTTCCACGGACCCCGCGGCCCATAGTAGTACACCGGCTGGAGCATGGTGGCGCTGATGAGGTAGGTGCCGGCCGCGAGGCGCAATTCGGAGGCCTGCTTGAGAAAGACGGCGTAGACGTCGGTCCCGATCTGCCCGACGCCCATCAGGTCGTAGGTGGTCCGCTCCCGCTGGAGCCGCGCCACCTCCTCGTCGACCCGGTCGGGCGGCAGCCGGGTCATCAGGAAATCCGGATTGCCGCGCGCGTAGGGTCCGCCGAACGAAAAAAGCAGGCGCGCCGAGATTCCGTAATAGGCGGGGCTCGCCATGCCGAAATAGGAGAGGTAATAGGGCGCGCCCTCCGGATGCTCCGCGATATAGCGCCGGGCCGCGGGCAGTTCCTGTCCCCAGTCGAGCGAGCTGTCCACCACGTGCCGGTACGCTTCCGCGGGGCGGACCAGGCCGTTGAAGTAGGCCAGGTAGTTCGGAAAGCGCCAGGCGGTCTCCGCGGCGAGGAGCACGAGCAGGGCGCAGAGCATGACGCCCGGCCAGCGAATCGTAGCGCAGGCGTCCCCGGCTGCCGTCGTCGAGACTGCAGGCGGGACGCCTGCGCCACTTTCTGGCGCCGGAGCGAATTCGCGGTCCTTCCCGCGACGGAGCCAGGCGGCCGCGGCGCCGCAGAGCACGAACATCGGCGCGTAGACCGGGAGCAGATGGCGGTGCCCAATGTCGAGATGGCTCGAGATCGCCGCCAGCCAGTAGACGGCCAGGAGCGCCCAGAGGGGGAGAGTTGGGTACAGTTGCAGCCACGCTGCGCGCCCCCCGTGGTCCCGATCCGCCCGGACCCTCGCCTTCCGCGAGGTCCAGCCGGCGGCGACGGCGAGCGCCGCGACGCCGAAGACACTCAGCGGCGTCTTGACCAGGAAAGTGTAGGGAAAAAAGCCGGGCCAGCCGGTTTCGCTGTACTCGCCGTTCCAGAAGGCGCGGCGGATTTTCGCGCTGTGCAGCACGTCCCCGAAGCCGTAGAGCCAGGCCTCCGGCAGCAGTTCGTGCCGCCGCAGGAAGTCGATGGCGTGATACGCGCCGACCGGCGGCGGACGGCTGGCGCCGGCGAAGGGATTGGGCTGGTCGAGCACGTATTCCCATGGGGCCAGGAAGCGGTCGCCAGCCGCGGGACTTGGAAAGGCCGAGTAGCGGAATCCGTAGAACGCCCAGATCACCGCGACGACGACCACGGCATGCGCCAGCCCGGCGAGCGCGAACGCGAGCGCCTGCCGGGCGCGCGAGCGCACCTCGCACCGCCACCGGCCGCAGGCGAGCGGGAGGGGCCGGCCATCGAGCACCCGGGCGATCGCGAGGACCAGCACCACCGGGATGATGAGCACGGCTGAGGCCTTGGACACGAAGAGGCCGCCCGCCAGCAGCGCGCTGCCGAGCAGGCGGCCGGCGGAGAGACCCTGCAGCATCGCCCACCACGCCCCCGTCACCGCGAGAAGGAAGAGGGCGGCCGCCGTGTCCGAGGTCATTAGGCCGCCATTGGCCAGGATGGTGGGGCTGAGGACGTAGAGCAGCAGGGAGACTGCGCCACCGGCCGGCCCGAAGAGCCGTCGCGACCAGGCCCAGACCAGCGCGCCCAGCGCAACCGCCAGCAACCCGCAGGCGGCCCGCCCGGAGGCGGCCATCCGCCCGGCATCGTTGCCCCGTTCGTAAAGCCAGTTGTAGCCGACCACCGGGGCCTGTGAATTGCGCCATTCGGGCGAATCGGTGGCCGGTGGAGTGTAAGACCCGAGGGCCAGCGGCAGTCCCGCCAGCCGTTGGGGGAGATTGCCGTTCTCCGGCTGGAATCCGTAATCCCCGTAGCGCCAGTAGCTGTAGCCGGCGGTGGCGTGCAGCAGTTCGTCGAAGGCGAGGCTCTTGTCCCGCAGGCTTGCCCCCAGGACCAGCCAGAACAGCAGCAGGATCACCGCGACGAATGATTTCTCCCTGCTCATGAAAGCGAGCGGCCGAGGCATAGGGAGGTGTAAAGGGGACGCCGCGGCCATCGCGAGCCTTATCTCTTGACGGGGTTGGCGGCGGAGTTAGCTGTAGGCGGCGGCCAAATCCGGCCGGTTGAACCCCCAACCCCAAGGACCCCATGAATTCGTCGCGTCTCTTCACCGCGAGCTGCGTATCGTTGATTGTCACGGCCATGAGCTTCGCCCTCCGCAATGCGGCCCTGGGCGATTGGGTGACCCAATATCATCTGACGTTTGAGCAGGTCGGATGGATCAACAGCGCTGCCTTCCTCGCCTACACCCTGGCGATGCTGTTTGGCGGCCCGTTGTGCGACGCGCTCGGCCTGGGCCGGATCATGGGGATCGCCTTCGTCGGCCACCTGGTCGGCATCGTGCTCACGATCTGCGCCTGGAACTTCTGGAGCCTGTGGATCGCCACCCTGATCTTTGGGATCGGCAACGGCTCGGTCGAGGCCGCCTGCAATCCCCTGATCGCCACGATCTACTCCAGCGACAAGACGACCAAGCTGAACCATTTCCACGTATGGTTTCCCGGCGGGATCGTCATCGGCGGCGTGCTTTCCTACCTGATGGGTCGGGCAGGCCTCGGCTGGAGGATCCAGTTTGGGACCATGCTGATCCCGGCGGCGATCTACGGCATCCTCTTCGTCCGCCAGGCGTTCCCGCGCACGGAGCGCGTCCAGCTGGGAGTGTCGACCGGATCGATGTTCGCCGCCTGCTTCAATCCCTGGTTCATCCTCATGGTCCTCTGCATGTTGCTCACGGCCTCCACCGAGCTCGGGCCGCAGACCTGGATCCCGAATGTTCTGACCAACGCGGGGGTCCCGGGCATTCTCGTCCTGGTCTGGATCACGGGCATCATGGCCGTCGGACGCCAGTGTGCCGGCACGTTCGTGCATCGTCTTTCGCCCTTGGGGATGCTGCTGATGAGCGCGACCTTGAGCGGTCTGGGTCTTTACGCCATGAGCCAGTCCGCCGGGGGCATGCTCTACGTCTCGGCGACCGTGTTCGCGCTCGGGGTGTGCTTCTTCTGGCCGACAATGCTGGGGTACGTCAGCGAAACCTTTCAGAAGACGGGCGCCCTCGGCCTCGCCATCATGGGCGGCGCGGGCATGTTCAGCGTCAGCCTGATCCTGCCGGTCATCGGCCGCTCCTACGACAAGGGCATCGCCCTCCGGCTTCCGCCTGGCGCCGATCCCGCGCTGGCTTCCCCCGCGATCCAGGCCGCGGCCGGCCTGCATACCCTGGGTCGGGTCGCCGTGCTACCGGTCGTCCTCTTCGTCGTCTTTGCTTTCCTCCTGCTGGTTCGGCGCAATCACCGGCCGGTGCTGGTCCAGGGCGCGCCGGAGCCGGCGAAGTCGTGAGCCGGAGGGTTCGAATGAGGCGTCACGAATTCCGGATGTCTTTAACGTAGACGCGGCATCCTGCCGCGTTGCCTCGTAGTGAAGCGGCAGCATGCCGCTTCTACCTTCAAGGCAGCATCTAGCGGACAGAGAACCGATAAATCGTCGTCGTCCGGTAGACCTCGCCTGGATGAAGGATCGTCGACGGGAAGTTCGGATGGTTCACCGAGTCCGGGAAATGCTGGGTCTCGAGGCAGAGCGCGTCGTGCTGCTGGTAGACGACGCCGTACTTTCCCATCAGCGTTCCATCGAGGAAGTTGCCGGTATAGAACTGCACGCCGGGCTGGTCGGTCAGCACGTCCATCACGCGGCCGGTGGACGGGTCATAAACCCGGGCGGCGATCACCAGCCCGGTCCGACCCCCACGATCGAGCACGAAGTTGCAGTCGTAGCCCTGCGGCAGGCTGGTGAGCTGGCCGAGGTCGCGGCCGATGGCCTTGGGCCGGGTGAAGTCCATCGGGGTGCCGACCACCGGCTCGATCTTGCCCGTCGGGATCAGCGCGTCGTCCGCCGGGGTGAAATTCGATGCATAGAGGGTGAGAATGTGGCCCAGGATCGTGCCGCCGCCGGCGAGGTTCCAATAGCTGTGGTTGGTCAGGTTGATCGGCGTGTCGTGGTCGGTGGTCGCCTGGTAATCCAGGCGCAGCTCGTTCTGGTCGGTCAGGGTGTAGGTCACCGTGGCCTTGACCGTGCCGGGATACCCCTCCTCCCCGTTGCGGCTCGTGTAATGAAAGACGACCCCGTTTTCGCCGGAGCCGGCCACCGGTTCGGCCTGCCAGATCACCTTGTCGAATCCCTTGATCCCGCCGTGCAGGGCATTTGGTCCATTGTTGACCGCGAGAGTGTAGTTCCGGCCGTCGAGCGTGAACTTGCCCCGGGCGATCCGGTTTCCAACGCGCCCGATCACCGCCCCGAAGTAGGGGCTCTTCGCCAGATAGGGCTCGAGGTGGTCGAAGCCGAGGACGACATCGCCCATCTTCCCCGTCCGGTCGGGCACGTGGAATTCGGTGATGATGGCGCCATAGTTTATGACCTTGAGGACGACCCCGTTGGCGTTCGTCAGGGTGAATTCGTCCACCGGGGTGCCGTCCGGCATCTTGCCGTAGGGCGATTTACTGATGGTGCCGGGCATGCTTTTGGAAGGGAGGGGCGCCGTGAAGGTCGTCACGGTTGCCAGGAGGGTCAGGGCGGTGATTTGGGGTATCATACGATGAGGGCGGGGTTGAGCTTCGACAAGAGCGAGCGTGACACAATTTGATCGGAAAGGCATTCCTTCGCGGCTGGAGTTAGCAATTCCCAATCTGCCGCCAAGCCGTCCCGCGGACGCGGGACACGGAGCCGGCATGAGGCCAACAACAGCCGCTACGGAGCGCCTTTCCGATCAAATTGTGTCACTGCTGTAAGGTATGGCTAAGCGAGTCGAAGCACTAGGGTTGGGGAGGGGGAGGGGGGGCGCGGAGGCGGGCGGCGGCTTCGAATTGGGCGCGGGCTTCCTCGGTGCGACCGCTGAGCATGAGGGCGTGGCCCAGGTTAAGGCGAGCCTCGGGAAAGTCGGGATCCAGGCGCACCGCCTCGGCAAATTCGGCGGAGGCTGCTTCCAGTTGGCCGGTGCTGGCGAGGGCGGTGCCGAGATCGTTGTGGGCCTTGGCGACGCCGGGTTGTAGTCGGAGGGCCTCGCGGTAGTGGGCGATCGCCTCGGCGAAGCGGCCCTGGCCGGCGTAGATGACGCCCAGGTTGATGTGGACCAGGGGACTGTCCGGACTGAAGCGGAGCTCGTGCTCGAAGACCGCCATGGCCTCGTCAGTCCGGCCCTCCTTGGCCAGGGCCGTGCCCAGGTTGTAGTCGAAGTCAGGATTGTCCGGCGACAGACGTCGAGCCTGCTCATAGTTGAGGATGGCTTCCGGCAGTTTCCCAAAGTGCAGAAACGCGTTGCCAAGATTGTAATAGGCCTTGGCGAAGTTCGGATCGAGCCGAATCGCCTCCTGGTATTCGGCGGTCGCGTCCGGCCAATGATCGGTTTGGGAGTAGGCGATGCCCAGATTGTTGTGAGCCTCCGGGTACTTCGGCGTGATCTGCAGGGCGATCCGATAGCGATCCATGGCCGCGGGGATGTTCCCGGCGTCGCTCAGGGCGATGCCGTAGTTGTACTGGGCCCGCGGATTGTCCGGCGATTCCGCTGCCGTCTTGCCCCACAGGGTCAGCTCATTGCGGTAGTCATCGTTGCGCCGGGCCGTGACGACCGCCAGCGCGGCCGCGACCGCCAGGCAGAGGGCCAGGTAGAGGCGGTGGGGAGAGCCGGATTTTCCGGCTTGCCGGTACGCCCGCTCCACCAGGCCATAACCTCCGATGACGACGACGGCGACAACCGGCGCCAGCGCGAGATACATGCGGTGCTCGGCCATGACCTGCACGATCACCGGGATCAGCGAGGTCGGCGCCAGAATCGCGAAGAAAAACGCCCCGGCGAAGCCAGCGGCCCGCAAATTTCGAGTTTTGAGTTTCAAACTTCGAGGGTCTGCAAAGAGCAGCCATCCACTTCCCACCGCCAGCCCGGTCACCATCACGACCGGCACCAGGACCGAGGCTGAAAATCGAACCACCCGAGAGCCGTAGTCGAGGACCAGGGGAGACGGCCAGATCACCAGGGACAGGTAATGCGCGATCGCGGGGAACTGCGTCAGCCAGTAGTGCGGCGGACTCGTGCCGGCGCCCATCCCGGCCGTGCTGCCGCGGCTGCCGGTTCCCGTGGCCAGGTAAACCAGGAGGATCCAGGTCAGGGCCAATCCCACGTAGTACTTGCTCCGCAGGCGCCAGGCGGCCCGAAAGCTGCCGGTGAAGAAGGTGCGGTCATAGAGCAGGACGATGACCGGCGCGGAGACCATGACCTCCTTGGTTGCCATGCCGAAGAAGCAGGCGGCGATGGAACAAACCGCCCAACCGTTTGGCTGAAATGCCTTGAAGATAGACGAGGCGTCCCGCCCCGTGCGTGGAGGGACGAGGCGGGACGCCTCGTCTACGTTCATACCCCTGATCGCGCAGTACAACGTGAGCAGATAGAACAGCCCCATCAGCGACTCGGCTCGCTGGATGATGTAGGTGACCGACTCGGTTTGCAACGGGTGCACGGTCCAGATCAGGGCGACGGCAAAGGCTAGAAATGTAGCATGGGTTTCTAGCCCATGTTCGTTGCCTAACACGGGCGGGAAGCCGGTGCCACGTATCCGGTCCAGCGTGCGGCGCACCACCCCAAACAGCGTCAGCCCGGCCAGGATGTGAATCAGCAGATTGGTCGCGTGGTAGAGCCAGACGTTCTTGCCGCAGAATGCGTAATCGATCGCCAGCGAGAGGTTGAGGATCGGCCGGCCGCTTACGGTGTATCCGCCGGTCGGCGGTGAAAATACGGCGCGCAGGTCTGTCAGGTGCCGGATCGTCGGGTTGTCCGCGACCGCCGGCACATCATCGAAGGCGAACTGCCCCGAGAAGCTGTTGTGGTAGGCGGCCAGCGCCGCCGCGGCGATGACGGCGGCCGCCACGAAAACGGGCGCGCGTGAGCCGGGAGGATTCTGGGGGAGAGGGGAGGCCACGGTGGCAAAAAGGTTAGTTACCTAAAAATTGGGCAGCCGGGCAAGATTGGCCCGCGCCCCGGCGTCGTGCGGCGAAAGCCGCAGCACTTCCTCGAACTGGGCGCGGGCCTCCGCGGTCCGGCCCAGCTGCGCGAGGGCGCAGCCCAGGTTGTAGTGGATTTCGGGATTGGCGGGCTGGAGCCGGGTTGCTGCCTCGAACTCCTCCTCTGCCCGGGCGGTCTGGCCGGATTGGGCGAGAGCCGTCCCCAGGTTGTCATGCGCTTCCACATTATTGGCCTGAAGCCGCAATGCCGCCTCGTAGCTCGGGATCGCGTCCGTGGTCCGGCCGAGGTGCAAAAACGCATTGCCCAGGTAAAAGCAGGCGTCGGCGAGGCCGAGGCCGCCGCGGGTCTGGGCCGGATCGCGGCTGAGCCGGATCGCTTCCTGAAACTGGGCGACGGCCTCGGGGCCCCGGCCCAGGCCGTCGAGAATAATCCCCAAGTTGATGTGGACTTGGACAAATCCCGGCTTCAGCTCGAGCGCGTGCCCGTAGACGGGGATGGCCTCGAGCGGCCGGCCCGCCCGGGTCAGGGCGAGGCCCAGGTTGTTGTCGAAATCAGGTTTGTCCGGAGCCAGCCGCCGGGCCTCCTCGTAGTTGGCGATCGCCTCGGGCAGACGGCCCAGGTGGTAATAGGCATTGCCCAGGTTATTGTATGCCTCCGCGAATCCGGGATCGAGCCGCACCGCCTCCTGATACTCGGCGATCGATTCGGGGCCGTGTCCGGTGTCGGCAAGGGCAATGCCCAGGTCATTGTGGGCTTCCGGGTAATTCGCCTTGAGCTGGAGCGCGATCCGGTAGCGGTCGATCGCCGCGGGCATGTCCCCGCGATCGCTCAGGGCGACGCCATAATTGCATTGCGCGCGCGGGTTGTCCGGCCGCTGCGCGGCGGTCTTGGCCCACAGGGTGAACTCCGTGCGGTAGTCCTCATTGCGGTGCGCGGTCACGAGCGCCAACCCGGTGGCGGCCGCCAGGCAGAGCGGGAGGTAGATACGGAGGGGGGAGCCGGATCTACCGGCCTGCCTATATGCCCATTCCAGCAGGCCATAACCGCCCACCACGGTCATGGCCACGACCGGCGCGAGCGCGAGGTACATGCGGTGCTCGGCCATGACCTGCACGATCACCGGGATCACCGAGGTCGGCGCCAGAATCGCGAAGAAATACGCCCCGGCAAAACCAGCCGCCCGCAAATTTCGAGTTTTGAGTTTCGAACTTCGAGTTTCTGCAAAGAGCAGCCACGCGCTTCCCACCGCCAGGCCGGCCACCACCACGATCGGCAGCAGCACCGAGCCGGCGGACGGCACCAGGCTGGTGCCATAGTCGAGGACCAGGGGCGCAGGCCAGAATACCAGGGACAGGTAGTGCACGATCGCGGGGAACTGGGTGAGCCAGTAGCTCACCAGACTGACCCCAACGTTGACTCCCGCCGTGCTCCCGCGGTTGCCGGTTCCCGCGGCCAGATAAACCAGGAGGATCCAGGTCAGGGCCAATCCCACATAGTACATTTTCCGCAGGCGCCAGGCGGCCCGAAAGCTGCCGGCGACGAAGGTGCGGTCGTAGAGCAGGACGATGACCGGCGCCGAGACCATGACCTCCTTCGTCGCCATGCCAAGCAGGCAGGCGGCGACCGACAAAAGCGGAAAGCGGAAAGTGGAAAGCGGAAACTTCGAGCCCTGGCCCGGACTGGCGTTTCCGCTTTCCGCTTTTCGCTTTCCGCTTGCGGATTCATCCGCATGGCGGATGAATCCGTAAAGCGTCAGCAGGTAAAACAGCCCCATCAGCGACTCGGCGCGCTGGATGATATACGTGACCGACTCGGTCTGCAGCGGGTGCACCGTCCAGATCAGGGCGACGGCACAGGCTAGAAATGTAGCATGGGCTTCTAGCCCATGTTCGTTGCCTAACACGGGCTGGAAGCCCGTGCCACGTATCCTGTCCAGCGTGCGGCGCATGATCCCGAAGAGCGTCAGCCCGGCCAGGATGTGAATCAGCAGGTTGGTGGCGTGATAAAGGCGGACGTCCGTGCCGCCCAGCGCGTAATCGATCGCCAGCGAGAGGTTGAGGATCGGCCGGCCGCTGACGGTGTACCCGCCCGGAGGCGGGGAAAGGACGGTCCGCAGGTCGCCCAGGTGCCGAATGGTGGGGTTGTTTACGATCGTCGGCACGTCGTCGAAGGCGAACTGACCCGAAAGGCTGTTCGCATACGCCGCGACCGCCGCCGCGGTTATGACGGCGCCGGCCAGCAGGACCCGCGATTGCGAGCCACGCGGACTCTGGGGAAGGGATGGGGCCACGGCGGTGAAAGGGAGATTGGCTAGAAATTGGGCAGGCGGGCAAGGTTGGCCCGCGCGTCCGCATCGTCCGGCGCGAGGCGCAGCGTCGCCTCGAACTGGGCGCGCGCTTCCGCGTTGCGCCCGAGCTGCGCCAGGGCGCAGCCCAGATTGAAATGGATATGGGGATTGCCGGGCTCGAGCCGCGCCGCCGCCGCGAATTCCTCCTCCGCCCGGTCCACCAGGCCCGATTGGGCGAGGGCGGTGCCCAGGTTGTCCAAGGCCTCGACGTTTTCGGGCTGGAGTCGCAGCGCCGCCTCGTACTGGGCGATGGCCTCCGCGGTCCGGCCCTGGGCGGCCCAGGCCTCGGCGAGATTGAGCCGCGCCTCGACATAGTCGGGCTTCAGCCGCAGTGCCTGCTGGTACTCCAGGACCGCCCCGGGCAGGTCGCCCAGCTCGCGCCGGACGTTGCCCAGGTTGTTGCGGGCCTTGGGAAAATCTGGCTCCAACCGCAGCGCCTGTTCATAGCGGGCGCCTGCCTCCGCCAGCCTGCCCAAGCGACGTAGCGCATTGCCCAGGTTGTAGTTGAAATCCGGGTTATCGGGCTCCAGCCGGACGGCGGTCGCTTCGGCCGCGACGGCCTCCGCCGTCCGGCCGAGATGCGACCAGGCGTTGCCGAGATTGTAATAGGGTTTGGCGAAACCGGGCGCCAGTTGGATCGCCGACTCATAGTCGGCAATCGCCTCGGGCCAGCGGCCGGAGTCGGCGAGCGCAATGCCGAGGTTGTTGAGCGCATCCGGATATGCCGGTCTGATCTTCAGGGCGTCGCGGTAGTGTTCCATGGCGCCGGGGGCGTCTCCGGCATCACCTAGCGCGATGCCCAGATTGTACTGGGCGCGCGGATTGAGGGGGCATGCCGCCGCGGTCCTGGTCCACAGGCTCACTGCCGTGCGGTAATCCTCGTTGCGCCGGGCGGTCAGCCAGCCGCAGACAACCGCGATCGCGAGGACGGCGAGTCCGGCGCAGCCCAGCGCAGCGGGGCGAAGGCGGAAGCGCGCCAGGAGCCGCCAGCCCCCGCCGACCGCCACTGCGACCACCGCGGCCAGCGGCAGGTACATGCGATGCTCGGCCATCGGCGCGCCCGCGACCGGCACGATGCTCGAGGTCGGAGCGAGGATCAGGAAGAACCACGCCCCGGCAAAGCCGAGGGCGCGTTGGGCGCCGTCCCGCCCCGCGGGACGAGTGCCGGCATCGCCTCCAACCACCCCCACCTCCTGCCGCCGCGCCGGCCGGAACAACAGCCAAAGCGTGGCCGCGAGCAGCAACAGGCCGACCGCCACATCCGGTGCCGCCGCCCACGTCGGGCGGTCGCAGGCGCTCCCATAGTCAAAGATCAGGGGATGAGGCCAGACCGCCAGGCCAAGGTAGCGCAGGACCACGCGGCATTCCGTCAGGGCGTAGATCCACCAGGCCGCGCCCTGGTCGAAGCCGACGCCCCGCGCCCCGACGCCCTTGAGCAGGAAAATCAGCAACAGCCACGAACCCGCCAGGCCGAGATAGTACCCGCGCCGGCGGCGCCACGCCTCGGCGAATGTGCCGCTGACAAAAGTGCGGTCGTAGAGCAGGACGATGACCGGTGCCGACACCATCACCTCCTTGGTTGCCATCCCCAGGAAGCAGGCGGCGATGGAAAAAAGCGGAAAGCGGAAAGCGGAAGGCGAAAACTTCGACCTCTGGTCCGGCTCGGCGTTTCCGCTTTCCGCTTTTCGCTTTTCGCTTTCGGATTCATCCGCATAGCGGATGAATCCGTAGAGCGTCAGCAGATAAAACAGCCCCATCAGCGACTCGGCCCGTTCCGAGACGTAGGTCACCGCTTCCGTCTGGAGGGGGTGCAGGGTCCAGATCAGAGCGACGAAAAAAGCGAGGATGAGGTGGAGCGGGTTGTCCCCAACACGCTTGTCGG
>Ga0302319_10013451_pt1 | contig 15347 bp, 12 predicted proteins | sample Bog_T0_2_FD_203319 | JGI IMG/M metagenome (GOLD analysis project Ga0302319, IMG submission 203319) | Peat permafrost microbial communities from Stordalen Mire near Abisko, Sweden - Bog_T0_2 | ecosystem: Environmental > Terrestrial > Soil > Wetlands > Peat | place: Sweden: Abisko, Stordalen Mire... | reverse complement strand
GATCTTGCCCTCGCGGAGGCTATCGAACTGGGACGCCGTCGACATCTCGGCGAAGCTGAGGGCGACGCCGGGCCAACGCCGCCGGAAACGGCCGACGATCCCGCGCATCACCGGGCTGAACGGCGCCGATCCCGCAAACCCGATCGCCAGATACCCCGCCTCGCCGCGCGACAGGTCCTGAACCCGGCGCCGCGCCTTTTCGATCCGGTCGAGGATCGCCTGCGCCTCCGGCAGGAACTCGCGGCCGATGTCCGTCAGCGCGACATGCCGGCGGTCCCGCTCGAACAGCCGCGCGCCGAGCATGGTCTCCAGCGAGCGGATCTGCACGCTGAGCTGCGGCTGGGCGAGCCCCAGCCGCACGGCGGCGCGGCCGAAATGCAATTCCTCGGCAAGGACGACAATGGCTTGCAGCAGTCTCGTATCCATGCCGTGATATTAAAATCACATCACATTGCGTCAACATATTTATTGAAGATATGAAGGGTGGAGCGCAACTTCCGGCGCGAAGGAGACACCGGATGATCGTCGACCGGCCCCGTATTGCTGTCGCCACCGCCGGCGCCTGCGCGTTTCTCAATCTCTATTCGCCGCAGGCGGTGCTGCCGCAGCTTGCGGACAGTTTTGGCGTCTCGGCCGCCGCGGCCGGCGGCGTCGTCGGCGTCGCGACGCTCGCCGTCGCGGGCTCGGCGCCCTTTGTCGGCCTGCTATCGGATTTCTTGAGCCGCAAGCTCACCGCCGTGCTGGCGATGTGCCTGCTCGCCGCGCCGACGCTGATGCTGGCCCACTCGCATAGCCTCAACGAGATCTTATTCTGGCGTTTCGCCCAGGGGCTGCTGGTCCCGGCGGTGTTCACCCCAACGGTCGCCCTGGTGGGCGAGCGTTGGTCGCCGCGAGAGGCTGCCGACGTGATGGGGCTCTATGTCGCCGGTTCCGCGCTCGGCGGCTTTCTCGGACGCTTCCTGCCGGCGATCCTCGCCGATAGTTTGGGCTGGCGCAGCGGGCTCGTCGCCCTGGCGCCGATCACGTTGGCGGCCGCGGCTGTCGTCGCCGCGTGGCTGCCCTCGGGCGCCGCCAAGACCTCGGCGCCGGTCGAGCGTCCGCGTCTGGCCGACGCCTTCGCCCATTTGCGCGATCCCGCCATCATCGCCACCTGCTTCGCCGGTTTCGCGGTGCTGTTCTCGATCGTCGCCGTATTCACCTACATCAACTTCCGGCTGGCGCCCGCGCCCTACGGATTTACCGCCTCCGATCTCGGCCTGATCTTCCTCGTCTATCCGATCGGCGCGCTCGCCGCGCCCGCCGCCGGCCCGCTGGCGCGCCGGCTCGGGCGGCGTCGCACGATGGCGGCGGCGACGCTGGTCGCCGGCCTCGGCCTCGTCGCCACCCTGCAAACCGGCCTGCCGGCCATCGTCGCCGGACTGGCGCTGTTCGTCATCGGCATCTTCGTCATGCAATCGACGGCGATGGGCTTTGTCGGCCGCGCTGCGCGGCGCGCCAAGGCTTCCGCGCTCGGCCTCTATGTCTGCGTCTATTATCTGGGCGGCGCTGTCGGCGCTATCCTGCCGGGACTGCTGGTCTGGGACCGCGCCGGCTGGACCGGCTGCGTCGCCCTCGTCGCCGCTGCGCTCAGCGCCGCCGGCGCGCTCTCCTGGTGGGCTTGGTGGGACGAACCGGCGGAGGACGCCGCCGGCGTGGCCGCGTTGGTTCCCGCCGAATAGCGCCGCGACAAAGGGCTCGGCTCCTGGCCGGAGGCCGGGCTCAAAGCGGCCCGGGAGCGGGCGGCAGAGGACCGGTTGCGGTCGACCGGCGAGGGAGCCAAGGGCAAGAATTTCACTTCTGGCCTCCGCCGCCGCCGGATATGGCGTTGAGGATCCGCAGAGCGCTGCAGGCCGCGCCATAGCCATTGTCGATGTTGCAAACGACGACGCCGGGCGCGCAACTCGCCAGCATCGCGTTCAACGCGGTTCGGCCGCCTTCCGCCGCGCCATAGCCAACGGAAGTCGGCACCGCAATGACCACGCCAGGCGTGAGGCCGCCCACCACACTGGCGAGCGCCGCATCCATCCCCGCGATCGCGATGACGATGGGACGCCTCCGGATTTCCTCTAGCCGGTCCATCAGCCGCCACAGGGCGGCGACTCCGACGTCGGCGATGATCGACGCCTCGACGCCCGCGTGACGAAGGGTCCGCGCGGCCTCCAGAGCGACGCCGACATCGGCGGTTCCCGCCGCCACGATCGCCACCTTGTCGACGAGTTCGACGGCTCGGACCGGTCCAAAGAATCCCGTCCGGGAAAGCGGGCAGTAGTCGATTGCCCCCGCGAGTCCCTTCGGCAGACGGTCGATCTGCTCGGCTTGGCATCGCGTCAACAGCAGCCCAACTTCCCGCGCCCGCGCGCCTTCAAGAATGGCGGCGATTTGCGCAACCGTCTTGCCCTCGCAGAACACGGCCTCTTCGACGCCGATACGATTGCGGCGATCGAAATCGAAAACGACCTCGGCGCTCACGAGGCGAACCCGACGAAGGCGCCGCCGTTGCGGTAGGCCTCGAAGGCGACCGGCATTCCGGCCAGTCGCGCGGGCAAGAGCGTCGCAATCGCCAACGTGAGATCCGCGCGCGTCTCCGGGTCGGTCACGGCCAGGCATTGCGGATCGAGTTCGACGACGACGCCTGCGCGACGCACCCGGCAACGCACCGTCGTCGGCCGCAATCGTCGGCCGACGAGGGCCTCTACCGCATGGATGCCCTTAAGGGTGTCGGGTTCGATAGCAATCAGCGTTTCGACACGGCTGGAGAGGCAAGGCGAAGCCGGCAGCTCCGCAAGATCGCCGAGTCCGAGGGAGCGCGCCAGCGCTCGCACCTGACGCTTATCGACGCCTGCCTCGACATAGGGATGACGGACGCGATGTTCGCGCGCCGCCTCGAGTCCGGGGCGATATTCGGCAAGGTCGTCGAGGTTCGCTCCCGACAGGATCTGGTGGTGGGACGCGGCGGAAATCGCATCGTAAAGGTGAGTTTTGCAGAAATAGCAGCGGTTGATCGGGTTATCGACATATCGCGCGTCGGCGAATTCGCCGGCGTCAAGCACGGACAGGACCCACCCCTCGCTTTCGGCGAGCCCACGCACGCGGTCCGTCGCCTCAGCCGGAACCGCAGGCGAAACGGCGTGAATCATCGCTACCCGCGCTGGTCCGAGCAGGCGATTGGCCAGAGTGGCCAGCGTCATCGAATCGACTCCGCCGCTCACGGCGACAGCGGCGGCGTCCAGAGACAGTAGCACAGCCTCGAGCCTTTCCCTCATCACTCGTCCCTTCCGAGGCCCTGGCTTTCGGCGCTTCGCCGCAGCGCCATCCGCGCGGCGCCGCCGACGACGTCAGCGAGATCGTCGGCCTCCGCCTTTACACTGCGGCCGCCCGGACGCTCAACAATCTTCACCCGGACCGAACGGCCGTCGACGTCGAGAGTTTCGACGCGGCGGGGCAGGACATCGCGGTCGACCAGCCAATGGCGCACGCCGATCGTCGCGGTCTCCTCGAAAATGCTGGCGATCACGTCGTCACGAGCGCCAGGGTTCGCGAGCACTCGCATTTGCGTCATCATCCGGCCTTTCTTGCCGAATGCCGGCGCCTGGACGACGTCGATAACCCCGGTTTGCGCGCGCAGACGGTCGATCGCGTGGGCGAGATCCTCGGCGGTCTGATCGTCGATCTCACATTCCAGAACAACGATCTTCGCTTGCGTCGGATGCGCGTCGGCCGTCTCGAACGACAGTACGCGCAGGCAATTGCTGAGCCCAGGCATGCGTCTGGCGCCAAATCCATAACCTGACCCGACCAGTCGGCGCGGCTCGCGCGCTTGCCCCAAGGGATCGCAGAGGTGGCGAAGAATGGCGGCGCCTGTCGGCGTGACTCTCTCGCCACCGACGCCGTCGTCAATCATCATGAACCCGTCGAGCAGCACGGCAGTCGCCGGCGCCGGCACGGGTAGCAGGCCATGCGCGCTGTGCACTCGGCCTGATCCCAGGGGAACGGGTCCAACAGTCCAGCGCGCTGCGCCGATCTCGCCGATCAGCCAGGCCGCGGCAACGATGTCTACGATCGAATCCCAGGCGCCGACTTCATGAAAGCGCACGTCGTCGGGTTCGACGCCATGGACCTGCGCCTCCGCCGCGGCCAAGTGAGAAAAAATCGCGACCGCGTGCCCGACCGTCTTCGGATCGAGCCGGGACGCCGCCAGCGCCTCCCTGATGCGCCGCCAGTCCACGTGTCCGTGCTCGCCGTGTCCGGCCAAATGCCTATGGCCGGGCGTCTCCTGGCTGCGTCCGCGTCGCGACACTATGAAGCGCCGCCCGGTCAGAACGCCGTCGTTGTGAGGCGCCAAAGCGACGTCGACATCGTCAATCAGAGGGCAAAGGGATACCGTTCGGGTGAGCCCCTCCTCGAGATCGGGCCGAAAGTGGAGAAGCGCCGCAACGAACATGTCGCCGGCGATCCCGCCCAGGGGATCCAAGTGAATCTCTGTCATGACTCCTCTCGGGGACAACCGGTGAAATACAGTGTCGATCAGTCTTGGCTCTTCATGTCGGTAAGTCGCCGCAACTGCAAGCAGGAATCGGAATTTCGAGACTTTGCACGAAGCCAACCGGTTGGCGTATTCTCTCCTAAGCAATCCCGGTTAGCAGGTTCCCTGCCTGATCGAAAATCAAATCGGCGGGCGATGAAAGCACTTCAATGGCGGGATTGGAAAGCGCCTCGGCCAGCATGGACCCTGAAACGAAGATTTCGCCCATGTGCAAAGTGTCGATGATACGAACGACTCGCGCCTGGGCGAGGTCGCGTGCGTTGCATGTCTTGACCGCAGTCAGGATAGCGTCGCGGTCATCGTCGAGAACCATCGGCATTTTAGTGGGATTGACCACCGTCGAGGTGACGCCGTTGGCGTATGTTTTCTCAAAGTCGATCTTGTTGGCCAGCTTGCGGGTAATGAAATCGGCGGCGCCCATGCCGTTGGCGTTGCCATGGGTGCGATCGGTCAGATCGAGAACGGCAATCTTGGCTATGTCAGGTCCACCCGACACGTACGGCGTCGGATAGCGGCCCGTGATGTTCGGATCCATTCCATCTCCTGAGATCTCCTTGCCGATACGGTCGACGATCAGGACGTCGAATTGATCAAACATGATCCTCGGCATATTGGCCTTGGCTTCCGCCAACATTCCCTTCTCGGTCTCGATGAGTTCGCGGGCAGCGACGGCAACGACCCTGGCGATGCCGTCATAGGCGTTCTCCACCGTCCCTACGCCAAAGAGAATTGGCGTCCTCGCCAGCGAAATGGCCGACATCGCCAGGATATGCTCCGCCATATATTTGAAGCTGAAAGCGTGACAGGATTCGGCTCCTTTTTGCTTGCCGAGGCCGATGGTGATCATCTTCACCATGCCGCTTTCGATCTGGCTGCGGAATGACGTATGGGGCTTCACACGATTGATCACTACGATCCCATCGGCGCCGTAGGCGAACTTGTCCATATAGACCGGAAGACCGTTCTCCAGGCGTCCGATCTCCACGACTTCCATCGACGAGCAAATCTCGCAGCCGATCGTCTCCTCGGTGACCCCGAGATTTGCGAGAACGTCGCGCTGCCCTTCCGCCGTGGCGCCGCCGTGACTGCCCATCGCCGGAACGACGAACGGCAGGCCCTGACGCTTCCTGATTTCCTCGACCGTCACCCGCGTGAGCGTCGGAATCCCGGCAACCCCGCGACTGCCGACGCCAATGGCGATCCGCATCCCAGGTTTTACAGTATCGATGACGCCCGGCTTTGCGAGTTGGTCTCGCAACGCGCCAGCGACATCGGCCACTTCGGGAGCAGCGAAGTTCTGCCGGATCTTGGCCAATCGCGGCAGAGGCGTACCCCTCAAGAGGGATTTGATGATTTCCATGGCCATTTTCTATCCCTGCGATTGTCGAAGTCTATGCGTTCTCGGCGCCCTCAGGCCCTGCTGAGTTGATTCAAGTTGACGCAATTCATCAGCCGCCCCTCCCTAAGATAGGTCAGCAGGACTTCAAGCGCCTTGAGTCTCATGTCAAGCATCGAGGCCGCGCTGTAGAATGCGGCATGCGGGGTGAGGCTCAGGCGGCCTTTGATCCATGGCTCCTGGGCCAACCAAGCCGCGATCAGCGGATGGGTCTGGTCAAACGGTTCCTGTGGCAAAACGTCCAACGCCGCGCCGCCGACCTGTCCACGCTTGATCGCGGCATACAAGGCGTCCAAATCGACGACTCTGCCGCGCGCCGTGTTTACGAGGACGAGTCCCGGCTTCGCCGCGGCGAGCGCGGCGGCGTCGATCATACGCTCGGTCTCGTGCGTCAGCGGCGTATGTAAGCTCACCACGTCGCTGATCGCCAACAATTCGCTCAGCCGATTGACTCGCCGAAAGCCGACCGCCAATTCGAAGCCGGTGGCCACGTAGGGGTCATAGAACACAATTTCCATGCCGAACCCGGCGGCTCTATTTGCCGCCGCCAGACCGATGCGGCCCAACCCGACCACGCCGAACACTCCACCACGCAACCGACGCACCAGCGGCGCAACATCCAAGCGCCAGCCAGGCGCACCCTGGCGGAGCAGCGCATCGTGGTACGCGACGGTCCCGCGCGTCAGGGACAGCATCAGCGCGATTGCGTGATCGGCAACCTCCGAAACACCGTAGTCGGGCACATTGCATACGGGAACGCCACGTGCGGACCAGCCCGCCAGGTCGATGTTGTCGTAGCCGGTGCTGGAACGCACCACGATCTGGCAACGTTCGAACGCGGCGGGTTCGCGGCCGAGCAGTTCGACGCCGGAATAGTTGATGATCGCCGCGGCGTCACGACATATTTCCTCAGGTGGAATTGGATCCTGGTTGGGCCGTCCTCTCCAGATATCGAAGGTAACGTCATGGCAACGCTGCCGCTCAATCTCCGCTGGGTCGTCGGCGAACCAGTTCATGCACAAGATTCGCATAGCGTACAGTTCTCGTCAGCTAGAGCGGTTTCCTGTTCAAGCAGAGCCGTTTGTTGCTCCCTCCCCCACAAGGGGGGAGGGAGTCTGCGCGCAACTCTCATTGGTCGGATACCGCTCTAGCCGCGGTTTCCTGACATTGAGATTCGCCCGAGCGGACTCCCTGTGCCCTGGTAGGGGAGGGAATTCCGCGCCCGACTCCCATCGAACGGATACAGCTCCAGTCGACCGAGATCCGCGTCATCAGGCCAATGGGTCCAACGAATCATATAGCTCCTGGCTGTGCCGATAGATGCGTTCAAACACCGGTTGCATCGCCTGGTAGCGTGCGGCCCACGTTGCATCCGGCGCAATCTCCTCATCGTAACGCACGAATGCGTCGAGCGCATCGGCAAGGCGCGAAAACTGTCCGGTCGCTGTCGCTGCGATGGCGGCGCAGCCGATTACGCCGCACTCCGGTTCGTGGGGAACCAGGATCGGAAGGCCATAAGCGCTGGCTTTGATGCGCAACCATAGCGACGCTTTGGCGCCGCCGCCCGAAGCGACGATGTACTTCGGACGTTGTCCGGACGCCTGCTCCATGATGTGTAAGTGTCGGGTCACGGCGAAGGCGACACCCTCCATCACGGCGCGGTGCAAATGGGCGAGCCCGTGCCGTGCGGTAAGCCCAAAGAACTGCGCCCGAGCGTTGCGGTGCTCGCCTAATCGTTCGCCGCCGAGATAGGGCAGGAAGAACAATCCGTCCGCCCCTGCGGGGGCCTCGCCGGCGCAGGCGGAGATCTCAGCGTAGCTCACCGCATTTCGGTGGAAGGCCCTACGCGCCCAACGCATGGCGTCCCCGCCGGATTCCAACAGGACGAAGTTGCCCCACAACCCAGCTGTGGCTATGATATTGCAGATTTCAGGGTGTAAAATCGGCCGCTCGGACATTTGCGTGAGAATCGACGACGTGCCAGTCACGTCCGAGCCAATCCCCGGCCGCGAAGCGCCGGAGCCGAGCAGCGCCACCGGGTAGTCGCCTCCGCCCACCAGCACCGACAGACCCTCAGGCAGACCCGTCTCGCGCGCCGCCGTCGCGTTGATCTGCCCAAGCACATCGCCCGAAAGACGAATTGGCGGCAGCTTCGCCGGGTCGATCCCGAGGCAGTTCAGCATCACCTGCGACCATTGGGTCGTCGTCGGGTTCATCATGAAGCTCAGCGACGCGGCGGTCGAGTCCGTCGCGCGCTGGCCGGTAAGCCGGAAGTTGACGTAGTCCTTCGGCATCAGCACCGTCGTCGCCGCCTCATAGGCGCGCCGATCGTTGTCCCGCAACCACTGAAGTTTGAAGGCCGGCCAAGCGGTCGCGGGCGGATTGCCACTTTCGGCAAGGTACATTTCCGGGCGATATTTCGCCTCGAACGCCGCGACGAGACCCGTAGTCCGCTTGTCGTTCCATAGCGGCGCGGCCGACCGCGTGAGCGTTCCAGCCTCGTCGATCAGCACTGTGCCATGATTCTGTCCGCAGGCGCATACAACGGCTATGCGCGAAGCCGCGCCGTCAATGAAACTTATCGCCTCGCGCACCACATGTACTACGCCGTTCCACCAATCCTCTGGTCGCTGCTCAGACCAGCCAAAGGCGGGAACGATCTGCTCGTGCTCGCGGCTGGCGATATGCAACACATTGCCAGAGAAATCGACAAGCGCCGCCCGCACACTGCCGGTGCCGATGTCGATGGTCAGATAAAGGTCCGCACTCATGACTCGCGCACCTGGGAACAATCGCCGTTTCGACAACGACAGTGGCCATCGAATTGACGACCCCCGCCGTCACGCCGTGCGCGGCGCCTTCGACCAGTGCTTGCGGCGCCGGTATCAAGTGCCGGAAGCGTCACAAGTCTTGTAAGCAGGTCCAGCGTCGCCACACCCAACCGTTTCACCATCGCTCCCCCCGCAGTCCGTCGACGACTCCACAACGATTCGTCGCACCCTGGGCGCATCCGATTGATACGACAACCGCTTGCGCCCACCGACGCGAAAGGGCGAGCACGTTTTGACCGCCGAAAACGCAACGCACGCCATCGGCCCTTTGCCGAAAAAGAACCGTTACAACTATTCTGTCAATGGCGACCGAAGACTGTTTCATCGGCCATATCTTCGTTTTGGCCGCCAGGCGCGCCACGCGTTATCAAACATGCGTCGGCAACTCCATCTTGTAGCCAAGTAACCGCACGATGTTTGGGGCGGCTTAGTAACGATAGGGTCGATCGAGCTCGTGGTTGGCGGCCAACGCGAGTAGAGATCTCAGCACAGCAACCCGATGCACGCCCCATCATCGCCAACTGTTGTAGATGGATGCAGCGGAGCGCTTCAGCGAATGCGTTGACGTTTTGATTCTTCACGCGACGTCTGCGACTTGTCTATGTTTGATAGAATGGCTCGAGCGCCCAGGGACAAAATGACGCACTTGCGGGCGCCGCCGGTCAAGTCTAGAAAACTTCGTGGACTGGTGGCCGGGTGGCCTAGTGGCCGGACCACTGAGTCTTTGCCGGCGCCGGATGGGCCAAGGGGGGCAAATGGACCACATTGACATTCGAAACTTGTCGGACCGGGCAACCGAGGTCTTACTCAACAAGCCCGGAACCGCATCGAGCAATGCGGGCGGATGGATGATGATTTCGACCATCCTGATTGAGGCCTGGGACCTCTATGCGATTGCCTTTGTTCTTATCTTCGTGAGAGAGGAATACCATCCGACCGCGGCCCAACTCGGATTGGCCACGGCGGCGGTTCAAGGCGGCGCCCTCATCGGCGCTCTCCTGGGCGGAATTATTGCCGACCGTCTCGGTCGAAAGAAGGTTTTCATTCTGACAATGGTTCTGTTCATCTTGCTGGCGCTCGCCCAGGGCTTTTCACGCAACATCTGGGACCTCATCATCATGCGCCTGTTGATCGGCATTCCCCTGGGAAGCGACATTTCCAACGGATATGCCTACATCATGGAATCGATGTCCAAGGGCAAGCGCGACCAGATGGGGACACGCTGGCAGTTCATGTTCGGCTTGGGTGAAGTCTTTTCGATCATCGTCATCACCATCATGTACGTTGCGGGCATGCCGCATGAAATCCTGTGGCGCGTCGCCTTGGCCTTGGGCGCCGTCCCGGCGGTGGTCCTCCTTATCGGACGACTGAACTTGCCTGAGACGCCGCTGTCGCTCTTACAGCGCGGCCAATTTGTCAAAGCCAAAAAGGTCTCAAAGCTGCTGTTCGACGATTCCCTCGACATGCTGCCTGATAGCGATGTGAAACTCGTAAGGCCGAAACTCAGCGACTTCCTGCAGGTCATCTGGGCAGACCCGATCAAGCGGCGCGCCACCATTTTCGGTTGGATTTCCAACGCCTGCCAGGGAGCCGAATTCAGCGCGTGGGGATTCTACCTGCCGGTTATTCTCGTGCTCTCCGGCATCGGCGTCTCTTCGAGCGGCGGCATCGTGGGTTCGAATATCGTGACCGCTCTGATCTTCTGCCTGGCGACCGCCTCGGGATTCGTCGCCCCGTTGATGCTTCCCAGGATCGGTCATCGCGGCGTCGCGATGTGGGGGTTTGGGTTGGCCTTCCTGGGCCTTATTATCGGCGGAATAGCGCTTCAATACGACTGGATGATCGTCGTCGTCATTGGCGCGTGCATCCTGATGTGGGGCCACTATTGGGACGCGTCTAACGGCATGACGATCTGCTCGATGGTGGCGCCGTCGCGCTTCAAAGCGACCGCGTCGGGTTTCGGCTACGTATTCGTCAAGGGCGCATCGTTCTTCGGCGCCTTCGTGTTTCCGTTGGTCAGCGAGGCGCTCGGCAAATCCGGCGCCACGTTCGTCGTCGCGATCATCTCTATGGTCGGTTTCCTCTCTGCCAAATACATCCTGCCCGAGGTGTACGGTTACATTGAAACTGAGGGGGCGAAGGCGGGCAACTGAGCGCGGGTCACACCATTCGAGGAGGCTGATCCCCCCGGTCGCGCTTGCGCGGCCGGAGCGGTGGCGAACGACCGCTCGAATTCCTGAGGGGTTCGCTACGCCGCGCACGAACGCGACGATTGAAAGTCATCCAATCGCCGCGGCGTCGATCCGAATGCTGGCGTCTCGACGTCGCGTCGTCTAAACGCACCCATGACGGGCGCCCCCACAGCCAGACTGGGCGGACTCCAGTCCTTCGGCGCCGCCGACTCAATCGAAATGTTGGAGAAACGCTTGTTGTGTCGGCCTCGAACATTCTTGCCAATCATGAATTGTTTGTGATTCCTGTGACGGCGGCTTTGTTTGAACGCCGGCGATGTGGGCCTTAAGAGATCGCGGGCGACACAACTAAGGTCGTAGAGATTTCGGTAGAGTACCCCGATGCACGCGCCGACAGCACCATCTGTTTTCGATGGATGCGGCCTAACGCTTTGGCGCATCTGCTGACGTCTTCTCGTTTCGAGCAGAGTCTGAGGATCGCCTATGGTTGATAGAACAGCTCCAGCGCCCAGGGGCAAAATGACGCACTTGCGGACCCCATGGGTCGAGTTTAGGAAAATACCGGAGGACTGATGGCCGGGTGGCCCGGTGGCCGGACCAACAGGCCTTTGCCGACGCCGATTTCGATAAGGAGAGGCAGATGTGGGCAATCAGGGTCGAGAGGCCTAACAACCTTGCCGTCGTCGAGGTTGCTGAGCCGGTTGCCCTACCAGGGCAGATACTTCTGCGAACTCGGCGAGCGGGAATTTGCGGCTCGGACCTGCATATTTATCACGGCAAGAATCCGTTCGCCCGCTACCCGCGCGTGATAGGTCACGAGCTTCTCGGGATAGTTGCGGCGATAGGCGACGGTGTGCAGGGCCACGCCGTCGGAGACCGCGTCGCGCTGGATCCGGTTATAAGTTGCGGGACTTGTCTTGCCTGTCGGCGCGGACGACCGAACGTCTGCCGGAACCTGCAGGTGATCGGTGTGCATTGTGACGGCGGCATGAGCGAGTTTTGTGTCATCCCCGCCGCCAACGCAATCAAAGTTCCGCACAACCTTTCGGACCGCGCTGCGGTGATGGCGGAGCCATATTCGATCGCGGCCAACATCATGCTGCGTTGCGAAGCCGACGCCACCGACATAGCGCTGATCTACGGCGCCGGCGTGATCGGCTTGGCTAGCCTGCACGCCGCCAATATGAAGGGTATCCGCTGCATCGTCGTCGACGTTGACGACGCCAGGTTGGAGCGGGCCAGGGCTCTGGGAGCGGCGCGTGTCGTCAACTCGCGGAACGAATCGGTGGAGGCGACGGTCAAGGCCGAAACCGCCGACTATGGAGTCACGCTGGTCGTCGATGCCGCCGGCGCCCCCGGGATTCTCGAGCAGGCCGTTCAGGTTACCGGCCCGGCGGGACGAATCATGGTGCTCAACTTCCAGCCCGGGCCAAGCGCAATCCCACAGTCCGAGTTGGTCAAGAAGGAGCTCTCGCTTTTGGGCTCGCGGCTGAACCGCCGGCTGATTCCGCAGGTTCTCGGGTGGTTTGCAAGCGGCGCGATCGATCCGGAGAAGCTGGTGAGTCACGATTTCGATTTTCGTGAAGTCAAGGAAGCTTTCCGGCTGATGGAGGAGCACCCCGAGGCGACCTGCAAGGTTCAGTTGACGTTTGATTGACGCGCCAAGCTGGCGGCGCCCGGTGAGCAAGAGCGCGCAACGGCGAGCGGCGGCAACCCCGCGTTCGAGCCTTCGCTGGCGTTCTCGGCGACAGCGAAGCGGACACTCGCCGAAACAGAAGCGCCGCAGCCGCGGCGAAATTGCGTAGCCTGAGGACTCCATGGGTTCGATCCGGGATGTTGCAACGGCGTCGGCCGAAGGTCAGAGGGTCGACGTGCCGAACGCGTCGCGAATCGGTCGCGCGGGCGCCATGTACCGAGACTGGAGGGGCGCGGGCAATCGGGCCAACGCCGGGCGTTGCCGTTTGTACGGCCACGCATGAATGGAAGCAGACAGATGACCCGCATTCTCATCACACCACGTTCGCTGACCAGCGGCAGCCACCCAGCATTGAATTGCCTCGCCGAGGCCGGTTTTGAAGTCGTGACATGCGCGTCAGGTCGGCTGCCTGGCCCACAGGAATTGATCGACCTGCTGCCCGGCTGCGTCGGGTGGCTGGCCGGCGTGGAACCCGTCCCGGCGGCAGTGATCGACGCAGCATCGGAGCTGCGCGTTATCAGCCGCAACGGCACAGGCATTGACAATCTGCCTCTGGCGCTCCTGGCGCAGCGCGGCATCAGGGTGTTGAAGGCCGAGGGCGCCAATGCCTCGGGCGTCGCAGAGCTGGCAGTTGCGTTGGCGTTGGCGGGCCTCCGCCACATCCCGTTCAGCGACGCCGGCATCAAAGCCGGAAGCTGGCCGCGGCGGCAGGGCTGCGAGATTCGCGGTCGCACAGTGGGCGTGATTGGTTGCGGCGCGGTGGGAAGCGAGGTGGCGCGGCTGGCGGTGGCCCTCGGCGCCGAAGTGCTGGGCTACGACGTGGTTCGCAGGCCACTGGCGTTGGAGCGATTTCGGTGGTCGACCTTGGATGAGATCCTCGATCAAGCCAGCGTCATTTCGCTGCATTGCCCGGCGCTAGCCGACGGCGCGCCGCTTCTGGATGCGGCGATGCTGAGGCGAGCGAGATCGGGGCTGGTGCTGGTGAACACTGCGCGCGCTTCGCTGATCGACGAAGCCGCCGTGCTCGCCGGTCTCGAACGCGGCCATCTGGCGACCTACGCGACCGACGTGTTCGACACTGAGCCGCCGTGCAACCTCGAATTCGTTCGGCATCCGCGGGTAATCGCGACCAGTCATATCGGCGGCTTCACTGCTGAGAGCGTCGATCGCGCCGCCTGGACGGCCGTGAATAATTTGCTAACCGCCCTCAACCCAGCGTACCCTTCTCGCAACGACCCGGCGGCATAGGAAACGTGTCGTTGCGGCCGAGATCCCCTTTCCAACGCCATGGCGCAACCGCGGGCAGAGTCATCGCCGGGCGAGGGACGTCGGAGCAAATGCTAAAGCGCAAAGCCAAGTGAGCAATGGGGCTTGTTAGTAATATACTTGTTAACGCCGGCCTGACTGCCAGAGCAATGTTCGGGCCCGTCAGTGTGAGTCGTCCGGATCCGGCCTCTGCGCAATTTCTACTATTCAGACCGCCTACAGGAAGCCATCATGGACCTGCCATTGCTGAAGACGCAGAGACTTTACCAGCACATTTCACAACTCTTGATGACTCACATCCGCGAGGGCCGGTTCGTTCCCGGTCAAGCCCTGCCGGCTGAGCGGGACCTGGCCAAACAGCTTGGCGTCAGCCGTTCGTCAGTACGGGAGGCGTTGATTGTACTTGAACTTTCCGGCTGGGTCGAAATTCGGGTCGGCACGGGCGTGTTCGTCTGTTCGCCGCTTCCCGAGAATGCGACAGCGCTAGACAGCGATGATGTCAGCGCTGAGGACTTATTGAATGCGCGCCAGGTGATTGAAAGCGAATTTGCGGCGCTGGCCGCAAAGACAGCAACAAACTCGCAGTTACGCGAACTGGCTGCGCTGGTCAAGCGCATGGAGAATAACGTCACCGACAACAAGGAATATCACGCCCTTGACATGCAATTTCATGTACTCATAGCCAAACTTACAAACAATCAATTGCTTGCCGAAGTGGTTCAACGACTTTGGGATAAGCACTATTCGCCGACGTTCTTGAGGCTCGAACAACACTACGCCCACGACGATCTCGTGAAGGTGTGGGACCGCGATCATCGGATCATCGTCAATGCGATCACTCGCCGCGACCCTCGAGGCGCCCGAGCGGCGATGCGCAAACATCTTAAGAACGTGCTGGAGCGCTTGTTCCGGCCGCTAAAATAGCAAGGCGCCCGGACCGCATCCACGACCTCGTCAATTCTGCAATTACCTTTGGGATGACGGTCGGCGACGGCAACGTCGGGACGGCTCCCACTGAATAGGCCCCCGGGAACGCCCCAGACACACTGCAACGGAGAACGAAATGAAACACGATCGCCTGGAGGTCCTGAACGCGATGATCGATCAGGGCATCATCCCGGTTTTCTACCATCCAGATGTCGAGATCTGTAAGAACGTCATTCAGGCCTGCGCCAATGGCGGCGCCAAGTGCATCGAGTTCACCAACCGCGGCGACTCGCCGCGCATGTGTTCCTGGACGTAGCGCGTCACTTCGCGAAAGCCGATCCCAGCGTGATCATGGGAGTCGGCTCGATTGTCGACGCGCCGACCGCCGGAATTTACGTCGCCAACGGCGCGAAATTTGTCGTCGGTCCGCTCACGAACCCCGACGTCGCCAGGCTCT
>Ga0302319_10013448_pt1 | contig 15347 bp, 16 predicted proteins | sample Bog_T0_2_FD_203319 | JGI IMG/M metagenome (GOLD analysis project Ga0302319, IMG submission 203319) | Peat permafrost microbial communities from Stordalen Mire near Abisko, Sweden - Bog_T0_2 | ecosystem: Environmental > Terrestrial > Soil > Wetlands > Peat | place: Sweden: Abisko, Stordalen Mire... | reverse complement strand
GATTTCTGCGTGGAACTGGGACTGCCCATTATCAAGCTCGCCAGCTCCGACGTGAACGATTGGGTGCTCATTGAGAAGATCGCCAAGACGCGCAAGCCGGTCATCTGCTCCACCGGCGGCACCTCGCTCAAGGACCTCGACGATCTCGTCACTTTCTTCGAGAACCGCAACATCCCGCTCGCGATCAACCATTGCGTCTCCATCTACCCGTGCGAGGAAGGCGACCTTGAGCTGAATCAGATCGACTACCTGCGCAGACGTTACCCCAACCACGTCATCGGGCTCTCCACGCACGAGTACCAGGACTGGGACTGCTCCATGCACATCGCCTACGCCAAGGGCGCGCGCACCTTTGAGCGGCATATCGACATTGACGACGAAGGCTATCCAGTCTCGCCGTATTGCAGCTTGCCCGCCCAGATCGATCTTTGGTTCAAGGCCTACAACCGCGCGCGCATCATGTGCGGCAGCAGCGGGGAATCGCGCCGTCAGATTTCCGAGACGGAAAACAAGTACCTCAACAACTTGGTGCGCGGCGTTTACGCGCGGCGCGATTTGCCCGCCGGCTACATGATCAACCACGAGAGCATGGAGAAGGACATCTACCTTGCCATCCCGCTGCAAAAGGGGCAGATCTCCTGCCGCGAGCTAATGCAGGGCGAGACACTGCTGCAGCCCGTCGCGAAGGACAAGCCCATCTTGATTGACTCCATCGACAGCGCCTACGCCTACAATGCCGAGTTGAAGAATCTGATCTACGAGCGCGGCATTTAGCTCGCTCCCGATTTTATCCCCGGCCTGCTCGGGCCGTTCCCGATCTTGCCTGGCATCACCACGATGGCGTTCTTGGCCATGCACAGCGCGATCTACATCGTCATGAAAACCGAGGGCGAAATTGAGGCGCGCCCGCGCGGCTGGCTTCGGAATACCATTATCTTTTTTGTCCTAATGTACGCCATTAGTTCCATGGCCACGCTCATTTACATTCCCCGTATGGTGGACCCGTTGAAAGCAAATCCAGGGTTTTTTCCATCTCCCTCTTGAATATCCTGGCCATCGCCAACGTTCCACGTGAAATCCACTTGGGTCGCGAGTTCCGCGCGCTTCTCTCCTCCTGTTTTGCGATGATCTTCCTCATGGCTCTCTTTGGGGTGGACATGTATCCCAATCTCGTTTTCTGCAATACCGAGCCCGCCAACAGCCTCGACGTTATCAATGCCTCCTCCTCCCAGAAAACGCTGGGAATTATGTTCAACATTACCTGCATGGGCGTTCCCGTGGTCCTGACCTACACGTACTGCATCTCTTGGATCTTCCGCGGAAAGGTAAAATTGGATGTCACGAGTTACTGAAGAGTCTTGAGCCGCCGGTACCATGGCGTACCCTGTTCTGGCTTCCCCTCGACATGATCACGTAGGGAAGCTGAATGAAACCATGAGCGAACGGAACGCAGTACCGCGCACTCGGTCCCGGCTTTTCCGCCTTTACGCGGCAATGGCGGTCCTTGGCCTGCTCACCTCTTGTGGTCATCCGAAGTCCATTCGCGTCCAAGGCTACGTTGAGGGCGAGTATGTGTACGTATCGTCTCCGTTGGCCGGTCCGTTACTGACGCTCCAGGTCCAGCGGGGCGATACGGTCAAGGCCGGTGAGCCGCTCTATGTCCTGGATCGCACCGTGCAGAGAGCGGCACTCGATCAGGCCCAGGCCTCGCTCACGTTTTCAGAACAGGATCTCGTGCGGCAGGAGAAACTCAGCCTGAGCCCCGGCGCGGCTTCGCTGCGCGATCTCCAACTCGCGCGGTCGGCACGGGATCAGGACAGTCAGCGCCTCGCCCAGTCGGAATGGAATTTTGCGCAGATGGCCCAGGCCGCACCACAAACCGGGATAGTCTTCGACACCCTTTATCGCCAGGGCGAGTGGGTTGATGCCGGTCACCCGGTGGTCGTCCTCCTGCCGCCGGAAAACATCGAGGTGCGCGCCTTCGTGCCAGAAACGGAGTACGGCTTGCTTCATCTTGGCGACAAGGCGCAGGTTTTCGTCGATGGCGTGAGCCAGCCGTTCGCCGGAACGCTCCGCTACATATTTCCGCAGGCGGAATACACGCCTCCCGTCATCTACAGCCAGGATAGCCGCAGCAAGCTTGTCTACATGGTCGAGATCGACTTCGCTCCCGGGGTCGCCAGGGACCTGCATCCCGGCCAGCCGGTGGACGTCGAAATCGGGCCCTGAGCCATGGCTGACGACTTCGCCATCGACGTCCAGGGCATGACGAAGCATTTTGGGCCGCGCACCGTCGTCAATAAAATCGACCTTCAGGTCCGTAGCGGGGAAATCTATGGTTTCCTCGGCCCCAACGGCAGCGGCAAAACGACCTTTATCCGCATGTTGTGCGGCTTGCTTCGCTCCGACGCGGGCAGCGGCACCTGCCTCGGTTACGATGTGATCAAGCAGAGCGATTTGATCAAGCGCGAGGTCGGTTACATGACCCAGCGTTTCAGTTTTTACGAAGACTTGAGCATTGTCGAAAACCTCGATTTCGTCGCGCGCATGTACGGCATGAAAAACCGGAAGGAAGCCGTGCAAAAAAGCCTCGAGCAACTTGGGCTGGCCGGGCGCCAGAAACAACTGGCCGGCGAGCTTTCAGGCGGCTGGAAGCAGCGGATGGCGCTCGCCGCGTGCCTGATCCACAATCCCAAGCTGCTCCTGCTCGACGAACCAACGGCAGGCGTCGACCCCAAGGCGCGGCGCGAGTTTTGGGAGCAGATCCACCAACTCGCCGGCTCGGGACTGACCTTCCTCATCACCACCCACTACATGGACGAAGCCGAGCAATGCCACGAGCTCGCTTACATTTCCTACGGGAACCTTCTCGCGCACGGTTCGGTGGACGAGGTGATCAAGGCCGGTGGACTGACCACTTGGTCGGTGCACGGTCCCGACCTGCTTCCTCTCGCCGAGCAGCTCCGCCGGAAGTCCGGCGTCCAGCAGGCCATTATTTTTGGCAGCTTGCTCCATGTCAGCGGAGTGGATGCCATCGCGCTTGAGCAGGCCATTGCTCCCTTCCGCAAGGCCCCGCTTGACTGGCAGCAAATCCCCTCCGGGCTGGAGGATGTCTTCATCCATCTCATGGAAAAATCCAAGGACAACTTTTCCTTATGAACGTCTGGCCTCAATTTTCCTTCGAGCGCTTCAAGGGCATCGTCCTCAAGGAGTTCATCCAGATGCGTCGCGACCGGCTTACCTTCGCCATGATGATGGGTATCCCGCTGCTGCAGCTGGTCCTTTTCGGCTTCGCCATCAACGTGAACCCGCGCCATCTGCCCGTCGATATCGTGCTGGGCGACAACGGGCCGCAGGGCCGCACGCTGCTCTACGCCTTCAAGAACACCACTTACTTCGACTTCAGACGGCTTCTGAAAAGCGATGCGGAGGGCCGCGAGGTGCTGGCGAGCGGCCAGGCCCAGTTTGTCATCAGCATCCCGCAGAACTTTTCCCGCGACCTGTTGCGTGGCGACCGGCCCGTGGTCCTGATCGAGGCCGATGCGACCGACCCTAGCGCGACCGGTTACGCCCTCAGTTCGGTGAATGCCCTCCTCACCACCGCTCTGCAAAACGATCTCAAGGGCCCGCTCGCCTATCTCGAGGGCACGAACGGTCCCTTCGATGTGCAGGTTCACGCGCTTTACAATCCCGAGATCAACACCCAGTACAACATCGTGCCGGGCCTCATGGGCGTCATCCTCACGATGACCATGATTATGATCACCGGCCTCGCCATCACCCGCGAACGCGAGCGTGGCACGATGGAAAATCTTCTCTCCATGCCCACGCGTCCGCTCGAGGTGCTGGTCGGAAAAATCACGCCCTATATTTTTGTCGGTTATCTGCAACTTCTCCTCATCCTCATTGTGGCCCACTTTGTTTTCCAGGTGCCCATCGTCGGAAGCGTCCTGCTTCTTCTCTCCGCGGCGCTGGTCTTCATCGCGGCCAACCTCGCCATGGGCATCATGTTTTCCACCATTGCCCAGAACCAGCTCCAGGCGATGCAGATGGCCTTCTTCGTCTTCCTCCCGTCGATCCTCCTCTCCGGTTACCTCTTCCCCTTCCGCGGCATGCCCGGTTGGGCCCAGGCCATCGGCGAAATCCTCCCTCTCACCCACTTCCTCCGGATCGCCCGAGGCATTCTTCTCAAGGGCAACGGGCTCTGGGAAGTCTCCCAGGACCTCTGGCCCATCGCCCTTTTCGCCGTCATCGCCCTGACCATCGGCGTCAAACGCTATCGCCAGACGCTGGACTAAAAAGGCAATGGCAACCATTCGATTTATTCAGGCTTCCGGATAATCGCTGGGGAGAAGTGGCTGCAACGTGGTCTTGCCCTCATTTGAAAAGTCTCCCTAGGATATTCGCGTGGAGTTCATTAATCACTTATGCTTCCTGGCGTGGCAACAAGGTGCTTCCGATATCTTTCTCCACGCGGAACAGCCGCCGCAATTCCGTGTCAGCGGCGAGCTCGTGACTGTCGGCTCCGATCCGGTACCGACTGAGCAAATGGAGGCCTTCTGGTATTGGTGCGGCGCGGAGAAGGATGCCCTTGATTTCGATGGAAGCTTTGTCTCGGCGGACGGTGCCCGCTTTCGGGTCAATCTCTTTCGCACCCTCTTCAAGCGCGGGGCGGTCTTGCGACAGATCAAAATCCAGATCCCTGCCCTCGAGGCTCTGGGCATCCCTGCCGGATTGGTCACCTCGTGGATTACCCGGCCCTTCGGACTTGTCCTCGTCACCGGCCCCACGGGCGGTGGGAAATCAACGACTCTGGCGGCTGGATTGGAGTGGCTCAACCAGAATTATCACCGCCATGTTGTCACGATCGAGGATCCCGTGGAATATCTGTTCACTCCGTCGCAGTGTCTCTTCACCCAGCGGGAGGTTTTATCCGACACCCCTAGCTTTGCTGAGGGCCTGCGCCGCTCTCTGCGCCAGAGCCCGGATGTTATTTTGCTTGGCGAGATCCGTGATGCGCCCTCGGCGATCACTGCCTTGCAGGCTGCGGAGACTGGGCACCTGGTGCTTGCCACGCTCCACAGTTCCACTGTCCTCGATACGCTGGAACGGCTCTCCCGCCTCTTCGAGGCCGGTGAACGGGACGGTGTTTTGCAACTTCTTTCCCAGCAACTGATCGGCATTCTCTGCCAAAAATTGGTTCCGGCGCTGCCCGGAGGTCGCACCGTGGTGGTCGAGCATTTCGAGAACCAGGCTGTCACCCGCAAATGGATTCTCGAAGGAAAATTCCGCGACCTCGCCGACTTCCTGGCCAAGGGCGACAATCCTGCGAACGTCACGTTTCTTCAGTCACTGGTCGCATTGGTGCGGGCGGAACGGATTTCGGAAGCCACGGCCATTCATACCGCAGGCAATCCGCATGAACTGCAGCGTCAGCTTCGGGGTATCAACGCCAGCAGCATTAAGGCATGAATATGGACGGGGAAATCGACATCATTCAATTCCTCACGCTCACCGTTCAGCGGGGCGGTTCCGATCTGCATCTATGTGCCAATTCAACGCCAATGATGCGTCTCCACGGCAACCTCGCACCCCTGTCGGAAATCGTTCTTGATGCCGAGACCTGCCGGGAATTGATCTACAGCATCTTTACGGAAAATCAGCGGGCCCGGTTTGAAGAGACCCACGAGCTCGATTTTGCTGTCAGAATAGACCAACTTGGACGGTTTCGCGGCAATGCTCACTACAGTTGCGGTGCCGTTGAAGCCACCTTCCGGCATATCCCCGACCAGATTCCGCTTCTGGATGACCTGGGTCTTCCTCCCATCGTGAAGCGACTTTGTTCCCTTGAGCAAGGCCTGATTCTCGTCACCGGCATCACCGGTTCGGGCAAGACCACCACGCTTGCTGCCATGGTTGACGAGATCAATTCCACCCGCTCCGGCGTTATCATTTCCATCGAGGACCCGATCGAATACAAATTCACGCACAAACTTTGTCGTGTGAAACAGCGCGAGATCGGCAGCGACACCAATTCCTTTCCGATCGCCCTTCGCCACGTCCTGCGCCAGGATCCGGATGTCATCCTCATCAGCGAAATGCGGGACCTCGAGACCATTGCCGCCGCCATCACTGCGGCGGAAACCGGACATCTTGTCCTGGCCACTCTCCACACCATCGATGCCCCAAAGGCGATTGACCGGATTGTCGATGCCTTTCCGCCCGACCAGCAATCGCAAATTATCGCGCAATTGGCCAACGCCCTCCAGGCCATCGTGGCTCAGCGGCTTCTCCCCCGCGCCGACGGGTCGGGTCGCGTTGTCTGCACGGAGGTACTTGTCATGAACGACGGAGTTCGCGCGCTCTTGCGCGATCGCCGGTTTGAGCAAGTCGTCAGTATGATCGAGATTGGTGGCAAGGATGGCATGATGACTTTTGATGAGAGCCTGACGAGTCTTCTCACCGCCGGGACCATCACCTTGGAGGAAGCCTTGGTAAATGCGCGGGATCCGGACCGTATTCGTACCATCAGGCCTGTGGCCGCCGTCAAAAAGGGCCTTTTTGGATAGCTATCTCTTGAGCTTTCTCCATTTTATCCTCGTCGTTGTCGTCTTCGCTGGGCTTAATTCACGTTGAAGACACGTATTGCTGATGAAACAAATCGCTATTTTTTGCCTCGTTCTCCAGATCATCCTGTCGGGGATATATTGTGCGACGTTCTTCTGGCTGGGCTATTCCGAAACTTTGGCCGCAATTTACGCGACCAACCCCCTTTGGTTTCTGGGGTGCGGCATGATCCTGTTTTTTGTTCTTCTGGCCCAGATGATCCGGTCCTTGATGCGAACCCGGTACCGGTTGTGGATGAAAACCGCGATCATTGGCTTTTTTGCCTTTTTTCTAATCCCTTTGGGATTGCGTCCGGCGCACGGCTTGCTCCTCGCGTGGGGCATCAAGCATCGCATCATGCAGGACTACAGTCTCGATGACCTGCGCCGATTTGCGCGGGATATCAATGACGCCCTCCAGGATAAGGATTATGATCATGGGTATTATTGCTATAAAGGTAGCTTTATGTTTCTGCCCATCGAGCAACAGCCGGTGTACGATCAGTTCAGGCAGAAATATCCATTTCTAAAGTGGAACGGCGACGGATCGCCCGGGCCGTCCGTTTACCATCACGGCGATGCCTTATCTGTTTACTGGGCAGGGCGGTATGTCGAGTGGGGATTCAGCGTCGGGCTCGATGGGGGAGATAACGTGCCTCCCGACGGTGTTTATTATGTTCGCGCCAGCGACGATATTTATTTTTACATGGAATAGGAAGCATGAGTGGACCCCTTTAAAAAACTACTCTGATACTGGCGCCGTGGAGACTCCATTTTTGCATTGGGATGATCAGCTGATATATGGCAAGTTGGAAGATCCGATAAGCACCCTGTTATCCCGCGCATGCCTGATTCCGGCATCACTACGTTTCCTTCCCTGCCCATGAATCCAATGCTTGGCCGTCTAGCCTCGATCTTACTTCTTTGCTTGTGCCCGGGCTGTCCAGCCCTGAAAGCCCAAGTTACGCCTCCGTCGCCTGCGCCAGGCGACAAAGCTCCTCAAGCATCCGCTGCTCCTGAGCCGGTCGATAAGAATCAGAATTCACCGGTTCCGGCAGGGACAAGTGATAATGCCCAGGGCTCGCCCGCCACTCCGGATAAGGACGACCCGGATCAGAGTTCGCCTGCGCCGGCTGGATCCGGCGACGCCCAGGCGATACCCGGTATCGATCCGGCAACAGCCGGAATTGCTGCGAAATCTGACGACATCTTTCTCGGTATCCTCAGGCAGGTTACTCCTTCGGTTGCGCCCGGGACCGGTGGCGCTCTTCCTGAAGGCGTGCCCGTCAAGGTCCTCCACGCCTTTCGTGGAAAGGCACATGCCACCATTTCAGTTGCTTTGCCACCGGTTTCACATGAAGTCGTCCGGGAGGCCGCGCCGGAAGTAGGAGGTGCGTACATCTTTTTTGCCAAACGAGAGGGAACCCGAATGACCGCTCTCAAAATGTTGCCTGCGACTGGCGAGAATATCACCGCAGTCATGAACTACTTGGTTCCTGAGTCTGAGCCTGCAGTTCAAACTGAGTCGGTGACATTGACCGGTAGCGAGTTGAAGACCGGTGATGTCGTCCTGATCGCAGACGCCATTTTTATCGGGGAGACCATCGATGCCGGGATCAAGGACCCGGTGGCATCACATCCCGGTACCTCCTTCCATGCGCTAAAAGTGAGGGTCTCACAGTCGCTCCGGGGTTTTCTCAGCGGAGATGTTTCGACTTCACTGGCGGTTTCTGATCAACCACACGAAACGGCGCCTCAGGCAGGAGGATCCTATATCTTTTTTGTCACCAAGAGCGATCAATCCGCTTTCGATCCATTTACCGTCGTCAAGCTTCTCCCTGCGACCGCCGACACCATCGCGGCGGTCAAAAGTTTGATCGCCGCTCCCCCCCCGCCTCAATGAGGATTGTGGATCCCGACGTGGAATGTAACCGGAAAATGATGATGAAGATGCGCAGATCCGGCGCCTGTGTAAGGATATTTCTTGTCGCACTAGGAGTCGCTGCGGCGGGTTTGTTTCCGGATTCTCTCCGGGTGCTCGGGCAGGTTGAGCCCGATCTCTTGCAAAAGGCGATCGATGCCGAAAAGAAGGGCGACTACTCTGCCGCCATCGTGGACTACAACCAGGCTATCCAGCTCGATCCCAAAAAGGCGGAACTCTATTTCAATCGCGCTTCAGCCTACTCAGCCAGGGCAAATAACAACGACGACGTGGCGGACTACAACCGTGCCATCGCAGATTACAGCCGGGCCATCCAGCTCGATCCCACGGTCACCCAATCCTATGTGGGCCGCGGCTGTGCTTACGGAGCAGCAGGCGACGACTCACGGGCCTTGGCTGATTTCAACGAGGCCATTCAACTCGATCCCAAAGACGGAAAAGCTTACTACAATCGCGGCCTCGCTTACGCGGTAAAAGATGACATGACTCAGGCCCTGGCAGATTTCAACCAGGCCATCCAGCTCGATCCCAACGATGCGGATGCTTACAACAATCGTGGGCGTTGTTACGGCCGGAAAGGCGACTACGACAAGGCTCTGGCGGATTTTTCCCAGGCCTTGCGGCTCAATCCCATGGACGCGAAAACTTATTACAACCGCGGTGGTGTCGATGAGGCCATGGGTGATTTTGACAAGGCCCTCACTGATTTCAACCGGGGGCTCCGGCTCGATTCTCTGGATGCTTCCGCCTACGTTCTGAGGGCCAGGGCATACAAAGCTAAGGGCGATTATGCCAGGGCCGTCGCCGATTGCCGCCATGCCGTCGAGCTTGATCCACAAAACGTGCCTGCTTACAACGACCTCGCCTTGCTCCTCGCGATAACCCCGCGGGCCGATATTCGCTACGGTACGACGGCTGTGGAGTACGCCACGAAAGCTTGTGAATTGACCGAATGGAAGAGCCCCGTCACGCTGGATACGCTGGCTGCGGCTTGCGCGGAAGCAGGCGATTTCGACAACGCTGTAAAATGGGAAAGCAAGGTTTTACAGACGCCCAACCTTCCCGAGACCGCCCGGGCCGGAGCTAAAAGCCGGCTGGCCCTTTACCAGGCCCACCAACCCTACCACACCGCTCAGTAATCCTGTGGTCAAGTAAGGCTTGGGTTCCTGCCCTAAAAGTCATGCATTCTCTTGGCTTCTTCGGACTTTTTTGCCGCCTCTTTGGCGTTGATATACTCGCTCGAAGTCAGGGTGAGCATATGGTTGATTGGGTTATATTGGGCCAGGGATCCATCGTCCCGTTGCCAGTAGATCTTCGGCGAAATGATGGGCTGCTTAAGCCATTTCTGGCCGGCACTATCGGCCGTCAAAAGCAAATCGATCTCATTGTCGGAGAGCTCGGATTGATCAGTTTTTTGCACCGTCATGAGACCGACTTTCCCGTTAAAAAAGGTGATAAAGAACGCATACCCGTTTTTCACGAATCCCAACTCGGGCAGGGTCATGCCCGGATTCGATATGGAAATGCGGCTGAGCACTGGACCATAACGCCGGATGCATTGACTTTCCGTTTCGCCCAGACGCGCTTGGGCGGGAATAAGAAAAAGAGAGAGGAAGACGGCAATGAGAATCGGGCGCAATAGGTTCTCCAATAGTGTTTGATAACTGAGGGTGCATGTTAAATCAAGCAGTTCCTCGGTAGGCTTCTCTGCAGCAAATTCCCAAGTCAAAAGCCTTGGGTTTTTTGGGATTCCTCATTCCTCTTCGCGGCTTCTTTAGCCACGAGATAGTCTTTGGAACTTAGCGTGATCCAATGATGCAACCGGTCGTACTCGGCTTCCGACCCATCGTCCCGCAGCCATCGGGGTTTGGTCGGAGTGTCCACCTGTTCCGTCCATTTTTGTCCCGCACTGTTCGAAGTTAAAAATATGGCAACCTCATTGTCGGAAAACTCGGCGCTATCTGCCTTTTGAATGACTAAATGAGCCACCTTGCCCTTGAGCATGGTAGCGTCAAACATGTAGCCATTCTTCGTGAAAGAGAGCAGGGGCAGCGCTATACCCGCCTCTTGCGACGTAGCGCGATCAAGCACCGGCCCGTACCGTACCACGCATTGGGCTTCTGTCTCACCCAGGCGGGCATTTGCAGGCAGGATGAGGAGCGGGCAAAGCAGCGCAAGGAGAACGGGGCGCATGAATTTTTTCGGGTGAGAGTCAGCGTGTTTTATTAAAACAGGGCAAAGAGATTTTTCCGGCCGGACTGGTTCCTCGATCTGGCTCGGTCGCTCCCCCGTGCGGAAGCTGGTATTACGGCTGTAGCCAGAAAGCAGGACTCATCCCGGCACCGCCTTGTCCTGATTTGCAAATGCTTCGGTGGAGCTTTACTCCTCTTGCGGCGGCGGCTCAACCCTGAAATGCAATAAGCTCTCTTCAGACGCCTTTAAGTGGAGGTCGGGTCCTTGGCGATGAACAGCTTCCGGCCCGCAAGCCTGCGACCTTGCCTCGGGTCGAAACACGCTCTAAATAGCAAAATGACCCCGTCTGTTCTGTCCAGGCAGATCGTTGATTTCGTCGCCGGGCGCACCGGGGCGATTGTCACCCGCTTTCTGCCGGATTTCGTCATTCCGGGGTTTTTCTGCGGGCATCGGCGCCACGGAAGTTCCGGGGGAGCCGATTTGATTTCGACCTTGGCTCATTTGCACCAACTCGGCGTGGCCAGTATCGCAGGTGTGCCGGTGGACAGGGCGATCGCGAAGCTTTTGCGCGGTATTGATGGGCCGGCCACGGACACGTTTTACTCATATTTTATCGCTGAGTCGCTTCTGGCCTTCGGGTCCTTTGAGAGCAACCCGATCCTGATTGGTTTCACGGAGGCGGAGCTGGAAAACGTCAGGCTTGCGGTGGACTCCACCAACATTTACAACCCGGAAACGCAGCAACTTCGCGGCCAGCCTAACAATTACTGGGCGGTGCTCGCGCGGTGCGAGTTTGCGCGGCAGCGGCTCGGGCTCTTGCCGGATGATACGATCCTGAACACGGCGCTCGAACAGGTCCGTAAACTGATGTTTCGCAATCCGCTCGGCTTTTTCGACGACGACCGGGAAGGGGGCGGCCGCTACGATAGCTACACGGCGGACGTGCACCTCTTTACTGAGCCGCTCTGGCCTCAACTCGATGCGGTCAAACTGGAAGCAAACCTGCGGCAGCACATCCGGCTCGCGGAGACAATGGCGATGGAAAACGGCGCCTCCTTTGCGTTCGGCCGCTCCATCGGAGCGCTCTCCGTCTGCCTCACCATGGAATTGGCGGCCCTGGCGCTGGAACGTGGACTGGCCACCGATCCGGCCCGCTCGCTCGGGCTTGTCTCCCACGCCTTCGCCGCCATCCAGTCGTGGTTTGAGGATGACCTGATCGATGCCCATCGCCACGGCAATACCGAGGCCTATCGCGGGCTTTATCGCCTTTTGCAGATGAGCCTCAATTGCCTGGGCAAGCTTTGTTACGTAGCGAAAAAGTTAGGCCGCGCTCCGGCGGTGACGCTGGTGGAAGAGGCAGGACTCTTTCCCCATCTCGACGAATTCATCGCGTTTGACGAACGCCACGCAGGCGTGTGGATGTTCCGGAACGGGCATCTCGCGTTTCAATTCGCCCTCACGAACGGGGCCAGCTCCGACTACCTGCCCTGGCTGCGCAGCCCTGGTCTGCTCGAAAATCCGGTCGATTCTCAGTTGTTTTGCGGTGTGCCGCGCCTGCTTAAGGGCGCCGCCGAATTCACCGTGTTCGGTTTGCCGGCTCAGGTGAAGAAAAGCCCCGCTGCGATCACAATCACGCACGACAATTATCAGCGTATCTCCGGTGATGCAGGTGGGGAGCCGTTGCGTGGCCGGCGCACCGTCACCTATCGGGTCGACGGCGACACCATCTTCGTGGAGGAACATTGGGTTTTCGAGGAAACGCCCGACGCGATAAGCTTTTTCTTACCGGAAACAGACAGGCCGCTGCGCCTGGTGGTGAAATCGAAGACGCCGTTCCATCAAGATAGCCTCGCCATCGGCGGCATGGCCGAGTGGCGCAGTTGTTGGAGCGGGTTGAAAAATCTCCACCAGGTTCACTTCACGCCGGCCAGCGAGGTCCGCTTTTCGTTCGAACTCACGCCGAAGCTGCGCCTGAGGATGATTCCCGGGCGCGAGCATGATTACCCCGATGCACTCCTTGCCGAACTGCCGGTAGATTTTGTGGTCGAGACTCCGTGGCTGCGAAGCGGTGGCATGAATGCCAGGGCGATGGCTGACGGCGTCGACGTTCTCCATCTCGGCTGGCCCGAGCACCTATTTGCCACTCCCGCCCGCGACGTGGAAACGTTCGACGTGGAATACGACCATTTTATTGGGGAGCTGGGCCGAAGTAGTGCGCGGATCGTGTGGACAATGCACAACCGCCGCCCGCATCTTTGGGAAAGTGAGCGCGGACGCAAACTCTACCGGGCTTGGGCCCGCATCGCCGACGGGGTTATTCATCACAGTGAGTGGGGCATGAAGCTGATGTGCTCGGAACTGCCTTTTCGCACCGGGGCGAAGCATGTGGTGATTCCTCACGGTCATTTCGGCGCCCAGATGCCACCAACGCGCTCGCGGGCAGAGTTGGAAGCATTGCTCGGCTTGAGTCCGTGTGCTTTACGGTTCGGTGTGCTGGGGAGATGGCAGAAGGAAAAGCAGGTCGAGATGATCATTGCGGCCTTTGTCAAGGCGGCCCGCCCCGGTCACCAACTGATTGTCACGGCGCACACGCCCGATCTGGCGAAGCCCGACGATCCCCGTGTCATCTTTCTCCCGCGGCAGGACTGGATGCTCCGCAGGGAGATCGCGGTCTCCACGCGCGTATGCGATGCCCTCGTCTCTGCGCATACCGGCGATACCTATCTTACCAGTGGCGTCAGTGCGGACGCTGTCGGGGTGGGCATCCCGATGGTTGTGCCGCATTGGGAGTATTTTCACGAGACGCTTGGTGAGGCGGCGATTTATCACGACAACACCCTGGAGTCATTGGCGGTGCTTTTTGCGGCGATCACGCCGGCGGAGGTGGAGCGCGGCAAGCTCGCTACCCAGGCCTTGCAACCGAAATTTGCGTGGCCGCTTCTCGCGGAACAGACGCTTGCGTTTTACCGCAGCCTCGGTTGCAAGGAACGATAGATCCTCTTCCTGCTCCCTTACTCATCTTTTTGCCATTCTTCGCTGCGGCGATACTTGATTTTACTCGGTAGTGAAATGGAAAGTTGGTTGGTGTAGCTGACATCATTGGTATCTTTGACCTCGATCTCCACCGTGTAGCTGCCCGGCCTGATATCGAGGACTTCCTGAGAGAGAAAGCGGATTTGTTCCGAAAAGACTTCTTCGGCCGGAAGCGTGAAAGGCCGGACGGGCGTTTTTTTGAGAGCCCTTTGCGTCTCGACCCGCGCGAAGCGTTCCAGGGGATAAAATCGCAGCGGCTCATGCTTGAGTCCGCCCAGATAAATCCGTAACAGGATTTCTTTGACGGGGATGGCGACTTTGGTGTGATTGCCCCAATCGATCCTCAGGCCGATGACGAGGTGGGTGGATGAGAGTTCGACGTGATCCGCTCTCGCGACCACAGAAACCCTTGGGTCGGATTTCCTGACGCCGACCAGTTGCTTAATCCAGGCGATCACAAATTACGAGGCCCGATTAAGGCTAAACTGTTACAGCCCCTTTGAAAAGATGTTTTGCTTCGACTGGGGACTCAGCAAGCACTGCAAGGGTGCCCATTCCTTCATTCCCTTCTGCCAGTAGTAATCCGAGAGGTGCAGCAAGCCTTCGGCAAAAAGATCTCTGACTTCATCCTCCGCCCATTCCCCGAGACGCACCGCATCCCGGTAAAGGATCAGTTTTTGATGAAAGACCAATTTTTCGCAGAATATTTCGAGGGGAAAAGCATTCGAGTGTTCCATAAAACCCTCTAGACTGAGAGAAAGAGTGGAAGGTTACACGAGACGGAAACGTACCGCGGCCACACGCGGAGTAAGCGTGAGGGACGATTAATAATCTTAGAGGTACCTGAAATTTATTTTGAGGTATTATCAAGATAAACAATCAAAAAGGCTTTACTTAAAACATTTGTAACGTATGCTTCGAGCGTGGTTGAAGTGATGACGAGTTCTGTTATAGGCCAGAACGCTCCTGTGAAGGAGCGCCTGCTGAGCAAATTGATCAAGGGAAACCGGGAGGTGGCTCTCGATCTGCTGGTTAATCGCCGCGACGCAGGCAAACAGAACATCGTCGGTTACGCAATCGTAACCACGGGGAAAGATCATCAGCCAGGTTACGATTCAGTGCTTCAAAGCAGCGAGGTCGCCTCGTGCGAGTATTTTCAGAGCTTTGTTCTGGCTTACACCCGTTTCAACTCCTGTAAATAAGCTGGAGTGCGTCAGGCAGCGTTCACTTCGTCACAAAGTCCGGCCTTCCCAATGGACCTAATGATTTCCGTGGAAAGGCTGGTGAGCTTGATAGAGAACGAGCCGTTCTTTGGCGTCGGTTTCGGCGCCGCCGCTAAGATGGGATTGCTCCAGGAACTGGCTTTGCCACTTCACCGCGCTGGCGAAATCGCCGGTCTCGGCGCAGGCCGCCGCCAGCGTACCGATCTTGCGGGGATCTTTCCATCCGGTTAAATTGCAGGCCAGCGTTGCTGCTTGCACGGCTTTCGCGCCATCGCGGAAGCTGGCCACGGGACAGGTTGCCATCAGCCAGGCCAGGTTGTTGTACGCCGTCGCGTCCTTGGGATTGAGCAA
>Ga0302319_10013443_pt1 | contig 15353 bp, 9 predicted proteins | sample Bog_T0_2_FD_203319 | JGI IMG/M metagenome (GOLD analysis project Ga0302319, IMG submission 203319) | Peat permafrost microbial communities from Stordalen Mire near Abisko, Sweden - Bog_T0_2 | ecosystem: Environmental > Terrestrial > Soil > Wetlands > Peat | place: Sweden: Abisko, Stordalen Mire... | reverse complement strand
TGGCTCGCTCCCGGAAGAAGTTCGCGGGTTGGTGCTTGCCGTGAAGGCCTATGAGCGAGCCGCAATCCAGGCGGCCGTAACCGGTTCAGCAGAGTTGGCTCGGAAGGCGATGCTGTTGTATCCAGTCATTGGAGAGTGGGATCCGTCGGCAGACTTATTGCGCCAATTTTCCGCGGAGAGCCCCGGCTTCCCTGTGTTGCGATAGTTTCCGGACTTGGAACCGGCGATTCGGAGTCGTGCGCTGAGCCTGTCGTTACCGCTACCGTTAGTTTGATCGGCGTCATGAATCGCCCCAGAATCGGCTGTTTCTCATCGTTTCTGTATGCATACTACTTTAAAAAAAATCAGAGAAATCCCTTGCATTTTACGTTAGCGCTACCGTAAAGTATCGAGCAATTGAATGGAATTGAATTTCAGGCCTTGAAACTGGGAGTCTTGTTCGGCAACGAACGAGGTCGCCAGGGACCAAACAGCCCAGGCAGCGCGGAAGACAGGCTGGAAGCGGGAACGCATTCAAGGCTGAATAATCTGAAACGGCTTGCCCGGCAAGCGCCACCGACGACCGAATTTTTGATCGCATTTCCTCAAAAGGTATCGTTAACGCTTTTCATCGGTTCGCGAAGAGAAGGTCAAAGGAACGGAACAAATTCAGGAGGCACTTCATGAAGCAAACCCCATGTCCACGGTCAAATCGATTCATCGTTTGGACTCAAACCATCGCACTTCTTGCCCTGACGGTCGCGGCGCTGATCTGCGGGCCACTCGGGGTTTCACAGTCTTCGACGAGTGCCAGGCTTTCTGGCTCGGTTACCGATACCAGTGGGGCTATGGTTCCCGGCGCCCAGGTGACGGCGCAGAACACTGGGACAAATCTTGAGACGGCGGTGGAAAGCGACGAAACCGGAAATTATGCGTTTAACTCGCTTCCTCCGGGTCAATACAAGGTTACCGCTGGGCATTCCGGGTTTGAGACGCTCGTAAACACGGGTGTCAGCCTTACGGTGGGCCAGAACGCAACACTCAACTTGTCATTGAAGCCCGGAGGCCAGCAGGATACAGTCACAGTAACTGGCGGGGCAGAGTTGATCAATACTACCTCGGCCGAGCTGGGCCAGATTGTCGATGAGAACACCGTCAAGGAACTGCCTTTGAATGGGCGCGATCCGGGACAACTGGTGTTTCTTTCCGCGGGGGTGACTAACGAGTTAAACAGCCAAGCCTCCACGCTTCAAGCCACCAACTCGTTTCCCAATGAGTCCGGCGCCTCGGCTGGCGGCCAGCGGCAGGGCAGCACCTGGTATCTGCTCGATGGCGTTTCGAACATGGATACCTACACGCTGCTGGCGCTTCCATTCCCCAATCCCGATGCCACGCAGGAGTTCCGTGTAATTTCCAACAACTTCGATGCGCGCAATGGATTTGCTCCCAGCGCGGTAGTGAGCATTCAAACCAAGTCGGGCTCCAACCAGTTCCACGGCGGTGCATTCGAGTTTATTCGCAACGATTACTTCAATGCAAAAAATCCTTTCAGCGGAAACCTCGACTATCTCAAGCGCAACCAGTTTGGCGGCGACGTGGGCGGCCCGATATTAAGGAACAAGTTGTTCTTCTTTGGCAGCTACCAGGGAACACGGCAGAGCTATACGTCCCAAACCAACACGGCTTATACTCCGACGGCGGCTGAGCGGAACGGCGACTTCTCCGCGCTTCTGGCAGTGACAGACTCGAAGGGCAATCCGGCTCCCATCATTCTCCCTGCGCCTTTCGTAGACAACAAGATCGACCCGTCGTTGTACAGTCCGGGCGCGGTGGCGATGCTCAAGTACATTCCCGTTGGTCAGAATCCAACTACAGGGTACAGTAACTTCGCGCTGCCCAAGCAGGTGACATTGTTCAATGAGGTTACGGCGCGCCTCGACTACACCATCAATGAAAAGCAACGGATTTTTGTGCGCAGCTTCGAGAATAGCTACAACCAGAAGGGCGTCACGCTTCCATCTAACATCCTTGCTGGGATTCTTGGCTCGAATGGCGTCTATCTGAACGAAGTGATCAACCACACCTGGATCATCAGCCCGACAACGCTCAATACGCTCGCGGCAGGCTGGGTCAGCTACGACTTCCACACCGGTACTCCTCTTCTCGACTCCAGCGGAAAGCCAATCTGCTTGTCTCAATTCATCAACGTGGTCGATCCGCCGAATGCATGTTATCTCGAAGACTTCAACGTGGTTGCGGGCGGCGCTGTCAGTCCGTATCTTCCACCGGAAGGATTCGTATCCTTTTCAAGCAACCCAGACGATACCAAGCGGCGTGACTATGCGTTGACCGACACCTTTACCAAGACAGTTGGCAAACATACGATTACGGCCGGCGCGGACCTGTTCCATCGCCATCACACCGAGCGCTCGGCCTTCATCCAGAGCCCGATCATCGGCTTCAACGGCCAATATGACAACGGCGTGCCTTTCGCAGATTTTCTGTTGGGCAAAGCAGATGCTCTGACCCAAGGAGCCGGCGAAGCAGGGGCCACTTCGCAATGGATGTTCGGCATTTACGGGCAAGATCAATTCAAGCTGAAACCGAACGTGACGGTGACCTTGGGGTTGCGCTGGGATCCAAACACACCTGCAGTGGTGGCCGGCGGACGTGGAGCGGCCTACATTCCGGGCCAGCAGAGTACACGGTTCCCCAATGCTCCCGTTGGGCTGGTATTTCCCGGAGACAAGGGCATCAGCGACACTCTGTATCATTCCAGCTTCACGTACTTCGAGCCAAGGATCGGGATCGCTTGGTCGCCGCGTCCCACAACGACTGTGCGGTCTGCATTCGGGATGTTCACGACTCCGATGGAAGACGCTTTTTATCAGAGAGTTTGGGACGTTGCGCCGTTCAATCCTCAATACAGTCCATCCTCGAGCACAAGCTTGTTCGTTCCGTTTGACAACCCCTGGACCAACTTCAAAGGGGGCGCAGGACTCACCGCCGGAAAGAGCCCGTTTCCCCCGTTTGCCGGGCCACAGCAAAATCCTCCGGCAAGCTCAACCTTCGGCAGCGGTGTCGGAGTTCCCGCAACCTTTATACCCAACCTGAAACTTGGAGTAACGCAGAGCTGGAATGTCTCGCTCGAGCAGCAAATCACGAAGGCGCTAGCGCTTCACGTGGCATACGTCGGCAGCGAGTCGTTTCATCAGGCCACTACAGTTGACCGAAATCCCGGGCAAACGGGAGCGATCGGTGTGGCCAACGACCCGATTCGCGGATTGCGCGTGAATCAAGCATTTGGAGGGATCATCCAGGTGCAGGATGGAGGAACCGCGAGTTACAGCGCGCTGCAGGCTGGCATCGAACATAAGTTCTCGCATAACTTCCAGATTCAGTCTAACTTTACCTGGTCCAAGACAACAGACGTAGGTGGATCGGGCGATCCAGACTTTGAGTCCAGCGTCAGCAATCCCTACAGCATCCAACACGACAAGGGTCCATCCAGCCTGAATGTACCGTTTGTCTGGGTGACATATGGGCTTTACCACGGGCCGAAATTCGATGGCAGAAACTTCCTGATGAGAAGGATTCTCGGCGGCTGGACAGTTAGCGCAATTTTCACGGCAGAATCTGGCGAACCGTTCACTATCAATGGCGGCAATGGCAACAATAACTCTGGATACAATGAAGGTCAGGATCGCGCAGACCTGGTTCCTGGTCAGCCCTTCAACATTCGCAAGGGAGGAAAGAGCCATTGGCTCAATAACTACTTCAACCAGGCTGCCTTCGCGGAGAATCAATTTGGAACTCCGGGAAACTCACCCAAGTTCCTCATCCAGAGCGCGCCGGATCGCGACATGGATGTATCTTTCATCAAGAATATTTCGATCCATGAGCGGTATTCCCTGCAATTCCGCTGGGAAATGTTCAATGCCACCAATACGCCTAGTTATGGGTCGCCGGACAACAACCCGACAGATAGCAACTTCGGCCAGATCTCAGGTATCGGGCCTTATGCTCCACGCGTGATTCAGGGGGCTCTAAAGGTCAACTTCTAGACCGGTTTCGGAGTTGATGTTCTTCGCGAATGGGTGTGCTGGGTGGCGTTTTCTTAAGGGAAAACGCCACCCAGCTGTTTTGGCTCAGGGAAAGGGTAAGTAGATAATCGTTCTGATCTGCCCTGAGTATCCCGGACTTCGATGAAGATTAGGATTGAATCCGGAAGGTGACGGCGATTCGTGAGGGCAGATATGCCGGGCAAACTATCACCAATCCATCCGGGTCTCGATGCCAGACGAGTTTTTCTCCGCTGCCCAGAAGAGTGACTGAGCGAATAGGAGTCATTAGCAACCCGGCATGCGTGCCCAGCGAAACAATCTTCACGCGAGCCCCTGGATGAGGAACCGCCAGCACAAACGCATAGATCGAACCATCGCTTCCTGCAGTGAATCTGACGTCCGTTGGACCGAAGCGGAAGCGCGCTTGATCTCTGCCCAGCTGCCCGGCAGGGAGCGTCCTGAGATGGCCTTTCGCATCCCGCGATCCCTCGCCGAACTTGACCCAGGCCCTGCTGCCATAAATGCCTTCGCCGTTGATCTTCATCCAGTCGCCGGCTTCACGAAGCATTTGGCGGCTGCCTTCATCGAGTGCCCCATCGGGTTTGAGTGAGATGTTTACGGCATAATCCCCATCGCGCGAAACCACCTCGAGCATATAGAGGATGAGGGCGCGCGCACTATACACAAAGTTAGGCCGGTAGAACCAGTCGCCGACTGCGTTTTCTCCGATCCAAACCTGGTCGGTCTTGATTCCCTCGGGAAACTGAGCTTCGAATGTTGTCGCAACGCCGTGGAGTGGGGGATGAAACTTCACGATCCCGATGGTATCGACCTTGCCGCGCGTCTGAAGACTGCGGTTATAGTAGTCGGCCAGTACCCGCTGAATGGCATCGCACTTGTAGCCTGTGCCAGTGGCGTAGCCACTGAAGGGCTGCGTCGAATCGCCGTCCGTAAAGATGAAGTCGGGATTGTATTTGTTGATGACGTCCATGATCCGCAAAGCCCAGCGCGTCGCATACCAGTGAGCGTAGTCCAGATGCTGATAGAAAATCCCTGCGTTCGGGCGCCATTTCGCTTCCGCGACTCCTTTGTATGCGCGCAGATCGATCCCATAGAGAAGACGCGGATCGTACTCTTCCGACCACTTGCCCTTCCCATCCGCTGCAGTCTGGTTTGCATCGTAAGGCACACCCGCAAGCTGTCCACTGGGATCACTGCCAAAAGCCGGCTGATACCACCACCATGCGTACTCATGATGGAAGGCCACACCGAAATGCATCCCGGCTGCGCGCGACGCGCTGGCCCACTCGCCGACGAGGTCGCGATGCGGCCCCATGTTGACCGAGTTCCATGGCTGGTACGTTGAGTCCCAGTTATCGAAGTTATCGTGATGAACTCCCTGGACGATGAGAAAGCGAGCGCCTGCGTCATGATAGATATTGACGAGCGTTGCAGGATCTAACTCGGTTGGATTCCAACTGAGCAGCATATCTTTGTATCCTGACGCCGAGGGCGGCCCGTACTTGCGCAGATGATTGCGATAAGCGAGTGTTCCTGGCTGATACATTTTGCGGGCAAACCAGTCGCCGCTCTCTCCCGCAGATTGCGGTCCGAAGTGCACCCATATGCCAAACTTGGCGTCGCGCAACCACTTTGGATCCCCCGGATAGTTCTTATCAATGGAATCCCAGGTTGGCAGAAATGGCCCGGCGTCGATGGGAAAGTCCATCTTGACCTCGGCGAAGGTTGCCGGGACCTGCATCGTGAGCGAGTCGGGAGGGAGTGTTGCAGGGACATTGGGAATTGGCGCTGAAGGGGGCATCTGCTGGGCGCGTGAGAAAGAGAGCGAAGCGCCACTCAGAACAAAGCACAGACCCATTAACTGTAAACGGCAGGACAAGTAGTGCATACTTCCAGATTATCGGATTTGTGCTTGAGTAGCTAGATATCCCGCAGCGCAAACTGGACTTGTGGCTGAGAAACAGAGTGATAGCTTCCCGATGTCACAGGAATCGATAGGGGACCGCTTTAGCCGCTGACAGAAGGCACTCCGTTATCTCCGCGCAGATCGTGTTCGGATTCCTTCACGCTGCGGCCAGATTCGGATCAAAGCGAAAATGCCAGGTTGTCTCATTGACCCTGACGCAAGAGCCGCCTGGCACTCTCAGCTGTCCTTACTCATGGCTTTCTTGCTCGAGTCGCGGACGATCAGTTTGGGTTGGATAATGACCGATGTTGGACTGGCTGCATTCTTTGAATCCGCGAGTTGCAAAGCAAGTGAGCCAGCATTCTCACCAAGAGAAACGCTGGAAACATCGATCGAAGACAAGGGCACTCTGAACGATTCTGCGTAGCGAATGTTGCCCGCCCCAATTACTCCGATGTCACGTGGAATGGAGAGTCCCGCGGCGAGGATCGCATTCATTGCACCAATGGCGGCCGGATCGTTAAAGCAAAACACGGCGTCTGGTCGAGGGCGGAGTTTCAAGAGCTTTTCCATCGCATGACGGCCGGTTGTGTCGCCAGATTCATCAGAACGTTTTCGATGAACTGTGTAGGTGTCAGGAACCTTGATTTTGTGACGCGCAAGCGAATTCTTGTAGCCCTGCAGGCGGCCGAGAGATGTACTGGTCTTCTTGCCCCCGATATGCGCAATCCTTCTGTACCCCATTTTGATCAGGTGATCGGTCGCCATCTCCCCGACCAGCACATCGTCAGTTCCAACAAAGCTAGCATCTAAACCTTTGAATTTACGGTCGAGCAGGATCAAGGGAACTTCTGGGGCGATCTCATCGAAACCCTTGGCGGCTTCCTGGCAAGAAGCAACAATCAGAACGTCGACCCTGCGTCGCACCATCATCGCAATCTCTTCTTTTTCAAGTTTTTCGTCATCATTCGAGGAAGATATAACCAACCCAAAGCCCTTTTTCCGAATGACGCCCGATAAGCTCTTCGCGACCTCTGAGAAGAAGGCATGTACCAGGTCAGGGACGATCAGACCCACCATGAACGAGTGACCCGAGGCAAGGCCTTGGGCGTGCAGGCTGGGCTGATAGTTCAGTTCTTTCATCCGCTTCAGGACCCGCTCCCGAGTTGCCTCGCCAATGTCTAGATGGTTATTCAGGACCTTCGAGACAGTAACGAGTGAAACTCCGAGATCCTGAGCGATATCTTTCATTCGCACCGCCATGGCACTCTCCGGTGTTTGGTTGGGTTTTAGCAACAATATGAATCAACAGTGCGAGCCGGCTTCGTTTACGAATTCGACTAGTTAGCTACACCGCTGACGAGCTGACCGCAGGAACGTCATCTTCCCCATCATAGGTCGATTCCTGTCGCAGGGGTAGAGTGACGGGGCTCCTGGGACCCCTTACGGCAACGGCACAATCCAAGTTTCTCCAGCGGGAAGCACAAACACTGCGACGTCATTCCACGAACCGCGGCTTAGACGACCCCTTGAATTCTCAGAACATACGCATGGTCTCCTCTGCGCTGGGAAGGCAGGCTGACAGCGATTCCGTCTGCTCCCTGTTTGAAAGTGAGGGATTCACCCCCATCCAGCATGTGAACGGAATGAACCGACGTTCCGGCAAGCGACTTGATCGTGACCCGCCCCGATTCCGGCCAGCCGAGCAGGAAGGCGAACACGGATCCATTCTTCACTGTGAATCGAATGTCACTCGATGTGTAAGTGAGCTTTCCTTCGTTGAACTGGGCGCCGCTGGGACCACTAGGTCCCTCCCCGAAGACCTTCCATGGCCTGGTTCCATAGATCGCCTCTCCATTCGCCGGAATCCATCTCGCGAGACTGTCAAGAATGCGCTCTTCCTCGGCGTCCAGTGTGCCGTCTGCGCGCAGGGGAAAATTCAAAAGCAGATTGCCATTCTTGCTCACGATGTCGATCAGCATTTGAATGACCGTCGTGGGCGTCTTGTAGGCGATGTCGCGCTTGTAGTACCAGTCCCCAACGCAAGTATCGGTTTGCCAGGGCAGGTCGCGAATGCCATCCATCACGCCTCTTTCCATGTCTCGAACGCACATCTCCTCGGCGAACTGTCCCCCGTCATCATTCTTTTTGCAGTTGTAAACAGCTTCGAGCTTGCCGCCAAGGCGCGTGGCGTTGGAGTTGTAATAGTGCGCAAGGAGTTCACGACCATGTCTGCCAAAGGGAAGGCTTCCATCGCTGTAAAGTAAGTCTGGAAGGTAGCTGTCTACCAAGTCTTTGATGCGATTGAACCACTCCAACTGGAAAGCCTCCGGTACGTTGTGGTACCAGAGCGAGCCGTCTGGCTGCGCATTGCCAGAGTGGTAGAGGCTGGCATACGCGGGGTCAGCACCATCATACGGAACTCCCGCCAATGGCCCGGTTGCGTCCGACAGATGACTCACTCCAAACCAGTTCCAACTGGCGCCAAGATGTTCGGTCACGCCAAAGCGAAGACCCTGCTTGCGAGCCGCAACTCGCCATGTTCCAATCACGTCCTTGTGCGGACCCATCTTCACGGAGTTCCAGTCGTTGAAGCGCGAGTTCCAGCAGTCGATGTTGTCGTGATGTTGTGCGATTGCGCAGAAGTACTTCGCGCCGGCTTTCTTGTAGAGCATCATTAGTCGATCCGGGTCCCAGCGCTCGCCCTTCCACAGCGGAACAATATCCTTGTAACCGGTCTTGCTCGGATGACCAAATCGCTTCAGGTGATCGTGATACTGCACATGGCCCTGGACATACATATTGCGGGCGTACCAATCGCCCATCTCAGGCACCGCTTCCGGTCCCCAGCACGCCCAGATGCCAAACTTTGCGTCGCGAAACCAGTCGGGAGCACGATATTGCTTCAGCGATTCCATGTCCGCTGTAAAGACAGGCGCATGATGGACAGGCTGCCCTCCGGCCAGCGTTGATAATCCGGCTGCCCCAGACAGCGCAACAAACTCTCTTCTTGTAAGATTCAATGCCAGATACCTCCAAAATCTAAAAGACTCCTGGTTCTGCGGATGCACTTTCTTTGCGTGCATGCGCGAAAAATGAGTAGCATGCAATGAATGTGTAACCCGCGAGCGGAACTCCGTAAGCGTAGGCAATACTTTTTGATGAATCCGAGATGATCCCCATCAGCGGGGTCAGCACAGCGCCGCCGATGATCGCCATCACGATCAAGGACCCTCCCACCTTGCTATCGGCTCCCAGGCCCTGAAGGCCGAGGGCGAAGATGGTGGGATACATGAGAGACATGAAAAAGCTGGTCGCAAAGAGCGCCCAAACTCCGATCCATCCCGGATGAACAATGGCCATCGAAACCAGCGCAATGTTGCACAGGCAGTAGGTTCCCATCAGCGTGGCCGGGCGAACGTATTTCATGATGGCCGATGACGTAAATCTGCCTACCCCAAACATGGCGAGCGTACCGGTAAGAAAGTAACCGCCTATCTTCTCTGGCTCGCCGGTATAGTCCTGGATGTACTGGATGAAGTAACTCCAGGTGCCGACCTGCGCGCCCACGTAAAAGAACTGCGCAACGATCGAGAACAGGAGGTGCTTATTGGATAACAGGTGGCCGATGTGGAATATCTCGTTTTCAACTACTGGCCCTTCATCTCGCGTCTGCGGGAAGGGCGTTTTCCAGATCGCGCACGCGAACGCCAGCGCAACGAGTCCCAGCACGATGTATGGCTGGACAACGCGCAACGCTTCCGAATGCAAATACGCGTCATAGGCATGGTGAGCCTGCAACGCTTGAACCTCCTTCGGCGCCAGTTCGATACCGGAAAAGATGAAAGTAGTCCCGATCATGGCTCCGGTTATCGAGCCGAGAGGATTGAACGCCTGCGAAAAGTTGAGGCGGCGCTCCGAAGTTTCAGATGGACCGGACAGTGCAATAAACGTATTGGACGCAGTCTCAAGGAAGGCCAGGCCACTCGCCATGATGAAGAGCGCAAGCAGGAAGAAGGAGTAGCGATTGATCTCGGCGGCGGGCCAGAATAGAAACGTCCCCACGCCGAAGAGTGACAGCCCGGTGATGAAACCAGCTTTATAGCTGTATCTCCTCATGTACAGGGCCGACGGCAGCGCGAGCAGGAAGTATCCCATGTAAAACGCGGATTGCACCAGACCGGCCTGCAAACGGCTTAACACAAACGACTTCATGAATTGGCGAATGAGGATATCGTTCAGATTGTTCGGCACACCCCAGAGGAAGAACAGGGCAGTCACCAGAATGAATGGAAGGAGTGAGCCCTTGGCGAAAACAACCTTGCGGTCCTCCGAACCAGACTCTCTGCTTTGCGACATATTGCCACCTAACATGGAATGTCCTTGAATGCGAATAAGCTCGGCTGTTTGCGCAACTCTTCAATGCAGCGCGTTGGCTCTATCAATGTTGCTCCCTTGCCAGAGACAACGGTTCCATCCCTTGTCGCGTCGGACCGCGAAGACTCGAACACGCATCCCTTCAACCAGTCGTCAGGCATGGCAACCGGCCGCCAGCGATGGCGTCTCCTGATGCTTGTACATCAGGAAGTATTCACGATGACCGAGCGCCTCCGGTTTGCTGGGAACTCCGGATGCAACTTCACCCACCAGTGCGAGCAGATTCAAGGCGCTCTGATCCAGCGTCATCTCTCCGCTTAGGACCTTACCGGCATTGAAGTCCATATCCTCACGCATGCGCTCAAAGGTCGTAGAGTTTCCTGTAACTTTGATCAGCGGCGCAACGGGACTGCCAATCACGCTGCCTCTTCCCGTGACGAAGAGGACGATCTGTGCTCCTACTGAGATGAGATCCATGATCCCTTCCGTGTCGTTGGGATTGGTATACCCAAACTGCATGAAGTGGTCGTCAGGAACGGAGTCGAGCAGCCAGAGGCCTGGGGCAGGCGCCTGCTGCGATACGCGCAAGACGCCCTGGATTGCGCGGCTCCCGGACTTGGCAAATGCGCCCATGCTTTTCTCTTCGATGGTCGTGAGGCCGCCGGCAAAGTTCCCTGGTGAAACCGAATACTGGCGAACAGCCTTGCAGTACGCTTCCGCCTTGCGATAGGTCTCATCGAGCTCTTTTGCAACGGCTTCGTTGGCGGCCCTGGAATGCAAGACGTCCTGCAGGCCGATCATCTCGACAACTTCCTCAAAGACCGCCGTGCCACCCTTGTCTACCAGGTGATCGAAGAACCTGCCCACCACGGGATTCCCAGAGAGGCCCGACGTGCCATCGGATCCACCACACTCGGCGCCGACGGTCAAGTCCGCCCAGCTCATCGGAACGCGCATGGAGTCCTTGGCCATCTGCTCGCGCAGCGATTGAAGCGCTGACTTGCCCCTGGACACGCCAAGACGCGTCCCGCCTTCCTGCTGAATATAGAACCAATCAGCCGGCCTGCCCGAGGCTGTCGCCGCTTCCGCAAGCTTTGCGGGCTGCGTATACTCGCAGCCCAGCCCTACGGCAAGACAAGCCCCCACGTTAGGATGCGTGATCAACGCAATCATCATGCGGATCGCGTAAGCATTGTCGTAGCAGCCTGGAAAGCCGATGACGTGAACGTCGTCCTCGCTCTGCCCTATCCCATGCGCAACAAAGCTCGCACATTCAACCGTGTAGACAATCAGGATAAGATTGCGTATTCCTTTGCGCCCGTCTTTGCGCAAGTATCCTTGCCAGGTGAGCTCAGGCATATGCGGTATCCTTAGCGGCTCCCGATCTTGGATCGAATCCGCTGGATCGTTCGTCCACGCGGCTGTGGCAGTTATGCAGGTGGACCCAGTCGCCAGCCTGAATCGACGTTGTTGAAACCCCGATGGGCACTCCGTACTTCACGATCAACTCGCCTTTTGGTATCGCCGTCAGGGCGACCTTATGTCCGAGCGCAATTGGCTCTCGCAGCCAGATTAAATCTGATGAGGCTTCACCGCACACCCGAACTGGACCGGTCGCTACATCCTCGAGCATGGTGGCAACGTTGTCTGCCGCGCTTACGCGAAAACAACGCTTCTCCACTCCGTCACTTTGCCCTGTCATAGAATCCCATACTTGCGGAAAGCTTCGGTGCTCGACATGCCTGCTTCAATTTCCTTGCGAACCACCTTCTCTCCGGTCGCCTTGGTCAACGCCCGTTGAAGTACTTCGTCCTCGTGCTTCTGTGGAATCACCACGACGCCATCCTGATCGCCGAAGATCAGATCGCCTGGAGAAATCTGAACTCCACCTATCTCGATCGGACAACGAAAATCGACTACCTTGGATCTCACCCCGGCGTCCTGGGCGAAGCGTCCTCGACTGAAGACCGGCCAGTTTTGCTCAAGCACACGGGGCGTGTCGCGATGGAAACCGTCGATGATCGCGCCCACTCCCTGCCTCGTGCGAGCGGTTGCGGTCATAATCTCACCCCAGGCAGCGCAGTTCTGAGAACCACCGGTAGCAATGTAGATCTCTCCCGGTTGAATCGAATCCAGCGCCTCCGTCATCCTTCCAAAAGGAGACTGTTGCGTTCCCCAGGCGTCTGCAATCTGCACGGGAAAGGCTCTTCCAAAGATTCGCATATCCGTCTTCATCGGCTGAATTGCCTGAGGCAGGAACTGGTGCCAACAGCCCAGGCCATCAAGCACATCGCCCACCACTGGCGTGTACAAGTAAGTACTGATAATCTCAAGTCGATCTTCTTCGCACGTAATCTGCATGTCTTCGGGTTCCACGATCCTGCCGGAATTCAGCTCAAGTAAACGCGAGGCTCGCGCGCTGGAACCAAAATATAGAAGTCAAGAGTGACGCTTGTCAAATACTTTAGCGCTATAGTTGACTATTTCAGCTCCATGGCAATCGTAGAAGCCTGCATCTGCATGCACTACTTGGGCTCCTCCCAATATCTCGATTGCGCTTCTGCACCCTCTTTCTTCATCAACTATAAGATCTGGGAGCCATATTTCGCCCTCAGCGTTCGAGGCGTTCGTGCCGAGACGCGATTTAATCCTCGTAAACTACTATTACTTTACCGCTTAAGTAGAAAAGTGATACAGTGCCAACTTGAAATGAAATGGCACGTCTTTCGAGCGCAATGTCGGTGAATCCGTGCCGCGGTCCCCAGTCGATCAACAGGCAAGTCTGCGATTGTGGGTTGCCGGACGCTCGGGATTGGCCGGGACCTGGCGCTCGAGATTGCCGGAAACATTCTCACGGTGAACGGTGGCTGTTGGTAAGCGAAGTCAACCAGGGATGAAGGAGTGGCGCAAGCCAATGTCGATCCAGGATGAGCAACGGAGAATCGCGCGGGAGTCGGGTATCCCAGGAATGGAATACAGGACATTGGGCAGATCGGGCCTGGTCGTATCGAGCATCGGCTTTGGCGCTTCTCCGCTTGGAAATGTCTTCCGCAGGACTGAGCCCGATGAGGGCAAACGCGCCGTGCATTACGCAATTGATAGCGGTATCAACTTCTTCGATGTGTCTCCTTATTACGGTCTCACGCTTGCGGAGGAGCGGCTCGGCGATGCGCTAGTCGGATATCGCGACCAGGTCATCCTGGCTACGAAATGCGGACGATATGGCGATGACCAATTCGACTACTCCGCGAAGACGATCTCTACAGGCCTCGAAGACTCTCTGCGCCGGCTAAAGACAGACCATGTGGACCTGCTCCAGGTGCATGACGTCGAGTTTGGAGACCTAGATCAGATCATTCATGAAACGATTCCTGCGATGCGCAAGTTGCAGGAGCAAGGCAAGGCTCGGGCGGTCGGCATCACCGGCTATCCTTTGCGCGCTCTGACTAGAATTGCCGAGGCGGTTCCCGTTGACACCATCCTGACGTACTGCCGCTATAACCTGATGATCACCGATATGGATGACTTCCTCACGCCCCTCGCTCTAGAGCGAGATATCGGCCTCATCAACGCCTCCGTACTCAACATGGGCATTCTCACCGAGCGAGGCGCCCCTGATTGGCATCCAGCTCCCTCGCTGGTTCGTGAAGCCGGCAAGCGCGCTGTCGGCTTGTGCCGTCAACGATGTGTGAACCTGCCTGCCATAGCGATTCGGTTTGCTCTCGACCACCCCTGCGTGTCCAGCACTCTAGTAGGAATGTCTTCCGTTCAACATGTCTACGAAACCATCGACGCGCTGGCGACGCGATTCGATAACGAACTGATGGAGGAGATAAGAGCCATTCTGAAGCCTGTACTCAATTTTGTATGGACTTCTGGGCGAACAGAAAACCAGTGAGCCGCATGGTTCATGTCAGTAGAGGGGCTGCGGTGGGTTGAGTCGGGAAGTAAGGCCACTGCCCTCGTTGAACTGTCGGTTTATCGATGCCTCGTTAGAGGGTGGCCGCGACCAGCGGCTGCGTGCAGTCGTGTGCATAAAGTGCTTGCGATTCCCAGTCGCCGCGATTTCATGCGGTCGCTGAAGCCAAGTAGAAGGCCACGTGTGGATAAAAAATCGGCATTCTGCGCAGTGTGCGCATCAAGCCGCGTTGACCTGAACGCTGCGTAAACTTCTCATCAATACGTGCTTGACAATTCGTGATTATGTCCCGTAGGCTTCTTCCGTTTCGCTGTACTTTACCGGTTAAGTAGCGAATTCTTGATAGCCGGAATGGATTGCTGTTTGAGGGCGACAGGCGATAAGCGTTGAAAGCCTGGATATCCGCTCAAGTGAGTAATCGTTTCCCTGCCGTTCATCGGCGAAACCCGAATACTGCTTCGCTGCCAAATCTGGAAAAACGGTGTTCGGTTGCATGAGATTACGCGGAGCAGTGAATGCATTGTTTATGCAAAGGGTGAACATGCAGTTGAAAGCGGACTTCCTTTGAAGTCGCGAAGAGCCGCATCGACAACAACCAAGCGAAGGGCGCTCGGAAGACAACGAAAAAATCGATGTGGCAACGCATCGGGCACTATGTAGTCGCATCGGAGCTCAAGCCGGAACAATTCGAGAGGAGAGTCAGTCCATGAAAGCAACTTCCGTTCAAGTTCAAAATATGCCAAGACATTTCAGGTCGCCGATGAGCTCGAGTGAGAGAAGAAGAGTTGTGCCGAGCGCACTCGGCAGTCTTCCGCTCGTCCTGCTGTGTCTCATGTTCTTTGCAGGTCACCTGCACGCACAGACCTCGCAGGCCACGATTCGCGGAACCATACGTGACTCTTCAGACGCAGTGATCGTGGATGCAAGCGTTGCCTTGACCAATGTCGACACCCATGTCGTTTCCAGGACGACGACGAACGAAAAGGGCGACTATATCATCCTCAACATCAATCCCGGCACCTATACGCTTGAGGCTTCCGCGAAAGGTTTTACCTCGCAGAAGTTGAATCCATTCCCGCTGCAGGTA
>Ga0302319_10013442_pt1 | contig 15353 bp, 15 predicted proteins | sample Bog_T0_2_FD_203319 | JGI IMG/M metagenome (GOLD analysis project Ga0302319, IMG submission 203319) | Peat permafrost microbial communities from Stordalen Mire near Abisko, Sweden - Bog_T0_2 | ecosystem: Environmental > Terrestrial > Soil > Wetlands > Peat | place: Sweden: Abisko, Stordalen Mire... | reverse complement strand
GGCAGCGGAGGCCGGAGCGGGCGCGGTCTCCACGGCTGGCTCTGCCCTCTATGGAGGCGGCAGCAGCAGCGATATGGGCATCATCATCTCCGGCGAGGGCGTTGGAGTGGGAACGTCAGCCGGTGAAATCGGCGCCTTGACAGTGGGCGGGACGAGCCATGATCCGCTGACCGGCACACTGAACGTGACAGGCTCGAACGGCGCCGTGCACACCATTACGCTGGGATTGGCCGACTCGACGGACAACATAGCGGATCTGGCCTCTACCATCAACGCGGGCGGCTATGGCATTACTGCCACGGTCAGCGGGAGTGCACTTACGTTTACGTCAGCAAGTTCAGAGGCCAGCGTAAGCGGGTCGAATCTGACCGACACAGTTCTTACCGCGGAGACGGGGGCGAGTCTGCCACAAGTGGCCGATGGCTCCGCGCCTTTGGGGAACGCGGCAGGTACGGTTGGCACGGTGACTCTGCAAAACACGACGTACATTTTATCTGGCGGAACGCTCGACATTACCGGGCAGTCCGGAACGCTCACGTCGTTTGCGCTGGGCACTGCAGGGACGACAGACAATCTAACCAACCTGGCCAAGACCATCAACAACTGGGCCTCGACCGCGGCAGCGGGAGCGGGGATCTCCGCCAGCGTATCCGGCGGCGTGCTCACCATCAGCAGCGCAGGCGGGGGCTTGTCGAGCGTACAAACCGCGCTGAGCGGCACTTCGATGACATCGGACTCGGTTGCCAGCTCGGCCAGCAGCATCTCACTCACCGGCACACCGGCAATCAACAGCGCTAGCCTAAGCACCGTAGGAACCCTTTCGCTTGGCGGCAGCGGAGATTCGGTCACCGATGTGCTGAATGGCAAGCTGACGATCGGCTCCAACACGATAACACTGGGCGGAACGGGTACCACCGATACGCTCCAGGACCTGGCCAAGACTATTGACGCTGGCGCCTATGGAGTGACGGCCATTTACAGCCAGACAAACAAGGACATTGTCTTCACCACATCTAACTCCGCGCTGGGCGCTTCCGGCGCATTGACTTTCACGGCCGCGGCGGGTGGAGGCGACCAGACCGACGCTACAGGCACCGTTACATATTCCGACGCAACCCCTGTCACCACGTCGCAGGATTATTACAGTCTCGGCATCTCCAGCTCGGGCGGTATACAGGATCAGTCGACGGCCGTGGTCTCCGGATCCACCACCTACGGCGGCACGCTGAACACCGGCTTCACTGCGGACACGGCTGCTACCGGGGGCATTGCCACGATCAGCTACACTGACGACGCGGGAGAGTCTCTTACCGGCACCGATCTGTTGAACCAGAGCAATGCGCAAACCGCGCTGAACGATCTGAACCACGCCATCAGCGATGTTGCGGCGCAGGACGGCTACATTGGCGCGCAGATCAACACCCTCAACTCCATCAGCAATGTGATGAGCACACAGCAAGAGAACGTGATTTCAGCCCAGAATGCGATCCAGGCTACGGACTATGCGTCGGCAACTTCGAACATGTCGAAGTACGAGATTCTCTCCCAGACCGGTATTGCTGCTTTGGCGCAGGCCAACACCATACAGCAGGAAGTAACCAAGCTGCTGCAATAAAATAGGGTTCAGGTTTCAGGTGTCAGAGATCAGCCTAAAACCGCCTGAAATCAGGTCGAAGTTTTTGGCAATATTGCACTACCTACAAGACAACACAGAAACGCGCGGCGGGAAAGGGAATTCGTCTCCCTTTCTCGGGTCTGGAGGGCTGTGGCAGTGTACCGCGAATGAATAAACATGCGGCTTGAAGCTGAGAGTCATCACAGATTCACATGATCCGGTGAGACTGTGTTGTAGAGAGGAAACAACACTTATGTCTATTGAAATTTCAGAACTGGACGCAATGCAAAGTGCATATATGGATGCGATGGAGGTATGGACTGCAGCCATCCGCGAGGAAGAAGCCCTGGCTATCGTTCCCCATGAAGTGGCCGAGGTGGACAAATGGGAGCACGCCGGTGATCGCGAAGAAGAGGCCAGATCGAAAGTGAAGGCCGCAAAGAAGGCTTACGAGGACGCGCTGCGAGAGAAGTTTTACAACTTTTAACGGTTTTTGCCTCCCATCGACAATGCCGCGCATCAGGGGTCGCTGTTTCCGTACCGAGAGCCGATTGCAGCCGGGAACGGTGAGCCGCGCAATTGCTGACCCGCACATGCTCGCCGCCATTTGGCGCGTCATGCCGATTCCGGTATACTGAAGGTTCGGCAGGCCAATCGCGGGCGGGCCTGATCAGGCACTCGGGCCGGCATTCGATATCCGGACGCGGTTTCGATACCCGCTAAGACTCAGAATTGATGGAAGAAGCTGGAGCAGGACCATGGCACAGGTATGTGATATTTGCGGCAAAGGGCCGCAGTTTGGCAACAACATCTCTCACGCGCACAACGTAACGCGCCGCCGCTGGAATGTGAACCTTCAGGCGGTCAAGGCACTTGTCAACGGCGCCCCCAAGCGCATTCGCGTCTGCGCAAGCTGCATCAAGAGCGGCAAGATTGCCAAAGCCGGCAAGGTCACCCAGACCGCTGCCAAGGCGTAATACGCCTTAGAGAAGTTGCTTCGCTTTGAGAACACGTTCCAGAGCCTCTTCCGCTGTGGCGCCGGTTGCGGATAGGTGCCCCATCTTGCGGCCCTGGCGCGGCGTTTGCTTCTCATAGAGGTGCAGTCGCACACTGGGCACTGCCAGTGCTGCGGCGAAATTGGGGTCTTTCCCTAGCCAGCAATCACCAAGCAGATTCACAATCGCCGCCGGAGTGATTAGCGATGTGTCGCCGAGCGGGAGATTGCAGGCGGCGCGCACGGCCTGCTCAAACTGGCTGGTTACGCAGCCGCGCTCGCTCTGGTGATAGCTGTTGTGCGGGCGCGGGGCTAACTCGTTGATGAGTAGCTGGCCACTGCGAGTCACAAACATCTCAACACAAAGCAGACCTTCAATGCCCAGCTTTGCAACGATGGAAGAGGCGAGCCCTTCTGCTCTTGCCTCAAGCTCTGGGGAAATCCCGGCAGGCAAAACGCTCCAGGCAAGAATCTGATTTTCATGATGATTGTGCGCGGCTGGATAGGCGCGCACTTCGCCAGAGGGATTGCGCGCCGCCATCACGCTGATCTCGCAGTCGAGTTCGAGAGCCTGCTCGGCAACGGCAGGACGCGCGCCAATCTGTTCCCACGCGTTCCTGATTTCGGCCTCATCGGGCGGTCCATTGAGTCCGATACGCGTCTGTCCACGGCCATCGTATCCACCGCGACCGATCTTCAGAAAAACGCGACCATCGAGCGCAGCAACTGCTGCGTGCAGGTCTTCTTCACTGCGCACTACGCGAAAAGGGCCGACGGGGAAGCCATTCTCAGCCAGCCACGGCTTCTGAACTGTTTTGTCCTGGATGATGCGGATGGGCTCGATGCCGGGGCGCAGGGGCGCAAACCGCGCAACTTCGGCAAGCGCATCCATTCCAATCTGCTCGATCTCGAGCGTAACTACATCCGCGCCTGAAGCCAAACGCCGCGCGGCATCTACGTCGTCCCAGCGGCCGACAATGGTTTCATCAGCTACGAAGTTTGCCGGACAGCCGGCTTCCGGATCCATGACGCGCACGCGATAGCCCATGGTCCGCGCGGCCATCGCCATCATGCGGCCCAGTTGCCCGCCGCCGAGAATGGCCAACAGGCCTCCCGGCTCTACCACCGGAGATTTGGATTGAGTCAGGGGCTCGGACGACTTCACCCCGGTAACTCCTGATCCAGAGTCTGATCTAGTACTTCCTGGGTGCGTGCGGCGCGCCATGCCGCAAGCCGTTTGTAAAGCTCTTTGTCGGCGATGGCGAGAATCTCAGCGGCAAGCAAGGCTGCGTTGGCTGCGCCTGCCTTGCCGATCGCCAATGTTCCAACAGGAACTCCCTTGGGCATCTGCACGATCGAAAGCAGAGCATCCATTCCATTCAGTTGGGTAGCAGCAACGGGAACGCCAAGCACGGGGACAAGCGTCTTTGAAGCCAACATTCCGGGAAGATGGGCCGCGCCGCCCGCTCCGGCAACGATCACACGCAGACCGCGATCGCGCGCAGTCTCTGCATATTGGAAGAGCATGTCCGGCGTCCGGTGGGCGCTGACGATCTTGGCTTCATGTGGAATTTCAAGCGCGCGCAATATTTCGACGGCTGCGGAGAGGGCTGCGTAGTCGCTCCTGCTGCCCATCACCACGCCCACCAGTGGTTTGTCGCTCATGCGCCGATTATACGGGGATTGGCGCGATCCTAAGAATCATAATCGTGACAGACAGTGCATCTTGGAATGCAACAGTGCGAGATTTGTCCGGGAAGTTCAATGCCGTAGCCAGGCCTGCACGGCCACTTCTACAACCGCGAATACAACGCTCACCGCCGCCAGAAATCCTTTGGCCCGCTGCCAGTTCTGCTCGTGCCGATCCATTCGGCGTTCCAGTTCTGCCATCCGTCCGCCATTGCCATCGCCCATGAGTTGATTCATGTGCGTCTTCAACACGCTCAGATCGCTCAGCACCTGCGCTTCAAACTCATTCATCATCCGCATTGTGGCGACCCTCCTGTCCGCATGGCGCTACCAGCGCTCAAATGTTCAATTGCATTCATCATCGAGAATCATCCGATCACGAACTCCGTTCACGTGAATCCTTCACGTACTTAGGGGCAAGTTTATAAACAACGCTGTTGAAAACTCTGAATAGTTCGGCGGGGTAGACCCATCGTACATGCGGATATAAAAGCGGTCGGCGGCCGAAACGCGCGAAAAACTGAAGTTAGATGTTTGGCTACGCAATACCACCGTTGGATCGTTGCCAGGCATAAATGCATAATCTCGCAGCCTGATCTCAAACCCTCCGCCTGCCGGAGGAGTTACTCCAGTACTTACTGCAACCGCGCTGCCGTTAAGTGAAGTCACGGCGATGTTATTGAGGTTGGCCAGCACGGTGGGAGAGACAGGAGCCGGTAGCCATGTGTTCGCCGGGACGATCATGCTGGTTTTAATCGCCAGATCATCGGCCCAGTCGTTGGCAAAGGTAATCACATACTCAACCAGGTCAGGATAACTAGCCGTGTAACTTACCTTGACCGCGCGCACTACAACCTGGGCGTTAAGATTCGTGGACGGTGCATTCAACGCCAATGCATCCCCAGGCCAAACATCAATAGCAAAGCTAAATCTCGTACCTTTGTAAGTTCCACTCCACAACGCGCTCACGCTTGTCGCGGCCTGCTCCATCACGCTGGCAGCGTACCGGCAATCGGCCGAGCTGCGCGCCGGGGGACTAGTCGCGGAACCAATCCACGTGGCTACCGACGGCAGGCCAGCCTGAGCCAATGCCTGTTGGCTGGCGGTGTTTACCGCACGCCCGACGGCCCTACTCTCGGTTCGGTAATGAACCGCGATCTGTTCGCCAGCGACGGGCACATATCCGGTATAAAAAGTCAGCTTGCCGGTACGCAACAGGTGACACTCTGCCGCTTCGGCCGTTGCGCCAATGCGCCGCGTGTAAGCACTGGCTCCGGGCGGGGTACTAACCACCCAGCCGGATCCAAGATTTGTAATGCTGAAGGACCGCATGGTGCCAATGAGGTTGATACTGCTAGCGGGCACAGCAAAGCAGGATCCTGAAACATTCCCCAGCGCACCGTCATAGAGTGTGACCGGCGTTGCTCCCACGCCGTTGACGAACTCCTGAATCTCCATTTGTATATTCGCCGGGGCCAGAACTGCGTTACCTCCCGCAGAGATCACTCCACTGTCGCCAAGCGAATAATAGATTGCGCGCGAGCGTTCGAACTCCGGGCAATACACGCGGGCGCGCAGCGCATACTGATTCGAGGGATTTACGGTGAATGCAGTTCCCGCAGCCGTTCCCTGAACGATAGGCTGAATGTTAACTGTAGTTTCCGTTGGTGTAGTAACTTGAAATCCTGCGGTGCACGTCGAAGCTCGTTCGCCAGCACCGAACAGGCCGGCAAGGATTCCCGTGCTTCCTGCTGACAATGTTACGCCAGTGGCCTCTACAAGCAGCGTGCCGCCCATTTCAATTTCATCTAGCCAGGTGATCAGGGTTTCTCCATCAATTCCGTTGCCGCCATTCATGGTCAGGCCGTTCGGCCCCAATGTAAGATACCCAGCGCCGCCTACCACGCTCCAAGCAGTATTGTTGAAAGCCGGCTCATTAAATAGTTCGCTGATAATTGTTGATTTGGATGCAGCAGAAAAATAGGGATCGGCGGCTAACGTGAACTGGGTTGTCGATCCATCGCCCAGGAAGTATTCCGTCACATATGCCGCGGGCTCGTTCTCGCCGCAGACGGTAACGTCATTTGCCAAGGCCCGCTTCACACTGGCGGTCAGTACCAGGTTCGCAAGTTCCAGGCTTCCGTCCGTCTCGTTCAGGGAATGCACAGTGGTTGCCACGGGCGTTACAGACAACGCACTATTAACGGCTTTATATGCGGCCCGTGCCATACTCGCCACCTGCGCCGCGCGCTCACTCCAACTGGAACCTGGCGCCGGAGAATAGCTGCTTACTGCCGTTGAGAGTGATAGCCCTTGTGTCGAAAGCAATGAGGAACCGGTGTGAGCAACAAGAGTAGATAGAACGGAGCCTGCTGTTGCCGCACCCGTTTCGGCGCTGGAAGGCATTAGTAGCAGGTCAAGAAGAATCTCATCACTTACGGCTTGAATCGCTGTCCGGTATCGCGGGCCTTCCGCTCCAAGCCCGGCATATTCGGGCATTGGACTCACAGCGATATAGCCCGTAAAGTAGATCGTCCCATCGTCGCCAGTTATTTCCAGAGATTGAAGTCGGGTGGGCGCAGCAAGGCTTGTGCTAAAGGGCAAGCTAAGCCATAGTTGACATACCGAGGGCTCATTCAACTTACGCTCGATCGTCAATGGACGTGCCGCGTCGAGCACAGCCGTGTAATCCTGCCCTTGAATGGTGATCTTCATGGTTTGTTTCTCACTCGCAGGCGCATTGAACTTGCACCAATGGACCGATTGCTGGGTTGACCTGGTTAGACCAGCGCGTTGGCGGCCGGCAAAAAGCTCCGATAGCAAACAACCCGCTCCCCGTCCAGTGGATCCGTGACAGGCAGCGCAAGAAACTGCGCTTTAAGGAGAACTCGCGATGGCCAGTCTTGGTTCTTGCTGTTCAGAGGCATGGCCATCTCCTCGGCCCCAGTCATAGATTGAAGACGGGGATAATTGAAAATCACACGCTCTCCCTGGCTGCCTTCCACGACAAACAGCGCCGACCACTCCTGGTAAAAGCTACCGCCTTCTCGATCTACAAATCCGCTGACCGCCTGCACTTTCATGCCCGGTTGAAGCGCCCCGCCTGGCAGCGGCTCAGCCAAAGTCAGGCCCGTGCTGCTCACAGATGCAACCAGCGCCACGTTAAAGGTCACACGGCGTACGTAATCCACATCCGTAAGCGCCTGCCGCACGTATGCTCCAGCGACAGGAGAGCCTACATAGCCCGTCTGCCCGGTATAGTCCACATCCGCTGCGATAATTGACCCCGGTAAAAACTTCGCCGCATCGCTTGAAGCAAGCACAATCGAAGTTGCAGTCGAGCCGCTTTGCGGCGTAACTGCGGACACTGCCTGCGCTCCATCTGCCGACGGTGTCGTGCCTGAGGCGGGCGCAAGCAAGTTCATGTGTTGCGAACCTGTTGCCAGCGCCATAGTGAGCTTCGTCCAGTTAAGGAACTCCAGGCTTACTTGCGCCTCAAGCGTCTCGCGCACCTGCTCCGTGGCGGCTGCCGGAATTCCCGTCAGCACCGCCGTCGTTTTACTCGTTGACTTGCGTGAGAAATCCTGAATCCATCCCAGGCTCATCCAAGGTGTTGGCGGAGCGTCCAGGCTGAACCCGCCCTGTTCCGATGGATCGAAAAGAACAGGCGTCTGCGCTGCCCTATTCACCGGCGCAAAATATCCTCGCACACGCCGCGCCACCGGGGCGGGAGCTGAATACCAAGTGGTTGCCATTTACTCCCCCTGCTCCTGATAGCTGTAGACAATCACGCTCGCTGTACGAAGGAGCCGGTCCCGCTGGATTTGGATCGGCGCAAAGCTCGGCTCTTCCCAAAATACTTTTGTCAGCATTGTCCCCGGCGGCGTGGCTGCATAATTGAGCTTGGGCGTCCAATAAGGCTCGATCATCGCCGTGAGCTCCTCATCCATTTCGCTCAGAGCGCGTCCCCGGTCGAGTCCGCCAAAGCTCTGCGAACCGCAGGTTTGATACACAATCTCGCACTGCTCGGCGGCCATCGATGTAGAAATATCCGTATCGATGCCCAATCCAAGCCAGCGAAGCACAAACACATCGCTGGGAGGCTGGCTCATCGGAGCTTCCGCCTCTTCCACCAGGATTCCCGGCCTCACCGCGCCGCGCAGCAGCATCGTCCGCTCCGGATTGATTGCTACCAGCCGCGTCCGCAGCGCCATATAAAACGAGTCTTTCGCATTTTGCATGAAGTCGCGCTCCTTTGAGCGAACGCTGTGAATTGATCGCTGCCAACTGCTTTACACCGATTGCTGTCTCGCCTCTCTCAACAACAGCCGGTAAACATAGATCTGGCCGAAGGCTTCATTAGAAGCGATCGATTCAATCAGGTAATCCTGCTCGGCCACAGTTACGCTTAGCGTCATGGCGAAGAGTGATTGCGCTGTGGCAAGGCTCAGCGCATTCACCTGCTGTTCCACGCTGGTAGCCGAAACAATGAGTTCCCACTTCGACTCTCCGCCCTCTTGCCAGCTAGGTCGAAGCTTGCGCATCACCACGGGACTCACCACTACGTCCGCGAACGGCGTTGCCGCAAGTCCCAGTTCCAGCATGTTGGTGTCCGTATTCGCGCCGGTGACTCGCAGCAATGCCGTCGTACCTGTCATGCTCCGCAACAAGGCATCCGCCATCATGCGGGCCGATCCCGTCGGGTTGCGCGCAGCTGTATCGGTCATGATTCACTCCTCATGGCTCACCCCAGCCTGTTCGCAACGTGCGGCTTAAGCCAGGCCTGTACCGTCTCGTCAATGAGCGAACTCGAAAAATATTTCACCTGCATGGTATCGATCTTCGACATGCTGGCATTCAGTGCCGGCGTTGCCTGCGCGTTGCGCACTATCTGCGCGCACGCCGACTTCACATCGTCGCCGATGGTCGCTAGTCCCGCCGTGTAGGTCACCTGCACCTCGTTGTACGGCAGCCCCAGCACACTCCACGGCAGCGTCAGTTCCCCAGTCATCGGATCGAAGTCCACCGTGCCGGGATCAATTGCCGCCCATTGTCCGGGAAGCGAAAATGCCAACGCAATATCGATTAGCGGCTCACTTGGAAGTTCTCCACGCCTGGGCCGCGCATAACGGCCCTCGATGCCGACCAGCGGCGTCGTAGCCGGCGTCAGTGGCGACAGTGGCAGATAGCTGAGAAGCACCGTCTGTGCTCCAGCCGTCATGCGTAGGCGCTCCGCGTACTGAATTACGTTCAGATCCGGTCGTCTGCAATAACTGTTGATCAGGGCTGTGGCAGCGGTGATCCAGTCCGCCGTGGTTCCGGCCGGCAATCCGTAGTTCGGGTAATCCGCTGGCTGCAGATATGGCATACTTCTTCCTTCCCTGGTACTTACTCCTACCGCATGCGCGAGTTATCACCTGAATCTCGCGCACATGCAAAGCATGTTTGTTAACGCCACAGAATAATCAGCGGCGAGACTCTGCACCAGGTCTCGCCGCTGACTAACTTACAACTACCTGCCGGTCACCAGAACCTCGGTGTGCGCAAAGCCTGCGCCCTTCACCACCGGTGCGCCAAACTTAATGGCGACATACTGGTAGGACAGCGAGTTCGGCAAGCCCAGTTGGAAGACCCGCGGGGTCGGATCGCCGAGCCAGTGGTACTCGATCAGGTCCTCGGTCACTATGTAGGCTGGAAGCTGCGCCGAGCCGGAGCCTATCGTACCCGTGTAGCCAAGGCTCCAATCCGGAATCAGGGGCAGGTCGCCGGCTTGTGTCGAGAGCATCTTCACCCGAACGCCGCCCGTGATGTTGTCGGTGTTCAACACTACGTTGAATTCGGTCTTCATCTCCTGGTCGATCAGATCCAGCAGCATGGGATTGGCATAGATCGCCGTGGGGCGCACAAGGTAGCCGTTATTAGCTACCATCGTCGCCACTGCCGTCTTCAGGCCGTTGACGATCGAGTTCCCAGCCGTAACAGTCACAGAGGGACTGCCCGCAGCTGCGATCTGCCCGATCACACCCATGTATTGCGTGGTCGTCGGCGCGCTCAGACTGGTGTCGTTGCCGTTCCATAAGGCAACATCATGCGTCACCATCAAGCCACTCACGGTATCCACCAGATCCTTGGCCTGCAGATAGGCAAACTGCTTCTGCTGGTCGCCAAGCTCAATGTCAAACAGGTTGTAATTGATCTGCGCCACAAGCGCCTTCAGCGGCACGCTCATTTCAATGCGAGTTGGGCTAACGACCGTCGGGCTGATGCTGCGCGGATTCTGGAAGCCCGCCGTGCCGGGATTCGGAATTGCCGTCTCCTCGAAGAACCGCGACGGATGGCCGGTCGCCGGAACCTGTTTGATGCGCTGCCCGAAGGGGCTCGAGCGCCGGCAAATGTCAAAGATCTCGGTCTGATACAGCGGTACTTCGATAGAGCCCGGCCCGATGTAGTCCGCTGCGGCGTGAATATTTGCAAAGGTTGCGTTCATAGGCTTTCCGCCCCCTCCATGGGGCCGTTTCTACTGATCGCTGCTTATTCCAGCTCTCAGACTGTTACTGCCGGTCTCCGGCTTCGGTTGCTGATTGTTTCGGCAGGCACGTTTCCGGAAGCCCGGCGCCGATTTCCAGCCGCAATTTACTCACTTGCACATTCGAGCTATTCGCTAAAGGCTTACAGCTCAAAGCTTGCTGTTACGAAATCGCTCCTGCCCGCAGCAGTTGCGACTTTACGGCGATGCGCTGCTCCAGGCTCAGCCCGGAAAGAGCTGCGTCCAAAGTGCGTACATCCACTGGGCCGTCTCCGATGCCCTGCTTGGCAAGCATCTCCGCTGTTGACGCTGGCATCGTCCGGCGCAGCGTATTCAACGCGCCGGGCGCAGGCGTCTGCTTCACTGCAGCCAACTCCTGCTCCGCGGCTGCCAGTCTCTCGGCCAACTCCGCTTCCCGCTTGCTATGCTCGACCGTGGCTGAAATCCTCTCCACCTCGCCGCTCAACGCTCCCTGGCGCTCTTCCAGCCAGTTCAGAGTCTTTTCGAGTTGCGCAGTTGCGGCCTCAAGCCGTTCCACTACTTCCTTCTCGCTGTTTTCCATGCTTGTCCCTTCCTGTCTTCGTGAATTACTGAGTGATGCCCTACTTACCCCTGACTTACTCAATCACTAACTAGATGGTTTGCTAGCTAGCCATCCGAAAGCTCGTTGCCCGATACGCTGCTTTTTCCCGTAGCAAAATAGCCGCCCCGGTAAATGTCACCCGGGTAAGCTTCCATACCTCGGCCCGCATATCCTCCACCTTCGCGTCGGCCAGCTCATAGCTCATTCCCATAGTCTCTGCAGACTGAGCCTGAATGGCCTTCGCGACGTCTGGAAAATCGCGCGCATATAAGTAGCCGCTAACGACCAACCGCTGCCCGACTACATTGGCTTCGGTCAGGATGCCGATCTTGCGCCGTGCATCGTGCCCGTCCCAGCCCGGACGATAGTCAACAGCCATCCCCAGCAGCGACGGCAACGCCTTCTCCGCCGCATCGCGAGTAAGCATCACTCGATGCCCGCGTGCTCCCGCCGGAGCCTTGTCGCTGGGTGCATTCACAAAAGTCAAAACCCCTTCGAACGACACCCGGTTGGGATGCCCTTCCACGTGGGGAATCGTTACCGCCATTGCTTCCAGTCGCATGCGTTCTCCACCTATCCGTCTTCCCAGTCCGGTTTTGTCACTCGATTTCATCGCCGCCCAACCCTTCCGCCGCTCCCGTCAGTTGCGCCGAACCGCTCTTGTCTAACGGTCCCAGCCCCCTCATCGCCCGCACCTCGTCCACCGTCAACACACCCGCCTGCAGAAGCTGCACCTGCACCGCCAGTTCCGTCTGTTCATCCCGCGCGCTCAGCTCGTTGAAGGCAAACTCGAACTCCCTCCAGCCGATGCACTTGCTGAACAGATCGCGTGATATATGACCCGCGATCAGCATCGCCAGCGGCGAGATTGCACCGCGAAACGCCTCATCCGCCATCTCCGAAGCTGTCGACTGATTCACATCCGCTTCCAGCCCCAGCATCAACGGCGGCAATCCAAACGCATTTGCCACCATCCGAATCAGAAACTCTTGCCAGGCCAGCCGTAGATCCGCGTCCGTTCCCTGCGCAAAGCGCAGCACTTCAGGCTTTTGTTCGGTCGAGATCAACGGAACCCTTCCAGTTCCCTCTATCTCGTCCTGCCACCAGCGAATCAACCTGTCGTGCTGCGCCGGCGTGGCTTCGTTCAGCCACAGCGCGTATTGCGCCACGGAGTTCGCCGCCAGCTTCCCCGCGAAGCGGTGCGCGCTCAGAAACTGATTCACCGTCTCAAACGCAACCTCGAGCGGCCCCAGCCCGAAGGGCGTAAAGCTCCGCGGGTTCATCCGGATATACATCAGTTGGTCATCGCGCAGCTCCACCGCACTCGACTCCAGTTGCCCTAGCACTGCCTGCGCATACCGAGGCGAATCCTCCTGCCCATCCCAGCGCGCATTGATGCGAATCGACGCCCCATCCACCGGCCACATCATCGCTGGCCGATCCGGGTCGCCGGTCGGCTCCATCTCGATCGCCCCGAACCCGCCCGTCAGCGCGTCCTCAATAGCCTGCTCGATCAGCGTGCGAAAGCTGTCCACCGCATTCGGTTCTTCGAGCGTTCTGCGCAATGCGCGCAACTTCCTTTCAGCGAAGGCCACATCGTCGGCCCGCACGCCGCGGCGCAGCCGTATCTGCCAATCCATCGCCGCGATCCGGTCCTTGATCACGTTGATGGCCCGGCGAACAATCGGCGTCTCCGCAAACCGGCGCAGATTCATCGGAGTCGGCTTGGGCAGGTGCTGCCCCGGAAACTGTGCTGGACTCAGAATCGAGGGAAGCGCCAACGTCTTGCGCTCTGTCTCCGCCTGCGCGACGACATCGGCCTTTTGTGCGCGTCCATAGTTTGCAGACGACCCATTCTCTCCCTGCCGGCCCTGGATGGTTTGCCGCCATATCTCCTTCAACTGATCTCCTACCTTCACGCGCACCTTCCCTGCTTTGCCTTTCGGGCAAAACAAAAGGCATAGCCCGCAGTGGACTATGCCTCTTTCTTCCTGATTGTCATTTATCAGTTGTCGGTGATCAGGTCTTAGTGATCAGTCGTCAACTCTTAGCTCCCATCAATCTCTATCGCATCTCGGTATCCAACTTCCCGCCATCCACCAACAAGATCAATCCTACTGCAAATGCAGGAAATTATATGCAAAGCAGCAACAGACGAGTAGATGTAAGTAGTTAGTGGCTCAAGTTACCAGTCAACAGTAAGTAGTCGAACTACTCCCCACGACTTACAAGCTGCGATTCACAAATTACTGTCCACTGCCTTTCATACCCGCAGCTCCCGCCGCGCCGTATCAGCCACTCGGCTCATATCAGATGTCGTCAGCACGCGAATCCGATTCTCTTCCATCGTCTCCACGCCAAACCGATACATCTCCAGCCGCTCCGGATCGGCATCCGTTGCGCCTAGTCTCGCAGCAGGTTCAATCACCGCCGTCAACTCCAACTCCGCCTTCTCCACCCGCTCCACTCCGGCCCGCAGCGCGGCGGCGGAAAACGCCAATACCTTGGCCGTCTCCAGCCCCGGGTCCAGGCTTACCGCATGAAACATGCGAATCACCCCATTCGGCCGGTAACCCAAATCGATGCGCAGCGGATCGCCAGGCCTCGTATAGTCCGAAGCCGCAATTCGTTTCCTCAGCAGATCCCACACCCCGGCGTGCTCAAACTCCGCCCGCATTCGGTTCTGGATTGCCGCCCGACCGCTGAGCCGCGCCACCCGCTCCCGTGCCGGCGGGTCAACATAAAGCCGCATCAACTCCTCAACGCCTGCCGGTACACTCTCAGCCAGGTAGGCCTTAGGCTCCGTCATCTGAACACTCAGCGAAAGTGACTCATCGAGCAACTTCATCAGCTTGGCCCGCGCGTTAGCCCAATCCGCTCTTCCGGTCCTCTCCCCAAGGTCAACCTCAAGCCGCTTGCGCAGCTCGCTCTCCATTCCCTCCAACAATGCCGTATCCGCATCCGGCTCCAGGCACCGCACCCGCCGCCAATCCCGCGTAAACCGCACGACAGTCCGGCCAGGGCTGTCCGCCGTGGCGGACTCGCGCAGGATCACCCCTATATGCACATACTCGTTCCGCACCGCATCCGGTACATACCGGAGCAGTTGGAACTCGCAGGCGCGTCGATGGTTGGCGCTGGTCATCTTCAGTAGACAGTAGACAGTAGTCAGTGGTCAGTGGTCAGAGATCGAAGATCAGTAGTCTGAGATCAGTGGTCAGTGTCGCAGGTCAGTGTCTTACCCCCTATTCCCTAGCCTCTGGTCCCTGGTCTCTAGTCCCGGCCCCTATTCCCTTGTCCCGCTTTCCTCTCAATTCACCTTCCCCATCCTAGACCCCTTCCAATCTTCCTTCCAAGACCCCTCCAAACTTTTTCCCCCACCCGCGCCCCATTCAGGAAACGGCACCCGATCCGACCTCCTGAAATCATCCACAAGATCCCGAATCCGGCTCCGCCGCGCCAGCAGCTTCTCTACCAGCGCTTCCATCTCCGCAATATCTCCGCCATACCACTCCGGAGGAACTTCATTCGCCGCCGCCCACACCGTATCGGCCGGCATGGTCTCCAGCCGCGTCAGCCAGGGTTCAAACGACTCCCACCCCGTTATGCCTTTGTACACATCATTCCGGTAGTAGACCCCGCGTAGCGGCACATCCTCAAACCGCCACTCCCCGGCGTGGAAGCAATATCCAAAATCGATAAAGACAGCCTTGTAACGTCGCTCTCTCTGTCGCCGCGTAAACACCGCCTGCCGTCCATTCGCGTTTCCCGTCCACTTGTCCAGAGCCAGAATACCCGCGAACTCGGCTATATTTTTCAGCTCGCGAAGCTGGTCTTCGGGAAGGTAGTCCACCACCTGGCCCGGCATCAGCCCACCCACAAACCGCGAGCCGAACTGCAACCCCGGCCTGCAACGCTCCTTGCTCCGTCCCAGATCAATCTCCAG
>Ga0302319_10013441_pt1 | contig 15354 bp, 4 predicted proteins | sample Bog_T0_2_FD_203319 | JGI IMG/M metagenome (GOLD analysis project Ga0302319, IMG submission 203319) | Peat permafrost microbial communities from Stordalen Mire near Abisko, Sweden - Bog_T0_2 | ecosystem: Environmental > Terrestrial > Soil > Wetlands > Peat | place: Sweden: Abisko, Stordalen Mire... | reverse complement strand
GCATCACCATCCTCGCGAAGAACACGGCGATCAACTGGGGCGAGTACCGCATCAACATCGTCGATACGCCGGGCCACGCCGATTTCGGCGGTGAGGTCGAGCGCGTGCTTGCGATGGTCGATTGCGTGCTGCTCCTCGTCGATGCCGTCGATGGCCCGATGCCGCAGACGCGCTTCGTGACTCAGAAAGCGTTCAAGCATGGCCTGCGCCCGATCGTCGTCATCAACAAGATCGACCGCGACGAGGCACGCCCGGGCTGGGTACTGGACCAGACCTTCGACCTGTTCGACCGCCTTGGCGCGACCGACGAGCAGCTGGATTTTCCGGTGGTATACGCCTCGGCGCTGCGCGGTTTCGCCGGCCTCGATTCGACCGTGCGCGACGGCAACATGGACGCGCTGTTCGAGACGATCGTCAAGCATTGCCCGCCGCCGGATGTCGATGCGGAAGGTCCGCTGCAGCTGCAGGTCACACTGCTCGACTATTCCAGCTATGTCGGCGCGATCGGTATTGGCCGCATCAAGCGCGGCACGCTGCGTCGCGGCATGACAGTCACGGTCATCAACCGTGAGGGCAAACAGCGCTCTGAGAAGATCACGCAGATCCTCGGCTTCATCGGCCTGATGCGCGTGGAGGTCGAGTCGGCCAGCGCCGGCGATATCGTCGCCTTCGCCGGCATCGCCGAGCCGAAAGTGTCCGATACCCTGTGCGATCCGCTGACTCCGGAACCGTTGCCGAGTCTGACCGTGGATGAGCCGACGATCAGCATGACTTTCGAGGTCAACACCTCGCCGTTCCTCGGCCGCGAAGGCAAGTTCGTGACCAGCCGGCAGATCCGCGAGCGCCTCGATCGCGAGGCGATTCACAACGTGGCGCTGCGCGTCGAGCCGACAGCGGACCCGGACAAGTTCCAGGTCTTCGGGCGCGGCGAGCTGCACCTCGGCGTGCTGCTGGAGAATATGCGCCGCGAGGGTTACGAAATGGCTGTGTCGCGGCCGCGCGTCGTGATCAAGCAGATCGATGGCCAGTCGCACGAGCCCTACGAGCAGGTCACCGTCGATGCCGATGCGGATGCACAGGGCTCGATCATGACCGCCCTCGGCAGCCGCGGAGCTGAGCTGAAGGACATGCAGTCCGACGGCCGCGGCCGCGTGCGCCTCGACTACATGGTGCCGTCCCGTGGCCTGATCGGCTTCCAGACGGAATTCCGCACGATGACTCGAGGCACCGGGTTGCTGCACCACGTGTTCGACCATTACGGCCCGGTCGTGCAGCGCGAACTGGGCCAGCGCCCCAACGGCGTGCTGATCGCCAACGGGCAGGGAACGGCGCTCGCCTACTCGCTGTTCAGCCTGCAGGAGCGCGGGCGCCTGTGCATCGGGCCCGGCGAAGAGGTCTACGAGGGCATGATCATCGGCCTCAACAACCGTGATGACGATCTGGTCGTGAACCCCCTGAAGGGCAAGAAGCTGACCAACATGCGTGCGGCGGGCAAGGACGAGAACGTCGTGCTGACGCCGCCGATCCGCTTTTCGCTCGAACAGGCGATGGAATTCATCGACGACGACGAGCTGATCGAGGTGACTCCCGCCTCGATCCGGCTGCGCAAGCGCTCCCTCAAGGCCACCGACCGCAAGCGCGGCGGACGTGAATCGGTCGACCAGGGCGGCGACGGCTGAAACGGATTGTTGCGTTGCGACTGCCCGAGGGTCGCATTCCGTGACGCACATCACGCCGCCCGGCGGGGGGGTGCCTAACATCCGGTATTGGGGGCGACCGCGTTCAGGGGCGCCCCGTATCCACCGGGAGCACACTGCCTTTGCCACGCGACGGTTCCACCGCAGTCCGTACCGAGACCGCTCGCCCGCCCTCAGGGCTCAACTGGGTGCTCCAGCGCCAGCTGAATGAGGCGCGCAGGGCGAACGGCGATCTCGACCACGATGCCTTCCTCGCGATCGTCAGTCGCCACTATGACCTGCTCGACGAGGAGCGCTCCGGCGTCGTGCGCTCGATGCGGATGCTGTCCGAGGAGGCGCAGGCACTCGCCCGCGAAACGCTGGCCCAGTCCGCCTCGCAGGTCCAGACCATACTCGACAACGTCAAGGACGCGATCCTCACCATCGATACGGCGGGGCGCATCGAGACCTGCAACCCGATGGGCGAGCGCATCCTCGGCTTCTCGCGCGTCGAGATGCTCGGGCAGACGCTGGATTTCGTGTTGCCGGAGATCGACGCCGGCGACGTGCCCGGCTTCCTCGAGCGCCTCGCGGCACGCGGCGAGGGCGAGGAGTCGAACGCAGCCGCACACCAGACCTGGTGCGTGTCGAAGAGCGGACAGCGGATTGCCGCCGAACTCGCTGTCAGCAAGGCGAGCCTTGCCCGCGGCGAGGGCTACATCGTCTGCGTCCGCGACGTCACCGAGCGCCAGCTCGCCGACCAGCTGATCCGCGAGAGCGAAGCGCGCAACCGCACGCTCGTGGAACACGCTCCGGAGGCGATCATGGTCCTCGATGCCGACCAGGACCGCCTCGTGGACGTCAACGACAACGCCTGCCGCTTTTTCAGGATGAGCCGCGAACAACTGCTCGCCAGCGCACCGAAGCAGCTGACCGTACCCCCGCCGAGCGATGTCAGCGTCGGCCTGTCGCTGCTCGACTACGTCGATGCAACCCTGTCCGGTTCAACTCCGGTATTCGAGTGGGACTATGTGCTGGCGAACGCGCAGGTCGTCCCCTGCGAGGTGCGCTTCGTGCGGCTGCCCGGTGCCGACCGGCGGCTGATCCGCGCGAGCATCACCGACATCACTGCGCGCAAGCGCGCGGAGCGGATCGCCGCCGGTGAGCGGCGCGTGTTCGAGTGCATCGCCGCCAATGCCGAGCTCAACGCGATCCTCGATGAAATTGCCGCGATCATCGAGCGTGCGGTCCCTGGCAGCCTGTGCGCGATCGACCTGCTGGATGCGTCGGGCAGCACGCTGCACTTCGGTGCAGCGCCCAGCCTGCCGCGCGCGTTCGTGGCCGCGATGGATCATGTGCCGGTCGACCCGCACCATGGCGCGAGCGCTGCGGCACTGCATCTCCGGCGATCCGTGCTGGTTGCCGATGTGACCTCTGATGCCGCCTTCGCGGCGCGCCGCGAGGCGGCGTTGCTTGCCGGAATTGCCGCAGCCTGGGCAACGCCGCTGGTCGCGGCGGACGGCGCCGCGCTCGGTGCGTTCACCGTGTATCGGCGCGAGGCCGGTGAGCACAGCGCGATGGATCAGGAGCTGATGTCGCGGCTGGCACAGATTGCGGGCATTGCCGTCGAGCGCCGCCGCTCGGAGGATGCGCTGCGCGCCAGCGAAGCGAAGTTCCGCGGCCTGTTCGAGAGTGTGCTGGAGGGCGTGTACCGCACGACGCTCGACGGGCGCTTTCTTTCCGTCAACCCGGCGTTCGCGCAGCTGCTCGGCTACGCCTCGCCTGAGGAACTGTATGCGGTGCCGTGCGCGGCGATCTACGCTCAGCCGGCGGACCGCGATACCTACGTGCGCCGCATTCAGCAGGACGGCGAGATCCGCTGCGAAGAGATCTGCCTGCGCTGCAAGGACGGCTCGACCGTCGTCGTACTCGATAACTGTCGGGCTGTACTTGACGACAGTGGCCACGTCTGCGGATTCGAGGGCACGCTGGTCGATGTGACGGAGCGCAAGCGTGCCGAGATGGCGATGTCGGCCGCCAGGGAACGCGCCCAGGTGACGCTGCAGTCGATCGGCGACGCGGTGATTACGACCGACGCTCATGGCCTGATCGATTACCTGAATCCCGTCGCAGAGAGCCTGGTCGGCTGGGAGAACCGCGAGGCGCTGCGCCGGCCGATCGGCGAGGTCCTGACCCTGATCGAGGAGGCCTCCGGGGCGCCTGCGGAGTGCCCGGCGACGCGCTGCCTGCGCGAGGACCGTCCCATAGGCCTGTCGCAACAGACCGTGCTCGTGACGCGCCAGGGCCAGCGCACTGACATTCAGCATTCGGCGGCGCCGATCCACGACCGCGAGGGTACCCTGACCGGTAGCGTGATCGTCTTTCACGACATCAGCCGTGAGCGGCGGCTGCATCGTGCGCTGCACTACCAGGCTTGCCACGATGCGCTCACCGGCCTGATCAACCGCCGCGAGTTCGAGAACCGGCTGGCGATGGCCGTCGAGGGCGTGCGCCAGGACGAGCGCGTGCGCCACGCGCTGCTCTACCTGGACCTGGACCAGTTCAAGCTGGTCAACGACACCTGCGGGCATGCGGCGGGCGATCAGCTGCTGAAGCAGCTGACTGGCGTGCTCCAATCCCAGATCCGCGGTGCCGACACGCTGGCCCGGCTGGGCGGCGACGAGTTCGGAATCCTGCTGCAGGACATCCCGGTCGCGCAGGCGCAGCGCATTGCCGAGACGCTGCGTGAGTCCATCCGCGACTACCGCTTCATCTGGCAGCGCAGTGTGCTGTCGGTGGGCGTCAGCATCGGCATCGTCGAGATCTCGAGCCGCACGCCGACCGTCAGCGGTGTGCTGAGCGCTGCCGACATCGCCTGTTACTCGGCCAAGGACGGCGGCAGAGACCGCGTCCAGCTGTACACGAGCCACGAGGCACCGGAGAGGCATCGCGAGATGAACTGGGTCACGAAGCTCTCACGTGACTGCGAACAGGGTGCCTTCGAGTTGTATTACCAGCCGATCGTGCCGATTGATCCTGCGTCCGGCGATCGCGAGCGTTTTCAGCTGCTGGTGCACTGGCGCGACGAGTCCGGTGTGCTGATCCCGCCGGATGAGTTTCTGCCGGCCGCGGAACGGTTCAACCTGAGCGCCGCGATCGATCGCTGGGTCGTCTGCCAGGCGCTGGAGCGCATTGCGCACCGGCGCGACAGCAACGGGGCTCCCTATACCCTGACGATCAGCATCTCCGGCAACACGCTGAACGATGACCGGTTTCTGCAGTTCCTGATCTCCGAGCTCAGCTCGCGCCGATTCTCGCCGGGTGCCCTGTGCCTCGAGATCACCGAGATCACGGCGATCGCGAACCTCGGCAACGTGGCGCATTTCATGCGTGAGCTGCATGCCTGCGGCTGCTGGTTCGCGCTCGATGACTTCGGCCGCGGCTTCTCCTCGTTCCAATACCTGCGCGACCTGCCGCTCGACTTCCTGAAGATCGACGGACAGCTCATCGAGAACGTCACCGGGGATCCTGTGGCCCGCAGCATGGTCCAGGCGATCGCGAGCATAGGCCAGACGATGGGCGTGCGCACGGTCGCCGAGCGGGTCGATTCGGCGGAAACCCTCGGGGAGCTGCGACAACTGGGCGTCGGCTTCGCGCAGGGCGCCCAGGTGGCGGGTCCCCGGGCGATCAACGACTTCCCGGCCCGGCTGACGCCGCAGCTGCTGTACAGTTAAGGTAAATCACGACCCTGGGCGACACGTCCGGCGGTTAGACTCGGGCTGCTTGAATGCGAGCGCGATCGGCGTCAGGGAATCGCCGCACTGTGCGAGGGCACCGCCGCCTGCAAACCCGGGAGAAGGAAGCTTGCGTCTTACGTCATCCATACGCGCTATGGGCAGGCTACTGCTGGCCGCAATAGCGCTCCTGTTCTGGAGTGCGGGCGCACACGCCGTCGACAGCTTCAACGGCACCGGTCTTGCCATCCCGACGCTGGCTATCGGCGCCGGTACTTACAGCAATGTCGTCGTCACGATCGGTTCCGTCGTCGGCATGACGGGCGGTGCCCCCCAAGGCAGCGTGGACAACTACGACCCTGCTACCAATCGGCTGACAATCCCCGCCGTTGCATACCAGGGGGTCACCTACAACAATGTGACGATCACGGTTGGCTCGCTGATTTCGATCGGCAGCGTATCCGGCGTCGATAGCGTCAGCGGCCCGGACCTGCTGATTCCGTCGCTACAGGTGCAAGGCGGCCCGGTTTACAGCAATGTGGTCGTCGCGTATGGCGCGATCGTCAATCCCGGCGGCGGCATGCCGGCCAGCATCCGGGACACCTATGATCCGGCCACGCGCCGGCTGAACATTGCGGCCATCCAGATCGGCGGCAAGGTCTATACCAACGGTGTCGTTACGCCGGGCGGCCTCGTGTCCGTTGCGGGTCCCGGCATTCCCGTGCCCGGCGTGGTCGGGGAGGCGCAGGGTCAGGCGACCACGACGATCGCAGCCGTGGGCCTAGCCGCCGGTACGGTCACGACCCAGGCGAGCAACACTGTCGCCACCGGTATGGTGATCAGCGAGACACCAGTCGCTGGTACGGTTCTCGCCGGTGGCGCGACGGTCAACCTCGTCGTGTCGTCCGGTAGTACGCCGCCGCAGATCACGACGCAGCCGGCAAGCCAGTCGGTGACCGCAGGGCAGGCCGCGACGTTCAGCGTTGTTGCGACCGGCACCGCGCCGCTGCAGTACCAGTGGCTGAAGAACGGAACATCGATCGGCGCGGCAACGGCCGCAAGCTACACGACGCCGGCAACCGTCAGCGGTGACAGCGGTTCCCGGTTCACGGTTGTGGTCACGAATGCCGGGGGGAGCGTGACCAGCAGCGCTGCGACGTTGACCGTGAACACATTGCCGCAGATCACGGCGCAGCCCGCGAGCCAGACGGTAACCGCCGGCCAGACGGCAACGTTCAGCGTCACGGCGACCGGCACTGCGCCGCTGCAGTACCAGTGGCAACAGGGCACCACGCCGATCAGCGGCGCGACGGCGGCGTCCTACACCACGCCGGTTACGACCAGCGCCAGCAACGGCGCGACTTTCGCAGTCGTCGTATCGAATGCCTCCGGCCATGTGACCAGCAATAGCGCGACGCTGACCGTCACGCCGCTGCCGGTGGCACCGCAGATCACGACACAGCCGGCGAACCAGACGGTGAACGTGGGCCAGGCTGCGACGTTCAGCGTCACGGCGACCGGCACTGCACCACTGACTTATCAGTGGCTGCAGAACGGCACAGCGATCGGCGGGGCGACGGCGGCCAGCTATACGACCCCGGCGACGACCAGCGGTAACAACGGCGCGCTGTTCACGGTCACGGTTACTAACGTCGCGGGTAAGGCAACCAGTGCCGCCGCAACGCTGACCGTGAATATCCCCCCGCAGATCACGACCCAGCCAGCTAACCAGACCATCAAGGTGGGCCAGTCTGCGAGCTTCGGCGTCACGGCGAGCGGCACGGCGCCACTGCAGTATCAGTGGCTGCAGAACGGCACTGCGATCGGCGGTGCGACGGCGGCCAGCTATACGACGCCGGCGACGACCAGTGCCAATAACGGTGCGCTGTTCTCGGTCACGGTCACCAACGTGGCGGGCAAAGCAACGAGCGCCACGGCTACGCTGACGGTGAACACGCCGCCGCAGATCACCACCCAGCCGGCGAACCAGACGGTCACCGCCGGTCAGACTGCGACGTTCAGCGTTGTCGCGACCGGCACTGCGCCACTGACTTATCAGTGGCTGCAGAACGGCACAGCGATCAGCAGTGCGGTGGGCGCGTCGTACACGACGCCAGCCACGACTGGTAGTAACAATGGCGCACTGTTCACCGTCATCGTAACGAATACGGCTGGTCAGGCGACCAGCAATGCCGCGACGCTGACCGTGAACACGCCGCCGCAGATCACGACGCAGCCCACGAGCCAGACGGTCAACGCCGGGCAGACCGCGACGTTCAGCGTCGCCGCGACCGGCACTGCGCCACTGACTTATCAGTGGCTGCAGAATGGCAGTCAGATCGGCGGCGCCGTCGGCGCGTCGTACACGACGCCGGCCACCACCAGTGGCAACAACGGCAATCTGTTCACGGTGGTCGTGTCCAATACCGCGGGCCAGGCGACCAGCAACGCTGCGACGCTGACGGTAAACTCGCCGCCGCAGATCACGACCCAGCCCGCAAGTCAGACAGTCCTGGTCGGTCAGGCGGCGACCTTCAGTGTCGTGGCGAGCGGCACCGCACCGCTGCAGTATCAATGGCTGCAGAACGGCACCGCGATCAGCGGCGCGACGGCTGCCAGCTACACGACCCCGGCCGCGACCATCGGCAACAACGGTGCCTTGTTCTCCGTTACTGTTACCAACGTGGCGGGAAAGGCAACCAGCACCGCCGCAACGCTGACCGTGACAGCCGCTTCCGGCACCAATGTTTTGACGTACAAATACGACGCACTGCGCTCAGGCGCGAACCCGGCCGAGACGATCCTGACGCCGGCGAACGTAAACCCGACGACGTTCGGGCTGCTGCACAACCTCGCGGTCGACGGCAAGGTCGATGCGCAGCCGCTGTATCTGTCGCAGCTGAGCGTGGCAGGCGTGAACCACAGTGTGGTCTATGTGGCCACGGAACACGATTCGGTCTATGCCTTCGACGCTGGCACGGGCGCGACGCTGTGGCAGGTCTCGCTGATTCCTTCCGGGGAGACGACCAGCGACGATCATTACTGCGACCAGGTGGCGCCCGAGATCGGCATTACCTCGACGCCGGTGATCGATCTCGGCGCAGGTGCGCACGGCGTGATCTACCTTGTGGCGATGACCAAGGACGCATCGTCTGCGTATCACCAGCGGCTGCATGCGCTCGATGTCACGACAGGGGCGGAGCTTGCGGGCAGCCCGACGCAGATCACGGCGAGCTACGGGTCGACGACGTTCGCGCCCGGCAACTACAAGGAACGGGCGGCGCTGTTGCTGAACCAGGGCACGATCTACACCTCCTGGGCCTCGCACTGCGACAGCGGTGACTACGGCGGCTGGATCATTGCGTTCAATGAGTCGACGCTGGCGACCAGCGCGATCCTGAACGTCGCCGAGGGGGCGAGCGGCAGCGGGTACGAGAACGAGGGACCGGCGATCTGGATGAGTGGCGGCGGCCCGGCCGCAGATTCCGCCGGCAACGTCTACCTGCTGACGGCGAACGGAAAGTTCGACACGACGCTGAGTGCGAGCGGCTTCCCCAGCGGCGGGGACTACGGCAACTCGTTCCTGCAGCTGAGAGACAGCGGGGGAACGCTGGCGGTGACCGACTACTTCGCGATGTACAACGATGTCACCGAGTCCACCGGGGACACAGATCTCGGTTCGGGCGGGATCATGCTGCTGCCGGACCTGACGGACTCCACGAACACGGTACGGCAGCTCGCGGTGGGCGCGGGCAAGGACGGCGACATCTACGTCGTGGATCGCAACAACATGGGCGGGTTCAACTCCGTCGGCAACGACATCTGGCAACAGGTCAGCGGTTCACTCGGCGGCTCGGTGTACTCGACGCCCGCCTGGTTCAACGGTACGCTGTATTACGGAGCCGTGAGCGCGACGCTGAAGTCTTATACGCTGAGCGCGGCCAAGGTGCCGGCGACGCCGACGTCGCAGAGCGCGCTCAAGTATCCTTATCCGGGCACCTTCCCGGTCATCTCGGCGAACGGCACGACGAACGGGATCGTCTGGGCTTACCAGAACAGCTCGCCCGCGGTGCTGCATGCCTACAGTGCCGCGAACCTGGCGACGGAGCTGTACAACAGCAGCCAGGCGGCGAACAACCGCGACCAGTTCGGCGCGGGCAACAAGTTCATTACGCCGGTCGTGGCCGACGGCAAAGTGTTCGTCGCCACCACCAACAGCGTCGCGGTGTTTGGTATTCTGCCTTGAAGATTTGACAAGAACTACAGGAATTGAAGGGAGTGGTCGCATGAATGTCAGGCCCCTGATTCTGGGAGTCGCCGCCGTTGTGCTGTCAGGGACTGGCGTGGCGTCGCACGCCGGCGTCAATATCACCACCTACCATGTCGACACCGCGCGTACCGGTCAGAACACGCAGGAGACAACGCTGACGCCGGCCAACGTGAACAGCACGCAGTTCGGCAAACTGTTCGCTGTCACCGTGGATGGGGACGTCTATGCACAGCCGCTGCTGATGTCCGGCATCACGACGCCGCAGGGTACGCACGACGTGCTGTACGTCGCGACGGAACATGACAGCGTCTACGCGATCGACGCGGACCTCGGGACCATTTACACGCAGGTCAGCCTGATTCCGGCCGGGGGCAGTACGGTCAACAGCTCAACCGACGTCAACTGCGGCGACCTGGTTCCCGAGATCGGCATCACCGGTACGCCGGTCATCGATCCGTCCGGCAATACCCTGTATGTCGTCGCGAAATCCAAGGTCAACGGCACGCTGGTCCAGTACCTGCACGCGCTCGACCTCACCAACAACCTGGCCGAGAAATTCGGCGGTCCCATACAGATCCAGGCGAGCGTGCCCGGCACCGGCTATGACGCGACGGTCGTCAATGGCCAGAGCGTCGTGCAGTTCAATGCGAAGCAACAGAACCAGCGGGCGGCGCTGTTGCTGACCCAGGGGCATGTGGTGATCGGCTGGAGTTCGCATTGCGACAACGATCCCTGGCATGGCTGGGTCATGTCCTACAACGCGGCCACGCTCGCGCAGGAAGCCGCGTACAACACTTCGGCGAACGGGCAGCGCAACGGCGTCTGGATGTCGGGTGGCGGCCCGGCCGCGGATGCGGGCGGCAATATCTACTTTGCCACAGGCAATGGTACCTGGAGCGCGACGCTGACGCCGGGCGGCACGTATGCCGGAGATCTCGGCGACAGCATCGTCAAGCTCGGGCCGCCGAGCGGCGGTGTCTTCCCGGTGCTGGATTTCTTCACGCCCTACAACCAGTCGACGCTCGCGAACCAGGATACCGATGTCGCATCCGGCGGCGTGGTGCTGTTGCCGCCAACCAACGGCAAACAGCTGCTCGCGCAGCAGGGCAAGCAGGGAACGATCTACCTGCTGAACACGGCTACCGGGAGCATGGGCGAGTACTGCATCAATCAGACGCCCGCCTGCACTGCGAGCGATCCGCAGATCGTCGAGGAGATCGTCGGGGCGAGTAGCGGTATCTGGGGGTCGCCGGCTTACTGGAATGGCAATCTGTACTGGACGGGCGCCAACGATCCCATCAACGCGTATTCGGTGACGTTCAATGCGAACGGTACGGCGACGATTTCGGGGTCGCCGACGTCGCAGAGCGCGCAGATCTTCGCGTTTTCCGCGCCGACCCCATCCATTTCGGCGAACGGGACCGCGAGCGGCATCCTCTGGGCGCTCGACGGCAGCGCCGACGACTCCACCTGCGACGGCGGCGGCTCCGACTGCCTCGGTCTGTACGCCTACGACGCGACCAACCTGCAGAACCTGCTCTACATCAGTTCGCAGGCTGCGAATAACCGCGATTCACCGGGTACTGCGCACAAGTTCCAGACGCCGATCATCGCCAACGGCAAGGTCTACGTCGGCACCGTCGGTCTCGTGACCGCCTATGGCCTGCTCGCGAACGCCCCGCCGGTGACCGCGACGCCGGTCTTTGCGCCGGCGCCCGGAGCCTATACGGCTGGGCAGACCGTCTCGATCTCGGACAGCACGAACGGCGCCGTGATTTACTACACGACCAACGGGACATTGCCGACGCTCAATTCGCCGGCCTACAGCGCACCCATTACCGTGGGCGCCACCGAGCAGCTGCAGGCGTTCGCGCAGGCGCCAGGCAGCGCGCCGAGCGCCCTGTCCGGCGGGTACTACATCATCAACCTGCCGGCCGGCAGCGTGAGCCTGGCGGGCAGTGCGAACGTCGACGCCCTGAGCGGCGGAGCGGCGCCGGTCAGCGGCGGCATCGACGGCAGCGGCGACGCCTATCCGTCGGCCCTGCTTGGGACCTCGGTCACCTGGGCGGGTTCCACGTTCACGCTCGGCACACCCGGTGCCCTGGATTCCGCCAGCAACGTCACGATTACGTTGCCTGCCGGCAACTACGCGACGCTCAATCTGCTCGGCACTGCGGTGAACGGCAATCAGGTTTCGCAGAAATTCGTCGTCACCTACACCGACGGGACGACGACGACGATCACGCAGAGCCTGAGCAGCTGGCAGACGCCCCAGAACTACAGCGGCGAGACAGAGGTCCTGTCGACGCCCTACGAGGTTACGGCTTCCGGCGGAAGGACGACCGGGACGTTCTGGGTGTATGGCTACTCGTTGCCGATCAACAGTGCAAAGACCGTCAGGAGCCTGACACTACCGAAGAATCGCGACGTCGTTGTCCTGGCGGTCGCCCTGTCCAACGTGGCCGTCAACTACGCTGGTGGATTCACAGGCAGCTCCGGATTGACACTACTCGGCGGCGCGGCCGTGACCGGCACTGCGCTTGAACTGACGAGCAATGCCATTAACGAGACCCGCGCGGCCTGGACCGCGAAGCCCGTCAACGTGCAGAACTTCACCACGGATTTTAATTTCCAGATTACGCCCGCCCTCGCGAAGACCTCCGAAGGGCTGACGTTTGCGATCCAGAACTATGGCGCCAGGGCGATCGGCTATGGCGGTGCCGGGCTGGGATACAAGAACGTCGGCAAGAGCGTCGCAGTCAAGTTCGACACGTACAACAACTCGGGGGAGGGGAGCAATTCGACTGGTTTCTATCTGAACGGCGCGGTGCCCAGCGTGCCGGCACAGGATCTCACGCCCTCGGGCGTCAATCTGCACAGTGGCGATGTGTTCCATGCCCACCTGACCTACGACGGCACGACCCTGACGCTGACCCTGACCGATACGGTGACGGGCGCGGCGTTCACTGCGGCGGACGTGGTGAACATCCCGGCTGTGGTTGGCGGCAATACGGCCTACGTCGGTTTCACCGCAACCACGGGTTCTGTGGGTTCGATGCAGCAGATCCTGAACTGGAGCTATGTGACCGGGCAGACGCCGGTGATCGCTTACGCGACCGGTTTTCCGGGCGCGACGGCCCTGACGCTCAACGGCGCCACTGTGACGACGACGAGTCCGGGGACCCTGCTGCTGACCGATGGCGGCGGCAGCGAGGGGCGTTCCGCATGGGCCGCGTCCCCGGTCAATGTGCAGAATTTTGCGACCGACTTCAGCTTCCAGATCACGCCGGCCGGTGGGGGCACTGCCGACGGGCTCACGTTCACGCTGCAGGACGCGGGACTCGCTGCGGTCGGACAGGCCGGCGGGGGCCTGGGGTATGCCGGCATCGGCACCAGCGTCGCAGTCAAGTTCGACCTGTACAACAACGCGGGGGAGGGCGTGGACTCCACGGGCTTCTACATCAACGGCGCCAGTCCGATGACTCCCTCGCTGGACCTGACGGCCGCGGGCGTCGACCTGCACAGTGGCGACGTGATGCACGCGCACCTCGCCTATGACGGCACCACGCTGGTGTTGACGCTGACCGACACCGTGACCGGCGCGAGCTTTACCGCCTCGCAGGCGATCAACATTCCGGCGACCGTCGGAGCGAATACGGCCTATGCCGGATTCACCGCGGGCACCGGTGGGCTGACCGCCGTGCAACAGGTGCTGACCTGGACCTACGTCGTCAACTGACCGCCGGGCTTGCGGCGGCAGCGTACCTCGGTGCGGGCGCAGCCCTGCCGGCGCCGCCGGCACCGACCTGTAACGCGCCGGGCTACCGGGTCGTCGCGCTGCCCCTGCTGCCGGCAGCAGTCAACGATGCGGGCGAAGTGGCCGGTAATACGGCGGCGCACCGGGCCGCCGTATGGACGATGGCGGCGGGGCTGCAGACCTTGCCGCTGCCCGACGGCTACGTCCACTCCGAGGCGGTCAGCATCAACAGTCGCGGTCACGTCGCCGGCATCGCCTACGACGCCGCTTTCACGCATCACCGCGGCTTTGTCGTCGCGGACAAGGTCGTGACCTTGTTGCCGGGGATCGAGGCGCGTCCTCACCACATTGATGACCTGGAGACGGTTTCCGGGGAATCCCAGGTGGCGGGCGCGACGACGACCCAGCCTGTGCTGTGGCACAACGGCGTGATGCAGGTCATCGGGACCTGTTGCGGCGGTTCGCTCACCAGCAGCGATGCGCTCGGACGGGCTGTCGGCGTCGTCTATGACGTAACGGGCCGGTACCAGGCCTACCTGTGGACCGCGGCGGAAGGTCTGCGACGCATCGGGCCGGTCGACCGCTTCAGTGCGGCGATCGCCGCCAACGCTCGCGGGGACGTCGTGATCCAGGGATTCCCGGAGGTTTTGCTGTACCGCGATGGTCACCTCCGCAGGCTGAAACTCGCGCCCCGTCTCCCGAGTCACGCGCGTGCGCTCAACGACTGCGGCGTCATCGTCGGATCCTTCGGGCCCTACGCCGATGCCGACCGCGCGTTCCGCTGGGACGAGTCCAGCGGATTTTCGGACCTGAACGCACTGATTCCTGCCGGCTCCGGCTGGACGCTCGAATCGGCCACCGGCATCAACAACCGCGGCGAGATTGTCGGCAAGGGCGACAACGGCGGTACCGATGACAGCGGATTCCTGCTGGTTCCGTCGACCTGACGTGTTTCCGGGGATCTCTATATTCCCAAGACGGGTCCGCTGATCATCCCTTCAGTTACATCGAACGGGACGATTTACACCAATGTGATCGTAAAGGTCGGATCAATCATCACCCTTGGCAAGTAACGATCCGGGCGGCACCCCACTTTGACAGCGTCCCTGACAGCGGACTCGCTGGCCGTGAAAGCCATGGGGGAAGTGGCCCGTATAATCCCGACATGCTATATGTAGTGCACGGAGACCTGTATTTCCCGACGTACAACTGACCATCACGTCGCCGAGTCCCGGTGGATCCGCGGCCAACCACGCAAGGATCACGGCATGCGGCTGAAAACCTGGTTAAACGTCCTGGCCGCTCTTGGTCTGGGCCTCGTCATGGCGATTCCCGGGACCGCAGAGAATGCGGCCGGCGTATGGCCCGTCGCCGGCCTTTCCGGTGTTCCCTCCCGCATTGTCGAACAGGTCGATGACGCCAGGTTGGTCACTCTGGTCGGCAACGTCCACCCGCGGTTGCGAGCGGGGACGGACCTGGGCCGGGTCGATCCCGGCAGGCTTCTCGAGCGTGTGGTCATGGTGCTCAAGCGCAGTCCGGAGCAGGAGTTGGCGCTGGCCTCGTTCAATGAGCGGCAGCATGATCCGGCATCTCCGGACTTCCATCACTGGCTGCGTGCAGGCGAATTCGGTCGCCTCTATGGGCCATCCGACGCCGACATTGCGGCAATCAGCGGTTGGCTGCAACTCAATGGCATGCAGATCATCGAGGTTGGCGCGGGGCGCGTCTATATCCAGTTCACCGGAACCGTCGCGGATGTCGAGAAGGCATTGCATGTGGAGATGCACCGCTACCTGATCGACGGGACAATACATCTGGCCAACGATCGCGATCCGCGGATTCCCGTAGCCCTTTCATCGGTGGTCAGCGGCGTCGCGTCACTGCACGATTTCTTTCCCGCACGTTTATCCCGCCAGG
>Ga0302319_10013440_pt1 | contig 15355 bp, 14 predicted proteins | sample Bog_T0_2_FD_203319 | JGI IMG/M metagenome (GOLD analysis project Ga0302319, IMG submission 203319) | Peat permafrost microbial communities from Stordalen Mire near Abisko, Sweden - Bog_T0_2 | ecosystem: Environmental > Terrestrial > Soil > Wetlands > Peat | place: Sweden: Abisko, Stordalen Mire... | reverse complement strand
CCAAGCTTTCGAAGCATCAGGCGCCGGCGCCACGCCCCGCGAGGATGTTTTGGCCAAGCTTCCGGATCGCGGCGATTTACAGGCCAGCGGATCCGGATTCTTCATTTCAGAAGATGGCTATTTAATTACGAATAACCACGTCGTTAAGAACGCCCGAAATATCAAAGTAAAAACTGGGGTCGGCGTCTTCCCGGCAGAAGTCATCCGCGTCGATACGACGAATGACCTGGCCTTGCTTAAGGTCACAGGGAAATTCAAACCATTGAGCATATCCACCAACGAAGTTCAATTGGGAGATCCCGTCTTCACCATCGGTTTTCCCGATATGGAGTTGCAAGGCATGCAGCCTAAATATACAGACGGAAAAATAAGCAGCCTTTCCGGCCTGCAGGATGATCCGACCGAATATCAAATCAGCGTCCCCGTTCAACCAGGCAACTCCGGCGGTCCGCTCGTGGACATGAACGGCACCGTCAAAGGCGTTATCGTCGCCCGGCTAGATGACATGGCCGCCCTGAAAACCGTGGGTAGTCTTCCGCAGAATGTGAACTATGCCGTAAAGGGTGGATTGCTCCGGACCTTCCTTTTCGGAATCAGCGACCTAAAGCTTTTGCCAGTTGCGCCGGCGCCCGACAAAACCGGCCTTGTGCCGAGCGTGCAACAAGCCGTCGCGATCGTCCTGATTTACTGAAGGGTTAACCGGCGATTAAAGCCGGTTTTAAGATAGGTTTAAAACGGCGGAAATTTGGCCCGTCCTTTGCTTTGGCGTGGTTTTGAGGGTTCCAGGTTCCACCCCATTTGGTTTGCGGTGATTTCTTCCGGTTTGCAGTTCCAAGCCTTGATTATCAAGGGTGGAAAGTTGGAACTATAAAACCGGACGGTTTGGGGGTTTCCGGCAATTCCGGACATGGAAAAGTGATCATATAAGCCCCTCCACTGCCAGCCCCTCATTCATTCCCGCTTTTGAAACATGCTTGCAACTATCCTATTTTCAGGCCGTTGCAACGTATTACCCAAAAGATTAGCCCGGTAACCCTCTGAACTTCGGCATTTTTTAACGAATTTCGGTCTCTTTCAGCCTATTCCGGAACTAATCACCGCGAAGATTCAGTTCCGGGCGGAGGATGGTGGAGGCGGCGGGAGTTGAACCCGCGTCCCTGTTAAATCAACCAGCCGCGACTACATGCTTAGCCCGGAGAATTTTTTCTGCTATGCGATGGCGTCCGGGCACGAGTCGCACTGCCTAGTCCGCATGAAATTTTCTCGATGGCCTGCGCGCGGTCTCCGCCTTCCATCATGCCTGCTAATGGCGTTCGTTCAGCGTAGCAGGTGTCCACTGGCGAACGTCGCGACAACTTAGGCCGCGAGAGCTAATTCTTCGTTAGCACTTATGTTTGGTTCGAATGATTTACGAGGCCAACGAACCTTCCTCGGCATGCCGCCTCTGGCGTATTTCTCAGGTCGAAACCAGTACGCCCCCCCACATGCCATATCATCGCCTCCTTTTCGCCGCGGGTCAAGCTATGCCGGGGCCGAACCCATGAAAGGGTGCGGATCGCCCCCTGGAAGCCCCGAAAAAAGGTTCACGTGGAGACCGCGGAGAGGGGGAAAACCGGAAGAGATTTCCCCGACTCTTCATAAAACTAAAAAACTTGGGGTTTATTATTAACGACTTACGTAATCTCACCCCTCACCCCGGGCCTTTCCATGAACCTCGAAATGTGGGGCTTGATTCTCGACGACTTACGCGGTCTCACCCCTCACCCTTGGTCGCTCTCCCCGTTGAGGGGAGAGGGAATCGCGATAGGCCATCGTCATTATTTCGTCGGCGTCCGGCGCGCCCACCCTCTCCGGTTCATGGACGGTGAGCAGGTCCGAATGGGACAGGGGACTCTCCATGAACCTCCAAACATAAATGAGTCAAACGTCCACCCCTCACCCTAACCGTCTTCGCTCGGAGGGGCGAGGGGACTCGCACTGAAATCGCTGTTGACATTGCGGTCGAATTAGCGGGCAATTATCGGCACGAAGGTTTTTTATGAGAAATAGAATTGTGCGCTTATTATTATTCGTAGGCATGGGGATGTTGTGCGGCTGCGGCGATGACAACTCCGCCAAATTCGTGGCCTTAAAATCCCAGCTTAACCAGATTCAGCAAAACGAAACCTCTATTGCGCAGCGGCTCGATTCCTTGAAAGCCCAGATGGACATGCTGGCCGCCAACAGCCAGAACTCGAGCCGGCCAGTTCCCGACGCGCCGCCCGAACCGATGAATGCTTATGCAACTTCGCTGGCCGGGATCCAAAACCAGCTCGCCACTCTCGCTTCCGCAAACCTCATGACCGCGGAACGCAACGCCTGGATCGAAACGAACATGGTTCGCATTGCGACTGCCCAAGCGGATATGTGGGTGGCGGTCCAAGAGATCAACCGGGATTCGTCCACCACGCTCTTCGCCATCACCAATGGGACGCTCCAAGACATCGATTACACGAAATCACGGGTCGATGATCTCAATGACCAGGTCCGCGCGATCATGGTCCGGCTGGGAATGTTTTAAGCAGGTCTTCACTCATTTTTTCAATTCGCCCGGGTTTAAGGCGGCCAGGCACTCGGTGGTGCGGCGGCGGAGTTCCGCGCGGCCGGCAGCGTCCAATCCCGCCGGATCAAAACGGTAGCGATAGTGCAACTGAAGCAGTGCGTTCAGCGGCGGAAGCAGATCTTTTAGCGCGGCGTCTTCCAAAGCGCGATTCAACCAGCTGGACAAGGTCTCGCCGGATTGCCGGGGAACGCCGCGGGCGGCGAGCCGGCTTTCCAACCGGTAAAACTCCGAATCCAATCCCGGCCAGTCGATGAGCACCTTTTTGGCGTCAGCACCTTTTCCCTTGGCCCGGTTGCGATTGCGGCGAAACAGAATTTTAAAAAGGAGAAATCCCATCATGGGAACGATGAGCCAGAGGGCGTATTCCCGCCAAGGCGCCTGTCCCCAGCGGAATTTCGCAAATTGAAATTTCAGCCACGAGAAGAAATCAGACAGCCGCTCGAAGGGGGAGGCCCGCTCTTCCTCGGTCGCCACCCAAGAGCTTGGCGTCGTATCAAAATCCTCCCAGATTTGTTTCGACCGGTCCCACACCAGGCACCAAGCGTGGGCATCGCGTTCGCGCACGACATAATGCGTGCCGTGGAGTTCATGAACGGCGTAACCGACGGCATAACGGGCAGGAATGTGCAACTGACGCAGGAGCAAAACCGTTGCCGTGGCAAAATACTCGCAGTGGCCGCTCCGGCTGAACAAGAGGAAACGGCTCATGGGAGTTTCGTTGGTGCCATGAGGGATCTTGTCGGGCCCCTGCCACGTGCTATAAGTGAATTTACGGCTGAAGAATCCCTGCACCGCGGCGCGTTTTTCCGAATCGCTGAGGCCGGCCGCATGAATCTCGGCAATCACCTGGTTCAGGGCGTTGGTTTCAATCGGCGGCACTTGGAAGGAATTGGTGCTTTCGTCGGGGGCCGAATCCAAGGTTTTTCCGGGGCCAAACTGGGCGTCGAAAATCAGCAATCCCGGTCCGTCCGCCTGCACCGCGCCGTAGTTATTCTCCGCCAAAGCGGCGACGGGGAGGCGGCGCAATTGGTGAGTGCCAGTGGGCAGGGGCAGGAGTCCTTCCGGAACTTTCAAGAGTCGGGACCAGCCGTTCAGATAACTGGAAATGGTGACCAGGCCCGTATTGGTCGCCTGGGGGACCAGGGTATAATTGTCCTCATTGGTTTGGTCAGAGGTAAGGGGCTGGAAAACGTTGGTCATGGTGTCGGTCCACCAGATCTGAGCACGGTAATGCAGGTAACTCGCTTCCCGCAGGTAGCTGGGGGCCACGCTCCCCGGTTTCGGTTCCAGTCGAATGACAATCCGGCCGGATAATTTCAAGCGGCCGATCGTGCCGATGGTGGTGCGGCTCTGGTCAGGATTGGTCTTGGGCGAGAGCAATTTCACGATCCATTGACCGCTATAACCCTCGAGGTAGGCATTCATCACGCCGATGCCGTGCATACTGGCGCGCCCCAAACCGATCGCCAGCGCCATGGCCACGAGCCAGACCACAAGGCCGAACCGGCGCGAACGCACCGGCCACAGCGCCCAGGCCAGCAACGGGCAAAATCCCCAAAAGTAAGTATGGGTCTCATTGTTCGTGTGCATGCCCGCGGAAAAAAGGCAGATGGCAAAGTAGGGGTAACTCACATTGATCATGCGCTTCCCGACAAACGTACGGACGCGATGTAACATGAGCACCGCCGAGAGGGGCACCTTCCCGGTTTCACTGACCGTCTGGGCGGCAACCAGCGGCGCCAAAAGAATGGGCAGCCAACGCAACAGAGTGGCGGCCGTATCAACGGTCGCACCACCGGCCCGCAAATTGCCGGCCGTATCGCCGGTGGTGAAGGTATAGACCATCTGCGCCAGAGCCAGCAGGACGCACAGGTGCCCGACCCGGCGGAAATCCTCTTCGGTCAATTCCCAGTGCAAGGGGCAAAACCGGAAGAACTCCAACACCAGGCCGGCGCTGATGCCGACCATCAGCTCATCGCTCTGCCAGCCCCAAAACGACAAGGCCGCGAGTAAAAGAAAGGGAGGAGTTTTCATGCGCATGGCCTCTTTGGGCGGCAATTCAACCGCATACCTGGCACAAAGCAGCAGCGGGCTGCGGCACTCCACAACACTTGGCGCCTCCGAAAATTTACCGCGCCATTTTCACCCACCCCTTTGAGCGGAGTTTTCATAACTGGCGCAGTCCCTCCTCAATTTTATCCACTTCAAGAAAATGAATCCGCAAGATCGGCGTCCGTATGGTATCGACGTCGGCGGGAATCGTACCGCCGACCGGCAAAATCACCAGGGCCAACACGGGCACGCCGAGCACTTTTAACTTATTCAATAAACTGCGCCGCGCCTCATCCCAGCACTGCAGCACGCAAATGCAGCCGCTGACGGCGGAGACATGATTCATGACCTGTTGTTCCAGCGTATCGAATTTCTTATCCGGGCAATGGCGGACCGAAGCGAGGATTTCCAGCATTTGATCCGCCTGTCCCAGGCCGCGCCCGGCGGTAAAGCAGTAGGATTGTGCGCCGACAAACAGCAAATCCAGCAACGATTCCTGGGTGAGGACGGTGCAGGCGAACGAAGCGGCCAAGGATACGGCGGCTTCGAGCACTTCGCTAAAGGGCTCGGCGTTGAACGTATCCAGGATCAACGCGTGCCGGACAAAGAATTCGTCCTCAAATTCCTTGACGATCGGCTTGCCCACGCGCGCCCAGCTGCGCCAGTGAATATTGCGAAGCGGATCGCCATAGCGATATTCCCGCAGGGAAACGAATTCTTCGCTGCGTCCGACATTGGCGGCGAGGGCCACGCCGCCTTCCTGATATTTCATCGAGCCCGGCAGCGCGACCATGGGCAGGGGATAGCGCCGGGGCAGAATCAACACGGTTTGCGGGACCTCCAAGCGGATGAACGAACGAAACAGGCCCAGCGGATCGGGCCGCGCCACGGTCAAGCCCTTAAATCGCACGATACCGCGACGCAGCGGCAACAGCTCCATCGTGACCTCCACCTCGCCATGTTTGGGTATGGGCGGCAGTTCCAGGTTTTTTGAAATTGCCACGCGAAACGGATGGAAGCGGCGGTGTTGATTCACCCGAAACGGCCGGACCCGCCGGCTTTCCAGCAAATGAAAGGCGACCCAGTCTCGATAATTAGGGCGGGAATCCTCGAAATCCTCCAAAAGAGTCAAACTTTCCTGCAGTTTGCCGCCCAGATTCTTGATTTCGACGCGGTAATAGAGCGGATGCCCCACACTGCCAAGGCGCGGCAAATGCCGTTTGGCCGCAAAGCGCGCCCGCCAGAAGCGGCTCAGACCGAAGGCGAGCATCAGCAAGGAGAGCAATACAGAGAACGCTTCGTAAAGGACGTTGTTCTGGACATCGGACCCAAAACCCGCGACCACACACAATCCGGCCACCGCACTGAGACCGGCCAGGCTCAGCCGCCGGCGCATCCGATTCCAGGCGCCGGTCACCAGGCGATAAGCCAGATAGAATAATCGATACGGCACGGTTAGGCGGGAACGCGAAGTTTTTTAAGGATTTCACTCACCACGCCCGCAGCGGTTAAACCGGAGAACCGGGCCTGCGGCTCCAGGACTAACCGGTGGGCAATGACGGAGACCGCGAGCTTTTGAATTTGTTCCGGCGTCACAAAATCGAGCCCTTCAAACAGGGCCAGAGCCTGGGCGGTTTTCATGAGCGCAATGGAGGCGCGCGGACTGGCGCCGAGCTGCACGCCCGTCGCCTTCCGGGTGGCAGAAACGAGATCGACCGCGTAGCGCTTGAGTTCGACACTCATCCGCACATCTTCCACCGCCCGTTTGAGCGCGATCACTTCGGCCACTGAGGCCACCGCCTTCAATTCCTCCAGCGGATGGTTGTGTTCCTGGGCGGTTAAAATGGCCACCTCTTCCTCCGGCGGAACGTACCCGAGAGTAAACTGCATGGCGAACCGATCCATCTGCGCTTCGGGCAAAGGATAGGTGCCGCGAAATTCCACGGGATTCTGGGTAGCGAGGACAAAGAATAACCCGGATAAGTTGCGGCGTTCACCTTCGACGCTGACCTGCCCCTCGCCCATCGCCTCCAGCAAGGCCGACTGCGTGCGGGGCGAGGCGCGATTGATTTCATCCGCGAGCAAAATATCCGTGAAAATCGGGCCCTCGTGAAAATTGAAGGATTGATCCCGCTGGCTAAAGACGGAGACACCGAGAATATCGGACGGCAGCAGATCGGGGGTAAACTGGACGCGCTTGAATTTTGCCTCGATGGAACGGGCGAGCGCCTTGGCGAGGGTAGTCTTGCCGGTGCCGGGATAATCCTCCAGAAGGACGTGACCGCCGGAAGCGAGGGCGGCGAGCAATTGCCGGATCGGATCGGTTTGCCCATGGATGACGCGGGCGATGTTGTTCGCGATGGTGTGGTAGGTGACGCGGGCGGCGGCCAGATCAGACGGCGGAGGGTTCGATGTCATGTATGCTTCCCCGGAATAAACAACCGGTAAATCAAAAGGTTTCGGACAATCTAGTGTTCACCACGACCGGCGGCGATTAAAAAAACGTGGCAAGCGCACCGAGGGCGCAGGTTGACATTGCCCGCTAGAGAACCTTCCACTTAACGTCACCTGAACCATTGGCCGTATAGGGTAGCGGCAAGCAGTTTGCCTGCCGGTACGACGGACAAAAAAGATTTCACAGTTGAAATGACTTAAATTCGCTTTAAATGGCTTAAAACGATTCAAAAGGAAGGGGTGGATGGCGGATTTGGCGGGGGGATTCGTGAGGGAAACGTTTTCTGCCACCGCCTTCGGGCCGGAGGCGTTTTGTGCCGGGAAGGCGGCTCAGGCCTCGACGCCGGCGAACCGGCTAAAGGCGGGGGAAAACGTGAGATCCGGAAATCCTTGTTTCCGAAGCAGCCGCGCCAGTGGCGGCGAAACGAACAAGTGCGTCTGGAGAAAATGCCAGGCGTGGAGCCCCGAGGTCGGAACCCGTTTGACATTTTCCGGGGTTATCGCGGCGTGCGGCATGATTTCGTAATAGATTCCAAAGGTGTCCCGGTTGGTCGCCTGCACGAGTTCCGTGGGACGCAAGTCGAGGCAGCTCCCGCAGGCGCCATGCAGAAAATCGGCGAGCGGCTCGCTGGCAAGAATGTAACGGCTGCCGTAAAACAGATTGCCCAGCAACCCCGACCACATGAGATGGAACCGCCCGTCCTGCAGGCGCACACAGCGGTCGGCGCCGCATTCCGCCTCGACGCAATGGGGCACATTCGGCTGGAGAATCTGAATCATGGTTGGCGCCGTGGAACGGGCAACAGATGCGTCTCCGGGATTGATGGCGGCGGGGGAACGGGTTGGTTCAGCAACGGCATTAGCCGGTCTCCCGGCGGTAGCTTCTGATAAAGGATCACTCATACCAATTTTTCTGAGGCCGACTATACGCCAGCCAGTTCACGGATTGAAATAAAAAACACGCTGGGCCGACGGATAAATGTAACTGCCATCTTGGCGGTGTCTCAATTGGAAACACCAGTCATTCTTTGGGACAGTTATTGCCAGATTTAAGGCATTCCGAAGGCATTTCGTGATGGCGGGGAGCAAACGCCTCCGACACCATTGATCATGATCCAACAACGGTGGCTGCGCATCATTCCGGTGGCCCTCATCATGTACACCATTTCGTACGTGGACCGAACCAATGTGTCCCTGGCGCTGGATCCGCGCATTTCCTCCCTTATGCGCGATCTGCTGATGGATGACCGGATGAAAGGTCAGGCCGCCGGAATATTTTTTCTTGGCTACGTCCTGCTGCAAATTTCCGGCGGTCATCTTGCCGGCCGCTGGAGCGCCAAGAAATGGATCAGCCTCTGTCTGGTTTTTTGGGGAGCCTGCGCCGCGGGTTGCGGGTTAGCCAAAACGTTCGCGCAATTCGGCACGATGCGCTTTCTCCTCGGGGTTGCCGAAGGGGGTGTCTATCCCGCGACCCTGGTTTTGCTGGCGCAATGGTTTCCCCGGAATGAACGCGCGCGCGCGAATGCCCTCTGGAACCTCTGCCAACCGCTCGCCGTGGTGGCCTCGGCGCCAGTGACCGGCTGGCTGCTGGGCGCTTACGGGTGGAAGACCATGCTGGTGGTGGAAGGAGCGCTGCCCTTCGTCTGGCTGCCGGTCTGGTGGTTCTTTATCAGTGATCATCCGCGGAACGCGAAATGGATCTCACCGGCCGAACAGAATTTTTTGGAAGAAACGCTGGCGCGCGAGGCGGCGGAGCTGCGGCCGCCCAAAGCGGTTTCGTTTTGGAAACGATTTCAGCGGCGGGAAATTCCCGTGATGATCGTCATGAATTTCCTCCACAATTCCGCCGCCTACGGTTGCATGACTTTTTTCACCGCCGGTTTGAGAGCGAAAAGTTTCAGTCCCTTGCAATACGCCCTTTTGTTTGCCGCGCCCTACGCGCTCACCGCCGTGATCATGATTTTGAATTCCTGGCATTCGGATAAAACGGGCGATCGGCGCGGGCATGTAGCGCTCGTATACGCCGTCAGTGGCGCGAGCCTGATTGCGAGCGTTCTGTTCCGGGATCACTTCTGGCTATCCTACGCTTGCTTATGCCTGGCGATCCCCGGACCATTCGCCGCGCTTGCGCCCTTCTGGGCGATTCCCAGCGAAACGCTGCCGCGCAACGTGATGGGACCCGTGATCGGATTGGTTAATGCGCTCGGCAACACCGGGGGGTTTTTCGGTCCCTATCTGGTGGGCTGGCTCAAGACGGAGTATCAGAGTGTTTCGGTGCCTTTCGCGGTTCTGGGAACCGGAATGATCATCGCGGCCGCATTGGCGTTCTTGCTTCCCAAAGCGGCCGGGCGAGCGGGAGCGGATCAACGCATTCCCAGTTCCTGAAGGAGCGCGGTCACAATTTCCCCAGGCGCCTGCTCGCAACTGAACTGCAACGCATCGGCGGGCGGTTCCAGGGTCGCCAGTTGGCTGGCGAGCAGGGAGGGCGCCAGGAAATGCCCGCGCCGTTGGCTCAGCCGTTCCGCGATGAGCGCCGGCGGCCCGGTGAGATAAACAAATTTAACGCACGGATCTCCGCCCCGCAGCCGGGCCCGATATTTTTCTTTTAGAGCGGAACAGGCCAGCACCGTCAGCGCCCTTTTCTGGCCGGCGCGGGCGATGATTTCGCTCAATCTTCGCAGCCATTCTTCGCGATCGGCATCGGTCAGCGGAATTCCCGCGCGCATTTTTTGGATGTTCGCGAGCGGATGAAAATCGTCGCCCTCGTAAAACACCGCGCCCGTCCTTTGGGCAAAGAGCTGCGCCGCGGTGGTCTTGCCGCTGCCGCTGACGCCCATGAAAATCAACACGCGGATCATGGCCGGCATGGCGGAATTCTTCCGGTCCGCAATTGTTTTGACCCGTTGCGTCATGGCGGCAGTCTGGCAGGAGACGGTCATGGTTTCAACGCCGTTTGCTGGAACAATGCGGCGGGCGCGGACAGAACAGGTTCCAAATAACTTTCAAGTCAGGGTTCGCAGGCGCCGATGGTCACCTGTGCTCTATTTGCGACTTATTCTTTGCGGCTGGCTGGCGCTGACCCTGACCGGATGCCAAACTCCGCCGAGAGCCTGCTGCCGGAAGCCGGTGGCGATGCCGGAGACCGGAAACAATTATGCCACCAATTCGATCTATGATCTGAACGCCGGCTGGCAGGATGACAACGGCCAGGACTTTCATCTTTCGGAATTATCCGGCCGCCCGGTGGTGATCTCCATGTTTTTTGCCACGTGCGCCGGGGTTTGCATCATCACGAAGGACGACATGAAAACCGTCGAAGCTTCCCTGCCCGCCGAGGTCCGTGACCAGACGGTCTTTGTGTTGGTCACGCTGGACCCGGCGCGCGATTCCGCGGCGGATCTGAAGGATTACCGCGGCGCTGAAGGGCTTGCTCGGGCCCGCTGGCGGTTGCTGCGGGGTTCTCCCGCGGACACCGCGCGCCTGGCCACGGCGCTCGGAATCGGTTACGGCCGGGACCATTCGGGACTTTTTCGGCATTCCAGCCAGGTTGCGGTCTTGAACGCAGCCGGCAAAATTGTTTTGAGGCAGGACGGCATTCATGCCGATCTGGCCAAGACCGTCGCAGCGATCGTGGCTCTGAATCCTCGCTAGTCGCCGGCGGTTCCGCTTCCGCGATCGCGCAATTCAGGAATCCAATTCTCCGATCGATGCTCCGCCGCCCTCTTACTACTCCAGTAGTTTTGTAGATATAGAATAGATGTAAGTTTAGTAAAGCTTGCTCAAGTGACAGTCAGAACTGGCGATAGCTGGTTCACATAAGTGATTGCAATTAATTCCATAAGAAGGCCTGCGAAATGAATAAAACAAGGACCACCGCTCATTTCCGGCGCACGGCATTGCCCCTGTTGCTGACCGCCCTGGCCTGCGCCTCGGCTCCCGCCCAGACCAATGTTACCAGCTCCAGCAACGTTGAGCCCGACACCCTAAAGAAGCTGCTTCAGCGGGTGGACAACCAGGAGGCGGAAATCCAGGCGCTTAAATCGCAATTGAGCCACGAAAATGCTCCGGCCGCGGAACCGGCGCCGGCCATGCCTCCGCCCCCGGCGTATCCCAACCTGCAATTTCACGGGTTTGGCGACATCGATTATGCCGCGGACAATCGCAAGGGCACCATGCTGAACGGAGTAACCGAGACGGGAGTCAAAAACAGTTTTTTTCTCGGTGAATATGATTTGTTTGTCACGTCGCAGTTGTCCGAAGAGTTTTCGGTGCTTTCGGAAGTGGTGCTTTCCGGGGGCACCGACAATGACATGAGCCTGGACATCGAGCGACTGCTGCTGCAGTACCATCCGAACAGCTATTTCAACGTGGACTTTGGGCGCTTCCACACCGCCCTGGGTTATTACAATAACACGTATCATCACGGCACCTGGTTCCAAACGGCCGTGGGCCGTCCGTCCTTTCTGCAGTACGAGGATTCCGGGGGCATCCTGCCGATTCATACCGTCGGCCTTTCGTTTCACGGCGCCATACCTTCGGGGAAATTGAACTTGAGTTACTTTTTCGAAATAGGCAACGGCGACCGGTTCACCACGGTTCCCGGCCAGAATGCCGTCCAGCAGGTCATCGCCAATACCGATACCAAGGCGGTGAATGTGGCGCTGATTGCCACTCCGGACTGGCTGCCGGGAGTCGAGATGGGCATTGGGACGTACTATGACCGGATCACGCCGGAAGCGGCCACGCCCCTCCCCGACTTTGACCAGTTTATTTTCAACGCCCACGTGGTGTATCACAATGCGAACTGGGAATTCCTTTCCGAAGGCTACCTGATCGACGATACTGCCGGGAACGGCGGAAGCTCCCATTACAGTCCGGCGTTTTTTGCGCAGATCTCGCGTAAATTTGGCCTGCTCACACCCTATGCCCGCTTTACTTATTATGACGTGTCCAACCACGATCCGCTCTACAGCATTGTGTGGAACAACGGCGCGAATGCGGGCGTCCATTACGGACCTTCGCTGGGACTGCGCTACGACATCTCCACCTACGTCGCGCTCAAGGCGCAATACGATTACCTGATCGACCAGAAATTAAACGACGCCAGCCGCCTGACGTTGCAAGCGGCATTCACATTCTAAAACCAGGAGCCTTTAATGCGAAAAAACATATTGATTCTCACTTTGGCCGCCGGCTTCATGGCGGGGATGGCTGCGGCCCAGGACAAGGCCGACGATCTGGCCATCATTGTGGCCAAGGGCAGCACGCTGGACAGCGTCACCTCGCCAGAGCTCAACAAAATCTTCCTGGAAGAAAAGAGCAGCGGTCCCGACGGCCACAAGTACATTGTCACAGTGCATGTGTCCGGTTCCCCGGAATGCAAGGCGGCGCTTGGCTCCATCTACAAGTTTGACCAGGGCGAATACGACACCTATTTCTTGCGCGCCTTGTTTGCCGGCCGCATCCACGAAAAGCCCCAGCCGCTGAACAGCGGTGCGGCGGTGCGCCAGTATGTGGCGGCCACTGCCGGCGCGATTGGTTACGTGCGCGCTTCCGAAGTGGACGATTCGATCAAGGTCATCAAGGTGGATGGCAAATCGCCGGGCGACGCGGATTATCCGCTGAAAATAAAATAAGTCACGCAGCCCGGGTCACGGCTGTGCCGGTGAATGGTCCGGCAGCCGCGTTCCGCCCAGTTGCTTTCCGCACCAGAGCTTCCACATGTCGCGAAAAGCGGCTTCGAGATGGCCGATAAACTGCGGCGCGTCGCAGAGCGGACTCCCCCGCATTTGTTCCCGCAAACCCAGCCGCCAGCGCGCCAACCGGGGGAGATCACCCGTTAACTCCCGGCATTTCGCCACGTAGGCGTCCGCAGTTCCCGCCGCCCATTCGGGGAATCCAAGATGGGTCACCAGGCTGACCCCGACCCGCGCCACATGGCTGCGGCCAGCCAGGGTCACCACCGGGACGCCCATCCACAATGAATCACACGTCGTGGTGGTGCCATTGTAGGGGAATGGATCGAGGCAAAGATCCACCTGATTATAAAGTCCCATGTGAAGTTCTTTCGAAAGCCGCGCGCCGCATAGCGTGATGCGCTCCGGCGCCACTCCGGCCCCGACAAATCGGCCGATGAAGCGGGCTGCCGTCTTCGGGTCGCGCAGGCCCTGCGATTTGAGCAGCAGCCGGGCCGACGGCATTTCGCGCAATAGGCGGGCCCAAACTTCGATGGTCGGCTCGCTCACCTTGAGGAAATTATTAAAACTGCCGAAAGTGACATAACCGTTAAGCAGCGCAGGTAACGGCCCGACCGCCGGACTTTCCGCGGGCGCGCAGTAGCAGGAAAAGGTTTTCGGCAGACGGATGAGCCGCTCACTATGCCAGGGTTCCGTATGACCGGGGGGATCGCTGATGTAATCCGTCAGGCGATAGTCCATCGCTTCTAATCCCGTCGTATTGGGATAGCCAATCCAGGTGACCTGCACCGGGGCGGGTTTGCGCGCAAAGATTAGCAACGCGGCATCGGTCGTATGACCGGCCAGATCCACCAATATGTCAATTCGGTCCTGACGGATCAATTCCGCGGCCTTTTCCGGATCCCAACCGTAAATATCCCGCCATTGATCCGCCTGGGAACGCAGCCGTTCGGTCACCGCATCCGTGGTCTTGGCGTTGGAATAACAAAACGTCTCAAAACCTTCCCGGTGATGCTGCCGCAAAATCGGTTCAAAAAATGACGTAACCGGATGATCGCGAAAATCCGGGGACACGTAACCGATCCGCAGGCGCCGGTCGGGCACCGCCTCATTCGCATGGGGCCGCCACGCGCTGCGCAAAGGCTTTTCGAAATACTGGGACCACTGGCGATGTTCGGCGAAATGTCTTTCCGGCTCGGTCTCGGGCAGATAATTCAGCAGGAAAAGGAGATTGGTGTGCGTCTCGGGCGCAGGTTTGATCGCCAGCGCATTCCGACTATGAATCACCGCTTCCGCCAACAGGCCTTCGTCCACACAGAGCCGGGCCAGATCGTGTTCCGCCTCCCCAAAAAGGGGGCGCAGCCGAAGCGCTGCCAGAAACTGCTCCCGCGCCTCTTCTGTCCGATGCTGTGCCCGGAGCGCCTGTCCCAGGATTTCGTGCGCTTCGGGCATCGCGGGATCCAGCTTGACCGCCTGCTCAAAACTGGCCGTTGCCTCGGCCAGTTGCTGACCTTCCAGACACGCCACCCCCCGGCTCAACCAGAACACGACATCGGCGGGCGTCAGCCGCGTAGCTTCCCGAAGTGCGGTCACGGCCTCCGGGAGGCGTTTGAGGCTGCGCAGCGTATTGCCCAGTTGATGATGTGCTTCGGCCAGATCGGCTTGGACGGCAATGGCCGCTTGGAATGCGGACGCCGCTTCCTGGGGCCGTCCCAGTGAATTGAGGGAAAAACCGCGTTGCAGATGAGCCCGCGAAAGCTGGGGATTCACCTTGGTCGCCCGGGCGAATAAGCCGACGGCTTCTTCGTGGTTGCCTTTTGCCTGGACAAGACGGCCCAGCAGAAAGAGGGCGTCAGCCTGTTTGGGCCAACGCTTTAGGATCTGCCGGTAAATGTCGGCGGCGTCCTCCACCTGACCGGCGCGATGGGCGGCGAGACCTTTCTCCAAAAGCGCTGCTGGATTCATTGGTCGTGAAAACTAGCGGGTTTGCCGCCGGGACAAAAGAGAATTAGGCCGTTAGTCGCCATAAACCGCCCGGTCATCGGCCATCGTTAAATGCGATGATCCGATTAACCCTTTCGGCGACGTGGAAATCGACGACCTGTTCGTCAACCAATTGTTTCCGAACTCCGACTTCATTCATTACAATCCTTTTCCGGGCGACCAGGAATTGGGCTATTTGCGGGAAACGCCCTACGGCGAAATATTTGATGTTCTGCTGTCTTCGGCGACCGCGACCAACCTGGCATCTTATCCGGTGATTCTCCTCGCCGGCGACATCACCTTTGATGCCCCGTTCATTTCCACGCTGGAGCAGGCGCTCCAGAGTGGCACGCGGGTCTTGATGCAATCCGCGCACCAGGCCGCGCTCGGAACCGCGTTCACTACGCTGACCAACGCCGGTTACGTGGAAGTGCTACCGCTGTGGACCAACTCCGTTAGGCAATCGCTGAGGTTGCTGATGAATCGCTCATTTCCACTGCCGATCTTGCCCATTCCGGCACCGCCCCGTCAATCTCCCATTGGCTCAGCCTAACTGCCCGTCTTGCGG
>Ga0302319_10013437_pt1 | contig 15356 bp, 11 predicted proteins | sample Bog_T0_2_FD_203319 | JGI IMG/M metagenome (GOLD analysis project Ga0302319, IMG submission 203319) | Peat permafrost microbial communities from Stordalen Mire near Abisko, Sweden - Bog_T0_2 | ecosystem: Environmental > Terrestrial > Soil > Wetlands > Peat | place: Sweden: Abisko, Stordalen Mire... | reverse complement strand
GCAGTCCGATGATGACCGGCTCCAGCATGGCCAGCATGTCCTTGGTGGCGGCGTCCACTTCTTCTTCGTAAAAGTCGGCGATCTTCTGCAACATGCTGTCCATGGCGCCAGTGGCTTCACCGACGCCAATCATCTGGGTCACCATGTTGGGAAACACGCCGCATTCGCGCAGTGGATCGACGATGGTGCGGCCTTCTTCAATGGCCTTGCGCACCTTCATCAGAGCCTCTTCGAGCACGGCGTTGCCCGAGGTTCTGGCCGTAATCGCCAAGCCTTCGAGAATGGGGACGCCCGAGGTAATCAGAGTGCCCAGAGTGCGCGTGAACCGGCCCACGGCGATCTTGCGCAACAGCGAGCCGATGACGGGAAGATGGAGTAGAACTTTATCGAAGTAGTAGCGTCCGCGCGGGTGTTTGCGGATTTGCTTCAGGCCGAAGACCACTCCGACACCGGCCGCGATGAGCACCCACCAGAAGGTGCCGATAAACGCGCTCAGTCCGATGACGATCCGAGTGGGAAGCGGCAGAGCGACGCCCAAGCCGGCAAAGAGGTTGGCGAAGATGGGCACAACCCACTTGAGCAGGGCGGCGACAATCAGTCCGGCAATGCCGACGACGGCGACGGGGTAAATCAAGGCCGACTTCACGGCGGATTTCAGGCGCACCGCCTTTTCCACGTAGGTGGCAAGGCGCTGCAGGATGATGTCGAGAATACCTCCAGTTTCACCCGCTTCAATCATGTTGGTGGTGAGGTCGTCGAACACCTTGGGATAGCCGCGCATGGCGTTGGCCAGCGTTGCGCCGCCTTCTACCGTGGTGCGGACGCCGGTCAGCGTCTTCTGAAACGCCTGGTTCTCCTGGTTGGCCGCCAGAATTTCCAGACACTGCACCAGCGGCAGTCCGGCATCGATCATCACTGAGAACTGGCGGAAGAAGATGGCGATCTCTTTGACCTTAACCTTGCCCGTTCCAAACGTGGGCATGGCAAACTCTTTGCCTTTTTCCCGGATTGCGCCCGGTGTAATGCGCTCGCGCCGCAAGGCCTGGCCCAGCGCATCTTTGTTTGGTGCTACGCGCTCTCCGGAAACTTTCTGTCCGGAGGCATCCTTACCGGAAAATGTGAAAACTGGCATGGTCTTGGCTTCTCCTGTAACTCGTCGCTGATTCGTTCCACTCGGGCGGCTTAATCTTTTTCTTCTCTTCTAAACATCTTCTTGAGCATCGCGAGCCGCCGTTCGCGATGCCGATCCTTGCCTTAGTGCTTCGCGGGCGTCGCTCCCTTGGCCAATGTGGCCCCGGCCGCCGCGCCGCGGTTCATCAAGCCTGCGCCGCGGTTAATCATTTCCTGAAGCTCGTCTGGATTGCTGGAGCGCTGCATCGCGACTTCCAGCGTTATTTGCTTCTGGAAGTACGACGTGGCCAAGGCCTGGTTGAAGGTCTGCATGCCGAACTTCTCTTGTCCAGACTGCATCGCCGAATAAATTTGGTGGATTTTGTCTTCGCGGATCAGGTTGCGCACCGCCGGGTTGGGGATAAGGATTTCCATAATCATGGACCGCCCTTTGCCGCTGATGGTGGGTAGCAGGCTTTGGCACATGATGCCCTCGAGCACCAGCGACAGCTGGGCGCGAATCTGCGGTTGTTGGTGCGCGGGGAATACGTCGATGATGCGGTTGATGGTGGAAGTCGCCGAATTGGTGTGCAAAGTGCCGAAGGTCAAGTGACCGGTTTCGGCGATGCGCAAGGCCGACTCGATGGTTTCCAGATCGCGCATTTCGCCGATCAGCACAACGTCGGGGTCTTCACGAAGCGCGGCGCGCAAGGCGTCGGAAAAACTCTTGGTATCGGCATGCAGTTCGCGCTGGTTGACCACGCAGTTCTTGTTCATGTGCACGAACTCGATGGGGTCTTCGATGGTGAGGATGTGGTCGTGGCGCTCGCTGTTGATCTTGTCGATCATGGCGGCGAGCGTTGTGGATTTGCCGGAGCCGGTGGGGCCGGTCACCAGCACCAGTCCGCGCGGCTTGTCGCAAAGCTTGCTGACCACGGCGGGCAGGCCGAGCTGATTGAAGGACTTGATTTCGAAAGGAATGAGACGGAAGACGGCCGCGGTTGCGCCGCGCTGGTTGAAGACGTTGGCGCGGAAGCGGGCCAGGCCTTTCAATCCGAAGGAGAAGTCGAGTTCGAGGCTTTCCTCGAAGCGGTGCTTCTGCGAATCGGTCATGACGCTGTAGGCCAATTGCTTGGTCTCGGCGGGCGTCATCTGTGGAAGATCGAGCGGCACCAGGTGGCCGTGCACGCGGATTTGCGGCGGCGAGTTGGTGGTGATGTGAAGATCGCTGCCGCTCATCTCCAGCATTCTTTTCAGCAAATCGCTTAACGACAGCCCCATAGCAATTTTCCCTTCCCGTTTTCCTTTGTCGTCGCTGGTCGTTAGTCGTTGGTCGTTGGCCGACAACTTTCGATCAGCGCTCAAAATGTTTCAACAACGTTGCTCCCACTTAATCGCTGGTTCCCAGCCAACGACAAACGACCAACGACTAACGACGGTTCTAGTGGATCGTCTCGCGCGCCACTTCTTCCAACGTGGTGATGCCCGCGGCCACCTTGATCAGGCCGCTGCGCCGGAGCGTGATCATGCCGCGCTCGATGGCTTTCTTTTTCAGTTCGACCGCCGAAGCGCCGACCAGCACCAGTTCCCGGATTTCGTCATCCACTTCCATCACCTCGTACAAACCGCAGCGGCCCTTGTAGCCCGTGTTGTTGCAAATGCTGCAACCCTTGCCTTTCTGAATCTTGATGGTCTTGGCTTCTTCCGGGGAAAATCCTTCTTCGATCAAAGTTTGCACAGGGACCTCGACCGTCTCGGAGCAGTCTTTGCAGATTCTTCGAATCAGGCGCTGGGCGCAGATCAGGTGAACCGAGGTCGCGACCAGGAAAGGTTCAATGCCCATGTTCATCAAGCGCGTGATTGTCTCGGGTGCGCCGTTCGTGTGCAGCGTGGAGAGGACCAAGTGGCCGGTAAGCGCGGCTTTGATGGCAATTTCTGCCGTTTCGAAATCGCGGATTTCGCCGACCAGAATGATGTTGGGATCCTGACGCAGGAAAGAACGCAAGGCAGCGGCAAAGTTCAAGCCGATCTGCTCTTTCATCTGCACCTGGTTCACGCCGCTCAACTGAAATTCGACCGGATCTTCGGCCGTCATAATGTTGGTGTCGGGCTGGTTGAGGCGCGAGATGGAGGAATAAAGCGTGTTCGTTTTTCCCGATCCCGTAGGACCCGTGACCAGCACCATGCCGTAAGGTTTGAGAATGGCTTTCTCGAACTTGACCAGAGACTCTGGCTCGAAGCCGAGCTTGGTCATATCCAGCCGCAGATTTTCTTTGTCCAGCAAGCGCAGCACGATTTTTTCGCCCCACAGCGTGGGCAGAGTGCTGACGCGGAAATCGAGCTGCTTTTTGCGGCCGCCGATATTCATCTTCAGCATGATGCGGCCGTCTTGCGGCAGGCGCTTTTCGCTGATGTCGAGCTTGGCCATGATTTTCAGGCGCGAGGTGATCGCGTCCTTCAACTTCATGGGGGGCGACATGATGGCCTGCAGCACGCCGTCAATGCGGAAGCGCACGCGGAATTCTTTTTCGTAAGGCTCGATGTGAATGTCGCTGGCCCCGCGCTTCACCGCGTCCGTGAGCACCAGATTCACCAGCTTGACCACCGGAGCTTCGTCCGCAGCTTTTTCCAGCTGCGACAACTCCATCTGCTGCTCTTCGGCCTGCACCTCGATGTCGCTCTCGTTCAGCTCCGACATCGACTGCATGACGGTCTCAAGGTCTTCTTCCGCCTTGCCTCCGTAGGCCTTATCGATGCCCGCCAGAATGGAACTCTCCGACGCCACGACCGGCTCGATGTTGAAACCAGTCATGAACTTAATGTCGTCCATGGCGAAGACGTTGGTCGGATCGACCATCGCGATGGTCAGCGATGCGCCGACGCGGCTTAGGGGAAGAATCTGGTAGCGCTTCGCGGTTTCGAACGGAATCAGCTTGACGACCGCGGGATCGATTTCAAAATACGAAAGGTTGATGGCGGGCACGCCATATTGCCGGGAGAGAAAATTAGTGACGTCCTCATCCGTGAGGAAGCCGAGCTTCACCAAGGCGGACCCCAGGCGGCAGTTCTGCTCCTTCTGGGCCTTGGTCGCCTTCTCCAACTGCTCTGGGGTAATGATCTTCTCTTTGACGAGAAGGTCACCCAGCCGTTGAGACATACGTCGATCTCCTATCCACGTAGTGGAACGATGCCGAGCCGCCGGCATTTACACGAAGCGCCGCTTCTTGCTATTGGGAGAAGAGCAGTGTCTTTGTGTTGACACAAATTGTCACCGCAAGTCGATTACCGTACCAGTTACCGTAGTACTTGGACTTGGAGTTGCATTTACCGGCTTAGGGCTTGCCTTCCGGAACCCACGCCAGATGAACTTTTCGCGACGCTAAGGCTCAAACCTTGGCCGAGGTACATGCACTTCAGTAAGCGGAATCGAGGTTCGCGGGCCGCGTATGTGGCGCTGGTGTGGGGCGGCGTACACTCAGGGAATAGAGGAGATTAATGTTACGGGCGCGCGCGCGAGAGCGGGAGCTTCGAAGCTACTATCGCGCCTTATTTCGCGCGTGGGGAGCGCAGCATTGGTGGCCGGCGCAGTCGCGATTTGAGGTGATCGTGGGCGCGTATCTAACGCAGAATACGGCGTGGACAAATGTGGAAAAAGCTTTAGCGAATCTTCGCGCCGCCAAGTTGCTCAGCCTGAGCGGGATTCGGCGGGCTGCGCTGGCTGAACTGGAGCGCCTGATTCGGCCCGCGGGATATTTTCGTCAGAAAGCCAAACGGTTGAAATTATTCGTGGCGTATCTCGATCAACACTACGAAGGTTCTTTGACAAAGTTGTTTGCCCGCCCCACCGCGCAGCTTCGCGAAGAACTTCTCAGTCTGCATGGGATTGGTCCGGAGACCGCCGATTCCATTTTGCTCTATGCCGGCAACCATCCAGTGTTTGTGGTGGATGCCTACACCCGGCGGATTCTTGCTCGCCACGAGATTCTGCCGGAAAAGGCTCCTTATGAGGAAATCCGACAATTGTTTGAGCGGGCTTTGACGCCTTTGGCAAAGTCGGTGGCCGAATCTGGCGAGGCGGGCGCCCCACATTTGGCGGATGGGTTTGCCGGTGCCGCGCATCCCCCATCGGCGATGAGTACAGCGAAGCGCACAGCCCTGGCCCAGGTTTATAACGAGATGCACGGGCTGATCGTGGGCGTGGGCAAGAACTACTGCAAGAAATCTCAGCCGCGCTGTGACGAGTGCCCCTTACAGAAGTTCCTGCCTCACCTCACCTCGAACCAAGTTCACTCCAGGGTTGCAAAATGACAGGACAACATTCCGTGAATAATTCGTTCTTCAACTGGCTGCGATGGTCGGTGATTCTGGTGGGCGTAATGATTTCTGTCTGTTCCGCTCAGTCCCTGCGCCAGGCCGCGGACCGCGACGGCGTCCTCATCGGCACGGCGGTCCGCTCTTCGCAACTTTCCGAAACTGCCTACGCCACTACTCTTGCGCGCGAATTCAGCATGGTCGAAGCCGAAGACGCGATGAAGTGGTGGGTGCTGCGGAAGGATCGATCCACTTACGACTTTCGTCAGGGCGATGAGTTAGTCCGCTTCGCGCAAGCGAATCAAATGAAGGTTCGGGGCCACTGCCTGGTCTGGGGCCGAAGCAATCCGGATTGGCTGACGCAGGGTCACTTCACTGCCCGGCAGTTGTCGCGGCTGCTCCACGAACACATCAACCGCGTGATGAAGCACTACGCAGGCCAGGTCTTTGCCTGGGACGTGGTCAACGAAGCTCTGGATGAGAATGGCCACGTTCGCGATTCCATCTGGTACAACCAGCCGGGTATCGGATTGGCAGGGAAGGGAACAGCCTACATTGAGCGCGTGTTCCGCTGGGCGCATCAGGCCGATCCGCTTGCGTTGCTCTTCTACAACGAGGCTGAAGGCGAGGGCCTGAACCGCAAGTCAGATGCGATTTACGCCATGGTCAAAGATTTTAAGCGCCACGGCGTTCCCATCAATGGCGTCGGATTGCAGATGCACATCTCCAAGCTCGACGTGGATATCCCGGCGATCACCGCGAATATCGCTCGGCTCACAGCGCTCGGAGTGCAGGTTCACATCACCGAGCTTGATGTTTCTCTTCCACTGGATTCCGGGCAGGCGCGGCCTGAGGACTTGACCCGGCAGGCGGACGTTTATCGTGGCATCGTGCGGGCATGTTTGAACAGTGCGGGCTGCACCGCGACCCAGACCTGGGGATTCACCGACAAATATTCCTGGATCGGATCCCATTCCCACGGCGCGCGCGGGCAGGCGCTGCCCTTTGATCGAACCTACGAACCGAAGCCTGCTTACCGCGCGGTGTTGGAAGAGCTTTCAGCGGGACGCGCTACGCGTTGACCATCAAGCTCATCGCCGCATTGGCGTCTCACGCCGCTTCCGCTGCGTCTATAATGTCTTCCGGCCCATTCCCCGCTGGCAGAGCCCGATCGGCTGGCGGCGGCTGGACCGCCGATCCTTCGTAGTGCAGACGTGGTGCAGACCGTTCCAACTCGGCCTCCTAGGACCTCCAACCGCAAGCGGCTGATCATCATGCTCGCGGTCGCGGTCTTTCTTTTGTTCGCCATCCTGGTTTCCGAGACGGCCTTTAACCAAACCATTCTGCGCCCGGATACGAACCAGCAAGTCGTGGTCTTCTATGCGCTCTCGCTGCTGATTTCTCTTTTGTTCGTCGCGCTGACGTTCGTGCTGGCTCGCAATCTGCTCAAGCTGTTTGCGGAGCGGAGACTGGGAGTGCTGGGCTCGAAGTTTCGCACGCGGATGGTGGTGGGTGCGCTGCTGCTCTCCTTCGTCCCGGTCATGGTGATGTATTGGTTTGCCTACGGGCTGATGAACCGCTCGATCAACATATGGTTCTCCACCCCGGTCGAGGAAGTACGCGCCGATACTGACGCCATGGCTTCTCTGCTGGCCAGCTATGCCGCGCAGAATGCGCGCGCGGAGGCCATTGCCATCGCCGCCTCGCCGGAGACGCGGCGAGCCTTCGCGGGCCATGGATTCTCCGGCGCGGTGGACGAATTTCGGCGCCATGAGCCCACATTGCAAGGCGGCTTCGTGTTGGCTCTGGAAAATGGAGTGCCGGAAGCCAGCCTGGGCGTACCCGCTCCCTGGCCTATGCTGAAAGAAATACTCCCCATGGCGCAAGCCGCTGCCGGACAGTCCGCGCGCTTCGTTTGGCAAAAAACCGAATACACTCTGGGCAGCGCGCCGGTAGAGCAGAATGGTTTGATTCTGGTGGCACTACCACTGCCGCCGGAGTTTTCGAGAACAGTCCAACAGATCGAAGCCAGCCAGCAGCGTTATCTCCAGCTCAGCCGCGAACGCCGGCTGGTGCGCCGCACCTACATGGGACTGCTGTTGTTGCTGACCATGATGGTGCTTTTCGTGACCACGTGGCTGGCGCTGTTTCTCTCGAAGCTGGTGACTCGTCCACTCGCTGCGCTGGCCGAGGCGACGCAGGAAATTTCCCGCGGGCGGTTCGACTACCGCATCGAAGTGAGTGCGGCTGACGAAATTGGCGACCTGGTTCGTTCCTTCAACCGCATGGCGGAGGAGTTGGAAAACAGCCGGCGGCAAATCGAAACCTCCAGCCGCGACGCGCGCGCGGCCGATGCCGAACTCGACCAGCGCCGCCGCCAGATGGAAACCATTCTGGAAAGCATTCCCACTGGAGTGCTCTCTGTCGATGCTGCCCGCTGCGTCACCCACGCCAATCAAGCCTTGCTGCGCATGTTCCATCCTGAAGGTTACGGAGAAGGAGAGCACATGCTGCGCGGGGCGCGCCTGGCGGAAGTGTTTCCGACGGAAGTGCTGGAGGACCTGGAACCGCTGCTGCGCCGCGCCGACCGCATGGGCATGACCACCAGCCAGATGGAAATGCCACTGCCGCGCACGTCTCTGAATGTGGCGGTCACAGTCGCGACGCTGCGGCACCAGGAAGAGCGTTCCGGTTACGTGCTGGTGTTCGAGGATCTTTCCGATCTGCTGAAGGCGCAGAAGCAAGCGGCGTGGCGGGAAGTGGCGCGCCGCGTGGCGCACGAGATCAAGAATCCGCTGACCCCGATCGCACTTTCCGCCGAGCGCATCCAGCGTCATCTGGAGCGCGCCGCTCCTCCCGACCAGGCCTCGCTCGATATTGTTCGCTCCTGCGCCGAGACAATTGCCAGCGCGGTCGAAACCGTTCGCCGGCTGGTGGACGATTTTTCCGCCTTGGCCCGCTTTCCCGCGTCCAACCCGCACCCAGCTGATATCAACGAAGTGATCGAAAGCGCGCTCGCCATGTTCAATGGCAGGCTGGATGGCATTGGCCTGCACAAATCGCTGGCTTCCGATTTGCCAAAAGTTATGGCAGATGCGGAGGCCATGAAGCGGGCGGTAGCCAACCTTGTCGATAACGCCGCCGAGGCCATGCAGAGTTCGCTGGTACGCGAGATTCAGATTTCAACTTCGCTGGTCGCCAGCCGGGACGCGGTCGAAATCACCGTTGCCGATACAGGCCACGGCGTGACCAGCGAGTTGAAGGAAAAACTGTTTCTGCCATACTTCTCCACTCGAAAGCGCGGCACCGGGCTTGGCCTTGCGATTGTGAGCCGGGTCATCGAAGAGCATCATGGGTCGATTCGCGTAGAGGAAAACCAGCCGGTGGGCGCGCGCTTCATCGTGGAGCTGCCCGTGATTCCCGAGCCTGTGCTGGCAACGGCCACAACGCAACATGCATAAAATCCTCATCGTCGATGACGAAACCGGCATTCGCGAATCGCTGCAGGGAGTCCTGGCAGACGAGGGCTACGAAATAGTCTGCGTGGAGAGCGGCGAAGAATGCTTCAAGCTATTGCGACGTGACCACAGTTTCGAGGTCGTGCTGCTCGATATCTGGCTGCCCGGGATGGATGGTCTGGAGACGCTCGAGCGAATCCGCGAAATCGATAGTCCTCCAGAAGTAATCATGATTTCCGGTCACGGTACCATAGAAACCGCAGTGCGCGCCACCAAGCTCGGAGCGTATGACTTTCTGGAAAAGCCGCTCTCCATCGACAAAACGCTGATCCTGGTGAAGAACGCGATCGAGGCCAAGAAGTTGCGGCATGAGAATGTTGATCTGAAAAAACAACTTCACGCCAAGAGTGTAATTGTTGGCGACAGCATTCCGATGAAGGCGCTGCGCCAGCAGATCGGCCTGATGGCGCCCACCAATGGCCGCGTGCTGATTTACGGCGAGTCGGGCACGGGCAAGGAGTTAGTCGCCCACGCGATTCATGCCCAGAGCCTGCGCCAGGACGAAACCTTCGTCGAGGTCAACTGCGCGGCGATTCCCGAAGACCTGATCGAGAGCGAACTATTCGGCCACTATAAGGGATCGTTTCCTGGGGCGACGGCCGATAAGGAAGGCAAGTTCCAAAAGGCCAACGGCGGCACGCTGTTTCTGGATGAAGTGGGCGACATGAGCCTGAAGACGCAGTCGAAAGTGCTGCGCACGCTCGAAGAGCAGCGCGTGGCCCCGCTGGGCGGCGATGAAACCATTGTGGTGGATGCGCGCATTATCGCTTCGACCAACAAAGACCTGGAGGAAGAAATCTCCCGCGGAAATTTTCGCGAGGATTTGTTTTACCGCCTGAATGTGATTCCTTTCTTCGTGCCGCCGCTGCGCGACCGCAAGGAAGACATTCCGCTGTTTGCGCGCTACTTTCTGAAAGACCTGGCCGCCACCTATGGCCGGCGGCCCCGTGAAATCACTGACGACGCCATCGACGCATTAATGCGTTATTCCTGGCCGGGCAACGTGCGCGAATTGCGCAACGTGATCGAGCGCATTGTGATCATGAATCCTATGACTACGCGATTCGACCGCAAACATCTGCCGACGCTGGTGTATCGCGACGGCCACCGGCGCGCCGCGCGCAGCGAGTTCTCCACTTTGCATCAGGCGCGTGACGCTTATGAGCGCGACTTTATTCTGAAGAAGCTCGACGAGAACCATGGCAACGTCACCCGCGCCGCCGAAGTGCTGGGCCTGGAGCGCAGCCATCTTTACCGCAAGATGAAGACGCTGGGGATTGCGGTGAAGGAGTAGACTGATCGGCACGCCGAACGCTTGACATCCCAAACCCAGGACGCTGTCCATCCCGAGCGAAGCGGGGAACCCTGGTCTTTGCCCGCGCCACCAATCTTGCCAGCGCAGGCGAACACCAAGATCCCTTGCTTCGCTCGGGATGAAAAGTTGGGCAGGAGCACGACAGACTGCAGATGTGGCTAGCGCTTTACCATGTGGATTTCGGTGCCGTTCTTGCGAAATTCCACTTTATCCATGAGTTGGTTGATGAGAAAAATTCCGCGCCCGTGGTTGGAATAGACATTCTCACCCACCGTGCAACTGGGAATCGCGTCGGGAACAAAACCAGCTCCGGGATCGCGCACCACTATCAGGATGCCGCGCTCGGCGTCGTTGCTCACTAGGCATTCGACCGTCTTGGTTGGGTCTTCTTTGGCGCCGTGAATCACGGCATTGGCCAGCGCCTCTTGCAGCGCCAACTCAATGGCATCTTCCTTGCCGTCAATGTCCTTCATCTGGCGAACCACGGCCATCACTTCCTGCACCACAGGATCGACGGTGCTGCGGTCGGCGGAGAGCGTCACCCGCAACAGCAAATGCAATGTATCGGGATCAAAATCTTTCTCGGGAAGTAGTTCCTCGGAAGAATCCGATGGGGACATGTTTTGACTCGGGTTTTTAATTCCACACTGTTAGATTGATTCTAGCTGCTAAACGCCGATACGACAATCTTACCGAACCTATCGGCTACTGTGAGCAAAGCCTTGAATGGTGCGTCGATGGCCCTAACCGGGCACATGGTCGCGTTTATTACGTCTCGCTTTCGCGGCAATCTTTCTGCGTGGTTGTGACGTAGGCGAATGTTCGGACAGTTCCGCGCCCTGGCCCGTCAAATGCTCTAACTGCCTTCTCCAGTCGAGCTCTTCCACAAAGCCGCGCGATTCGCGCCAGTTGGGCTGCACTTTGACGTAAAGTTCGAGAAAGACCTTCGTCCCCATCATGCGCTCGAGTTGCAGCCGGGCCGAGGTGCCGATGCGTTTCAGCATCGCGCCTTTTTTTCCGATCAGGATGCCTTTCTGGCCTTCGCGCTCGCAGTAGATCGTGGCGGCGATCCGCGTCAACTTCGCGCCTTCTTCGAAGTTGTCGACGATCACCGTGGTCGCGTAGGGAAGTTCTTCCTCGGTTTCCATCAACACACGCTCACGAACGATCTCTGAAGCCATGAAGCGCGCGGGCTGGTCGGTGACCTGATCTTCGGGAAAATAAGGCGGCCCGGCCGGCAGCCCGCCGATTACCTCTTTCACCAATATGTCGAGTCCATCGCGCTTCAAGGCTGAGATAGGGACGATAGCGTAGAAGGCATGCAGCTTCTTGTATTCCTCAATCAACGGCAGCAACTTGGCCTTGCCGCCGCGCAGCAAATCGACTTTGTTGAGTACGAGGCAAACTTTGGTGGACGAGTGCGTCAGCATCTGGATGGCGAATTCGTCGCGTTGATCGAGCTTGCGCGTCGCGTCCATGATCAGGAGAACAAGATCGCAACCTTCGAGCGCCTCGCGCACTTCGACCATCATCTTGCGGCCCAGCGAACTGTCGGGCTTGTGCACGCCGGGAGTATCGATCAGGACGATCTGCGCCGCGTCACGGCCCTTGCTCTTGGGAAGGTTGACGATGCCCTGAATTCGATTGCGCGTGGTCTGCGGCTTGGGCGAGATGATGGCAAGCTTTTCGCCCACGAGCGCATTGAGCAGAGTGGACTTGCCCGCGTTGGGACGGCCGAGGATGCAAACGAAACCGGAGCGGAAGGGCATAAGAAAGCTTCTAGCTGCTAGCTTCTAGCTACTTGCGAGGCGTGGTTCATTCTCGCTTACAGTATTTCATGAAAGACGAAAGGTGAGTTAGCTGGATGGGCTCGCTAGCAGCTAGTAGCTAGAAGCTAGACGCCGCCTTTTTATATCAGCTTCAACTGTCGCGGCTGCGCAGCGGTAATTCTCACACGCTCCACCTTGCGGTCCGTCGATTCCAGAACCTCAAAGCGCAGGCCGTCGTCGTCCACGGTTTCGCCGCGTTGAGGTATGTGCCCCGCCAGTTCGCTCACCAATCCCGCCACAGTGGCCGATTCGCGGCCTTCCGGTTTTGTGCCGAACAACTCTGCCAGACGATCCACGTCCATGCCTCCGGAGACGATGAAGGATTGATCGTTCTCCCGCACGATTTCCGGCTTCTCGTGCTCGTCGCGGATCTCGCCGACAATTTCTTCCACCAGATCTTCGATCGTCACCAGGCCGGCCACGCCGCCGTATTCGTCGACCACAATCGCCATGCGGATGTTGTTTTTCTGCATCTCGCGCAACAAGTCGCTGCCGAGTTTGCTTTCGGGTACGAAGTAAACGTCGCGACGCATCAGGGTTTCGAGCGTGCGTGTGGAAGCTTCGCTGTCGGGCACTTGCAAAACATCTTGGGCGTAAACAATGCCTTTGATATTGTGAATGCTCTCGGAGTAAACCGGCACGCGCGAGTAGTGCTTCTCGCCCAGCATCTGGATGAAGCGCTCGACTGTGGTCTCCACCGGCACGGCGAACATCTGCGGACGCGGCTTCATGGCTTCGCGCACTGTCTTGCCGCTGAACTCGACCACCGATTGAATCAGTTCGCGGTCGCCCTCCTGGATAATGCCTTCTTCCTGGCCCGCCTCAATGAGCGCATCCACGGCCTCGGCGGCGGTTTCCGGCTGTTCGCGAGTGTTCTGGTGCGTCAGCGACGCCACCGATTGCAGAAAGCCGAGCACGATGGTCACCGGCAGCACCAGGTAAATCAGCACGGTGAGAAGCCAGGTCCAGCGAATCAGCCATGCGCCGTTGGTGCGCGAGAAGAAAACGAAGGGCAGAAATTGATTGAAGACAATGATGACGACGATCAGGCTGATAGCCGCCTGCAGAATCTCGTAGACGCTCCAGCGCTGGTCGCCGAAGACCGCGAACCCGACCAGCAATGCAATCGTTGCCGTGGTCAGCTGCTTGAGCACTGACATGGAAAGCGATGCCCGCGCCCGGCTCACATGCAGCTTGGGTTCGACTTTCTGTTCGAAGACGTCGATGTTGTCCTGAAAATCGCGCGAAAGAAATTTGCCGATCTCCTGGTAAACGCGGTCCACGTAGGAGGCTAGCGCCAGCAGCGCCAACAGCGGGAGGAGCGCGAGCGCGACGTAGGAGTTCATGCCGGTCTCCGCCGTGCGCCCGTCCGGCCGTTGGTCAATGCCTGTTCGGTCCGCGTTGGTTCGACCGGTGTTCGCTCGATCAGACCGGCCTCCAGTTTGAGTTGCCGTCGCAACCGGATCTCCTTCCGGGCCATCTCGCCGTGATCGTGTTCGTGATCGAACCCTGCCAGGTGCAGGATGGCGTGCAACGCCAGAATCTTAATCTCCTCCGCGACCGAGTGGTGCAACCGCGCCGCGTTTTCCCGGGCAATGTCGGTGGAGATAGCAATTTCTCCGGCAATCGCGCCGGCTTTACGAGGCTCCGCTGGCGGCGCAGGGAACGACAATACGTCGGTCGGTTTATCTTTCCCCCGAAATCGCTGGTTGAGTGACTGCATCTCCACGCTGTTGGTCAGCAATACATTCACGGGCTGGCGCAATCCCACGGCGCGTCTGGCCCGCAACACAAAACGTTCCAGCGTTGACTGGCTCAGCCCCGCGATTCTCCTGCGCAAGATAACCACCTTGTTCCCATCCGGCCGGCTTCGACTGCCTCACAAAATAAACAAGAGGGCCCGGTTTCAGCCCTCCTTCCGTCGCAATTTTATTCTCCTGAGGCTTCTCGGGGCCTCTCGTTCGGATGCGGAGGTTCTAAACTTTTTCCTTCGGTTGTTTTCCCACCCGCCAGCAGCAGCATCTGTTGTTCGGCGGCGTGCGTCTTGTGCTCGTCGTAGGCGCGGATGATGCGCTGCACCAGGTGATGCCGCACCACATCCGCCTCGTCGAAATGCACAAAGGTCAAGCCCTCCACCCGCTTCAAAATATCGATCGCCTCCAGCAGGCCGCTGCGGCGCGCGTTGGGCAAGTCAATCTGCGTCACGTCACCCGTGATGACGGCCTTGGAGTTGAATCCCAAACGCGTGACGAACATCTTCATCTGCTCCGAAGTCGTGTTCTGGGCTTCGTCGAGAATCACGAACGAATCGTTGAGCGTGCGCCCGCGCATAAAGGCGATGGGCGCAATCTCGATGACATTTTTTTCCAGATAGCGGTCCACTTTTTCCGGATCGAGCATGTCATATAAGGCGTCATAGAGCGGACGCAAATAAGGATCGATCTTGTCCTGCAACGTGCCCGGCAAAAATCCCAGGCGCTCGCCCGCTTCCACCGCCGGACGCGCCAGGATGATGCGGTTCACCCGCTTCGCCAGCAGCGCGGAAATCGCCATGGCCACGGCAAGATAAGTCTTGCCCGTGCCCGCCGGGCCAATGCCGAAAACCATGTCGTGTTTCTCGATCGCCTCGACGTAGCGGCGCTGATTCACGCTCTTGGGCTGCACCATGCGCCGTCCCAGCGAACGCTGCTTGCCGGCATCGGCCAGTCCGCGCAAAGTTGCGCCCGAATCTGCCGTGAGCACGCGCAGCATGCTGTTGAGGTCGCCGTTGTTAAAGGTGTAGCCGGAGCGCTGCAGGCTTTCGTAATCGGCAAACACCTGCTCGGCGCGGGCCACGTCGCGCGCCGCGCCTTCGAGTTCGATGGCGTTGGAGCGCAGGTCAATGGTGACGTTCAGGCCGTCTTCGAGCACGCGCACGTTCTCGTCCCGCGTGCCAAACAGAGTCTCGATGTTGGGACTAATCCCGATGCTTTTCTTCATTCAGTCTCTTTTAAGAAATACGTAACGAACCATGTGGGGACAGCCGCCTCGGCTGTCCCGCCGAGCGCAGCGCGGCGCCCCGGCCACAAATCTCGCGGCCATAGTGCGCACACTCCCGCCACATCGCGGACAAAACAGGATTATGCTCAGAGACGGGACCGGCCGGGATGCTCATGCCCAGAAGGCAAGTCACTACCATTAAGTAAAGCCTACCCCGCGGCGGAGTGGGAGTCAATGGCCGTTAATCCGGGTCAAATATGTGAGCAACCGTTTGACCCGCTGAGACTTAGTCCC
>Ga0302319_10013434_pt1 | contig 15359 bp, 16 predicted proteins | sample Bog_T0_2_FD_203319 | JGI IMG/M metagenome (GOLD analysis project Ga0302319, IMG submission 203319) | Peat permafrost microbial communities from Stordalen Mire near Abisko, Sweden - Bog_T0_2 | ecosystem: Environmental > Terrestrial > Soil > Wetlands > Peat | place: Sweden: Abisko, Stordalen Mire... | reverse complement strand
GTTTCAGGCTTGATGACGTACCAGTGGTACACCCAGACTGATCCTTTCTTCTTGCGGTCGTGCTTGGTAATCCATCCCCGTTGCGCCATTTCAGATCGTCTCCTTTGTGGCGCTGGAGACTGCCTGAGAACGATTATTCGCCATTCCGGCAACAATGGAAACACTTTTCAGTAGCGCCCGGAGTCGGGCCCGGCCATACACTCGAATTTGCACAGAAATGGACAAAGTTCTACCTCTTACGCACGATTGCTGTGCTGATTTCCTGCAACCGGAACCGCCAGGTTTTCCGAGAGCCTGTTCCCAACGGATAAGCCGGAATCTGGCCTGCGCGGGCCATTTCGAGCAGACGGCGAGAAGTTATTCCCAACCATTCTGCGGCCCGTGTTGCATCCACAAATGGTTCTGGCGTTATCGGGATCTGCAGCACATGTGCAGTCTCTGCAACCGTCATCGATTCGCGATGTATCTCATTTGACGCCATACCCACCTCGCATCCCCATGACGCTTTGAACGTGGAATCTGTCAACTCATACGGAGGGCCGCTTACAGCGTGACGTCCGGCTTTATCACAAAAGTTCTACGTGTGTGCGAGGAACTTGTAGAGCTTTGTGGCCTCTCTCTCCGTGCCCTTACCGAATCCTCCTCAACTGGCCCACTCAATTTCGCCATGTACCCCGAAAGAGCCGTTGGACTGATCTTTATCCCCTTCTCCGCCAGAAGATGAGTCAGCATGGTCAATGAATAGCCTTTTCTCCGCAACTCCACGAGAAGAGGCAAGAGCGTCCGTATCACCGCCCCCATCATGAACGAATGGGGTTGCGGCACGGGTTCTGACGTTTTTTGAGTCAACAACATACGAGCATCCTCCACAATCTCAGAAGAAAAGACCTGCACCTTACGATGCCCCTCTGTTCCCATCGCTTTGCCTCCTCATTACCGCACCTTTCCACAATACGCACTTATAATATACTTATTAGCGTAGACAGAGCAATTCTGTATTATTCTGATGTTGGACGGAAAAGCGAACAGAAATGGGGTTCAGAGCGAAAAGCCGGATAGCTAAACACTGAATGGCAAGGTAGGCGCTGTCCGGACAAAACCCCTGCGGGGTTTCGTCCAGCCACCACCGTTTCTCCAATCCGCCTTCGGCTACTCGGAGAAATGGTTGCGCATCTTGCTCAGGGCTGCGCCCCGAGACCCCAGAGAACAGGAGAGGACAATGGCAAGATCCACACGAGCACAAGGCGCCACATTACGGATCGAGATCCGCATCACGGAAGAAGAGAAAGCCACAATCCGAGACCAGGCCAGCAGAGCGAGCCTGACGATGAGCGAGTACATCCGGCGGAGTGCACTGAACAAGCGAATCCTTTCCACGATGGACCAGAAGGCCGCAGGAGAACTTGCAAGACTCGGTGGACTCCAGAAGCATCTGCTCACACAGATCAAAGGTCTTCCGGATGAGGAAGGTCTGCGGAAGGGACTGAATTCCACATTGGTGGCTGTTCAAAACGCAATGAGAGCGCTCAAGACGGGCACGGTGAAGTGAACATGATTGCCAAAGTGCAGCCAGCTCGAAAACACTCCAGCAGCTTCAAACGGCTTCAGGAATACCTTACGCGGGAGCGTGACACCGACACCGGAGAACTTCTGTTGCGAGGAGATGTTGTCATGTCGGAGAACCTTCTCGGCTTCGACACTGCGGCGATGGAGATGCAAGGGGTTGCATCGCTCAACAATCGTTGCAAGGACGCTGTCTGCCATTATGAACTGGCATGGCCTCCAGGTGAGCGTCCTACTCGACAACAATGGACGGACTCAGCCCTGCACACATTGAGGGCACTTGGATATGGAGGCCATCAATTCATGATCGTCGCGCACGACGACAAGAGGCATTTTCACATCCACATCATGCTCAACAAGGTTCATCTGGAGACTCTCAGAGCACATACGCCATATCGCGATTGGTTCATCCTGGATGCCGCCGTACGCTTTCTTGAAGCGAAACATGGCTGGTCTCACACGCCGGGTCCGATGCGATGGGATGAGGATACTCAACAGGCTGTATTGCAATCGAGGTCCGAGCGCAATGCGTCTCGATCTGCCCAACAACATCCGACCGGAGCCGCTGCACAATTTGAACATTACCAGGATCAGGAATCGTTCCAATCTTATGTACGGCGGGAGGTTGATCCACGTGTTCGCTCACTACTTGCCCGACAGAATGTCACATGGGATGACCTCCATCGCCTTCTCTCGAAAGCTCATCTCCGGCTTGAGAAAGGTGAGTCGGGCGGCTATACGGTCCTCGCCGTTGACTACAACATCCGGGTAAAGGCCTCCGACGTGTTCCGAAACAACTTCGCTGGAAAGATCAACCGTCAGACCACGGAGGCCGCGCTTGGGCCGTGGACACCTGCTTCAACATCCGGCTATGAGGCCGATCAACATGCTGCACAACATAGCGGTCAACATGATGCTCGTGATAACGCCCTGAGGGAAGAACGGAAAGCGCAACGACACGCCGAACGTAGCTCACTGATGGCCGATTATAACCAGTACAGGAATCAGCAACGGGCAGTATGCAAGGGCCTCACAGCAGAGGGCAGAGAGGCGCGCCAACATCTCATGGTGTCGCTCAGACAGAGAAAGAAAGAGATTCGCGCATTCGCGCTGTCATGGCCGGACAAGAAAGTCTTGCTCTCCCAGGCGGCGGCGCAATCCGTTCTCGAAGCACGCGCCCTGAAGCTGTCTGTACAACAGAGACGGCAAGAGGTATTTCCGAAGAATCTCCGCGCATGGGTTGCGGACAGGGCCGGCGAGGGAGACGCGCGCGCTGCCGCACAACTTCGCGGATGGCGCTATGCCGACCAACGCAATCAGCGGCGGCTCGATGCAAGGCTGGAATCAGACGCGCTGCATATTGCGCCATCTCCCGAGAATGGCACCAGCGCCGATTGGTCCGGCTTCGCGCAACAACGGCTTGCAGACGAACAGAAACAACAGATTCTTGCGAACCAGATCGCCGCGACCCGCATCTGGACAATCAACCGCAAAACTGGCGACGTGTCCTACGCACTCAACGGGCAAGTTTCCGTCATCGACCGCGGACGCATCGTCACCGTTCTTAACCAGGATAGAGCCGCCGTCCTCTTCGGATTGGAGATGGCCATCCAGAAATTCGGATCGCGAATCGCGTGTGATGGCACCGTGGAGTGGAAGCGGATGGTCACAAAGATCGCGGCGCAACACGGCATCTCCGTCCAATTCACTGACCAGGAGATGCAACACGCCCTGCACCTTCTTCAACGTCTGGCGAATCCGCGCCAACGCCAGCAGGAAAGAGGCGGCAGGTAGCTCATGATCGGGGATATGCGGCCGCCGTCAGCAAGATGCCCTGACGAGACTATGCGAATGTGGATTGAACTGGAGTCTTGAGTTTGTGGACGGCTGCAAAATAGGCCACCATCACGCGAAATGTCTTGGACCGATTCACTCCGCCGAGAATCTCTCCGCCAACTCGATCCAGTTCATCGGATATCTCGTGTGTCAATGGGAATACGAACGCGGTGTCAATGCTCTGAAATGGAATGTTCAGCCACGGGCCGTTATAGAACGCAACAAGCTGTGCCTGCGCGGCCTTGGTTTTGAAATTCATGATGATGTGTTCCGCGAGGGCGTTCTTTCGCCTGATTTTCAGTACGGCAAACAGTTGGCTGAAATGGCTCTTGGTGAATTTGGAATCGACGGTGAGCCGGAGTTGAGTGCGCGTCTCCACGGGAGCAACGATTCTGCGCTTCGGTCGGGCAGTGGCTTTCTTCGCAGTGGGCATGCGGTTTCCTCGTTCGGATATATCTTACAGCATATGTATATGCGTTTGGAACACCATACTCCAACCGATTGTGCCCAAAGAAGTTCGCCTAAAAGAAGCGCCAAGGGAAAATGGTGGATTCATTGCATGGAAGTGAGGGAAGCCGAATGAACTGCTACAGGTCTAACCGTGGGAGAGGAAGGGAGAAAAAAGGCCGACAAGGGATTTGCGGCGGCCGCCACAGGCTACTGCAAGGAAGCACACGGTCACGAGTCATTCCAGCCAGGGGCAGACCGCCGACCGGGTGCTGGTCCACGCGGATACCGAGATGGGGGCCAGAGACCTGCTCAACAACCGCATGGCCTACGTTGCCATCTCGCGCAGCGCATACGACGCGCAAATGAACCGCTAACGCTGTCTCTCCACAGCGGCCCGAACAATCAGCGCAAGGATTTTCGGGCCTTCCCGCGTTGCGCATCCGCCCGTTGTTTTGCTTCCTCACGGGGTCGATGGTGACGCGATCTGATGGCATCGAACAGAGTTCGAACAACTTCGGACAGTGTTCGAAGATGATCGAAGACTGTTCGCGCTGAGTTCGAAAATCAACTGGAGCCCTCCAGAAGGCAGCTACGCAATCACGAGCCATTCCAGCCAGGGGCAGACCGCCGACCGGGTGCTGATCCACGCGGATACCGAGCTGGGGGCCAGAGACCTACTCAACAACCGCATGGCCTACGTCGCCGCCTCGCGCGGCGCATACGACGCGCAAATCTTCACCAACGACCGCGAGAAACTGGGAGCGGCGCTGAGGTATGATGTTTCGCACGGCAGCGCCCATGCGCCGGAGATGAAGCCAGAACAGAAGCAGGAGCAAGCAGTCACGCCGCAGCGGGAGATCGCGCCGGAGCAGGAGCAGAGCGTGGATATTGGCTTGGGTCTCTAGAGAGACTGGCTGATGCCGCCCCCTTCGGCCCCGGCGCTCAGCCCGCGTAAAATTACTATCATGTAATTGTAAGAGGTGTTTGTGCCGAAATCCCGTTGTCTTGCCGAGTGGTTCTCTGCCGTGCTGCTGATACTGTGCATGGCCGTAGCGTTATCGGCCCAAAGCAAAGACATCGACCCCGCTTTGCTTGCAAAGGCAAATGCAGGGGATGCGTCCTCGGAGAATGAACTCGCATCTCTGTATGAGGACGGGAAAAGTGTGCTTCAGGATTACGAGCAAGCGGTTGTCTGGTACCGCAAAGCTGCCGAACAGGGTTTCTCCCCCGCTCAATTCAACCTTGGATGGATGTATGAGACCGGTCACGGGATTCCCCAGGACTTCGTCCAGGCAGCAGCTTGGTATCGCAAAGCTGCCGACCAGGGCGACGAAGACGCTCAAGACCGCCTTGGCGAAGCGTATCTTATCTTCCCCGGCATCCCGCATGACTATGCGCAGGCGGCAGAATGGTTTCGCAAAGCTGCTGACCAAGGAAACGCCGAAGCACAAGCCCAGCTTGGCCTAATGTACGAGCGTGGCAACGGAGTGCCGCAAGACTCCGCGCAAGCTGCAAAATGGTATAGCAAAGCTGCTGATCGGGGTTATGCCTATGCGCAATACGACCTCGGTGTGTTGTACAGGGACGGGACCGGGATACCGAAGGATCTAGCACGGGCTGCTGACTGGTTTCGCAAAGCTGCCGAGCAAGGCCATGCTTATGCACAAAGCTCTCTGGGTTCACTGTACGCCCAAGGTCAAGGAGTGCCGCAGGACTACGCCCAGGCAGCGGCTTGGTATCGCAAAGCAGCCGACCAGGGCAACGCCAATGCACAATACAATCTTGCACTGCTCTACGGGACAGGCCAGGGCGTTTCAGAGGATGAGGCACAGTCAGAGGTGTGGTTACGCAAATCGGCAGAGAACGGTTTCGCCGCAGCACAGTATGCACTAGGTTCGATTTACAATTCCACATCCGATTACGCAAATGCCGCTCTCTGGCTTCGCAAGGCGGCAGATCAGGGACACGCCGGGGCGCAGCGTAACCTCGGGTCGCTGTATGTCCGTGGTCAAGGTGTCACGCAAGATTCCGCTCAAGCCGTTTCCTGGTATCGCAAGGCCGCCGAGCAAGGCGACGCAGAGGCACAAGACGACCTCGGAATGTTGTACATTGGGGGCCATGAGGTTCCACAAGACTACTCTCAAGCAGCAGCTTTGATCAGAAAGGCCGCCGAGCAGGGCTACGCGATTGCACAATTCGATCTTGGCTTACTCTACGAAAAAGGCCAAGGCGTACCGCAGGACGATGTGCAGGCAGCGGCGTGGTACGGAAAGGCCGCCAAGCAAGGCAATGTAGACGGCCAAGTCACACTTGGCTTTTGGTACTCAATGGGCAAAGGCGTTTCGCAGGATGACGCACAGGCGACTGTATGGTTTCGGAAGGCAGCAGACCAGGGCAATAGCTTTGCTCAGAATGAACTCGGAAAGCTCTACTACGTCGGCACAACTGTACCCAAAGATTATGCGCAGGCGGCAGAATGGTTTCGCAAAGCTGCTGAGCAGGGGCTAGCGGAGGCACAATACAAACTCGGCTTCCAATACGATCAAGGCGAAGGTGTCCCAAAGGACCACGAGCAGGCGATTGTCTGGTATCAGAAGGCCGCATACCAAGGCAACTCCATGGCCATAGAACTGCTCGGTTACAAATCCCTGATGGAATCAGGGAAAGCGGTGCCTGTAAAGATTATTGACCGCAAGACCAGCGAAACTGGCTACAGCTACGTCGTGCCCGCCTACTCGCATTCGTCGTCAAATACCAATTTGAATTGCTATGCGTACTCAAGCAGCGTGAATTGTTCAGGCACAACTAGAACGAACGGGTACAGCACTCCACCGAGAGAAATTTCATACGACGTATCTGGAGCCACATATTCGCTTCTCTTACCGGACGGACGAATTGCAGTTGTCAACTGTGAAAGCAAGTTCCATGAGAAATTTGACTATATCAACCGACGAGATTGCCGAATGCCGCTCGTCAGCGACATTCAGGTCGAGTTCAAAGGTAAGAACGCTAAGCTCGTTTGGCCGGTGAGCGTAGACGGCAAAACATTTGAATCAGAAACCTACAGAATTATTGCCGTGCAGGATAGATGAGCGAACCATCGCCTTATGCTGCCATTTACAAGCTCACTTTGCTGGGATGGAACGTATAGCTACTCTGCGCACAGGAGCGGAATCTGTTCGTGGCATCATGGCGTCGAAGAGTGTAACCAACGCATTCCGCCGTGGTGGGAACGGTTCACCAGAGAGGCTGCCACCATCTCATTGCCTGCGAAGTTTGAATGTTCCGTCCCCTTCAATTTCCTCAAACTTGTAGCGCGCTCCTCTGAAGCCGACCTCTACTTCTGGCAAGAACTTGAAATCGAGAATCTTTCCAAACGGAACGTCTACAAGCCTTCCAGCGAAAACAACCGGAAATCCGGATTCTGAGTATTGGCCGAGGCCTGTTTCTGCCAGGACGGACGTGGCAGGGCTTCTGAGCTTGCGGCCTTGCGCGTCAATTTCAACGAGGCTATCGATGGAGAGTGGATAGTTCTTGAGAACGCGTTCTACGTGGCCGCCACTAACGGATTGCTTCTGAATTGCCGACATAACAAACCTCCGGTCGTCGTCCATGTGACGACGAGAATGTATTGGTTGGTGAGTTCCGATAGATGTTCGTCCCCATTGTGAAGATGTCAACAGGGCAAAACAAAAAAGCCACCAAGAGAGTTTCTCTAGGCGGCTGTAGAGGCCCGCTCCAGCTACGCTGGTGGCCTCTTCTCGGCTTACTGCGTCTATTAATACTCCAACATCTGGGACGTGTCTAGGCAATTTTATTTTTTGGACGCTTTTGTTTCTTCTACGGCCATTTGCAATAACGCGATGGCAAGATCGGGGGCCGGGGAGCAAAGAGCGCGGGCCGCTTCAATGGCGTAAACGAGTGCTCGGTTTGTGCTGCTATCGGACACACCTATGGTGAAGTGTGAATCTTCCTGACTCAAAAAGTCCTGAGCGTACTTGGCAGCCTCAGCAGATAGGCGCACCGGGTCCGCGATCTCTTCCTCTGTTAGATAGACACTGCCCATTCCGTCGCCGGGAGCCGCTGGGCGGTACCGGGCCACGTCTGCCATCTTGAGGTACGCTTCGACAATTCGTTTACGTTCGACTTCGTTCCGCATAATCCTCTACCCCGCCCTCCGGTAAATACAGCGTTACATTTGCCATCTTCAATTCTCCTTTCCGTTGAGGATAGGATCGGAGGGCGGTAATGGGAGGGCACCCATAACACTAAAACGGGCAGGTGGGGCACCCGGCACTATAATCTCCGCATGAATTTCACTTGGCCAGACCCGTTTAGCTTGATTGCCGACATCATCACGTTCTGTTGCGTCCCGACGCTAACAGTTGCAACGATTGCCCTGTGGAAGCAAGTAAAAGAAGCACGCGAGATGAAGATCGTGAGCTTCAAATGCGTCGAGTTCAACGACGTAGATGCGCGGGTCGCCGTTAACCTCGTGCCATTTGAGAACGTCACAACGCTCCCGCGCGTTGGCGATGAAGTATATCTTCCTGGAGAAACTTACGATAATGAACACCATGGAAACGGCCTGTATAAAGTTCTCAAGATTATGTTCATCTATGACGAAGCGCCCAAAAGCGACCAACCATGCGCTGCCGTCCCTGCAAAAATCTGCATCGATATTCAGCGCCCCAAACCCAAAGTTGCGGAATAAATTTCGGGAGAATTCACAAGGTGATCCAGGTTTCGCCCTTGAGATCTGGAAGTTTCACCAAACGCCCAGCATTTTCTCAAGGCTTGAGCGTCTTTTTCGACTTGGACGGCGGCAGATAGTTTTCGCCGGTGACGACCTTGCGGCCGGTCTTGCTTTCCAGTTCGACTCGGGCGCGATGAGCAATCCCGCCGCCGGTCTTTGCGGCCCTTTTGTTTGCGGGCAGTCCCACCGCCGCCTCAGTCTCCGCGATCTGACGCGTGGAAAGCTCGGCCAGGGCCGTGAAGATGAGTTCGGCCTCGCTCATGTGATCGCGAAGATTCTGGCTTTCAAGCCCTTTCAGGTCCTTATGCTGTTTGACCGAGGCACCGGACCATTCTTCGTGAATGATATTGGTGAGGATGGCGAACTCCTGCCCCTGCTTTACCTCGTGACTGGCCCAATAGTCGGTCAGTTTGTTGCGCGTCTCCTGCCCGGTCATGCGCTGGGTGATCCACTTTTCGCTGCGGCCCAGCTTGCGCCAATTCTCCCTGGTCCGCTCCAGCGCTAAGGCCGGATCGGCGATCTCCCGCAATCGCTCATAGCCCACTTTCGCAAGCCAACGCTTGAACGGCTCCGCCTTGGGGGAAGGAATGGACTGGATCAGCCGGAGAACTCCAGGGACGTTCCAGCACTGGAGCCTTTGCACTCCCCCCTCCGTTTCAAAGGGAAGCGCAAGGGGGGGGACAAATTGTCCCCCCCCTTTGAAGACGTCGGCCAGAGAGGGATCGCGGCGGCGCAGCTTCTTCAAGTAATCGGAGGGAGCGGGCGAGTCCGTCAGCGCGCTAACAATGTCGGTGACAACAAACCACCACTCCTCATCGTGAAAAACCCGGCGGACCGGCCGTTCCTCGAAAAGCGCCATCTCGCTCATTTGAAAACCTTTCCATCTTCTCTGCGCAGCGCAAGGCGGGCCACCATATGCGTACCGATCTCGCACTGAACGATTCTAACCGGGAAGGTGTGTGGGCGGCTCTCGTCTTTGCGACCGGTGATTCTCTTCGAATTGGCCCCCACTCTCCATGCGCGGGTAGGTTGACAGTCAAAAAAGGGAATTAAGGCGGGAAACCTACAGCGCAGAAGCCGGGAAAACGCGCTCCATCTGCGCTCTGTTTATCGGATTACGGCTGCTTTGCATGGTCTAAGGTGTCATCCGCCGACCTGCATGTTGTTGAAAATACGTTAGGTTGACAATTCGATTCCTACCGCGTCCACCAGCCTTCGCTCTCTTTCAGAGAGCTTCGGCTCGGCTTGCCAGCCTACTCCACTTTGCAGATTAGATTGCCTGTACGACGGCGAAGGCTGTCGCGCCGGCCGATGTCCCCAGGCTGGCACCTGGGGCTACAGCGGTTTCGATTCTTTACAGAAACCTGAATGCCCAGTGGCATTTTCCTCAAGAAAATGCCACCTCGTACGATCTTCCGGTGTCAACATGTGAATCGAAACCGCTCTAGCGTATTTCGCCCGCGTTGCGGGCTGGCGGTTGGCAAGCGTCGCGATCCTCAGTCTGGGGTGGCTGAATGGGGGTATGGTGCGCCCGGAGAGATTCGAACTCCCGACCTAACGCTCCGGAGGCGTTCGCTCTATCCAGCTGAGCTACGGGCGCGCCTATTCAGGATACCGCAGTTTGAGGATTCAGCGACTTTGAGGATGATACGCATGTGCGGGTCGGGCCAATTCGTCGGCCTGAAGGCCCCTGCTCCCTCCGGATACACATCTGAAGGAAAGATGCTGTAGCGGAGGTATCATTGCGCCATGTCTGCAATCAGCCAGATACCTGCCACGCACACGGAATCTTGGCTGAAGCAGCATAGGCCCGGCGATCTCGAAGACTGGCAGAGAGATATCCTGCAGTTTTTATTCCCCCTCTTTCTGAATAACGCGGAGACAGAGGCGGCGCGCAGCGTGGTTTCGATTCCGCTGGACAAGCCTAGAGAAGAAGTCTTCCTTCCAGACGGGTCGCCGAGGCCCGAGTACGTTTTTGCGATGGATAAGAGACCGCGCCGGTATGCGGGAGACTCTACACTGGATCGCGGCCGCTACCATGTCGTCGCAAAGAATGCGGCCGGCTACGATGACGGCACGCTACTGAGCGAACTTGGCGCCTACGTCCGGGACGATCTTCCTCATCCTATCCAACTTGTCGATCTGTGTTTCGAGGAGAATGGCTACTTTCCGCCTCAGCCTGCGATCTTCATCATCCTTGGGCCTCCGGAACGCGTGCCGGCCGAGATTCGAGAGGTAATTGACGCGGTTCAGCCTTCAAAGCACGTGGGGATGGTGATGGGTCCGGCTGGTGAGAGCTGCGCGGTGCGTATCCCCTACAAGGTTGAAAGGCTAAGCCTGGAGAACGTTGTGGATCTGCGTTTGCCGGAGACACAGCAGTGGTTCTGGCAGGCATTCGGGGTGGAGAGATTCCACTGCTTTAGCATCGCCACCAAGCTTGATAACGCCGCCGTTACTCGTATTATGCGTGCCACGCACAAGGAGCATTTTCGTTCGCCTGACAGTTTTCTGCATATGCTGCCGGGGCTGCTGGGCCAGGGGTTGGGCGACGACAACGGCGTGACCCAGGCGATTGGAACGTGGCTGCGGATCAACGATGTGGCAGGCCTGATTTTTCCTTCCGCACGGATGGACTGCGCCTGCCTTTTGTGGGATGGGCACTTCAGCGATTTTCGCGGCTGGAACTTTGTGGATTACCGTGAGACGTTGACGCCGAGTGTGAGCAACGTGATCGTCCCCTACGGAGATTGGCCGGGATTCGACGGATTCCCTAAGGTCGGCGTTGTCACGGCTACGGAAGGGCGCAATGTTGGCTCATGGCGGGTAAAAGGCCTGAGTGAATGGCAGACTCGCGAGAAAAACATGGTGGTCGGGTCGCGGATCACGGGCAGTGGCTCCGCCTCTCTCGCGCTCGGCGGGGAAACGGACACCATCAAGGTGAAAAGTGCCGCTGGCCGGAAGTCCGAATTCCCTGCCTTCCGTGCGGACAAGAATAGCCTTTCTGCTCCGCCCGTATTGGACGTGTCGAAGTTCGAGGCCGGCCCGGACTGGTTTCTTTTCAGGCCAGGGGGGCAGTGCGTCGAAATTCTCTGTCCATCGTGCCATTGGGGGGATGTGTGGGATCGTGGCGACGAGCAGCCGCCCGAGGAGTGCCCGCGCTGTGGGTTTCCAAAAGAAAAATAGAGTCTGCGGAGTTTGGAGATAACAGGATATGGCATTCAGAATGTGGCGCTTTCAGGCTGGGGCCACCGTCCGATTCTCTGTGCGGGCTTGGCAAATTGACCGGCTGCCGATGCGTATCTTTCGTTGACGTGCCCCGGTTTTTCCGTTATTCTAAAGTCCTTGCGCGGTGTTGCGCCTGGGGTCTCGGTGTGCTCACCCGGACTCTTCTGATGGATGCCCTGGAAGTGGATGGAAGGGCTCCGATGGAACAGGCAATTGGCTGTGGGGCCGGTGGAATGTGGTCCGATGCAGCCGGGGCTCCCGAGGGGAGCTGACTCCGGCAACTTCTCACCCGAACAGATTTGTTTGGCAGTGGGTAGGGTTTAGGCCCGTGCGTGTTTGGCATGGGCGGTCGCGCTTCGCGCGAGCTTTTAGCTGTTAGCTCTCAGCTCTCAGCTTGTTTGTGGTTGTGCGAGCTGTGGATGGGTTCCTGAAGCGGCAAATGAAGCAGGAAAGAGCTAGTGGCTGATAGCTAAGAGCTAAAAGCTCACTTTCAGAGGGAAGAATAGAGATGTCGACATTTATTCCGAGCGGCAAGGATATTAGCCGCAAGTGGTATGTGGTGGATGCGGACGGCCAGACACTGGGGCGCCTCGCCACCAAAGCCGCCAGTGTGCTGAGCGGCAAACTGAATCCGCAGTACGTGCCGTACATCGACATGGGCGACCATGTGATCGTGATCAACGCGGAAAAGATCCGGTTGACGGGGCTGAAGGATCAGAAGAAGCTGTACCGGCGCTACACGGGATTTCCGGGCGGCCTGCGTGAGGAGTCGTTTACGCGGCTGATTAACCGGAAGCCGGAGATGGTGCTGGAAATTGCCATCAAAGGGATGCTGCCCAAGACGAAGATGGGCCGGCAGATGGCTACGAAGTTGAAGGTGTACCGCGGCGACAAGCACCCGCATGGGGCGCAGATGCCGGTGGCGCTGTAAAGCAGCTATTAGCTTTTAGCCATTAGCTCTTGGCTTGTTGGTGCAGGAGCGAAGCGCTGAGGTTGAAGCAAAGTACGGAATTCAAGCAAGACGAGCTAAAAGCTAAGAGCTGATAGCTAACGGCTAGGAGAAGGAATGGCAGATCTGGTGCAGTATTACGGGACGGGACGGCGCAAGAGTTCAGTTGCGCGCGTCTTTCTGCGTCCCGGCACGGGCGAGTGGAAGGTCAACGGCAAGAAGTTTGACGAGTATTTTGTGACCGAACAGCAGCGCGTGGCCGCCAAAAAGACCCTGGTGGTAGCGGAGATGACGGCGAGCTTCGACGTGCTGACCACGGTAAGCGGCGGCGGCGTTGCCGCACAGGCCGATGCCGTGAAGATGGGCATTGCCCGCGCTCTGGTTGAGTTCAACCCTGAGCTGCGCAAGCTGCTGAAGGCCGAAGGCCTGATGACGCGCGATGCGCGCCAGAAGGAACGCAAGAAGTACGGCCAGAAGGGCGCCCGTAAGCGGTTCCAGTTCTCGAAGCGCTAACGCGCTTGGAGAGCTATTGGCTCTTGGCTTTTAGCTTTTTCTCGCCGTTATGCGCTATATCGGGTTCCCGATGCAGCGAGGAGGGCAGGGTCAAGCTAAAGGCTAATGGCTAAAAGCTAACGGCTTGTTTATTCAAATCTCCCGCCAGAGCGGGATAAATCCGGGCCACAGAAGTGATACCCGGATGCAGTCCACAAAGGAGGACCATTGGCGACCATCACGATGAAGGAACTGCTCGAAGCGGGTGTTCACTTCGGGCATCAGACGAAGCGCTGGAATCCCAAGATGAAGGAATACATCTTTGGCGAGCGCAACGGCATTTACATTATCGACCTGCAGAAGACGCTGAAGCTGTTCAAGGATGCGTCGAAGTTTGTGGTCGAGCTTTGTGGCAGCGGGAAGACGATCCTGTTTGTCGGCACCAAGCGCCAGGCGCAGGATGCGGTTGCCGAAGAGGCGACGCGCGCGGGCATGCCCTACATTAACCAGCGCTGGCTGGGCGGCCTCTTGACCAATTGGGTGACCGTGCAGAAGAGCGTGAAGCGCCTGCAGGAACTGGATGAGATGGCCACCGACGGCCGCTACGACCTGCTGACCAAGAAAGAAGTGATCAAGCTGGAGCGGGAGCGCAAGCACTTGCAGGCCAACCTGGCCGGCATCAAGAGCATGAAGCGGCTGCCCGACGCACTGTTCATCGTGGACTCGAACAACGAGACGATCGCGGTGAAGGAAGCGCGCAAGCTGGGCATTCCCGTGGTGGCGGTGGTGGATACCAACTGCGATCCCACGGTGGTGGATTACGTGATTCCGGGCAACGACGACGCGCTGCGCGCCATTCGGCTGTTTACCTCGAAGATTGCCGACTCGGCTGCCGAGGGCGTGAATATGCTGAGCGACAAGGCCTTCCAGCAAGAAGCTGCGGAAGCCGCGGCGCCGGAAGCCAGCGTCGAAACGGTGGATGCCGCGCCGGTGGAAGAAGTGGATCTGGAAGCGGCGTTGGGCGGCGGCATTCGCAAGGCGCCTGCCGGCGTAGAAGTTTTGGTGCCGGAAGAGGATGAGGCTGCCGGAGCTGCGTTGTAGCTGATTGCTGCGCGAGACCATGCGCATACGAGGTTGAGCGTGGCCGCTTCGATGATCGGCCACGCTTTTCTTATGCCGGAAACATTTGCGGCGTAGAGTTCGATCGAGAAATCATATCCGCAACGTATTTGCGGAGCCGGCTGCGGCCGGGGAAAAACAGAGAGAGATAATGACCGTGAGCGAAAAGATTGATGCCAAGCAGGTGAAAGAGCTTCGCGAAAAGAGCGGCGCGCCGATGGGCGACTGCCTGAAGGCGCTACAGGAGAGCAAGGGCGACATGGAAGCGGCGTTTGTGGTGTTGCGCAAACGCGGCATGGCTTCAGCGCAAAAGAAAGCCGCGCGCGCTACCAACGAGGGCGCGGTGGGCTCGTATATCCATGCGGGCGGCAAGATTGCCGTGCTGTTGGAACTGAACTGCGAAAGCGACTTTGTGGCGCGCACGCCGGACTTCCAGGAACTGCTGAAGGACGTGGCGATGCATATCGCGGCCAGCGATCCCAGGTACATCAAGCCCGAGGATGTGACGCCCGAGGACATGGAGCGCGAGAAGGAGATTTATCGCGCACAGGCCGCGGCAACCGGCAAGCCCGCGCCGGTGATTGAGAAGATTGTGGACGGCAAGATGGCGAAGTTCTACGAAGAGGTTTGCCTGCTGGAGCAGCCGTTCATCAAGGAACAGACGGTGAGCATCAAGGAACTGATCGCGCAGAAGGTGGGCAAGCTCGGCGAGAACATTACGGTGCGGCGGTTTGCGCGCTTCAAGGTGGGCGCGGCCGACTGGACCGTGTCGCAGACGAAGGCGACGGAACCGGCTGCGGAGTAAGTTTTGTTTTGCTGGAACTCGAACGCCCGAGGGGGATTTTCCCTTCGGGCGTTTTGCTTTGGGGGCAGTGATTTTTCAAAGGAACTGGGGAAAGAGAAGGGGCAATCCGCGCCAGCGGATTGCCCCAGGTATTTTGGCCTGGACTGAAGGCCGGAAGTTACGGC
>Ga0302319_10013433_pt1 | contig 15359 bp, 12 predicted proteins | sample Bog_T0_2_FD_203319 | JGI IMG/M metagenome (GOLD analysis project Ga0302319, IMG submission 203319) | Peat permafrost microbial communities from Stordalen Mire near Abisko, Sweden - Bog_T0_2 | ecosystem: Environmental > Terrestrial > Soil > Wetlands > Peat | place: Sweden: Abisko, Stordalen Mire... | reverse complement strand
GGCCGGTTTTGAAAATCTTGGCCGCGCCGAAATCGCCATGAACCAAACCTACGCCGTCAACGCCTATGCGCTCCGGGGCAATACCGCGCTGGACGACGACGCCATGCACGGCGCTTTGACCAACGCCATCGGCCCAACGGTGCCGTTAAGCGGCATCTGTCGCGCGCTGGCCACGCTGCGCCGGGCGTATCAGGAGCGAGGATATTTTCAGGTCCGCGTGTCGCTACCGGAACAGTCTTTGACCAACGGCATCGTGTTGGTGGACGTGGCGGAAGGCGATTTGTCAGCCGCCGCCATCATCATTCCGCCGCCGGTGAGCAATTCGCCCGCGCCGATGAAATTTGAAGTCCAAAAAATTCTCGTCAGCGGCAACACGTTGCTGCCGCCGGCGGTCATCGGTCAAGCCATCACCAATGCCAACGCCTTCGGCACCAATGTCACGCTGGAAAACATTCGCCAGGCGGCCACGAATCTGCGCCGTGCCTATCGCGAGCGCGGGTGGGTCACGGTCGCCGTGAGTCTGCCGGCGCAACGCTTGACCAACGCCACCCTGCGGCTCGCCGTCACCGAAGGCAAGCTGGCGGATGTGCAAATCGTCGGCAACGAGCATTTCAGTTCCGAAAACATTCTGCGCGCCTTTCCCGATCTGCAAACCAACACGCTCCTCAACAGCCACATTTTCCAAAGCGAACTCGACATGGCGAACCGCAACCGCGACCGCCAGATTTATCCCACGCTTGGCCCCGGCCCAGAAGTTGGCACGAGTGCGCTGACGTTGCGGGTTCAAGACCGGCTGCCGTTGCACGTCCATCTGGAAACGGACAATTACAACACGCCCGGCACCCCAGACTGGCGCGTCAATGCCGCCGTCCAATACAACAACCTCTGGCAGCGCGAACAGCAGGTCGGGCTGGCTTATTCTTTTTCTCCCCAGCAATTCAAAACGATGGACAACACGCCGGACTTTGGCCTGAACCAGCCGCTCATTTCGTCTTACAGCGCATTTTATCGTATTCCGTTTCCGGCGAGCGGGACAATTGGCAATCAGGTTGCCGCTTCAACGCGCTTTGGTTATCAGGAAGCCACGCACCAATTTTTGCTACCGCCGGCACAGACTGAATCCGAATTGCTATTTTACGCGAGTGCTTCCGCCAGCGACACCGGCGTCAAATGGGGCACGCCGACCACCGTCGCCAGTTCCTCGCTGCTGACCATCGTTTCCAGGGATTCGCAGCAAAGCACGGCCAACAACGACAACATTGGCAGTCAATTTCGGTTTCCACTGGTCACCGGCGAACATTCGCGCCTGGCGGGGTTTATCGGCATGGATTTCAAGCAGGCCGAAATGTCCGGTTACAGCACCAACAATTTCTTCATCACCACGGTCACGACGAATGAGTTTGGGGGACAAACGAACCGGTCGGTGGCATCCAAAGGTCAGCCGGGCACGAGCAGCAGCGTGGTTTATTTGCCGGTCAATTTTGGGTTGGATTTTTCGGAAACGGACGGGCACGGCTCCACGGCGGCCAATTTGGCGCTCGCTGGAAACTTCACGGGCAACGATGCGGATTTTACGAAGTCGGCGTATGCCACCAACGCTCGGGCGATTTACGGCAAGGCGGTTTTGACGGCCAGCCGCGAACAAAAGCTACCCGCCGGCTGCTCGCTGCTGGCGCGAGCCAGCGGACAGGCGGCGACCGGCGCGCTCATCAGCAACGAGCAATTCGCGCTCGGCGGCATCAGCAGCGTGCGCGGCTATTACGAAGGCGACCAATACGGCGATTGCGGCTGGACGGGTAGCTTGGAATTGCGCTCGCCGTATTTTCAAGCGCAGGTCGCGGGCATTTCCAAATTCGTTCCGGCATGGCTGCGCGCGAGCGTGTTCACCGACTGCGGCCAGGGATTTTTGCTCGAACCCAGCTCCACCAGTTCAACCTTTTGGCTATGGAGCGCGGGCTTCGGGCTTTCCGCCAATATCAATAATCACGTCGAAGCGCGTCTCACCGTCGCCTGGCCGCTGCTTTCAACCCCGAACACGGTGCAGGGAGAAACGCGGGCAAGTTTTTCCATTGGAGGACAGTTTTGAAGAATAACACCTTCAACTCGGTCGTGGCCAAAATCATCTGGCTGCTCTGGTTGGCGGCGGTGTCACGAGTGCTGGCCAATCCCAGCGGCATGACAGTGGTCAGCGGTTCGGCTCCTCCCCCGACCACCAGCGGTTCGACGCTGACGATCACGGTGGCCAATAACACGCAACTCAACTGGCAAAGCTTCGACATCGCCGCCGGTGAAACCACCATTTTTCAGCAGCCTTCGAGCAGTTCGATTGTCTGGAATTCCATCGGCGGCAACAGCGCGTCGCAAATTTACGGCAGCCTGCAAGCCAATGGCGTGGTCGTGCTGATGAATTCATCCGGTTTTAATTTTGGTCCGAATTCGTTTGTCAAAGCCGCTGGCGTCATCATCTCCACGGCTCCGGGCGGGCCGATGGAATCGGCCACCGGCGCGGGCTGGCAATTCACGGGGCCGCCACCGGCGGCGAGCATCATCAATTATGGACGCATCAATGCCGACGCTGGCGGTTTTGTTTATCTGATTGGCGCTAACATCAATAATCAAGGCAGCATCAATGCTCCGTCCGGCAATATCGGCTTATGCGCCGGCCAAACCGTGTTGATTTCGGAACGCGCGGACGGCCGTGGTTTGAGTGCGCAGGTGACATTGCCGACCGGCTCGGTTAACAACAGTGGACAACTGGTCGCCGATGCCGGAACGATTCTGGCCAGCGCACAGGTGGTGAATCAAAACGGACTCGTCGAAGCCAACTCGGTGCAAAACGTCGGCGGCATCATCGAACTCGACTCCTCCGGTTCGCTGACGCTCGGCGCGAATTCACGGATTACCGCCAACGGCGATAATTCCGCAACCGGCAGCAGCGGCGGACAAATCATGCTGCAAACCGCCGGGACTTATTCCGACGCCGCCGGTTCACGCGTTGAATTCAAAGGCGGTGCGAACGGCGGCAACGGCGGGCGGGTTTTAGTATATTCCGCGTCGTCCGCAGTCAAATCCACCTTGGTTGGCACCGCGCAATCCGGCTACACCGCTGGCAGCAAATATTATTATCCGCGCGCCGCCAATCTCACGCTCACCGCCAGTTCGCTCGCGCCGTTCGCCGGGTTTCAATCAATCTTGTTCCAAGCGTCCGGCAACATCACGCTCGCATCCGGCACCACTTGGAATTTGACCGCCAACACGGGCAGCATTTTGCAACTCGAAGCCGGCGGCAACCTCACGCTGGGCAACGGCTCCAGCATTCTCGCCGAAGATGGTTGGTCGGTGTCGCTCGAAGCTGGGCTGAATTTTTCCACCGGCGCGGCAATTCCCGGCACCGGTTCAATTTTGTTTTCCGGCACAGCGGGATTGCAGAGCGCCAACGGTGAAATCTCTTTGCTCGCGGGCAACAACGTCACGGTTGGCAGCGGCTATGTGCGGACAATCAATGGCGGCGACATTTCCGTCACGGCGGTTTCCGGCAGCGTCAACTCCGGGAGCAATCCGAACGGTTATGATTTTCGCCCAACCGGCACGGGGTATGTCGTTGACCCCAATTTGGGCGGCATCAGCACCGCTGACGGCGGCAATGTGAACATCACTGCCGGCACGGACATCATCAGCTATCTGCCGGTGGCGGGAGGCGTGGAGACGGACGCCGGCACCGGCTGCTTCGGGGCTGCGCCGGGAAATCTGACGCTGACCGCCGGGCGAAATGTCACCGGGCATTACGTCGTGGCCAATGGCATTGGCACCATCACGGCGATAAACAATGCTGGCACGGCAGCCAAGCCGCTGGCATTGAGTCTGGTTGACGGCGGTTGGAACGTCACGGCGGGCAGTGACATTTATCTCCAGGAAGTTCGCAATCCGAATGGCGTGTTCAACAACCTCGGCACGGCCTCGGCCAGCACGCGGCAATATTTTGATTACGCGCCCAGTGATTATGTGATTCTCAATGCCGGTGACGGCGTCACGCTGGCTGGCACGGCTCTGCCGCGTTACAACTACGATTCGTTTGAATCCAGCCTGCCGTGCATTTATCCGCCGACGCTGGAAATCACGACGGGCGCGGGCGGCGTGACGCTTGGCAACGACGTGATTCTTTTTCCCTCGCCGCAAGGCTGGCTCGACATCACCACGACCGGCGGCGGTTCGCTGACCAGCACCAAGCCTGGCGGGGATTTTGCACAGTTGATTTTGTCCGACAGCGGGAACAGCCAGTATTTGCAGGCGGGCGATTTCGGCCTCAACGACCACGCAGCGGTGCCCGTTCACATCAACGACAATCGTTCGGTGGAATTGAACATCTCCGGCGACATGACGGGAATTTATCTTGGGTTGGCGGAACAGGCGCAAGTCAACGTGGGTGGCAACATGATCAACTGCCGCTTTGACGGGCAAAACCTTCATCCGGGCGATGTCACCGCCATCAACGTCACCGGAGCCATCCAAAATCGCAGCGAGTTTACCAGCGTCACGCTGACCACCGCGCCGGATTACACCGCGCTCGGCAACGCCTACCCGCCCCTGACCGGCGACGTGGCGAACCTAGCCAACCTGTTTTATTACGACAGCGCCAGCAAGACACTGACATTTCAAGGCCGCATGACGACCGATCAATATCAGGCGCTGCTGAATTTGCAGGTGCCGGTTTATGACATCTACGGCCAGCCGGTTTTGGATTCCAACGGCAATCCAGTGACGCAGTCGGCGCAATTCGTCAGCGCGTCGGTGCTGCAATCGCTTTTCGCGTCGAGCCAGGATATACCGAGCAATCCCGACAGCGGCTTCCGGCTCGGGGGTGGCGGGACTTTCAACGTCACCGCTGGCAGTCTTGACCTGGGCGCGACGGCGGGACTCGTCTCCGAAGGCCCGGCGGAAAATGCCGCGCTTGCAAATTATTTCACGCGGGGCGCGGACATCAATGTTTCGGTTGGTGGTGACTTGAATATGTTTTCCACCACGATTTCGTGCCTCAATGGTGGAAACATTTCGGTGGCGGCGGGTGGAAACATCAATTTGGGTTCAACGTATTTTACCGCCAACGACGCTTTTGCGCGCGGTATTTTCAGCACTTGCGACAGCTCGGTTTCCGTGGTCGCGGGCGGCGATATTAACATCAATGGCTCGCGCATTGCGGCCTATGACGGCGGGAACGTCACCGTTGAATCCCTGCACGGCAATGTCAATGTCGGCACCAGTGGCCAAGGCTCGGCGACGGTCGAGGAGATCTTCGTTAATCCGACCACGCGAAAAACTTCCTCCTATGCCGTAACCATTCCCGGTTGCGGCATTTTGGCGACGACGTTTCCGAAGTCGCTTGATCCGGCATTTCCAACATCGCAAAACACGGTCGGCGACATTCTGGTGGAAACGCCGCAAGGCAACATCACCTCCACCTCGGCGGGCATCGTGCAAATTCCACTGAACGGTAGCAGCGCGAACTCCGGCACCGTCACGCTCATCGCCGGAACGGAAGGCGCGAACGGCAGCACGCTTTACCTCGGCAACATTGACGTGATCGGCGGCGGCGTCATCGGCGCGAACGTGACACTCAAGGCCACTGGCAACATCAAAGGCAATATCGTTGCGCGGAACAACCTGAACATTTCCGCGCTGCAAAATATCTCGGTGTCAGCTTTTGCCGGCGGCGACGCCACGGTGAACGCGGGCGAAACCGTCTACGGCACGCTGATAGGCATGGATGGCATCAACGTCACCGGTGGGACCATCGAAGCCGCGCTGCTCTCGGACAACATCACCGCCAGCGGCAACGTGACCAGTTCGCAAATTGGGTTTGCGCCGATCACGGCCGCCAATGCCGCCAGCCAAAGCGAGTCGGCGGATGCGGCGACCAAAGCCGGCGACGCGTTTGGAGATGCCAGCGGCGATGAAGACGGACACGGCAAAGGCAAAGGCGGAAAACCTAAACTTGTTTCTAGCGGTCGCGTCACCGTGCTGCCGCCCGAAAAATAAATTTATGCACCTGATTCCATTCCATCCGATGCTCGCATCCGGCGCGCTTCAATTCGCGTTCGACAAGGCCACCACCGAAGGCAAGCTCACCATCGCCGCGCTGGTCGTGTTGTCATTTTTCAGTTGGACAATCATCGTCACCAAAGCACGCCAGCTTTATCTCGCCGTCAAACTGACGCGGAAGTTTATTGCCGCCTTCGATACTGTCAGCCAGCCGCTGGAATTTCCCCGCACGGGCGGAGAGTTTGATGGCGTGCCGGCGTTTCAAGTTTATCGCCGCGCGGCAAACGAAGTTGAAAAGCTTCTGAAAATTGCCCCCGCCGCAAACGAGCCAGGACGCATGAGTGCGCCGGCGTTCGAGGCGGTCAAGGCGGCGCTGGAAGAATCGGCGGGCGCGGAAGCCATCGCGCTGGAACGCGGCATGATCGTGCTTTCCACCGCCGTGGCCGGCGGGCCGTTCATCGGTTTGCTCGGCACAGTCTGGGGCGTGATGGAAACATTCGCGGGCATCGCGCACGCCAACGCCGCGACGCTCACCGCTATGGCTCCCGGTGTTGCCGGCGCGCTCATCGCCACGGTGGTCGGCCTGCTCGTCGCCATTCCCGCAATGTTCGCCTACAACTTTATGGTCACCACCATCCGCAACCTCACGCAGGAACTGGATGCGTTCGCCACCCGCTACGCCGCGCAAGTCAGCCTGACGTATGTCGAGCGCACCACCGCATGAAAAAATGTTCCCGCTCCGCCCATCGTTCGCTCACGGCGCTGAACATCACGCCGCTGCTGGATTTGGGATTTGTGTTGCTGGTCATTTTCATCATCACCACCACGCCAGCGGTGAACGATTTGGACGTGAAGCTGCCCGCCGCCGCGCCGAACCCCAAAGACCCGCCACGCAAGGCGAATTTCATCACGCTCAAAAACGACGGCTCGATGTGGCTCAACCAGCGCGCGGTGAATCTGGCCGAACTCCAGGGAATGCTGGCGGGCTTGCGCGTGGCCGATCCCGATTTGAACGTCATCGTGCGCGGCGACGGACAAATGGCTTACGCGCGGATTCGTCCGGTGCTGGCCGCCTGCCAGCAGGCCAACGTGTTGAAAGTGGATTTAGCCACGGAAGTCGCCGCGCCTTGATGCCCATGCCGACGCCCACACCAGAACCGCCGCGCCGCCGCACTTTCAGCAGCGGGTTGCTGATCTCGCTGGTGTTTCACGTCGTGGTCATCGGCCTGCTCGCTTGGTTCGCAGCGCGCGAAGGAATGTTGGGCCAACCGCTAAAACAAATCACCGTGCGCTTGATGCCGCCGCCTGTGCCGGAAAAAACGCCAGTTCCTGAAAAGCCAAAACCGGAAATGCCAACGGAAAAATCCATTCCGCTTGCTGAACCTGCACCGCCAAAAGTTTCCGCCCCAGCGCCAGTGAAAAATTCAACACCAGTTCCCGAACCCGCACCAGCGGTGGCCGCGCCTGCACCGGCTGAAATGCCGTCGCTCGCTTTTGATGACGGCGGCAAAACGGTGCAGACAGAAAAAGACCCCGCCGCGCTTTACCGCAGCTTTGTGGAATTTAGCCTGCGCTCGCGCTGGAACCGGCCAACGGACATCGCCGATGCCCATTACGTTGCGGAAGTTGAAATCGCCGTGGACGCCACCGGTCGCATCAGCGCGCCGCGTTGGAAACGCAAATCCGGCGACACGCGCTGGGACGCCTCGGTGCTGGACGCCATCGCGCAAACCAAAGCGCTGGATCGTCCGCCGCCCGCCGGTTTTCCCCTGCGGATGACCGTGCGCTTTGACGTGGTGCAATCTGCCGAATTAAACATTCCATGAAAATCGCGTTACACTCCCATCATACCACGCTGGCGGAACTGAACATCACGCCACTGCTGGACTTGGTGTTTGTGCTGCTGGTGATTTTCATCATCACCACGCCGCAGTTGATGAACAACCTCGAACTGGCATTGCCGTCGGGTAAAACCGATTCGCCCAAGCCCGCCGAACCGGCGCGTATCCGCGTTGTTGGCCGGAACCAGCTTCAATTGGATTCTCGCAGTTTGACTTTTGCCGAATTCAAAACCGAACTTGCCCGGCGCAAGGCAGCGCAGCCGGAAATTTCCGTGGTGGTGGAAGGCGCGGAGCACGCTGATTACCAGTCGGTGGTGAACGTGCTGGAGGTCGTGCAACAATTAGACATTACGCAAGTCGGCCTGGCCACCGCCGACGGCGAGGCGTTGCAAAAACAATAGCCGATGATAACCTCGTTCCTGCCAGTGAAGCGCGGAAAACTGAAGCCGGATGGCTTCAGACAACGCGCCTCATCGTTGGTGAACAACTCGGTCAACCATTGCAAGAACCATGAAAATCAGCGCCCGCAACATCCTTCCCGGAAAAGTCAAAGCCATCAAAAAAGGCCCGATCAGCTCGGTCGTCACACTGGAAATCGCGCCCGGCGTGGAGATCGTCTCCAGCATCACGAGCGATTCCGCCGCGTCGCTCAAGCTCAAGAAAGGCCAGAAAGCCTACGCCATCATCAAGGCGTCGAGCGTGCTCGTCGGCGCGGATTAATTTCCGCCATCCGCTTCCAATACTGCGCAGCCGGATCACTTCCGGCTCGCAGTTTTTTTCTGTCGGCCGTCGCCGTGAAGTTTTGCAGTCAACCACCAACCAATAAACACCATGAAAAATAAAATCCCAGTTGCCATCCTGTCGTCGCTGTTCGCGCTGCAGCTTCACGCCGCGCAAGTTACTGTCTTTGCCGCTGCGAGTTTGAATGAATCGCTCAAGCAGATTGCCGCCGACTACGAAAAAACTTCCGGCGACAAGATTATTTTTAACTTCGCCGCCTCCGGCACGCTGTCACGGCAGATTGAGGCGGGCGCACCGGTGGACATTTTCTTCGCCGCCGACGAGACGAAGGCAGACGCGTTGGAGAAAAAAGGGTTGCTCGTCAGCGGCACCCGGAAAAGTTTGCTGGGTAATTCATTGGTCATCGTCACCCCGACCGACGCGGCGGCGATTCATTCGCCCGCCGAACTCACGAACGCCGCCGTCCAGCACATCGCGCTCGGCGAGGCGAAAACCGTTCCCTGCGGAACTTACGCAAAAGCCTATCTTGAAAAATTACAACTCTGGCTGGCGGTCGAACCCAAAGTCGTCCCGTGCGAAAGCGTTCGCGCCGTGCTCGCTGCCGTCGAATCCGGCAACGTGGATGCTGGCTTCGTCTATAAAACCGATGCGGCGATTTCCAAAAAAGTGAAAGTCGCTTACGAAGTGCCGGCGGCAGACGCGCCGAAAATTTCCTATCCGCTTGCTTTGGTAAAGGATGCACCGCAATCGGAAGCTGCCAAAAGATTCATCACTTATTTGGATTCGGACGCCGCCTCGGCGGTATTCAAACAATTTGGTTTCATCGTGCTGTCTTCGCCACCAGCCAAATGAGCAGCGCGGAGTGGCAACTGGTCGGGTTCTCGCTGCGGATGGCACTGGCCAGCCTGCTGCTGATTTTACCAGTTGGACTCGCGCTGGCATGGTGGCTGGCACGCAAAGACTGGCGCGGCAAGGCGCTGGTGGAAACGCTCGTCTCGCTGCCACTCGTGTTGCCGCCGGTCGTCACCGGTTTGGTCCTGCTCCAACTCTTTGGCCGGCGCGGGCCGGTCGGAAGCTGGCTGCACACCACGTTCAATTACGATGTGGTATTCACCTGGCGTGCGGTGGTGCTGGCGCTGGCGACCATGTCGTTGCCGCTGTTTGTGCGCGCGGCGCGGACGGCGTTTGAGGAAGTGGACGAAAAATTCGAGCAACTGGCGCGCACTTTGGGTGCCGGCGAGTGGCGCGTCTTTTTCACCATCACGCTGCCGCTGGCGAAACGCGGCGTGCTGGCTGGAACGCTGCTGGCATTCGCCCGCGCACTCGGTGAATTCGGCGCAACAATTATGGTCGCCGGCAACATTCCCGGCCAGACAACGACGCTGCCGGTGGCGATTTATCAGGCGGTTGAAAACGGCGAGGACGTGCACGCCTGGACGCTGGCGGGAGTGTCGGCGGTCATCGCGTTCGCGGCGGTTTTCATCAGTGAAAAACTTCAACGCCGGCGCAAATGACAGACGCAATTCTGACAGCAAACTTTAGCAAACGATTTTCCGGCGGGCCGGAAATCGTCACGGATGATCTGCACATTGGCAGTGGAATCACCGTCCTGTTTGGCGCGTCGGGTTCCGGCAAGACAACCATTTTGCGTTGCCTCGCTGGTTTAGAGCGGCCGGAAATTGGAACCATTCATTTTGGTGAGGAAATCTGGTTCGATGCCGGAAGGAATATTTTTTTGCCGTCCAGAAAACGCGGCGTCGGTTTTGTGCCACAGGATTACGCGTTGTTTCCGCATCTCACGGTCGCGCGCAACGTCGGCTACGGCTTGAATGATTTGCCCGCCGCCGAACGCACGGTGCGCGAGGTTGAAACTTTGCATTGGCTCGGCCTCGAAGGTTTGGAAAATCGGCTGCCGCGCGAACTTTCTGGCGGCCAGCAACAGCGCGTGGCGCTGGCGCGGGCGGTGGTGCGACGGCCACGATTGCTGTTGCTGGATGAACCGCTCGCCGCGCTCGACACGCCGACGCGGTTGCGGCTGCGCGGTGAATTGCGGCAGTTGCTCCGACAGTTAGGGATTCCGACCATCCTGGTTACGCACGACCGGATAGAAGCGCTTGCGCTTGGCGATGATGTTGTGGTGCTGCATGGCGGTCGCAATGTTCAGCACGGCGCGGTTCCTGGCGTTTTCAGCCGGCCCGTAAATTTGGCGGTAGCGGAAGTCATCGCGGTTGAAACCATCCAACTCGGACACATTCTCGAAGTGCGCGACGGGCTGGCGACCGTGGCCGTTGAGGCTGCCCGCTTGACCGCTCTGGCGACGGACTTGCCCGCAGGTGTGCGCGAGGTTTATGTTTGCATTCGCGCCGAAGATGTCATTTTGATGCGCGCGGACACCATTCAATCCAGTCCGCGCAACCGCTTGGTGGCCACAGTGCGGACGCTAACGCGTGAAGGCCCGCTAGTGCGCGCAAGTCTGGACTGTGGTTTTCCGCTGACAGCGTTGCTAACTCGTCCAGCTTGCGAAGAACTGGACTTGCGCGAAGGTGGACAGTTAATCGCCTTGGTTAAGGCGCCCCAGGTTCATTTAATTCCTTTTGCACGCTAGAATTTTTGGTCTGACTCGCGACCGTTCGGTCATGAAACCAGAGACCGCAGAATTGCGGGTGCGACTGTTGTTCAAGTGGAATGGAGTGCGGAGCGAATGCGCCGCTGGTTGATTCGACCAGCGTTTGGCATAAATCAACCCCTGATGGTCTTGCTCAATATGCGCCATCAAAGGTTTCCTAATTTGCATTCGCAAACGCTGACTCCGGCGCGCCTCGTTTCGTCCATTGTATGGCTCGACTGCGCCTGTCAAGGTTGTCCAAAATAAAACAAGGCGCTTCGCGCAAGGTTTTCTTTTTGTGGCTCCACCTTGACAGTGCTCGTCGAGCCGGGGACGTGGCTGGTTAGGAAGGCGCGTCGGGATTTCCAGCCGGAGATTTCTGCAAACACATTCAACCGCAAGCCATGAGCAATACGGTATCCAAGCCGATGGCGGGACATTCAGAAATACAACTTCAAGATTTAGGGTTGACAACTGTATCTATCATGCTACGATAGGGAATATGCCGTTTATTCAATTTCCTTTCATCGAAGTGCCGAAAGAATTGCGCGCACTGGTTGGCGAGCCGACGCCCGGCACTCGTGCCTACCGGCGCGAGGGAACCTTCAAGGAATGCGGCGAATGGCTTGAAAAACTCGGCGAGTATTACAAAGGGGACGTGGGGCTTTCAACCAGCAGCGTCGTTCTGTTCGTTCCCGTCTCTCGCGCCAGCGTCTATAAACGCATCAAGGAAGGCAAATTGACGGCCTTTTTCTTTTACGTCACCCACGAAGAAACCAGATTGTTCGGCGCAAAGCGGAGAGCCAAGGAACGTCCTTTCATCGTCGTGTCAGTCAGTGAGTGCAAGGCTTGGGCGGAGGAAATCAAGCGCCGAGTCGGTTTTGTGGACGACCCGAATGAGAGTCTGTTTAAAGAAAGTGAACGTCTGTTGCAAGCGGGCGGTGGGGATGAGCCAACGGAGCAAGAAGCCAGGGAAGCCTTGGAATTTACCGAACGCGACCCGAAAGACAAGGGCAACCGGAAGGTGAAATATCGAAAGGAACGAAGCACCACTTACGAGGACTACAAGCAGCAGGATATGCTTTATCTGCTGACAGAATTGAAGGCGGCAATGGCTTCCCCTGAAAAAGCCGCTGCTTTGCGGAGACGGCTGCGAAAGGGAGTGGAATGGGATAAGCAAAACAAGACTTGGAAGTTGAAGGAGGAAAAATGATGTTTTATGCCAGTCGAGCATTCATTTAATGACCGTCTGATACGGTTCCCGGAATTGGAGAAGATTTTCGGCGTCTGCAAGCGGACGGTAAGACGCAGAGCGGAAAACGGCGAACTGCCCCCGTTGCGACATATTGGCCGCGCCGTTGGAATGTTGGAAAGCCAAGTCAAAGCGTATTTTCAAAAGTTGAGTCAACCAAGTTAAGCGAAAGGAAAAATATGATTGCTTACATTTACCGCCCCAAACGGCAACGCAATGGCAAATTGGTTTCGAGCCGGATTTGGCGGGCGCGGCTGAAATTGGACGGCGATGTTCAGGCGCGGGACATTTCCCTTGGCGTTTCCGACCGTCAGGTGGCCGAGCAAAAAATGCGGGAAACCATTCGCGACCGAGAACGGGTATCGGTTGGTTTAATGGCTCCGGCGGCACAACGCGAGACGTTTGAAAACCCGATGGCAAAGCTGGTGGACAGCTACGTCGCCGATTTGAAAGCATTGGGACGTTGCGCCGATCACGTCCGGCATGTGGACAAGCGGTTGCGGCGACTCATGCGGGAATGCCACTGGCAGAGTCTGCGCGACGCCACGGCGGATGCGTTCCTGCGCTGGCGCGCCGAACAAACGCAAGCGCCCAAAACCATCAATGAGTATCACGCCGTCTTGTCGGCCTTGTTCACTTGGCTGCGCAAACAAAACCGTGTTGCGGCCAATCCGTTTGAAATCATCAGCAAAGTGGATACGCGCGGCAAGCAACGCAGCCAGCGGCGGGCTTTGAATGATGATGAAGCCAAGCGATTGCTGGCAACACCGCGCAAACTGCTTTATCTGCTGGCCATGCACACGGGTTTGCGTCGCGGTGAAATCAACGCCTTGCATGGCGGCGATTTTCATTTGAATACGACCAATCCGTATTGGATGCTGCCCGCTGCCTTCGTCAAGAATCGCAAGGAGCAACCGCGCCCGTTGCATCCTGAACTGGTGGCGGAATTGCAAAAGCTGAAAGCCGCTGAAAAACTCAAGCCGGAAGATTTGGTGTTTCCCGATGGTGTTCCGACGATGAAAGAAATTCGCAAGGATTTCAAGAAGGCGGAAATTCCGTTGAAGGATGAGCGCGGCCATGTGGTGGACTTCCATGCGCTGCGGACGACCTACATTACCCGCCTGCAACGCGCTGGCGTTTCGCCCCGTGAAGCGATGGAACTGGCGCGGCACAGCGATATGCGGCTGACGATGAAAACCTATACGGACGTGGCGCAACTGCCTTTGGCGGCAACCGTTCGCGGATTGCCTTCGATTGGTGACTCACAAATAGACTCACAAACTTTAGTCGCCGACCGTCCTGCCGTGTCACCTGCCGTCATCGGTTTGAAGTCCATCAAGGTAGGTAGAACCGTTGGAAACATTGACGGAAATCACCGTGCGTCATCCATTGTCACTTTCGGTCACGAAAATCAAACTGGCGGAGAGAGGGGGATTCGAACCCCCGATACGGCTTTTGACCGTATAACGGTTTAGCAAACCGCCGCCTTCAGCCACTCGGCCATCTCTCCATCCGCGATTAGTGAAGCCGCAAGGCGGCTCGCGCTCAAGCAATTTCTTTGCGTCCGAACCCGATCCAATGGCAACCAGTCACTTGATGCTGCCAAAATGCACGTTCTCCGGCACGCTGGGTTCGTCGAGCAGTTGAATAGTCGTAGACGGACCAAGATTGGGATTTGTCCATGAGCGCAAACCCCAGACAATTTTTTTATCCGCCGTGACTTCAATTGCCTGTGCCGGCGCGGTGCTTGGATCAGTCGTTCCGTCCCACCTGACCCAGTTGTTGACGAGCGTGTTGCCATTCGGCAGGCGCGTCGCGATCTGGATGCTTTTATAGTTGTAGTCCGGCAGGTCGGCGGCGGTGAGTTCCCAGACTGTTTCGCCACGGGAATTGATCTCGCGCACGTTTGCGCCGCCGCTGATCAAGGTGTTCCCGTTCTTCAATCGCTGCACCGACCAGGCTTGGGTGGCGTTGGTCACCGTCCATACGGCCTTGCCGGTTTCGTCGTATTCGACAATTTTATTCATGTCCATGTGTGCGACCAGATAAGTGCCCGCATCGGTGAGCCGGGCATGGCGGAACTGGCCGTGCGTGCTGTTGGTGTTTCCGACGGTCAATGGCATTTCCTTCTCCATCCGGCCGCTGGCGATGTTGGCAACGAACAACTTCGGCTCCGGCCCGTTTTGGATGAAGATGACGTGGTTGGTTCCAATCGGCTGCGCGGTGTGAATCTCGCAGTTGGTCGGCGCGTCATAATTCCAGAGGACTTTCTTGTCGGGCGAGATGAGCGTGACGCCATATTGATGCGCGAACAAAACATTTCCGTTGGAGAGCAGCGTGGCGTCGCTGATTTCGCCCCTGCCGGCGGTGTCGTTGTAAGCCCAGACGACTTTTCCGCCGCGCACAATATACATGTCGCGCGTCCTGCCCTCGCCCGCGTAAAAAAAATCATGTTGCGCCAGCCCGTTGCCCGGCAAAACCGCCGGGGCGGCGGCCTTGGCAGCGGGCTTGTTGGTGCCGGCAACCTGGGCGCGTCCCACAAGGCACATCAAAACAAAACTGGCGGTCAAGGTGGATGCGAATATTTGTTTGGGTTTGTATTTATACATAAGGCGCTGGAAAATGATATGAAGCCGGGAATTTCACTCAAGCAAATTCCGCCGCAAGAAACGATTTCGGCTTGCGTTTTGAGTGATTGCCGGAAAGACTGCGCACCGAATTATGCAAGCTCAAGACGCGACAACGTTGTTTTTTCTCAAATTGTGGCCCTGGATTGAAGCCAAAAAGAACCAGTTGATTGCCGCAGCGGTGATCATCGTCATCGCCGGTTTTGCAATCTGGTTCTTGGCCTGCCAGCGCGAGGCGAAAGCAATCGCCGCGGGGC
>Ga0302319_10013429_pt1 | contig 15361 bp, 18 predicted proteins | sample Bog_T0_2_FD_203319 | JGI IMG/M metagenome (GOLD analysis project Ga0302319, IMG submission 203319) | Peat permafrost microbial communities from Stordalen Mire near Abisko, Sweden - Bog_T0_2 | ecosystem: Environmental > Terrestrial > Soil > Wetlands > Peat | place: Sweden: Abisko, Stordalen Mire... | reverse complement strand
GGCCGGGTTTGCCGGCTTTTCGGTACGTGTCGGAGTAGGTGCGGGGGTCGCTGGCGCGGTCGTGGACGGAGCCGAAGGCGCCGCAGGACTGGCGGGTGCAGCGGGCTTCGGTGCGACAGCAGGTGAGCCTGGGGAGGAATTGGGAGCCGCATTTGGAGCAGCGCCCGGCGTTGTGCCCGGTGTTGAGCCGGGATTGGGACGCGTCGGCATTGGGCGCATTCCTGCTGCTCCCGGTGCGGGTCTGGCGGGCATATCCGTGATGTCGAGGAGCTCGATGTCAAATATCAGATCGGATTTCGGCGGAATTCCGGGGTGGTCGGCGTCCCGCGCGGGTACTCCCCGGACACCGTATGCAAGCTCCCAGGGGATAAAGAGGCGACGCTTGCCGCCGATTTTCATACCTTCGAAGCCCTGGTCCCACCCAGGAATGAGTCGGCCCATGCCCTGAGGAAAGCTGAATGGCTGTGGGTCGCCCAGGACAGGCTTGCCGTCGGCGTCCTTCTGAGGCTTACCGTCTTTGTCCATGACAGGAGCGCGGTGATCGAAGGAGGAATCGAACTTGCGGCCGTCGGCGACCAGCCAGCCGGTGTATGTGACTTTATAGAGCTTATTGGGCTCGGCCTCAGCGCCGGTGCCGATCTTGATGTCTTCGTAGCAGAGTGTGAAGGCAGGCTTCATCACAGCTTTCACAACAGGGACGCCGGGCGGAAGTTTGACGCCGATGACGGAGGTGGGTCGGCACGAGGTTCCGAGAGTCGCCGCGGCGCGCTTCACCCCGGTCGCGGCTCTGGCCGCTGGTTTCGCGGCTGAGGTTGCGGGTTTGGTGGCCGGGGTGGTGGGTGTCTGGGCTGGTATCTCGGCTGCGGAAAGGCTTCCGGCAAGCGCGAACAGAATGGCAAATCGATTCATAAGGGTATTCGATACTCCGATTGGGTATTCAACCGGAGTGTATCAGGTACCATGGCCGCCTTTCGTGATGGGCGCATGATAAGTGGAGCGTCGGGTGGAAATATGGTTTTGGGAATGAGAAGCCAGCCATTACATTGAGGTATGGATTCCTCTTTTCTGCATGGTTTGCAGCTTCTGTGGCTACCGGTGGCTTCCTTTCTCGCTGGGGCGCTCAATACCGTGGCGGGCGGCGGCTCGTTCCTTTCTCTGCCGGCGCTGCTGAATGCGATGAAGGGAACCGGTGTCGGTTCGGTATCTGCCCAGGCGACGAATAACGTGGCGTTGTGGCCGGGTCAACTGACGTCGGTGTATGCGTATCGCGACGATCTCAAGAACCATGTGAAACGTCTGCTTCCGTTGAGTATCGCTTCGTTTATTGGAGGATTGGCGGGTGCGTGGCTGCTGCTGATCACCCCCAATTCGCGTTTTCTTTATCTGCTGCCGTGGCTGCTGCTGTTTGCGGCGGTGATGTTTGTACTCAGCGAACCTCTTGGGCGATGGTTGCAGACGCGCAGGGACGCGAAGCGGTCGGATTTTTGGCTGATTGTGGGTATGGCGGTGGTGAGCTGCTATGTGGGCTACTTCGGGGCGGGCGGTGGATTCCTCGTGATGGCGCTATTCGGACTTTGCGGGGTTACGAATATTCACGAAATGAATGCGCTGAAGGTGGTGACGGCAGCGGTTTCAATTGGGATTGCCGTGTTCTGGTTTATTTATAACGGGCGGGTGGTCTGGTCCTTCTGCTGGCAGATGGCGATTCTGGCTGCAATCGGCGGCTATATTGCGGCGCGTTACAGCAAGAAAATCAATCAAAAGGTGATGCGAAGGCTGGTGGCAAGCATCGGATTCATTACGGCCGCTTACTTCTTCTGGCACGCCTACGGGCCGAAGTCGTAGATGATCTGCCGATAGAATGGTCGTGAATGTCTCTCATTGCTTTTGTCTGTCTCGTTCCCGCGAGTTGGAACCACTTTAGTTCGATCGGTTCGATTGACTGGCGTTTGCCGTGGATCATCGTTGCCTCATTTCTTGCTGGTTCGCTCAATGCGGTCGCTGGAGGAGGTTCGTTTATCAGCTTTCCGGCGATGCTGGGCATTGGGCTGGGGCCGATCCAGGCAAACGCCACCAACACTGTCGCGATCTGGCCGGGGCAACTCACTTCGATTGCCGGGTATCGCGATGAGGTGAGGAAGCATAAGAGTCTCGCGATCAAGATGGCGGCGGCTGGGCTGATTGGCGGCTCAGCCGGGGCGATCATTCTGTTGAATACTCCTGCGCAGACGTTCCTGAATCTGGTGCCGTGGCTGCTGCTTTTTGCCGCGCTGATTTTTGCGCTGAGCGGTCCGGTGATGCGACTGATCAAGCGGTGGAAGGGCGCTCCGGCCGAGGGCACTGTAACAACTGCGGGTCGCAAGCGAAACCAGTGGCCACTCGTGATTGTTACGACGTTGGTCTGCGTTTATCTCGGATATTTCGGCGCCGGTGCGGGCTTTCTGATTATTTCGATGCTCTCTTTGTTCGGGTTTGAGGATCTGAATGAGATGAATGCCATGAAAGTGGTTTCGACCACGATGGCGAACGGGATGGCGTGCATTCTGTTTGCTTTCAGCGGCAAAGTGGAGTGGCGTTACTGCCTCGCGGCAATGGTGACCTGTGCTGTCGGAGGGTATCTTGCCGCGCGGATTTCGCAGCGGCTGAATCCGAAATTCCTGCGGGCGCTGGTGGTTTGCGTCGGGTTGGGGATGGCAGCGTACTTCTTCTGGAGGAATCACGCGTGATTGTGGCTGCCTGGTTTACGGAATCGATTGGTTCTGTGGCCGCAGTGTGCACCACGATTGCGTTTCTGCCGCAGCTGATTCGCGTCTGGCGGAGGAAGAGCGCTGACGACATTTCTCTTTCGATGTTTCTGCTCTTTAGTACGGGTGTCGGGCTGTGGCTGGTTTACGGAATTCTGATCCATTCATTCCCGATGATTGTTGCAAATACCGTGACGCTGGCGCAGGCGGTTGCGATTCTGATTTTGAAGTTGCGCTATGCGTAGCGGTGGCACACGAGCATTCGTATGCCTTCATCAGGCAAAATAGAAGCATGAGTCACGAGGGAATTCGCTTTCTCAGCAAAGAAGAACAAGAGCGCCAGCAGCGTGAGGACGCGCGCGCCGGAGCGCTCAGCAAGAAGGCGCTGACGCCGAGCAAGGTGCGCGTGCTGAAGACTGAAGGCACGGGCATGGAGATCGATTGGGAAGACGGGCACAAGAGCCATTGGAACTTTGCTTGGCTGCGCAATGCCTGTCCCTGCGCGACATGCGTGGAAGAGCGGAAGGTTCAGGGCCGCGAGCCGGGGCAGCCGAAGCCGAAACCGACCCAGCTCCTGCAGATGTATGAGGCTCCGGCGCGGCCGGCGAGCGCGCAGGCTGTAGGGCGCTACGCGATCCAGTTCAACTGGCAGGACGGGCACTCGAGCGGGATTTATTCGTGGGATTTCTTGCGGCGGAATTGTCAGTGCGCGGAGTGCCGGATTGACCGCTGCACGGATGCTGCGCTCACTTCGCAAGGAACTCCGCCGGCGTGAGAATTGCGATTCCGCGAAACGGGTGCAGGGCTAGCAGGTCTGGGTCGCCGGTTAGGATGAGGTCGGCGTGGCCGTCGACTGCGAGTTCGAGGAATTTGTCGTCCTTAGCATCGCGGCAGGCCTGAATCGTGGAGAAGACTTGGATGGTTTCGCAGGCTCGAATATATTCCGCGGCCAATTGCCTGCGAATCTCCAAATCGACATAGCGATCGAACTTCGGACGCGAGAAGACTTCCACGACTTCAAGTTTTGTAGCTTCCGAGGCTAGCATAACGCTGGTCTGCGCCATCTGCAGTGCCCTGTTCAACGCGGATCGAGGGAAGAGGAGTCCGCTCAGGACAACATTCGGATCGACAACAATGCGAGTAGATTCCGGCATCAATCAGCCAGAATTTCGGCCAGAATTTCGGGTGTGAGACCATTAGCCTCAGCCTGCGCCGCGGCCAGATTCGACAGGCGATTGAATTCCGCCCAGCGATCCCCACACAGACGCTGGTATTCCTCGGCGGAGATGAGAACGGCGATATCCCGCTCGTGGCGCTGGATGCGGACCGGTTCGCGCTGCGCGGTGTCGAGGAGGGCGGCGAATTTTTGTTTTGCGTCGGTGGCGGAGATCGTCTGCATAGCCTTATTTTATGGCTAAATCGATCATTTTGTCTATTTTGATCGTTTTGGTTTCCTGATCTTGCCTGCCACGGCTCAGCAGGATCACATGGATGGGACAGAGAGAACCTCCAGCAGCTCGAATTTGCCGTCGGTCGCGGTTCGGGTGAACCGGACTCTGGCCCTGAATTGGGCTTGCTCGGAGAGGCGGTCGAGGGAGCCTTTGGGGGCGTTGTCGAAGTAGTTTCTCAGCGTGTCGAAGCCGTTGATGTTGGGTGCGAGATGCGAGAAGTAGATGCTGAACTGGCGGTTCGGAACCATTCCTCGCGGGTAGGGCGGAAGATGCCGCAGGTTCGCGGGTAGGTCCTGGCACATCTTGACGGTCTTGGTGGTGGTGCGGTTGCAGAAGTCGATGGCGGCGCACTCCTGCGAGGTCTTCCCCATGCAGTGTTGTTGCAGGGGTTCCGGGATCCACACGACGTCCAGTCCGCCGGGGACCTCTTCACCCCGGGCGTTTTTCACATGCGCATCCTGCAGGTAGAGCGAATCTTCGAGTTCTACGGGAGCTTGTTGTGCCGAGGACTGGGCGTTGACGGCGGTCGGTGCAAATACGGTTCCGCAGGCCGTCAGAGCTGCGAACACTAACGCGAGAGTTGGAAGCGCAAGAATACTTTTTGCGGTTGGCATGGGATTGCCGCAATTGTGCCATAAGTGGAGTTCTGTTGGGCAGGCGTTGCTGTGAAATACTCCGGATGCTTCAATGGAGGTGAGGAGTTTTCTATGCCGATCATCCGAAGTTGCCCGTCCTGCGGGAAGCCGAATCGAATTCCGGGCAAACATCTTGCCGATACGGGAAGGTGCGGCGCCTGCAAACAGCCGCTGCCTCCGATGGCTGAGCCGGTTGAGGTAGCTGCGGCCGAGTTCGATGAGGTGGTCAAGGAGAGCAAGGTTCCTGTGCTGGTGGATTTCTGGGCGGCGTGGTGCGGACCTTGCCGGATGGCTGCTCCGCATGTGGCGCAGGTGGCGCGCGAGTTGGCCGGGCAGGCGGTGGTGCTCAAGGTGGATACGGAGCGACACCCCGAGGTCGCGGCCCGGTTCAATGTTCAGGGAATTCCGAACTTCGCGGTCTTCGCGAACGGCAAGCTTCAGTTTCAGCAGGCAGGGCTGGTGGATGCGAACACGATGAAGGGCTGGCTGTTGCGGGCTGCTTAGCGAATCTGGCGCAAAACGGACGGGCCTGGTTTCGATTGCTCCGAGTTTTGAGTCGCGCCTCGTCTTTGCAGCGGCAGCGAGTCGGCCACGATCCAGGCGACGCCGATCAATGTGAAGTTCAATGCGCTTTCGCTCCAGTTGAAGTGGGTGGAGTGATCGGCCAGGAGTGCCGGCCCGTTGGCCAGCAGTCCAAAGATCGCGATCATGACGGTCAGCAAGATCGCAGCCAGGCGCGATTGAATGCCGGTCAGGATGGCGAGGCCGGCTGCGATGAAGCAAACGCCGGTGGCGTATCCCCAGAAGACCTGCGATGGCGGCAGCCATTTGGGCACCAGCGGCGCGGTGAAATTCATATAGACGAAATGCGCTGTGCCCCAGACCAGAGCGCAGACTCCGAAGGCAAGTTGAGCAGCACGCGTAAGTTGCGCGGCTATCGTGTTGCCCGCACTTGCGGCGAAAATAATCAGGGCTCCTAATGCGATTGCGAGTTGCATGGACGTGTTTTCGTAGATGCCGAATTCTGCGTAATGGGCTGGGAGCAGTCGGCCATTCATTATGAGGACGACGAAAAAGCCGTAATAGGCGGTGAGTGCAGCGCTGCCCCAGACTGCAGTTCGACGCCACAGGATCGCTGCGGCCGCGATTACCATGAATGCGCCGGAGACGTAGGCCAAGGTGGTGTGGGCGGGGAAGTTCGCGGGTACCGACTGCCCCGGGTCAAAGTTATCGAACACGATGCTGGCCAGGCCCAGCGCCGTCACGCCCAGGCTGTAGATTCGCCAGCTGAATTTCGTCGCCAATTTCTCTGCGGTCATGTCGGATTCAGTCTAGATGCGAAATGGGCGGCTGGAACGACCACTTTGTCGAGGAACACCATGACCACCCAGCCTAAGGCCGGGACGGAGCGCTGGCTGGTCATGTTCCTTTGAAGCAACTGAATCGACTGGGAAATTTATTTGCTGCGGAAGTGGGCATCCTCGAGGTCTTCGTTGCGCTTTTCTATGGCTGCGATGGCTTCTGGCTGCAGTGTCTCCAGAAGGGCCAGGAGACGCCTTGGATCGAAGGACTCTACGACATGATCCGCGCCCTTGGAGGGGGAGCACCGCGGCGTGCAAATAAGGATTACGGTGATTTGGGGCTGCAGTTGTTTGAGTGCTGCGATCAGTTCCTCGGTGGGCATGTCTTCCATGCCTGCGTCCATGACGACTCCGTCGAGGGCGGGATATTTCTTCAGGGTTGCGATGGCCTCTTTGCTGCTGTAAGCGGTGATGACGTTGAATTTCGCGGTTTCGATGATGAGTTTCCGCGTGGAGATGCCGCTGGAGGTTTCGCGGTCGATCACGAGGTAGCAGGGCCTGATCATGCTTCCATTGTAGGGCTGGAGGGAATTGGCTGTGCTGCGAGGTTTTGGGCGCGGAATGACAAATCGAAAAGCGAATGCAAGAACGGGGTTGTTTTTGTGAGGCTTCCGCCTGGGACAAAGCATGGAGGGAGCCGAGGCATTTATGCCCCGGAAGGCAGAACTGAAGTAGGGCGCCTTTAGTCGCGGGCATTTGCTTAGCTGCGGAGAGAAGGCCCGCGGCTAAAGCCGCCTCCTTGCGCAGCATCTATTCAGGGGCATGAATGCCCCTGCTCCCTCCGGTTTTGCAACCTTGGAGCCAGGAAAGTAGATTCTCTTACGGGAATGAGAGTCAAAAAAGGAAATGCAGGTAAAGGGCTTTAGTTTGTTTGGTATCCTGACCTACGCCATCTGCCAGATCCTTTATATTTCAGGAATGCTTCTTGCGCCGCAAGAGACCCGCACTTATCTAGTGACTGCAGTTACGGCGCAGCGGCGGAGGCTGTTTCAGGTGACGGCTAACGCGGAATTGTTCCGGCGAACGATCTTTGACTACCGCGAGCAGGGAAGGTTTCTTCTACATGCTTACGTGGTCATGCCAGATCATTTCCATGTATTGATCACGCCAGCCTCTGAGGTATCGCTTGAGAAGGCCGTGCAATTCATCAAGGGCGGTTTTTCCTTTCGCCTCGAGAGCAAGATGGATGTTTGGATGAAGAGCTTCAACGAGAGCCAGATATCAACGGCGGACAAGTTCGCTGGCTGTGTGCGTTATGTCGAGGAGAACCCGGTTCGGGCCGGGCTTGTTTCGAGCGCGAATGCTTATCCATTTAGTTCCGCGGGTCGGGATGGGCTGGATCTGATACCTGCGCATTTTCGAAGTGGAAGCATGGAGGGAGCCGGGGCATTTATGCCCCGGTAGGCTGAGCTGAAGTAGGGCGCCTTTAGGCGCGGGCTTTTTCTTGGCTGGGGAGAGAGGCCCGCGGCTAAAGCCGCATCTTTACGCAGCATCTATTCAGGGGCATGAATGCCCCTGCTCCCTCCGGGTTCGCGCGGGGCGCGAATGGGTTAGAGTCGGTCGAGGCGACGCATTCGTTGTAGACGGTACACTAGAAGAGGATATTTTCCCTCCGGGCGCGGAAACCTTGCAGCATCTTGTGGACCAACTGAATCCTGAACAGCGGGCTGCCGTGGAGACTACGGAGGGGCCGGTGCTGATCCTGGCCGGGGCCGGGTCGGGGAAGACGCGTGTCATTACTTATCGCATTGCTTACCTGATTCAGGAAAAAGGGGTTGCGCCGGATTCGATTCTGGCGGTGACCTTTACCAACAAAGCCTCCAAAGAAATGGGCGAGAGGATCGACAGGCTGCTGGAGCGGGGTTCGCTGACCAGGCCGCTGATTGCTACCTTTCATTCGCTCTGCGTGCGGATTCTGCGGCGAGATATTGAGGCGCTGCGGATCGGGACGGGCGCGAATGCGGTTGGGCTGACGCGGGACTTTGCGATCTACGACGAGAACGATCAGCAGTCGATTGTGAAGACCATCATGAAGCGGATGGGGCTGGACACGAAACAGTTGACGCCGCGCAATGTGCTGGGGCGGATTTCATGGGCCAAGAGCCACATGATCGATCCGCAGGAGTATTACCTGTCTTCGGCGGAACCGAACAGCGAGCGGATTGCGCACATCTACGAGGCGTATCGCAAGGAGATGGCGAAGAACAATGCGCTGGACTTTGACGATCTGCTGCTGGAGACGGTGCGGCTGCTGAAGGCTTCGAGCGAGGTGCGGGAGCGGTATCAGCGGCGGTACAAGTACCTGATGGTGGATGAGTACCAGGATACGAACCGGCCGCAGTATGAGCTGATGAAGCTGCTGGCTGGTGAGCGCAGGAATGTGTGCGCGGTAGGCGATGAGGACCAGAGCATCTATTCGTGGCGCGGTGCGGATATTCGCAACATTCTGGAGTTTGAGCAGGATTTTCCCAACGCGAAGATCGTGCGGCTGGAGCAGAATTACCGGTCGACCGAGGTGATCCTGGAAGCGGCTGGCGCTGTGGTCGCGAATAATGCGCAGCGCAAGGGCAAGACGCTGTGGACGGAGCGCGACGGCGGGGCGCTGGTGGGGTTCTATGAGGCTCCGGATGGCGAGAGTGAGGCGCTGTTCATTGCCGACAGGATCAACAAGTTTCTTCGTGAGGCGACTTCGGAGCATCGTGATGAGGCGAGGACGGCGGTGCTGTACCGGACGAATTCGCAGTCCCGGCTGGTGGAAGAGGCGCTGCGGCGGTACGGGATCAAGTACACGATGGTGGGCGGTTTCAGCTTTTACGAGCGGGCTGAGATTCGCGACATGCTGAGCTATCTGAAGCTGGTGCAGAATCCGCATGACTCGGTGGCTCTGCAGCGGGCGGTCAATACTCCGCCGCGGGGGATTGGGAAGACGACGCTGGAGACGCTGGAGCGGATTGCGCTGGAAACGGGCGTTTCGACGTGGGAGGCGGTTGGGCAGGCGATTCGGAATCAGCTGGTTCCGGCGCGGGCGGCGTCGGCGCTGGAGGGTTTCCGGCAGATCATCAAGGATGCGCGGGCGCTGATTCAGATGAATGGGACGGATTTTGCCGGGAAGCTGGCGGCGGATGTGGCTGGGGTTTCTGCGGAGGATTCGGGGGCGGTTGAGGCTGCGGCTGCGGCTGATTCCAGTTCGGAGACGGATTTTGGATTTGGCGAGAACATCAGTTTTGACTTTGGCGAGTCGGCGGATGCGGGCGAGGGGACGGATTTTGATTTTGGCGGGGATGCTCCTTCGGAGCCTGCGCCGGCGATCGATCTGATGATGCTTTCGCCGTTTCAGAAGAGCGCGGCGGGCATGGGTGGCAAGAAGGTTGCTCGCAAGGTGATTCCTTCGGCTTTGGGCGAGTCTGATCCTACGGATCGCGCTTCGGATCGGGCTGCGGATTTGGTCGACGGGGTGTTTCGTAAGCCGGGGGATCGGGGCACGTTGCCGGAGCTGATTCGGTTCCTGATCGATCGGAGCGGGTATATTCGCGTGCTGGAGGCGGAGGGTTCGCCGGAGGCCGTGAGCCGGATTGAAAACCTGAAGGAACTGGCGAATGCGGCGCAGGATGCGGAGGAACGCGGCGAGACGCTGGCTGAGTTTCTGGATCATGCGGCGCTGGTTTCGGATACGGACATGATCAATTCGGATGCCAAGGTGACGCTGATGAGCCTGCATGCGGCGAAGGGACTGGAGTTCCCGCTGGTGTTTCTGGCGGGGATGGAAGAGGGGCTGTTTCCGCATTCGAGGACGTTGAACGATCCGAATGGGCTGGAAGAGGAACGCAGGCTTTGCTACGTTGGCATGACCCGGGCAATGGATACGCTGGTGCTGACGCGGGCGCAGTATCGGCGGCGGTATGGGAACGATTCGCCGGAGGCGAGCCTTGCGTCGCGGTTTCTGGAGGAGATTCCGGGGCGGCTGATTGAGAATCTGGGTACGCCAATCGGCGGACGTGGGTTTGGCGGCGGTCAGGGATCGGGTGCGTGGGGGAGCGGGTTTGGTTCGAACTACCGGACGGGGCTGGCGGCTGGCGCGGATGACGACTTTGGCGGCGGGCACTACAGCTATGAGGATGAGGACCAGAGTTCCGGTGGGGCTGCGGGTAGAACGCCGGGGCGGACTCCGCTGCGCGCGCCGTATGCCGGGGTGAAGGCGACGCCGTATCCCACGGCCGGAATGGGTGCGAAATCGGCGGAGAAGAAGCCGGATTCGCTGGATAATATCGCGCAGTTTTTCGGTGGAAGGACTGCCGGTGGAGGCTTCTCGCGGCCGAAGATGGAGATTCCGGTGAGCAAGGTTGTGCCGGGTTTGGCGAAGGGCAGCCGCGTACGGCACGGAAAATATGGCGAGGGGACCGTTATTCTGCGCGAAGGAGACGGAGAAGATGCGAAACTTACAGTACACTTTGCTAAATTTGGGGTGAAGAAGCTGATAGAAAAGTTTGCGCAACTGGAGAAGATGTAGCGCTCACACCCCGTTTTAAGATTCAAAGCCCTGATCTTCAATCCGTCGGGGCAATTCAAAAAAACGAAAAGAGAAGAAGATGGCAAACACCAAGGCAGTGGAAGACGTTCTGGAACGCAAAAAGATCAAGCGCGCGGCGCGGAAGAAGGCTGCTCCCAAGGGACCCCGGACGGGCGCCCGTGGCGAGAACAAGCAGAAGCTGAAGAAGGCTGCCCGCGGACAGTCGAAGCGTAAGTAAGGTTATGTGCCCCGGGTTTCAGGATCGAGACCTGGGGCAACCGCTTTTGTGAGTGTTGAGTTTTCGGGTCGGTGAACGGAATCAGGAAATCTGTATTTCAAGGGCGAGGAGCTTTCCACTGGCAAGCCAACTTCTGTGCCGCAAGTCCATTGACAAGCTGATTCTGGACTCCCAGGATCCGGAACACTGCCTGAAGAAAACCCTCGGCCCGTGGTCGCTTACAGCGCTTGGCATTGGCGCGGTGATCGGTTCCGGGATATTCACGGTGATCGGGACTGCGATCTCCGGTGAGAAGTTCGACACAACGAGCATTCTGAATACGCCGCTGGCGGACTACGTCATCACGCACACGGCTCTTTCGGGACGGCCTGGGGCTGGACCCGCGCTGGCGGTTTCGCTGGTGCTGGTGGCGTTTGTCTGCGGCCTGACGGGCCTCTGCTATGCGGAACTGGCGTCGATGATTCCGATTGCGGGATCGGCGTACACGTACACCTACGCGACGCTGGGCGAGCTGATTGCGTGGATTATCGGCTGGGATCTGATCCTGGAGTATGCCGGGTCGAACATGACGGTGAGCGTGGGCTTTGCTGCTCATGCTGTCGATTTGCTGGACTGGTTCGGGCTGCATCCGACGGCCAAGTGGATATCGCCGGCTTATCTGCCGTCGGGATTGCAGGATCTTGCGGGTAAGGATATCTACGCGCCGGGATGGCATTTCGGCTTTAATATTCCGGCGTTTCTGATCGTGCTGCTGCTGACGGTGGTGCTGGTGCGCGGCATTCGCGAGACGGCGGAAGCGAACAACATCATGGTCGGGATGAAGCTGACGGCGATCCTGATTTTTATATTCGCCGCTCTGGAATTCATTCATCCGACCAACTGGCATCCGTTTGCGCCGAATGGCGTTTCGGGGATATTGGCGGGCGGTTCGATCATATTTTTTACGTATATAGGATTTGATTCAGTATCGACGGCGGCTGAGGAATGCAAGGATCCGCAGAGGGATTTGCCGATCGGGATCATTGCTACGCTGGTGATCTGCACGGTGCTTTATGTCGCCGTCGCGGTGTGCTTGACCGGGCTGGTGCCTTGGCAGTCGATGGTTGGGGATGCGGCGCCGGTGGTGAATGCGTTGAAGAAGCTTTCGCTCACGCCGGATGGGCATCCGCTGCATTGGGTGCGGCTGGCGGTGTTGTGCGGCGCGCTGACGGGGATGATCTCTTCGCTGCTGGTGTATCAGCTGGGGCAGTCGCGGGTGTGGTTTTCGATGTCCCGGGACGGACTGCTGCCAAAGATCTTCAGCAATGTTCACAAGAAGTATCGAACACCGGCGTTTTCGACGTGGGTGGCGGGGTTTGTGGTTGCGATTCCGTCGGGGTTGTTCGATATCGGAACGCTGGCTGACCTTTCGAATATCGGAACGCTGTTTGCCTTTGTACTGGTTTCAATTGGCGTGCTGGTGCTGCGCTACAGGGAGCCGGAGCGACGGCGCGGTTTCCGCGTTCCTTTTGGGCCTGTGATTCCGGTGCTGAGCATTTTGTTTTGCGTGCTGCTGATGAGCGGGCTGCCGATTATTACGTGGTTCCGGTTCTTCATCTGGCTGATTATCGGGCTGGTGATCTATTACTTCTACAGTCGGCATCGGTCTGAGTTTGCGCCGGCGAAATAGAATGAAGTATGTCCGACGAAATTGCTGATTTCATCCGACGACTCCCCAAGGCTGAACTGCACCTTCATCTTGAGGGGACAATCGATCCTGCGACGCTGGCGGAGTTAAGCAGCCGGACGGACGCTGAACCATTGACATTGGAAGCAGCGGAAGCACTCTACCAATACACCGACTTTTCGGGATTCATGCTGGCGTTCAAGGCGGTTACGCGGCGTCTCCGTGGGCCGGATGAGTACGAGATTGCCGCCTATCGCATGATCGAGCAGCTTGCCGCGCAGGGGGTGGTTCATGCCGAAGTGTATATCTCGGTCGGGGTAGTCTACTTCTGGCGCAAGGAAGAGGATGCTGCCGATCCGCTGCTCTTTCAGAAGATCTTTGCGGGGCTGGAACGGGCGCGGATTCGGGGTGAGCGCGATTTTGGCGTGACGCTCTACTGGATCTTTGATGCTGTGCGGCATTTCAGCGTCCCTGAGGCGAAGCGAGTGTTTCGGCTGGCGGCTGAGATGCGCCAGGAATATCCGTCGATTATTGGAATCGGACTCGGTGGAGATGAGCGAGTGGCAGCTTCTGCGCCGTTTCGTGAGATGTATGCCGAGGCAGCTGAGGCTGGCTTGCGGCTTACCAATCATGCGGGCGAGACGACGGGGCCTGAGGCGATCTGGGAGGCTTTGTCGATCGGCTCGGAGCGGCTGGGTCATGCGCTGTCGGCGATTCAGGATGAGGAGCTGGTTGGGGAGTTAAAGCGGCGACAGATTCCGCTGGAGCTGAATCCGACTTCCAATGTTCGCACCGGAGTTTGTTCGTCGCTTGCGGAGCACCCGGTTCGCAGATACTTCGATGAAGGGCTGCTGATCACGTTGAATTCGGATGATCCGGCCTTCTTTGGTTCTTCCATTGAGAACGAGTACAGGCTTGCGAGTGAGGTTCACGGTTTTGACCGCGATCAGCTGAGGATGATTGCGAAGAACTCGTTCCTCGCAAGCTTTTTGCCGGAAAACGCCAAACAGAATTGGCTTTCCCGCGTCGAATCAGTTAGATGAGAAGCCCGTTATGGAGCGAGTGGCACGAAAGTGGTAGCCCCTCTGGTCTGGACAGTCTTCATTCAATGTGCGTTATGATTGGCTCAGGAGGGATCCCCATGTCCGAGAATGAAACTGAAACGAATGATGCTTCAAACCACACCGCTTTGAAAGCGATCGGGTGGGTTTCCGTCGGTCTGGGGATTGCTGCGGTTGGGCTGTTCGTGGGGCGAGAGCTTCGCAAGCGCTACGTGTTCAATCACCGCACTCCGTATGACTTTTATGCCAATGCTGGCACTCAGTCTGTTTCTGAGTTTGGGATGGGTGTTTAGGCTTTCGTCTAATTATTACTGAGCGTTCGGGCTGATCAAATGCAGCCCTTGAGCGCCGTTTCGGACTGCATCCTTCATCAACTTCCGATCAAAGGTTGCGAGTTGTCCTCCGTGGGCGAGGGCCAATGCCATGAGGTAGCTGTCCGTTACCTGACTGGGACTAAGTAGATGGCGGAGGTCGAATTTTCGGCGATCCAACAGACTGATGTCGTCAGGCCAGAATTCATGTCCTGGTTGCCCCAGCAGACTGTCCAAAGACTCCGCAACAATGTGGGGAGTTCCGGGCGAGTTGGGATACCGAGGATTCCCGACAACTCTCAGGACGGCGTTCTCCGTAAGCGGGCAACTCGCCCAGGGTTGTTTCCCAATCCTCTGAAAGAACCACTTATGGGCAACTTAATGCTGGCTGTTTTGTGAATCGATAAGCGCGATCAAGACGTTCACGTCGAGGAGAAAGGTCATGGCAGCTCGTCCATTAGCTCCTTGATCATCTCTACCGTCGAAATCCCGGCTCCGGGCTGGACCGGTAAAAGCCGAATGCCATTGCGAAAAACTGGTGTCGACTCAGTCGGGCAGAGTCCCTTTCGGGCGAGCGAGGAAATGACTTCGCCAATGGTTTTGTGCTCGAATTCGGCGCGTTCGCGTGCGGCCGCGAGTATGTCGTCATCGATTGTCAATGTAGTCCGCATAAAACCTCGACTGCCTGCGTCATACATCAAACATCAGATGCGAGATTGGAAGACCAATCACAGTTTCGTTGAGCGGGTCTTGATCAGCTCCTGGGATTTGTCGAGGAAATCGGTTAGGGGCATCGAGCCCTGATCGCCTTTGGCGCGGGTGCGGACGCTGACTGCGCGGGCTTCGGCTTCTTTATCGCCCATGACGAGGATGTATGGGACTTTCTGGTTGGCGAAGTCGCGGATTTTGGAGTTCATCTTTTCATTGCGGCTGTCGATTTCAACGCGCATTCCGATTGATTCGAGTTCGGCCTTGACCTGGTTGGCATAATCCTGATGGCGTTCGCTGATCGGCACGAGGCCGACCTGAACGGGAGCGAGCCAGAGCGGAAACGCACCCGCGTAATGCTCGATTAGCACGCCGAAAAAGCGCTCGACGGAGCCAAAGAGCGCGCGGTGAACCATGACGGGCTGATGGCGCTCGCCGTCTTCGCCGACGTATTCGAGTTCAAAGCGGGCGGGCAGGTTGAAGTCGAACTGGACGGTTGACAACTGCCACAAGCGGCCGAGGACATCGACGAGCTTGAAGTCGATCTTGGGTCCGTAGAAGGCGGCTTCGCCTTTGATCGTTTTGAAGGGAATCCCCTTGCGATTCAGGGCGCGTTCCAGCGATCCGATGGCGATCTGCCAGTTCTCGTCGCTACCGGCGTAGGTCTTGCGATCGGCTG
>Ga0302319_10013423_pt1 | contig 15364 bp, 10 predicted proteins | sample Bog_T0_2_FD_203319 | JGI IMG/M metagenome (GOLD analysis project Ga0302319, IMG submission 203319) | Peat permafrost microbial communities from Stordalen Mire near Abisko, Sweden - Bog_T0_2 | ecosystem: Environmental > Terrestrial > Soil > Wetlands > Peat | place: Sweden: Abisko, Stordalen Mire... | reverse complement strand
TACCGCATGCCCTTGACGTCAGCTTCGGGGTAGTCGAATCCGACGCCGTAGTATTCCTGCTCGCCACTGGGGGCGTAGACGTAGTCAATGGACAGCCAGCCGTTGGGTTTGAGACGGTAGGTCAGCAAGGTCATCGGGCCGGTGAAAGCCGCGGAGATGACCAGATCGTTGCCGTCGGTCTTCTGGGCCAGAGAGGTGAGCTTTGAATCGGGCGCAAACGCGGGCGGCGTGGGCGGCGTATTTGGCCTGCCCGAAGAAGCGGGAGACCTGGGCCCCACCGCCACGACGCGCGGGCCCTTGACGAGGGAGAAGGACTTGCCCTGCCGAGAGGCAGAGACGAGCAGCCCGGTGGTCTTGCTTATCTGCAGCGACAGGTCACCCGCAGTAGCAGTGAGGGCGTCGCCGGATTCGGCGGCAGCAGGCTTTGCGCCGCCGCCAGACCGATCCACTTGGTCCAATGGATGCACGAGATCGTTGGCAGGCCAAACATAGGTCTGAATCGTGCGGCCGGTGGCGTCCTTAATGCGAAGCCGAGTGGCATCGGGCCGTCTCTTCGCACTTGGACCGGCGGCAGCGGCAGGCGGTCCCCAGCCGCCCCAGGTTGCCGAGGCGCCGGGCGCCAGCGAACGGCCGCGATCGGTACGCGAGGCCAGCACCACGGAACCGGAGGCCGCGTCATTGGGTTGGCGGAAGGCGATCGTCTCCCATTCGAAGGTGCATCGGTCAGCATTGAGGAACGCATAACGGTTGGTCACGGTATAGGAATGCGAGGCGCCGTCGGAGGGCGTCACGATGATCGGCGACCAAAGCTGTTTGACGGTGTAGAAGCTCCCTTCCCTCTCGCGATATGGGCCGACGATGCCATCAGGGGCCTGGTTGTCGGCGGAGTCGAGAATGCCGCCCTTATCCACGCGCTTCACATCTTCATCCAGGAACGCCCATAGAAATCCGCCGGCGCCGGCCTTGCTGCTGAGGATGGCATCCCAATACTCATTCAAGCCTGCCCCCGCTCCTCCGTCATACAGGCCCGTGCAGCATCTCTGTGGGGAAATAGACGGCGTCGACGGAGAGCTTCTGCTGCAACATCTCATAGGTCGGGTAGTGTCTGGTATCCGCGATGCCTTCAGGAAAGGCCCCCGACGGGTGCAGCACCACACGCTTCTGCGGGTCGTACTTTGAGAAGTCACCGTCCAGGGCGGGATTCCACCCGCCTTCGTTGCCGTTGTCCCAGAAGATGACCGACGGATGGTTTACGTCATGCTCCACCATTTCCTTGACCAGCTTCTGGCCAATGCCGGTGTCGTAATGCCCGTGCCAGCCGCCGAGTTCATCCAGCACGTAGATGCCGAGTTCGTCGCAGGCATCCAGAAAATGGCGGTCCGGCGGATAGTGGCTGTTGCGGACTGCGTTCGCGTTCAAGTCTTTGATGACGGCGATGTCGTCTCTGGATATCTGCGCGGATAGGGTCCGTCCGGAATCGGGCCAAAACGAGTGACGGTCGACGCCCTTGAGGAAGACGCGGTTGCCGTTGACGAACAGGCCCTGGCCGGGGCGGAGTTCAATGGTGCGAAACCCAAACTTCTGATGCACGGTATGCACCACGGCATCGCCTAATTTCAGCCGCACTTCCAGTTGGTAGAGATTCGGCGTTTCGGCGCTCCAAAGTCGCGGATTGACAATCTTGCCGGTGAGATGGGTGGCCTCATTGAAGGTGACATCCTTCGCCACTACCGGATCGCCAACAGGCCTGCCGTTGCCATCGAGCACCCGCACCTCCAGAGAGGCCGCGGGGCCGGGCCGGATCGCTGTGCGCATGGCCGCTGGGCGCGAATCGGAGAGGGTGACATCGACGTCAAGGGAGCCCGTCGCGGCGGCGCCGATAGCCAGGCGATCCACAAAGGTCTTGGGGACGGCTTCGAGATAGACGGGCCGGAAGATGCCGGAGTAATTCCAGTAATCAGCGCGGCGCTCGGCGTTATTGACGGAGTTATCCATGGAGTCATCATCGACGTCGACCTGGATCTCATTCTTCTGACCAGCCGGCTTGAGCAGACTCGTGATGTCGTACTTGAAGGCGTAATAGCCGCCCTGGTGAACCGGGCCGGCGGATTGACCGTTGATGGTGACCTGAGCATCGGTCATGACACCTTCGAACTTGACGAAAACGGTCTTGTCTCTCCAAGTCGCAGGCGTGGTAAAGGTGCGCTTGTAGATGCCGTGAGTTCGAGGCCAACCGCCCGCCGGATTGGGCCGGCCGTATTCGTAGATGCCGAAGCCTTGCAGTTGCCAGTTGGACGGGACGCCGATGGTGGACCACTTGTTGGCGTTCATGCCCTTGTCGCACATGAACTCCCACTTCACCGGGTCGTCCTTGCCCAGACCGGATAGATACTGGGTCTGCGTCTCCGCAGCTCTCGCACCTGAAGCCAGAAGAAGGACGAATATAGCAGCATAGCGAACTGACAAACCCATCGGAACCCTCCCAAGAGTTACAATCTCGAAGCAATCAATTGTGACATGAGCGCTCTAATTGTGAGCAAGATATCGATCCCGTCGAAGCGAAGCAACTGGTTTAGAAACCTATTTGCCGTCCCGCACGGCTCGCCGCAGCATGGATTGCCGGACAGAACAAACCGCTAAACGAAACATGTCGATTTGCGGCTCAACACACTACACTTGTGCGGTATGTCAGGTAAGCCCGAAGAAGCCTCCGGTCTCAAGCGTCCTCACGAGCGAATCCCGATCATGGTTTGGGTGAGTGGAGCGTGGGTTCTGCCGCTGTTGGGAATCGCGTTGTGGCTTCACCCCAATTCCACGATTGCCAAAGTCTGGATTGCGCTGGTTGCCGTGTCGCTTGCTCCCCTCCCTGCACTGTTCTATGCGCGCAGGCAGCGGGACCGCCTGATAGCCTGCGCCGCGGAGGCGCGAGAAGAGGCAGCGCAGCTGAAACTCCAATTGGAGACGGTGCGGTATCGCACGTCTCGCTTGCGAGAAGAGTTGCAGGCAGCCGACCGGCAGGCACGGCTCTCCCACCAACTTACGTTACTCGGCCAGTTCACTGCGGGCTTCATGCACGAATTCAATAATCCGCTGGCGATTGTGGCAGGTCGACTCGAGGTTTTGCTCGACGAGCGCAAAGAGGACGCAGCACTGTGCGCGGATCTCGATGAGATGCTCAAAGAGTCCCGCTACATGAGCAAGATTGCGAGCACTCTGCTGCAGGCGCTGCGACGGGAGCGCGGCGGAGAGATATTCGATGCCTCAATCCCTCAGAAGGCCCTGCAGGAGGCGCTTGGGGCGTTGCGGCATTCGGCTGAAACCCAGGGGGTGAGCCTGGTGGAAGAGATAGCGGAAGCGCCACGCGTGGATGTGCCCGAACATGTGATTGGCGAGGTCGTCCGTGGCCTCTTGAGCAATGCAATCGACGCGCTGAAGGGACGATCTGAGGCGGCGGTCTGGGTGCGTCTCGAGCCCTACCGCACGGCCGGCGCTAAGGTTGTGATCCGAATCGAAGACAACGGGCCGGGCGTGCCCGAGAGCATACGGGGCCACCTCTTCGAGCCGTTCATCTCTCAGAGCAGCGGCCGCGAGCGACTTGGCCTGGGACTTTTTCTCGCCGCCAGCCTGTTGGATATGTATGATGGCCGAATTCGTTATGAGCCAAGGATCGGCGGCGGCGCCAGCTTCGTGATCGAGTTGCCACCGGCACGATTCACTCGCGGTCAGCCATACCATTGGTTCGCCGGAGGTACAACGGAGTGAGCCGGATTCTGGTCGTCGACGACGAGGCTGCGCTGGGCGAGAATATCCGGCGGATGCTGCGATTGCCTGGTACGGCGGTCGATGTTTTCGTTGACCCCACGAAAGCACTCGCAGAGTGCCTCATCAACCCGCCCGACCTGGTTCTGCTGGATGTGCGCATGCCCGGCATGTCGGGAGAAGAGCTTTTTGCGCGGCTGCATGAAGCGCATCCTGGACTTCCCATCGTATTCCTCACCGCCTTCGGGTCGGTGGAAGGCGCCGTGCTGGCGATGCGCAATGGCGCATTCGATTATCTGCAAAAGCCCTTCGAGCGCGAAGAATTGGTGCTGGTAGTGCAGAGAGCGCTTTCCCACACCAAACTGGAACGGGAAGTCGCAAGTCTGAAAGACCGCCTGGCCGCTCTCGGCGAGCCGGATGCCGCTGCAAGTCGCAGCCCCGCCATGCTGGATCAGATGAACAAGTGCCGCAGGGCTGCCGCCACCGACGCCACCGTCATGATCCTCGGTGAGAGCGGCACGGGCAAAGAGGTCACTGCGCGTTTCATCCACGAGCAGAGCCGGCGCAAGGATGGGCCGTTCGTCCCGGTCGAATGCAGTGCCATGCCCGGTTCGCTGATTGAGAGCGAGTTGTTCGGTTATGAGCGGGGCGCCTTCACCGGGGCCGAGCGCACCAAGAAGGGACTCATCGAATCGGCCGACGGTGGCACGCTGTTTCTCGACGAGATCGGTGACCTCGGCGTGGAACTTCAGACGCGACTGTTCCGCTTCGTGGAGGAGCGGGCACTGCGCCGGCTGGGGGCGCTTTCCACGGTAAAGGTGGACTGCCGCATCGTGTGTGCGACCAACCAGGACTTGGTAGCCAAGATCAAGGCGGGAACCTTTCGCGAAGAGCTCTTTTACCGGTTGAGCGTGGTGACCGTAAAGCTGCCAGCCTTGCGCGACCGGCCGGAGGACATTCCCCATCTGGCGAAGCTCTTCCTGGAACGCTTCTCGCGCCGCTACGGCAAAAGTCTGTCGGGTTCTCCGAGATTTTACGAGGCGCTTTTGAGGGAGCCTTGGCCGGGCAACGTGCGCCAACTCAAGAATGTGATGGAACGTCTGACGGCACTGCAGCCCGGAGGAGTGCTGGGACCGGAAGATATCCACGAGGATTCTCCCAGCGAAACCGCCGGCAATCTCTCCGCACTCCCATGGAAGGACGCGCGGGAGCAGTACCTCGCCAACTTCGAGCGCTCCTATGCCCAGGCGCTCCTGGCGCGTTGCAGTGGAAATGTCAGCGCCGCCGCGAGAGAAGCAGGCGTCGATCGCAAGACCTTTTACGCACTGCTCAACCGGGAGAAGGAGCCACAGGCTGGGGAGCCAATTCCCCAACCGGCGCCCAAATGCGGGGAATAGGATCCCCAACACCCGAAGCGCTCGGAGAGTATGTGATTGAGATCACACACCCCCGCGTTTGGCAGGGAGTCTGCTTATGGAAATAGCAGGAGCTCCCGCACATGAAAGCCTGGACCTCGGTCGTAAAAGCAAGTCTCTCGGTGTTCTGCCTCGCCCTCGCCATACCGCAGCAGGCGCACGCAATTCCTGCATTCGCCCGTAAGTACGGCGTCAAGTGCTATGCCTGCCACACCATTCCACCCGCCCTGAACAAGAACGGGTATATGTTCAAGCGGCTCGGTTACCGGATGCCGCCCGACGAGATGGACGGAACCAAGCCCGCGCCCAAGATCACCGAGCTCGATAAGGACATCAAGTTCAATCTCACGAATGCCCTCGCATTGGTCTTGCAGGGCAGTTTCACCGCCGATAAGACCGTGGCCGACGCCGGCAACACCACGGCAGCATCCCCTGCGTCCTCGTGCAATAGCGTTAACGCTATAGACGGCACAGGCCCAGGCACCCAGCAGAGTTCCTCCTGCACCAGCTTCAATCTGGATGAAGCAGCGTTGTTCGTGGCTGGTGCGATCCCAGACACTGGCTTCTCCTACTTCGCCCACTATGAGCTGTACCAGGGAGGCAACAACGATCTGGAGCAGGGATTCGGCGTCTACACCGGCGGCCGTGCCAACAGCAGCTACTTCATCAAGGCCGGCGAGATGCACATGCAGGAGGGCGAGGGAACGCGTGCCGCCATGTTCTACAACCTCTTCTCCGACCCTGCCTTCACGCTCACCAACGTCGATCCCATCAGTTTCTCGCTCGACCAGCATCCTGTCGGTGTGGATGTCGGCTATACGTGGGCCTCGAACTACTTCAAGCGAGTCTTCGCAGTCTCGGCCAAAGTCACCAACGGGCTGAACGCCGATGGCAGCGAGATCCTTGAGAACTCGACCAAGAGCTCCAAGGACGTGTGGGCCGACGCCGATTACTGGTTTGGACCGGACGGCGGCGTCACCGTGATGATGTATCGCGGAACGAAAGACCAGATCCAGAACATCGGCGCCATGAATCAGTTCACCTTTACCCCAACCATCTGGCGCACCGGCGCCTTCGGCAACTACCTCTTCTTCGACAAGCTCGATCTTCTCGGGGGCTACATTCGCAGCCAGGATGACTGGCAGTGGGTGCAGAATGGGCCAATTACGAACTACATCGCAAATACCTACCGCGGAGAAGCGGACTATTACCTCAAGACTGGCCTGGTGATCATGGCGAGGGTCGATCGCGGCACCCAGAGCATCGCTCCCCAGCCGCTGATGCACACGCGTGCCTGGAGCATTGGCGGCGAACATGCGCTGACGGACCTGGGCAATGTAGTTGCACGGGCTGCATACACCCAGGAGCACGACGGCGATCCGCTGGCGCTGACAGGCACCACCGACAAGCTTTTCAAATTCGATGTTCGATTCATGTGGTAACAGGAGACTGAAATGCACAAATCACTTGCAATCGTCGCGTTCGCCGGGCTCATCCTTCCTCTGGTCATTCTGGCGCAGAGCGGCAACGTAACTCTTCCGCAGGATAAGGGGCCGGCCAAGATCGATGTTTCAGGGTATCCCGCGGCGCAGCAGCAGGGGTACAAGGTTTTCACCGACAAGTGCGCCAAGTGTCATACCATCGCTCGTCCCATCAACACCACTATGACCAAAGATGAGTGGGAGCGCTATGTGAAGCGGATGATGCACAAGCCGAACTCGGGCATCAGCGACGCGCAGGGGAAGACGATCTTCGAGTTCCTCGCGTATGACCAGGAGACTCGCAAAGACAAAAACCCGTCGGCCTTCTCCAAATCTCTCAGCGACGACGAGATTGAGAAGCTTAAGGCTGCACAGCACTAGAGATTCTTTGGTTTGGGGGCTTGCCACAATTAGGCAACGGTGTTGCATGGCCACTCCGGCGAGTCTGGTTTTGATCGTCGGGGCCTTCTTTCAATCGATCTGCTGCAAGCGGGAATCTGTTTCGGACTAAAGTAACTGCAACTTCGCCTCACGAGAGAACGCATGCGCTACTCCGTTACCGTCCCGGACCAGGAGTATTTCGATAAGAATATTCCGTGTCGCGCTGCCTGCCCCATCCACACCGAGTGCGGGCGGTATGTACAGGCCATCGGGATATCGAAGGATGAGGAAGCGTATCTCCTGGCCCGCGCGCCCAACCCCTTCGCCTACGTGCTGGGCCGTATCTGTGCGCATCCCTGCGAGGACAATTGCCGTCGCGGCAAGATCGACGAACCCATCGCCATCTGCGCGCTGAAGCGCTACGCCACCGATCGCCACAACCTGGGCACTGGGCACGATCCGGCGCGCAAGAAGCTGCCTCCCGCTGCCAAGCGCAACAAGCGCATCGCCATCGTGGGGGCCGGTGTCTGCGGCCTCACCTGCGCCCACGATCTTGCGCTGCTGGGCTACACGGTCGAGGTCTTTGAGTCTGCCCCGGTCCCCGGCGGAATGCTCTATCTCGGCATTCCGCAGTTTCGCCTGCCGCGCGAGATCATCAAGATGGAGGTCGACAACATTCTCGCCATGGGCGTTACGCTGCACACGCGCGTAACCATCGGCCGCGATATCTCGTTCGCCGATCTCAGGTCGAAGTTCGATTCTGTCCTTCTCGCCACTGGCCTCAACAAGGGCCGTGAGCTGAACATACCCGGCGCGCACCTGGCCGGTGTCTACAACGGCATCGACTTCCTCATCAACGTCAACCTCGGCTTCGAGATTGAACTGGGCAAGCGCGTCGTGGTTGTCGGCGGCGGCAATGTCGCTATCGATGTGGCGCGCGCAGCCGTTCGCCTGGTGCACGAGGGATCGTTGGAAGCAACCGGGGAAAGCCTTCAGCCCGCTCTCGACGCCGCACGCCTGGCCATGCGCGCAGGCGCGGAAGAAGTTGACTTGGTGAGCCTCGAATCGCGCGAACAGATGCCGGCGTGGAAGGGCGAGGTTGACGAGGCCCAGCATGAAGGCATCCTGGTCGACAACGGCTGGGGTCCGAAGGAGATTGTGGGTGAGAACGGCGTTGTCACCGGCCTCAAGGTCCGCCGCTGCCTCACTGTCTTCGACGAGAACGGCCGCTTCAATCCCGCCTTTAGCGACGAGGAAAAGATCATCCCCTGCGACAGCGTCATCCTTGCCATCGGCCAGCAGGCCGATTTGTCATTCCTGAGTGGGGACGAAGGCGTCCAGGTGACGCCGCGCGGAATCCTCAAGATCGACGCTGACCTCTCAACCACCCTTCCCGGAGTCTTTGCCGGCGGCGATGTCGCCTTCGGCCCACGCATTTTGGTAGAGGCGGTCGCCAATGGCCACCGGGCCGCACGCTCCATCCATGTCTATCTCAGCGGCAAGACTCGGAAGACAGTGCGCAGCCGCTTTCGCATCATGCCCAACTGGTCCATGCCGCGAGGATTCCTCACCACTCCGCGGCAGAAAATGCCGGTGCTCGCCGCCAACCGGCGGATCGGGATCGCCGAAGTCGAACTTGGATTTGACGAGGAACAGGGCCGCGCCGAAGGTCTTCGCTGTCTTAATTGCCAAGTGAATACAATCTTCGACGGATCGAAGTGTATCCTCTGCGCCGGCTGCGTGGACGTCTGCCCGGAGAGCTGTCTGCGTCTGGTCGACCTCGCCCAGGTAAGCGGCAATCAGCGCTACGACGCCCTCATCCAGCATCGCTACGGTGTGCCCGCCGCTGAACTTCAGGCTGGTCAGGCCGGCGCCATCATCAAAAACGAAGAGAAATGCATCCGTTGCGGTCTCTGCGCCGACCGCTGTCCAACCGGCGCCATCACCATGGAGTCGCTGGAACAGCAGGAACGGGAAGTCTTTGAGTAGGAGAGCAAGAGCATGAATCGACGAACATTCTTCAAGTTCAGTTGGGGTACGGTGGGTTTCGGCGCCTTGATTTCGGCAGTGGGCGTCAGTCTCGGTGCCGTTGTCCGGTTCCTTGTCCCGAGCGTCTTCTACGAGCCGCCGCAGGCATTCAAGATTGGCGACCCCGCGGACTTTCCTTTCGGCCCTCCCACCTTTCTTGTGGACGAAAAGATATTCGTCTTTCGCGATCGCGATAAGGGCTTCGCCGTAGCCAGCGCAGTCTGCACCCACCTGGGCTGCACGGTGGCCCACTTCCAAAGCGACAACCGCTTCCATTGTCCCTGTCACGGCAGTGTCTTCGGCCCCGACGGCGCAGTGCAGCATGGCCCGGCGCCCCGACCCCTGCAGTGGTTTGAAGTGACACTGGCGCGCGACGGTATGCTCCGCGTCGACAAAGACAAGGTAGTGCCACCCAACTATCGGCTCATGGTGTAACGATGAATCTGATCCGCGACATCTGGCAATCGATCGTACGGCGCGACTCGCTGTCCACCGACAAGGGAAAGTCCGAGCTGGTCTTCCTGAATGTGTGGCTGCATATTCATCCTGCCAAAGTGAAGAAAGAGAACATGAAGTTCAGGCATTCCTTCTACCTGGGCTTCATCACCTTCTTTCTCTTCCTCATTCTGCTCACCACCGGAATCGCGCTGATGTGCTACTACCGGCCGTATCCGCCGCAGGCCTATCAGGACATGAAGGACCTCCAGTTTGTGGTCTTTATGGGGCCGTTCCTGCGCAACATGCATCGCTGGGCCGCGCACGGCATGGTGGTCTGCGTCTTCCTGCACATGTGCCGGGTGTTCTATACCGGCTCCTACAAGAAGCCGCGCCAGTTCAATTGGGTGGTCGGGGTAGTGCTGCTGCTGCTGACGTTGGGGCTCTCCTTCACTGGCTATCTGCTGCCCTGGGACCAACTGGCCTTCTGGGCGATCACGGTGGGCAGTAATATCGGCAGCTACGCTCCCATCGTCGGCGGGCAGTTGCGCGAACTGCTCCTCGGCGGCCATAGCGTTGGCGAGGCCGCGCTGCTCCGCTTTTACGTCTTGCACGTCGCGGTGCTGCCGTCGGCTTTGATTCTCCTAACCATTGTCCACTTCTGGCGTGTGCGCAAGGACGGCGGCCTCTCGCGGCCGGTCTGGAAGCTGAAGCCGAAGACTGAGCAGCTCGTCACCATCGGCGCGCCCCCCGCTGGTGTCCCGCTGCAAGCGGCGGCGGCGTCAAAGGACAAAACTTACGGCCTGATGGAGGTCGTCACCGGCAAGCCCATCTTCGAAACCATTACTCCCGAGGAAGAGGAAGACACGGTCTTCTCGTATCCGTACGCCTTCGTTCGCGAGGCTGTCGTCCTGATGGGAACGGTTACCACCATCATGGTGATGTCCCTCTTCCTCAACGCGCCCCTCGAACAACTCGCCAACCCCGCAAAGACCCCCAATCCCGCCAAGGCGCCGTGGTACTTTCTCGGCTTGCAGGAACTCGTCAGCCACTCCGCCTTGCTTGGCGGCGTGATCGCACCCGCCCTGATGGTCCTCGCGCTGCTGCTGATCCCTTACCTCGACCGCAACCCCAGTCGCCGTCCCGCCGAACGCAAGCTCATCCTATGGCTCTTCACACTCTTCGTCGTCGCCAACCTGGCACTAATCGTCATCGGCACATTCTTCCGCGGGCCGGGCTGGGCGCTGGTTCCCCCATGGGTACACGTTGTCGGAGGGGCTGAGTGATGGAACGCAAACTCCAGCAAGCATTCTTCGCCCTTAGCATCGTCGCCCTCGTTCTTATCCTTGCGGCCGAGTGGCAAGCCAATACGCCATCGTGGAAGAACTATCAGCGAACCTTCCTGCAGCTCGAAGCCCAGGATGAACCGAACGCCGCAGCAAAAGCCGCCGTTCTGGCGACCCCGCTCGAGATCCACCAGGTCATGCTCACCGGCCTGCAGCGCGTCGATCGCTGCACCACGTGCCATCTTGGCGTGGACGATCCTACCCTTAAGAATGCGCCTGAGCCCTACCGCTACCATGCCAACCTGGGGCCGCATATTCCGTCCCGGTTTGGCTGCACCATCTGCCATGGCGGCCAGGGCCTCGCCACCGACAAGCAGAACGCTCACGGCAGCGTGCCGTTCTGGCCAAACCCGCTCCTCTCTCCCGACTACGTTCGCGCCTCCTGCGGTCGATGCCACAAGGAGGGAGACGTGCCTGGAGTACCGGAACTCGCCGAAGGCCGGCACCTCTTCGAAACTCAGGGTTGCCGCGGCTGCCACAAGTTGAACGGCGTAGGCGGCAGCATCGGCCCCGACCTCTCCGAAGAGGGCGCAAGCCTGCGATCGCCGACGTGGCTCGAGCAGCACTTCCTTGTCCCGAGTGCTGTCTCTGCCGGATCGGCCATGCCGAACTTTCATTTCACCAAAGACCAGGCGCGTGCGCTCACTTACTACATGCTCTCGCTCACGAATCAAGACATGGGCAGCTACTATGCCAGCGTCCGCCTCATCCCCAGTCCCGAGTATGGCCACGAGCTCTTCGTCGAAAAGAACTGCATCGCCTGCCACAACGTCGGCGGCGTCGGCGCCAAGACCGGTCCCGACCTGCTCGGCGTCACCAAGCGGCACTCGCCCGAATGGCTCGACGAGCAACTGGTCAATCCTCAGCTCGTGTATCCCGGCAGTTCCATGCCCGAGTACGACCTCGAAACCAATGCCCGCAAGGCACTCCTCGCCTTCATGACGACGGCTACTCCCGAAGACGCGCAGTCCATCGTCGCGGGCAGGAAGACCGCGCTCAAACCCGAGGATGTCGCCATTGAGGCAGGCAAGCAGGACTTTGCGCGCTTTGGTTGCGTCGGCTGCCACGGCACCGAGCTGCAGGGTGGTGTGCCCAACCCCAACGCCCAGGGCGGCGAGGTGCCGTCCCTCCTGCACGTCGCAGACGACTACACCAAGGACGAAGTCATCGCCATTATCCGCGACGGAAAGGCGCCTCCGCTGGATAACCCGGCAGGCCTCACGCCGCCGCTCTACATGCCCTCATGGAAGCATGTGCTCAGCGACGAAGACATCAACCGGGTTGCCGACTACCTTTGGTCGATGCAACAGAAGAAGGAGAGTTGGTAGCCCTAGGTCTTCACTTGGCCTCTGGGCCAGTCGTCCTCTAATGGATACACCGCCTACGCCAGCATCCTGGCTGGAATCAATGGTTGAGGTTGGGCCTACACGGCAGCTACCGGCTTATACAGACCTCGCGGACCGCGGGGCTACCATAGCCGAGCAGATCCGCTCCGCGATAGCTCGACCTATTCAAGCGTCGGAAGATCCGGCCTTTGATTGTCGGGCGGCGCCGGATAGGTCTTGCTGCCGTCGTTCAGCTCAAGACGGACGTAATCCCAGACCACGCCGGTGGTGACATCTCCGGCTGGAACGGTGAAGGTAATCTGATTTTCGCCAGCCTTCATCAGCGAGGCATCGAACTTCTGGATGTACTGATACCAGGCGCCCTTATCGGTGTTGTAACGCAGTGCGTTGGTCGAGACCGGGCGAATGCTGCCGGCGTCCTGCCCGTTGACGCCAATGGCCAAGCTGCCGCCGTCTGCCCCGGCCAGCGCCAGGCGCAGCACAGCCGTACCCTGCGCGGCTTTCGGCAGGTTGAACTTGACCGTCCAGGTGGTCGCCTGGCCGCGGCCCCAATCCCGCCACGGATCGTCCTTGCTGGGGGGAGTGTTCACCCATCCGAAGCGCTGGTTGTAGGGGTCCTTTGCGGCAGGATTCAACCAGGCGGTGGTGGTGGAGTGCGGCACCTCCTCGAAGAACCAGTCCTTGGCCGGATTGCTCTTGCCGATGGTGTAAGTCACGTCGTTGGGGAAGAGCCCGGCATAGCGCAGCGGCCAGCCCCACAGCCAGTAGTTGGCATCGTCGCCTTTTAAGAACTTGTCGGAAGTACGGTCGGGATAGCCAATCTCCCAAATCTGCTTGCCGAAGCGAACCGGCTTCCAGTCGAGTTTGCCCAGATCGATCTTCTTGCCGGCTTCCACGGTGATGTCGGCCTTGGCGAATTCACCCAGCACTCCGTCGGCAAAGGCATGCAGCGTGTATTTGCCGGGGCGGACGTTGGGGATGGTGAATCGGCCATCCTCCGCCCCGTCGACCCAGAACTGGTAGTAGTCGCCATCGTGCGCCCAAGTGACGACGTTGCCGTTGCCGCCGCGCGTTTGGTACCCCGCTCCGGCGCCCTGGTAGTTCGGGTGGGCCAGGCCGACAGTCAGATGAGGAAGTGTCTTCTTAACTGCCTGGGGATCGTCGAGCACGAGTTGGCCCGTAACGGAGGCGCGTCCGTCTTTGTGTGGGTAATCTACGCCCTCCACCCAACTGTAAGGCCAAGCGGCCTTGACCGATTTCGATTTGGCAACCGCGTCCTCCCACAGAGCCATCGCGTTGTCATGCCATTCCGCGGGCACGGCCGGCATGCCGCTGCCGGAGGTGGCCTTCAGCTTGTCCAACTCGTCTTGTGACGGGTCCTTGGGATCGTCCAGCGAATTGAAGTAAACGAAGACGGGGCCGACAACGTGCTTCCAGTCCTCGCCCGCGGGGATGTTGTTGCCGGAGCCGCCGGCATAGTGGCCGGAGGTCCAGTAGTCCAGCAGGGTTGCTCCCATGTGGGCAACCAGATCGAGCTTCTCCGGGCCGCCGCCAATGTACTCGTTGGACGGGTTGATGAAGTAGACGCCGATGTGGTCCTTGGTGCTCGACCAGCCCCAAGCCGTGAGTTTGTCCATCACAGCGCAGTAGCTGTACTTATGCTCGACGGAGTTCTTATAGACCCCGTCCAGGATGATGCTCTGCTCTTTGGCGTGAATGACGACGCCGGAGCGCTGGTCCCCATTGGCGATCATCAGCTGATTGCGGTCATTGTCGACCGAGATCCAGTTGAAGGTGGGATTCATCTGCAGGATGAACCGGCTCTCGCCCTCGCCGGCAGCAGGATAGGAGGCCGGGTGGGTGTACTCGGCGTAGGTGTAGAAGCCGCTGACGCCACGCTCCAGCGTGTAACGAACTTCGATGTCCATGCCGCCACGACCTGCGCCCGACGGAACGCCATATTGAGCAGCACTCGTACCCGGTGCTGCGCTGCCACCACCGCCGCGAACGCCCGGAGTGCCGGGATTAACACCCTTCACGGAGACCTCCGCGCGTTGACCTCCGTTGCTTGCCGGATCAATCGTCACCTTTGCGGTGACGGTGCCTGCGGGAGTCTGCTCCCAGTATTCGCTGCGGGCGTTTGGGATGTCGATGCCGTGATAGTAGACCGTCGTCATATTGCCGTTGCTCTTCAGGATGGTGGCCTTGACGATGCCATTGTCCAGGACCCAACTGTCGCCGTTGTCGGTGAGGGTAACGGGATCGTTGACCGTGACTTTGGCGACCTTCGGCAGCACGCTGGCGGCCCGCTGTGCCGCCGCGCCGCATGTCAGTACAACTGCCAGGGCAAGAAACGTGGACACGAAGAGGACCTTTGCTTTGGTCATGGCGGAACCTTTCAGAATGAACCGTGAGCTGGAGATGTATCTCGCTTGAATAGAGTCTCCGCTGGATCGCCAAGAATTGTACAGTGCGATGGGTATTGCGGGCTAACGCCGCAAGCGTGGCCGGAACGTGTATTCCCGTGCGGCGCCCCTATGTCGTGCGGAGCTTCTACGGAGGGTCACATGGGCGCGCCGTTGCCGTGCGTCTGTGTCTGCAGCGTCCAGTTCCCGGACATCGTCCCGTTGGGGTTCGTGTTGGGGTCGTTGGTCTGAAACCACTGCGTTCCGTTCGACCAGGTCTGCGAGTACTGACTGGAAACTTTCGCAGTTCCTCCCGAGCCGGTGACCGTCTGCTGATCGAGGGCGAAGTCGACCCAATCAGAGGCAGCGTTGGCGCTGGCTTGGCTCTGCGCGGCCATGTTGGCCTGGAAATTGTTAAACTTCGCCTGCTGGCTGGCCTGAAAGTTCTGGAAATTCTGCTGCATGGTCTGCATGAACTGGTTATGCATCGCCTGAAATGTGGCGGCAGCCTGCTGCTGCATCCGGTTCATGGCGGAGAGGGCTTGCTGGCCCTGCTGTTGCGCCCGTGCGAGGACTGCCTGGTCCCACTGCGCGTTGTCCTTAGGGTTGGGGAGGTTGTTGTTGTCAACGAGCGTATCCAGAGCGTCGAGTTGGCCCTGCGGAGCGCGGAGGTTATCGACTCGCGCCCAACAACTGCCGCCCTGCAGGTATCCGGGGTTGGGATAGATCGTGCAGATGACTACGGCGCGTAGCCGCTGGTCGATGACG
>Ga0302319_10013422_pt1 | contig 15364 bp, 11 predicted proteins | sample Bog_T0_2_FD_203319 | JGI IMG/M metagenome (GOLD analysis project Ga0302319, IMG submission 203319) | Peat permafrost microbial communities from Stordalen Mire near Abisko, Sweden - Bog_T0_2 | ecosystem: Environmental > Terrestrial > Soil > Wetlands > Peat | place: Sweden: Abisko, Stordalen Mire... | reverse complement strand
TTTTTCTCCGACCCGCTATTCAGTGTGAGAAATGCGGGTTAGACGCGGGCTCATATTACGCTTGAGTGTGATAGCAAAGGTTATCGAGACGGAAGTCGAGAACGAAGAAGCTCTGGCCGTGGTCGAGTCGTTGATGGAGCGCGGCGAAGCTCGCCTCAGCAGAGAAGAACTCGCACTGCTGGATCTTCTCGCCACGCTGATCGAGAAGTTTGAACGCAGCGCCTACGCGCTTCCGGACGGGGATCCGGCGGGAGCGCTGGAGGTTCTGATGGGAGGGCGCGGTCTGAAACCCGCGGACATTGCCCCGGTTCTGGGGTCGCGAGCCAGGGTTTCCGAGGTCTTATCCCGCAAACGGGCGATCAGTAAGGTTCAGGCAAAGCGGCTGGGAGAGTTCTTCGCAGTCTCCCCTGCGGCGTTCATCTGAAATCGGCGGAAGACCGCGGGTCCTCGCCCCCCTACTTCAGTTCGTTGCGAATGAGCGGCGCGACGGATTCGGCCTTGAAAGTCTCGTTGTACTTCTTGCCGTTGATGAAAAAAGTCGGCGTGCCCGCCACGCCAACTTCCTCACCCTGCTGCTCTTCGCCTTCGATCTCGGCCTTGTACTTGTGGCTGTCCACTTCCGCGGTGAAACGCTTCATATCGAGCCCGATCTTTCGCGCGTAGCCCAGTACGGTCGCGCGTTCGAGGTTCGGATAGCCCGCGTACAGCAGATCGTGCATTTCCCAGAACTTTCCCTGGGCGTGCGCCGCCAGGGCCGCCTCGGCGCCGAACTCCGCCTGCGCATGCTGATCGAGAGGAAACTGCTTGAAGACCAGCCGTACGTCGTTGGGAAACTGACGCATCAGTTCCTTCGCTTCCGTTACGGCAGTGCTGCAGTACGGGCACTGGAAGTCGGAAAACTCCACCAGCGTTACCCGCGCACCGGCCGGACCGCGAGCGGGATCGCCCACAATCGAGATTTTGACCGGATCGTCCAGTACGGGCCGCGGTTCGGTGGCAATTTTTTTCAGATCGGCGCGAATGGCCGCCTCGGTCTTGCCGGCCGCGACTTCCCTGACCACCGCATTCGCGAGCTTCCTGCTGTCGGCGCAGGTATGATCCTTCATGCGGCATTCGGCCACCTTCATATCGCAGCCGCACGAACACTTTTCCGTCCGGACGAGGTTCAGCGCCAGCGCTTTTCGCGCGCCGGTCAGGCCCTGCCAGTCGACACCGGGCAGATCGGTAGACGTTTGCCAGTCGCCCTGCGCGAGGCAGACGACCGCCAACGAGAAAAACAGCGCCAGCTTGCGAAAACTCACTTCGCTCTTCCGAAGACTCACTTCTCTATTGTGCCTCATGTCCATTGCGACTCGTGTCCGCCACTTGCACCTTAGGACGTTGTTATCCTGTAAGTTCATCCTGAAAGCTCCGGAGTCCTATCCACTTTGAACTCAATCGTCATGGCGTTTCGCGCATTTTTTGCGCTCTTATTCGGCGGCAAGCTGCCGGCGGACCTGGTATCGCAACTGGGCCTCGAACCGAAGGCCCCTCCTCCACCTCCGAAACCACCACCTCCGCCTGTGGTAACGCCTGAGGATGGCGCGCTTCAGTTGCTCGGCATTCTGCAGCGCGACGCGCGCGTGCTGGATTTCTTCATGGAAGACATCGCGCCTTATTCCGACGATCAGATCGGCGCGGCCGCCCGCGACGTCCATACGAAGACCCGCGAGATTCTCGTGCGCCATTTCGCGCCCCAGCCCGTCATCGACGCTGTGGAGGGCAGTGCCGTAGCGGCGCCCCCTGGCGACACGGCGCTCGTGAAGTTTATAGGCAACGTTCCCGCTTCGGGGAAGGCCAAAGGCGGTGCGTTGCGGCACCGGGGCTGGCGCGCGTCGTCGGCTTCGCTGCCGAAGCTGAGCTCGAAGCAGGACCTCGCTATTCTGGCTCCGGCCGAAATCGAAGTAGAGTAAAGGTTGCCTCGCTTGTCGTATTCGATCGGCATCGATCTCGGAACCACCAACAGCGCCCTCGCATTCCGGGAGATGGACGAGGGCGGAACCGTCGCTGTAGCCGGCATCCCGCAGCTGGTCAACGCTAACGAAGTGGCGGCCGAACCGCTGCTGCCGTCCTTTCTCTACATGCCGGGCGAAAAGGAGTTCCCCGCCGGCGCGACAGCCCTGCCGTGGGACTCTGCAAGCCCATACATCGTAGGGCGTTTCGCGCAGCGGCGCGGGGCGGAGGTTTCCAGCCGCCTGGTGTCGTCCGCCAAGAGCTGGCTTTCGTACTCCGCCATCGATCGGACCGCGGCGACGCTGCCCCGCAAACTTTCGAACGAGCAGGCTGCGGAAGGCGTCACGCGCATCTCGCCCGTCGACGCGTCCGCGGCATACTTGCGACACCTCCGCATGGCGTGGGAGAACCAACACCCCGACGCGCCGTTCGCGGAACAGGAAGTCCTCGTCACCATACCGGCATCGTTCGACGCGGTCGCCCGCGAGTTGACGGAGAAGGCCGCGCTTTCGGCCGGCTTCAGCAACGTGACTATGCTCGAAGAGCCGCAAGCCGCCTTCTATGCATGGATCGAGCGGCATGACGACTGGCGTCAGCGCATCGGCAAAGGCGACCTCATTCTGGTTGTCGATATCGGCGGCGGCACCACCGATTTCACGCTCATTTCCGTCAGCGAGCACGATGGCCAGCTGCAGCTCGACCGTGTCGCCGTGGGCGATCACATTCTGCTCGGCGGCGACAACATCGATCTCGCGCTCGCCCACACCGTCGCCGCGGATCTGGCCGCGCGCGGCACGAAGATCGACTCCGTCCAGCTGCAGGCTCTCTGGAACAACTGCCGCCTCGCGAAGGAGAAGCTGCTCGACCCCGGCTCGACTCCAGGCAAGCCGCCGGCGAAAGAAGTGCCGGTGACCATCCTCGGCAAAGGATCGAGCCTGATCGGCGGCACCATCAAAGCGACTCTGCGCCGGGAACAGATCGAACAAGTGCTCGAAGGTTTTCTCCCGCGCGTCGCCAGCACGGATTTTCCGCAGAGACCGCGCCTTGCGGGGCTGCAGGAAATGGGCCTGCCCTATGCGTCCGACGCCGCGATTACCCGGCACCTGGCCCGCTTCCTGCGTCAGGGGCCGAACGGCCTGGCTTGCCCGACCCATGTCCTTTTCAACGGCGGCGTCCTGCATGCGCCGTTCGTGCGCGAACGTCTGCTCTCCGTGCTCAACACGTGGCTCGCCGAAGAAGGCGCACCCGCCATCCAGGCGCTCACAGGCGAAGATCTCATGCACGCGGTGGCGCGTGGGGCCGCGTATTATGGCGCCGCCCGTCACGGCAAAGGCGTGCGCATTCGCGGCGGCATCGCGCGCTCCTATTATGTCGGCATCGAAACCGCCATGCCCGCGGTGCCCGGCATTCCCGCTCCGCTGAAAGCATTCGCCGTCGCTCAGTTCGGGATGGAAGAAGGTACTTCCGCGAAGTTGCCGGAGCGCGAATTCGGCCTCATCGTGGGCGAGACCGCCGAGTTCCGTTTCTTCAGTTCCTCTCAAAGAAAGCTCGACGCTCCCGGAACGCTCATCGACGATTTCGGCGACGAACTCCAGGAATTGTCGCCCGTTTCGGTGCGGCTGGAATCGAATGAGGCCGAGGGCACACTGGTCGCGGTTTCGCTCGAAACCGTCATCACGGAAACGGGAATGCTGCAGCTCTGGTGCGTGGCCCGCGACGGCAGGCGCTGGAAGCTGGAATTCAACGTGCGCGAAAAATGAACGGCAACATTAAGGTCGGCATCGATCTCGGGACCACCAACTCCGCGCTTGCCTGGATCGATCCGGCCGACGCGGAAGACACCAGTTTCCCTCCGATCCACATTTTCGATGTCCCGCAGCTGGTCGCTCCGGGCCGCATCGAGCCGCGGCGCACCCTGCCGTCTTTCCTGTACCTCGAAGAAGGCCAGCCCGTCGGCGCTTATGCGCGCGACCAGGGCGCGATCGTCCCCACGCGCCTGGTGCACAGCGCAAAGTCCTGGCTCTCGAATCCCGACGTGGACCGCACCGCGAAGATCCTGCCCTGGGATGCGGGCGAAGGCGGCCGCGTGCTCTCGCCGGTGGAGGTGTCCGCGCGTTTCCTCAGCACGATGCGGGAAGCGTGGGACAAGTCCGGACGCTTCGGCCCGCTGAGCGAACAGCAAGTCGTGCTCACCGTTCCGGCGTCGTTCGACGAAGAAGCGCGCGAACTGACCGTGCAGGCCGCGCACGACGCGGGCATCGAACAACTCACGCTTCTCGAAGAGCCTGCGGCGGCGTTCTATTCGTGGATCGCCAACAATTTCGCGCGGTCGCGCAAGCTTCTCTTCGACGGACAGGTCGTTCTCGTCTGCGATGTCGGCGGCGGCACCAGCGACTTTTCGCTCATCCGCGTCGCGCGCGATGGCGACAAGATCGACTTCACGCGAACCGCCGTCGGCAAGCATCTGCTGCTGGGCGGCGACAACCTCGACCTCACCCTGGCCTGGCTCGCCGAGACGAAGCTCGGCAAACAGCTCTCCATCCGGCAGCGCAGCGGTCTTCGCCGCGAGTGCTCCGCCGCCAAGGAAATTCTGCTCTGCGACTCACACCGTCAAAGCGTGGAGATCAGCGTACTCGGCAGCGGATCGTCCATGATCGGCGGCACGCTGAAGACGGAGATCACGCGCGCCGAGGCGCTTGAACTGGCGCTTGACGGTTTTCTTCCCCTCACGCCGCGCGGCGAGATGCCGAAGGAAGAGAAGCGCAGCCTGTTTCGCGAACTCGGCCTGCCTTATGTTTCCGACCCCGCCATCAGCCGTCATCTCGCCGCGTTTCTGGAATCGGCCGATGGCAACCCGGAACACCATGCGCCCGACGCAATCCTGTTCAACGGCGGTTTCTTCATTCCCGAAATTCTGCGTGAGCGCGTGGCCGACGTTCTCGCCAACTGGTATGGCAAGCGTCCCGAAGTTTTCGAGAACCGCGATCTCGATCTCGCCGTGGCGAGCGGCGCCGCGTATTACTCGTACGTTCGCTCCACCGGTTCCGGCGTGCTGGTTCGCGGCGGTCTGCCGCGCGCCTACTACGTTGGTTTCGACGATGCTTCCGCCGTCTGCCTGCTGCCGCGCGGCGCGGAGGAAGGCGATTCGGTTGAGATCGATCGCGAAGGCCTGCAGCTTGTCGCGAACAAACCGGTGGCTTTCCGTCTGCTCAGTTCACTCACGCGTTCGGGCGATCAGGCAGGCGAGGTGGTTCGCTTTGCCGAAGGCGAAGATCTTCACTCGCATGCGCCGCTCGAAGCCGTGATCCGCTTCGGCAAGGGCGGCGAGCGGCTGGTGCCGGTGAAACTCGGCGCGCGGCTCACCGAAACCGGTACGCTCGAAACCTGGTGCGATTCGAAAATCAGCGACAATCGCTGGCGTCTGCAGTTCCAGATTCGCAAGTCGGCGGCGAGTATGCAAACCCCGCGCAAGCCAGCCGCTGTCGTGAGCGCGGAAGCCGTCGACGCCGCGTGCGGACTTGTGCGCGACACGTTCAGCAAGGGCGCTATCCCGCCGGAGGAACTTCCCGCGCGTCTCGAAGCGGCGCTGGGATTGGGACGCAATTCCTGGCCCGTCGACGTCGCACGCCGATTGGCAGATGTGTTCCTGGAACTTGCGGACTCGCGCAGCCGCGGCGCGGCTTATGAAGTCCGCTGGCTGAACCTCGGGGGCTTCTGTCTGCGCCCCGGCTTCGGCTTCATCGGCGACGATTTCCGCATCGAGCAGGCGCGCCGGATTTACAGCGGAGGCCTGAAATTCGGCAATCAGGCGCAGAACGAAATCGATTGGTGGATTTTCTGGGGACGCCTCGCGGGAGGATTGAACCGCAACCAGCAGTCCGATATCGTGCAGCGCATGTTGCCTGTCCTGTTGCCTAAAGCCGGAACGAAACCGCAGCGCGTGAATTCCAGTCTGCTGCGCGAAATGTGGCGAACCGCGTCGGCGATGGAACTGATCCCGGCGGCCAATCGCATTCAGCTGGGCGACGCGCTCATCAAACAGGGCAAGCAGTCCGGTTACAGCGATAACATTCTGTGGTGCATCGCGCGGCTCGGTGCGCGGCAGTTGTTCTACGGACCGGCGAATCAGGCTTTAGCGCCGGCCATCGCGACGCGCTGGATCGAAGCGTTGATCGCAGTACCGAAGGCTGTCGTTCCAAGTCCGGAAGATGTTCTGGTTTCTCTGGCGCGACGAACGGGCGACCCGGTCCGCGACGTCGCCGCAGCTACCTTCGCCGCAGTGCAGGCGCGCGTCACAGACCCGAGCCTCTCCGCGCAACTGGAGGGAGACGCCGAACGCGACGAGCGCGCGCTCGGCCGGATCTTCGGCGAAGCGCTGCCGTCGGGGCTGGTGCTCAATCCGTAGTGGGTGCTTCACATGTACCGGAAAACGGAGATCGAGCGTGCGCTCCGTCCCCATAAGGGAGACTGCTCCGATGCTGCCCGGTGCAGACTTTACATCCTTCGTAATCGCCACCGAACAGGGCATCTGCACCTCGTCCGGTGTCCTCGAAGCCGGATGCAAAGTCGCCATCGGAACTCGTCTCAAGCGCTCCGGGATGCACTGGACACTGGCTGGCGCCAACAGCACTATCGCTCTTCGGTGCTGCCGTCTCAGCGGGCGGTTCGAAGATTTCCGGGAACGCCGAAATGATCCTATCGCCGCTTGACCCTCAAGTCTGCGCCGTGCACCCACTCGGAGGCCACGGAGGCGTCCGGTCTTGCCGCGCGGCCAGGTCGCGCGCCTCCCTTATTTTTTCACCCCGGTTGTTTTTCGGGGCGCGGATGCATGTAAAATAGACCAGATGACACCGGATCTCGCGCTCAACGATGAGGTCGGACAACTCAGGAAGATGATCGTGGCGATGCGCGGCGAGATGGAAACGGCACGCACGCACCAGCAGGACGCCGTCCAGAAAGCCACCACCGCCGGACACGGCGAAATCATGGAACTTCGTGAAACCATTCGGGCTCTGCGGGATGAACTGGAAAAGGAACGCGCTCGTCATTGCGATGAGCTGCAGGAAATCAACCAGGCCAACCGCAGCGAGCAGCAGCAACTGCAGCAGATGATCGTAGCCCTTCGCCAGGAACTGGAGGCCGCTCTTGCTCGCTGATACCTCGCCACGGCATACCTTCGAACAGCAGCAGATCCACCGCATGGGCCTGCTGCTTCGCGTCGCACGGGACGTCGCCGCTCAGAACACGCTCGACGAGATGCTTCTGAGCATCGTCGAAGTCAGTACGCAGGAAACCGGCGCGGAGAGCGGCACTCTGTTTCTGAACGACGAGGAGACGGGCGAACTCTACTCGCGCGTCGCCGAAGGCGGCACCATCCGCGAAATCCGCATGATGAACAGTACCGGTGTCGCCGGCAACACCTTTACGACCGGTATCGGCGTCATTGTGGACGACCCGTATTCGGATCCGCGCTTCAACCCGGACGTCGACCGGCAGACCGGATACGTCACCAACAGCCTCCTCTGCGCCCCCGTCCGCACCACCAAGGGCGAAGTGATCGGCGTCCTGCAGATGCTCAACAAGAAGCAGGGCTCGTTCACCAAGGACGATCTGCACCTGCTCGAGGAAATGACCTCGCTCTGCGCCATCACGCTGCGCAGCCGGCAGTTCATGGACGATATGCACGAGGCGCGGCAGCGCGAACTGAAGTTCCTCGACCTCGTCGCCGACGTCACCTCCGAACTCGACCTCGGCACCATGCTGATCAAGGTCGTGGGCGAATGCGCGCGCATGCTGCAGGCGGACCGCGCGACGCTTTACCTGAACGACGAAAAGACCAACGAGCTGTTCTCCCGCGTCGCCATGGGGGATTCGATCGGCGAAATCCGCATGCCGAATCACGTGGGCATCTCGGGCGCGGTTTTCACTTCGGGGCGCACCATCAACATCCCGTACGCGTACGCCGATCTGCGGTTCAACCCTTCGTTCGACCGCAAGTTCGGCTACTTCACCCGCTCGATTCTCTGCGTGCCGATCACCAACAAGTCCGGCAAGACGATCGGCGTGACCCAGGTGCTGAACCGCAAGGGTGGCCCGTTCAACTCGGAGGACGAGGCCCGCCTGAAGGCCTTCACCGCGCAGGTTTCGATGAGCCTCGAAAGCGCCAAGCTGTTCGATCAGGTGCAGCAGGTCAAGAATTACAACGAAAGCATGCTGGAGAGCATGTCGAACGGCGTCGTCACTTTGAACGAGGACGGCGCGATCGTGACCTGCAACGCCGCCGGACTGCGCATACTGAAGGTTTCCCCGAACGAGATTCTCAACCGCAAGGCGGAAGAATACTTCTCCGGGCCCAACGCGTGGGTGATCGACCGCGTTAAAGTTGTCAGGGAGAAGCTGAAGAGCGACATCACGATGGACGCGGAACTCGCCGCCGGCGCCGAAAAGCGTTCCGTCAACCTGACCATTCAGCCACTGATGAGCCAGGAGGAGCGCGGGGAGACGAAGAACATCGGCACCCTGCTGATGGTGGAAGATGTCAGCGCCGAAAAACGCATGAAGTCGACCATGTCGCGGTACATGGACCCTCAGATTTTCGATCAGATGCAGGCCGCGGGCGGGGAAGCCGCGCTGGGCGGCAAGAGCGTGGCCGCCACCGTCCTGTTCGCCGACGTCCGCAGCTTCACCACCATCACCGAGGAACTGGGCGCGCAGGGCACCGTTACCCTTCTGAACGAGTATTTCACTCTGATGGTGGACTGCATCCAGAAGCACGGCGGAATGCTGGATAAATTCATCGGCGACGCCATCATGGCCATCTTCGGCCTCCCGCTTCCGCACGAAGACGATGAGGATCGCGCGTTGCGCGCCTCGATCGGCATGATCTCGGAACTGCGCCGCTGGAACGCCGAGCGCGCCGCCGCGGGCAAGAAGCCGGTTGAAATCGGAGTCGGCCTGAACACCGACATGATCGTTTCCGGTAACATCGGTTCGCCGAAGCGGATGGACTACACCGTCATCGGCGATGGCGTCAACCTGGCTTCGCGCCTCGAAAGCGCCTGCAAACAGTACGGTGCGGGAATCCTGATCAGCGAGGCCACCAACAAGAAGCTCAAAGGCACCTACCGCATGCGTGAAGTGGACTACGTCGTGGTGAAGGGCAAGACCGAGCCGGTAGCCGTATTTGAAGTGGTCGACTACTTCACGGAAGAGTCGTTCCCCAATCTCGCGGACTTCCTCGGCCACTACCGGAACGGCGTTGCATCGTATCGCAGACAGCGCTGGGACAAAGCGATCGCGGATTTCCGTCAGTCGCTCAGCCTGCGCCCGAACGACAAGCTCTCGCAGATCTACATCGAACGCAGCGAGCACATGAAAGCGGAACCGCCCGGCGACGACTGGAACGGCGTCTGGGTGATGAAGTCGAAGTAGGGCGCCGGGGGCTTGAGCAGATGACCGCGTCGACTACCTCCGCCGAGCGGCCGTGGCGCGCTCACCTCCTGCCCCTTGCGATCCTGGCGATCGCCCTGCTGGTCTCCTTCATCGTGCGGATCAGGCTGCTCGGCGCTCCGCTCGAGAGAGACGAAGGCGAGCATGGCTACCTCGCCCAGGTCATGCTGGCCGGATACCCGCCCTGGCAGCTTGCCTACAATCTGAAACTGCCCGGAACGGATGCCCTGTACGCCGCGTTTCTGGCCATCTTCGGCCAGACCGCCGTCGCCATCCGCCTCGGGCTGTTGCTGGTCAACACGGCTACCGTCCTTCTGGTTGCCCGTCTCGGAAAGCGGCTCTTCGGGTTCGGCGCGGGCGCGGTCGCAGGCGCGTCTTACGCCCTGTTGTCCTGCGGTCAGGGCGTTGTCGGGACGGTCGCGCACTCCACGCACTTTGTGGTGTTCTTCGCGGTGATCGCCACGCTGCAGCTGCTGCGGGCTGGCGATCGCGCGGGATTGCTGTTCCTGGCCGGTCTGACCTATGGCATCGCCTTCCTGATGAAACAGCCCGGGCTCGCCTTTGCGGCCTTTGGAGCGCTGTTCGTGGTCTGGAGAAACGTGTGGCGCCGCAAACAGGCGCGACCTGGCTGCACGACACAACCGGGCGTTGTTGCCGAAATCCCTGACGCCGCGGGCGGCGCAGGACGTGCGGCCCGCGCGCTTCGCGGACTGGCCGGGCTGGCGACCTTCAGCCTGGGCGTCGCGTTACCGTACGCGCTGCTGTGTCTCGCCCTCTGGAGAGCGGGAACGTTCGCCCGGTTCTGGTTCTGGACCGTGACGCTGACCGGCGCGTATGCGACGAAGGTGTCGTTTGCGCTGTCGCGCGCCTACTTCGCGGTCACCTTCCCTTATGCCGTGGAATCGAACCTGTTCTTATGGATTCTGGCCGGAGCCGGACTGGCGCTGGCCTGCTGGAACCGGAGCACTCGCCGTGCGGGGTTGTTCGTCGGAGCGCTGCTGGTATTTTCCGCGCTTGCGGTCTCCGCGGGCGGCTCCTTCAATCCCAACTATTTCATCCTCATGTTCCCAGCGCTCGCCCTCGCAAACGGGGCCTGGGTCGCGGCGGGCAACGATCTCATACTCCGGATCGCGGCGAGAAGACCTGGCGTCGCCATGCCGCGGCTCATCGGAACAGTTCCGTTACTGTGCTTCGCTCTGGCGTGTCTCTATCCGATGGTAATGAAGCACGCATACCTCTTCAGCATGAGCACGTTTGAGTTTGAGCGCAGTTCCTACGGCGTAAACCCTTTTCCGGAAGCCGAAAAGGTCGCCGAGTACATCAGGTCGCATTCCGATCCCGGCGCGCGGATTGCCGTACTGGGTTCCGAGGCCGAGATCTACTTTTACTCGCGACGCCAGGCGGCGACCGGATACCTCTTCACCTACGGCCTGATGGAGACTCATCGGTATGCGCTGCCTTCCCAAAGAGAGATGATCCGCGAGATTGAGTCGGCCAGACCCGAGTATCTGGTCTTCGTCGGGGCGAAGACGTCGTGGATGGCGACGGAGCAGTCGTCCCGGGAAATCCTGAACTGGGCGATCGACTACATCGGCCGGTACTACGACCAAGTGGGCGTCGTGGATCTGGCGGTACCGGATTCGCCAACGTACATTTGGGGCTACGATGCCGCCTATTACCAGCGAAAATCCGACTATTATCTGAACGTCTATCTGCGTCGTTAAGTCTGTGGACCGCAGCCCGGCTCCGGCTGCCTCCGGTAGAATGGTCGGAAGTGAGCGCGGACGCGGATCGGATTGCCCGAAGGTTTTCCATCGTCGGGCTGACAATTTATCTGGGGCTGGCGCTGGCCACGTGCGCCGCCTACTTTCCCGTCACCGGTCTCGACTTCGTCGGCCTCGACGATCCCTCTTACATCACCGGCAACCCGCACCTCCGCGAGGGGTTCACGTGGACAGGCCTGAAATGGGCCTTTACTTCTTACGATCCCGACAACTGGTTTCCGCTGACCAGGCTTTCGCACATGCTGGATTACGCGCTGTTCGGTCTGCGCGCGCCCTGGCACCACGGCGAAAACGTCCTCATTCACGTCCTTGCTTCCCTGCTTCTGTATTCGTTCCTGTACCGCGGGACCCGCGAGCGCTGGCCGAGCGCCTTCGTGGCGGCGGTTTTCGCGCTCCATCCCGTGCACGTCGAGTCCGTTGTCTGGATATCGGAGAGGAAAGACGTTCTTTGCGCGTTCTTCTGGTTTGCGGCGTTGTGGGCCTGGGTGCGGTATACCGAACGCCCCTCAAAGGCGAGCTATGTCCTGACGCTGTCGCTCCTTGCCGCCGGCGTCATGTCGAAGCCCATGATCGTCACATTTCCCTTGCTGCTTCCGCTCCTCGGTCTCTGGCCCCTGCGCCGGTCCGTTTCCCGGCGCAGACTGATTCTTGAGGAAGCGCCTTTTGTGGCTGTGGCCGCCGCCGGCGCGATACTGACGCTGCTTGCCCAGAGCGCCTTCGGCGCCGTGCGCTCTCTGAAGTCGATTGCCTTCGGTGAACGAGTGGAAAACGCGCTGATCACCGTATTCATCTATATTGGCAAGACCTTCTGGCCCACGAACCTCGCCAATCCCTATCACTCGGAACGTGAGCCTGTATGGCTGGCCGCGCTGGCCGGGCTCGGGATAGCGGGCATCTCGGTTCTGGTGGTGGCCATGCGCCGCAATCGCCCTTATCTCGTCACCGGATGGTTCTGGTTTCTCATTACGCTCCTTCCGGTGATCGGTCTGGTACAGGTGGGCGGCCAGGCCCGCGCGGACCGGTACATGTACGTTCCGATGGTCGGCCTGCTGATCGTTGTAGCGTGGGGCGCCGCCGACATCCTGAAGGGGTTCGGCGCGCACCGGTGGGCAGTTCCCGCGGCGGCCGCTGCCGCCGGTGCGGCGTGCCTGACTCTGGCCTGCGTCACCCGGAACCAGCAACAGTACTGGGTCGATTCCCCGACCCTGTTTCGCCACGCGATTGCCATCGATAGCCAGAACTACCTCGCGTGGGAATATCTCGGTGCGTCGACGGACTGGGAGAAGGAACTTTCCGGGAGAATCGAATGTTTCAGAATCGCCACGCAGATCCGGCCCGACCTCCCGGAGCCGCACGGCAGTCTCGGCAGGGCGTTACTCAAGGCAGGCCTGGTCGACGAGTCCATCGCGGAACTGGAAACCTCTCTCCGCATCAATCCCCTCGACACCCGAGCGCGCTGCAATCTGGGCACCGCCTTTCTCAGAGCCAACCGGGTCGACGACGCCGTTTCGCAGTTCCGGACGGCGCTGCGGAACGACCCGGACTCTCCCATGGCCCTGAACAACCTGGCCGTCGGGCTGTGGCAGGTGCCGGGAAGTTCGGCCGAAGCGAAAAAACAACTGGAGAGGGCCATTTCGCTCAAGCCCGACGACCCGCTGACCCACGATAACCTGGGGCTGGTTCTATTGGAAACGCCGCAGGGCGTGACCGATGCGCAACAGCAGTTTATTCAGGCTTTGGCTCTGCGTCCCGGCGACATAGCGGCGCATTTAGGCCTTTCCAGGGCACTGGCCACGGCACCGTTTTCCGATCTCGCCGCAGCCGAGGCGCATCTCAACTCCGCCCGCCAACTGGAACCCGACCCCGCGCTTCGCACGCAATTCGAGACGTTGAGAATCGATTACGGCGAAATCCGCTGACACTATTGCGAAGGTCTGAAAATCGTGGGCGTTGCGGTCTTGAACTCCATCAGACTGCCATCGTCGAGGTGCACGTTTTCCCCGCGAAGTCTGGCTTCCGGGCTGCTCGCCTGTGCACCCTGGAAAGTGACCACCGCGCCCGGTTCGAGACTCCCCTTGGCGGACGAGACCAGGTAATGGTGATCGTAAAAATCCGCCGAGCCCAGCTCGAACTCCATTTCCATGCGGCCCGCGACCACTTTCTTTTCCCGCACGGTGATCGTGACATTGGCTCCGGCGGGGATGAGAACCTTGCCGCCGGGCGCTGTCACATCGGAGTCCGTCCTGCCCAGCGTAATGGCGCCGGCCGGAACAAAAGAGGAATCGACCAGACCGTTGTTCAATACTGGCACCGTGGTGCCTGGCGGCAACTGAATCGCTTCGGCGGCCGTTACGGGCCGGCTGGCAGTGGGCTGGGTACCCGGCGCATTCCCTGCCGCAGAAGCGGAGGCCGGCGCGACAGACCCCGAAGGCCCCGCCGGATCGGAGGGAGCCCCGTACTTGATGTCCGCCAGCTCGGTATACAGAAATGTGTGCGTATCCCCGCCCGAACCCGTCAGAGTGATGGAATTCGGTTCGCGGCGGACGACGGAACCGGAAAACTGGCTACCGTCTTTCCTGAACGTCAATGTCGCAAACAGAGGCGGCTGCTTGTCTCCGCATCCGGATAGCCACAGGCTCCCGAGGAAGGCAAAAACCGCTAATCGCGCTGCAAGGCATCGCGCCCGTTCTACTCGCTTTGCGCTTAATCTTACGGTCACTTTTCCCTCAGACTAGCAGATTCGGGGCCGGTGCGCCAGACTGGTAGAGGTATCGGGAAGGTTTCAGGTACCATCGGGACGAGGATTTCCGGTTACCGCCTGCAGAGCGCACGGGCCGCGACGCGCGGTGCCAGTGGAATCTGCACCCGAGCCGGGCGGCGCGGCCCGTGCGCTGTTTCTGAGAGCCGCGAGAAGAAAATGGCTGGTCTGAAGCGCCGCCCGAGGAACAGAGGCTCGTCGAGAGAGCGTTCTTCTCTCTGGACTGGGCTCAGGCGCTGTTTGCCCGGTTGACCGTCATCGATGGCCGGTCGGATTCGTGCTGTTGACTGCAAACCATTGAATGATACGGCCTTGATTTGACGGCCAGCCAAGAAATCCACGCTTCGGCAAATCCCTTTCTATAGTTGGCCATCGGATTCTAACGTGCTGAGCTGCCAATAGATAGTACCAGTACCGATGAGGTCCGCGAAAGGCGGGAGTAGACCCAAAAAACTATTGCATAACAGTTCATGGCTCTGCTAACATTCGGACTGAGAACAAACAAAACGGTTGGGTCGCGGAGGAATCGAGCGATCCAAACCGATTATAAAGGAAGGCAAGGCTTTATGAAAACACTTCGGAGAATGTTAGTCGGCAGTACACTGGCGGTTTTGGCTTGTGGCTTGGCGAGCGCTGGCACAATGTCGGTCACCTGCTCAACGATCTACGATCAGACTGAACTCAATTCCGGCGATACGGTTAGCTGCGCGGACTTTGCCGGCATCGCGGGACAAACGCTCACCGGTATCTCGATCACTGTTAGCGGTGCGATCATTGGTCCCGGTTTTACCTCGACGAACGGAACGATCACCGCGCTCCCCGGCAGTTCCATTACGATCACCAACACCGACAGCGCCACCCACACCGCGCAGGCGACGATTGACTCGGGTTTCAGTCTCGCTGGTTCACTGAGTGGCTTCAGCTTTAGCTGCGGCGGCGTTTGCATCAACGGAAGCCTTTTCGACGTGTTTGCAGGCACGGGCCTTCAGACACTGGGTGCGTCTTCGGTAAATCCGTTCGCCGTCACTGGCAGCGGTAGCAGCAGCGCCAGCGACACCAACTCGGGGACGTTCGGGAGTTACGAGGGCGCTGGCAGTTTCACTCTCGCGGCGACTACGAACACGGGCCTGAGCACGCTGGGCGGCGGCGGTAACGTGACGTTCGCGCAGTTGACGGATGCCAGCTTGACGGCAACCGTGGTTTATACTTACGGGCCAACGGTCGCTCCGGAGCCGGGAACTCTGTTCCTGATGGGTTCGGCCTTGGTGGCAGCTGGCCTGATCCGCAAGCGTATCAAGTCGTAGTTATCCCTCATCTCCGATTTGTTCTCGGCTGGGGACGGGCTTTTAGAGCCTGTCCCCAGCTTTGTTGTTTGTAGCCT
>Ga0302319_10013421_pt1 | contig 15364 bp, 11 predicted proteins | sample Bog_T0_2_FD_203319 | JGI IMG/M metagenome (GOLD analysis project Ga0302319, IMG submission 203319) | Peat permafrost microbial communities from Stordalen Mire near Abisko, Sweden - Bog_T0_2 | ecosystem: Environmental > Terrestrial > Soil > Wetlands > Peat | place: Sweden: Abisko, Stordalen Mire... | reverse complement strand
CTACCACGGGGCCATTGATGGCGGCGATCACCGGCTTTGACAGCGCGGGAAAGTATGAATATTTTTGTGCGAAATCGCCGCTGACATGATCCTGCGCAATGTGGTGGCCGGTACCTTGCTCGACAATAGTTTGCAGCAGAGACATGTCGGCGCCGGCGCAGAAGCCGCGGCCTTCGCCAGTGAGGATAATGGCCCGGACGCTTTCGTCTTTATCCGCTTCCAGCATGGCAGCACGAACTTCGCCTTCCATGATTTCCGTCCAGGCGTTGAGCTTGTCGGGCCGGTTGAGAGTGATGGTGGCGATGGAATCGGCGATTTCAAATTTAGTTTCGAGCTGGGCCATGCGTCGCTATCCGCTTTCTTAGAGTTCGTCGGTCACGCAGCCATTGCTGGCATTCTTCACTAAGCGAATATATTTGGCAAGCGTGCCGCGCTCCGCCTTGTACGGCGGCATTTTCCAAGCCGCGCGCCGTTGCTGCATTTCGTCGGCAGTAACGTTGACAGAGATCTCGTTCTTCTGCGCATCAATAGTGATGATCTCTCCCGAGCGAACCAGAGCGATAGGTCCGCCTTCCTGCGCTTCGGGCGTAATATGCCCGACCAGAAAGCCATGCGAACCGCCCGAAAATCGGCCGTCAGTGATCAGCGCAACATCTTTACCCAAACCCTCGCCCACGATGGCGGAGGTGGGCTTTAGCATCTCCGGCATACCCGGACCGCCTTTCGGACCTTCGTAACGAATCACCACCACGTCACCCTTCTCGATCTTGTTGTCCTCCAGCGCGTGAATCATGTCCTCTTCAGAATCGAAAACTTTGGCGGGGCCGGAGAAGCGCAATCCTTCTTTACCAGTGATCTTGGCCACCGCCCCTTCGGGAGCGAGGTTGCCCTTGAGAATCTGCAAGTGCGAGGACGCTTTGAGCGGGTTCGACAAGGGCCGCACGATTTCTTGATTCGGACTGAGGCCCGGCAGATCCTTCAAGTTCTCGGCCAGCGTCTTGCCCGTGACCGTCATGCAATCGCCATGCAGCAGTTTGTGTTCGAGAAGCAGCTTGCACACGGCGGGAATACCGCCTACCGCTTGCAGATCTTCCATCACGTAAGATCCGCTGGGTTTGAAATCCGCCAGCAGCGGCGTGCGATCGCTGATGGCTTGAAAATCTTCCATAGTCAAACTGATGCCTACGGAGCGTGCCATAGCGATGAGATGCAGCACGGCATTGGTGGAGCCGCCGGTGGCGCAAACGAGGGTGAAGGCGTTTTCGAAGGCCTGCCGCGTCATGATGTCGCGCGGCTTAATATCGCGCTCCAGAAGCACACGAATGGCTTTGCCCGCCGCCACGCATTCTTGATGTTTGAGCGGATCTTCGGCGGGCGTGGAAGAACTATACGGCAGTGACATGCCGAGCGCCTCAATGGCCGACGCCATGGTGTTAGCGGTGTACATGCCGCCGCACGCGCCCGCGCCAGGGCAAGCGTGACGCACAATGCTCTGGCGTTGCGTCTCATCAATCTTCTTGGCCAGAAACTCGCCGTAGCTTTGAAAGGCGGAAACGATATCCAGCTTTTGTGAATTAGCGTGTCCAGCACGAATGGTGCCACCGTAGACCATGATCGAAGGGCGATTGAGGCGCCCCATAGCGATCACACAACCGGGCATATTCTTGTCGCAGCCAGGTATCGAGATATTGGCGTCATGCCATTGTGCCGACGCGAGCGTCTCAATCGAATCCGCAATCAGGTCGCGCGATTGCAGTGAAAAGCTCATGCCGTCCGTGCCCATGGATATTCCGTCACTGACGCCGATAGTGTTGAAGCGCAGACCGACCATGCCGGCCGCTTGCACGCCTTCTTTTACTTTTTCCGCAAGATCGAGCAAATGCATGTTGCAGGGGTTGCCCTCGAACCACATGCTCGAGATGCCGACCTGCGCCTTTTGCATATCTTCTTCATTCAAGCCGGTGGCATAAAGCATGGCTTGCGACGCGCCTTGCGACTTGGGTTCAGTAATGACGCGGCTATAACGGTTGATTGGTGAGTTCATTAGTGCTGGTATAGAAATCCTATCGCAATGCTGAGCCGATTCGCGACGCTCAAACGTTCTGCTCCGCCAGGCGGGCGGCGATCTTTACCAGTGCATGCACGCGGAGGCCGAAATCTTCGAAGCGTTGATCGGTGGTCTGGCCGCGGCGAAAACGGAAATAAATCTGCTGCAGAATGACGGCGAGTTTGAAAACGCCTAAGACTTCGTAGTAGTTTATGCGTGTCACGTCGCGGCCGCTGAGCGCGGCGTAGCGGTTAATGAGTTGTTCGCGCGTGTACCAGCCGGGTTGCGCTGTAATGGAGGGCGCAAGAGGACCACTCAGCTCCGGTGTGTTCGCCCACGACCAATAGCAGAGAGTGAGACCGAGATCGGCGAGCGGATCGCCTACCGTGGTCATCTCCCAGTCAAGAACGGCTTCGATGCGGTCAATACTGTTCAGGGGCAGCATGACGTTATCGAGCTTGTAGTCGTTGTGTACCAGCGTAGGCGTGCCGGAAACGGGCCGGCGTTCCCTCAGCCAGCGAATCACGTCGTCCATCGGCCCAATCTCTTCTGTCTTGGCACGCTGCCAGCGTTCGGCCCAACCTTCGACTTGGCGTTCAAGAAACCCCTCGGGCTTTCCCAAAGCGTCCAGGCCCTCTACGGCGTGCAGACGAACCAGGCACTGAATAAAGGCCTCACTGATTTGCTCGGGATGGTTGGGGATCTGTGCGATCTCGGGCGGAATGGAGCTGCGCAGCACGTATCCATGACGGCGCTCCATCAAGAAGAAGACTGCACCGATGATGGACGTATCTTCACACAGGCGAAAGACTTTCGGCGCTTCGGGAAAGTGCGGATGAATCGCCTCAAGGACATGGTATTCCCGCACCATATCGTGAGCCTTCGGCGGCACCGGGCCAAGCGGACCCCGCCGTAGCACGTATTCGCACGCGCCGGCGGTAACAAGATAGGTAAGATTCGAGTGGCCGCTCGGGAACTGCGAGATCTCCACCTCAGCGCCCAGGTATTGCGCCAGGGCTTTGGCATTCAGCTCTTCGCCGGGTCGTACCGGAGTTACCATGCCGTCTGGCCGCCGTCCACCACAAGCGTGTGGCCTGTCACATAATCAGAAGCCGCAGAGGCGAGAAACAGCGCGGCGCCCTTCAAATCGTGCTCGCTGCCAAAACGATGCAGCGGGATACGGTTCTTCAAAGCTTCCGGATCACGGCCAATCACCGCGCCTGACATGTTCGTTGGAAACCAACCAGGGGCGATCGCATTGACATTGATACCGTGCATCGCCCACTTACAAGCCAAATCTTTGGTGAACGCGATCAGGGCGCCCTTGCTTGCTTGGTACCCGATCGCTTGAAAATCCGGCGGCGAACCACGCAGTCCTGCCACCGAAGCGATATTGATAATCTTGCCGTGCTTCTCAGGCGTCATGACCCGGCCCACGGCTTGACAAAAGAGAAACGCGCCGGTCATGTTGGTGTCCATCACCTTGTTCCACGCTTCCAGCTTCATCTCTTCCACCGGCGCGCCCCACGATGTGCCCGCGTTGTTGATGAGAATGTCTATTCGCCCAAAGCGCGCAACCGTTTGATCAACCACAGCCTGAACGCTCTCCGGCTTTTTGACGTCGCATGCCAGCGAAAGAGCCTCAGCGCCGGCTTTCTGTAATTCGGCAGCGGCTAAATCACAACGCTCTTTGTTGCGCGCACACAAGACTAGCTTCGCGCCCGCCTCCGACAAGCCTTCTGCCATCTGACGCCCGAGCCCAATCGAACCGCCGGTGACGATGGCCACGCGCCCCGTGAGATCAAATAGCTCCTTCACATGCATAACGAACCCAGTTCATTTTATCCGGCATGCCATAAATAGGTAGTAACCCGTAAAATGCCCGGATCTTCTTCTTACGACGATGTGGCTGCTATGTATCACGCGCTTTGGGCGAATTCGTATTTGCCTGCAGCTTTGCCGGCACTGGAACGTCTGTTCTTTTGCCAACTTCCAACCTCTGCCCGCGTGCTAGATGTCTGTTGCGGCTCAGGACATGTCACAGCCGAGCTCGTGAAGCGCGGCTACGCCGTGACGGGTGTCGATAGTTCGGCGGAGTTGATTCAGATTGCTCGCAGAGATCTGCCCAAGGTCGAGTTTGCCGTGCAAGATGTGCGGCACTTGGCTGTGAAAGGGCCATTCCACGCGGCGCTTTCCACCTTTGATTCGCTCAATCATATCTTAAGTCTGGAAGACCTGCACGCGGTCTTCAGCGGCGTGTATGAAGTGCTGAAACCCGGCGGTTTGTTCCTGTTCGATATGAATCTGGAAGAAGCCTACTCACTCGACTTGCATAATTGGACCGTGAATGTTCGCCACAACGCGGTGGGCCTGTCACGCGGCATCTATGATCCGGTGACGCACACAGCCCATACGGAACTGATCTGGTTCACGCAGAATGGTGCGCAAGATTGCTGGCAGCGCCGGCAAAGCATTGTGGAAGAACGCTGTTATGAGAAGCAAGACATTTTGCAGGCGCTGCAATTCGCCGCGTTTCGCAACATTGAAGTCTATTCGGCCGACCAGTTGGCTGTTAAGACAGAATTTGGCTTTGGGCGCTATTTCTTTTCGGCGCGCCGCTAGATTGGCAGTGTCAGCCAATCGTGGAGAGATGGTTCAGGCCAGCAAGCCCGCTGGTTTTGTCTTCTGAAAACCCGGAAACACGTGGGCCAAATCATGATTTCCCAACTGCCCGGAAACCAGTTCACTCAGCACGGTGCGGAAATCCGTGGTCACGTTCAAGTCGCGGCCTTCGTAGAGTTGCTCAGGCTGCAAGCCCGGCCAGTCGCCGTAAATCTTGCCACCCTGTACGTTGCCGCCCAAAGCGAACATCACGTTAGCGTGGCCGTGATCCGTCCCACGATTGCCGTTTTCCCTGGCCGTGCGCCCAAACTCCGACATGGTCACGATTGTGATATCGGCCATGCGGTCGCCCATATCGGTCGCGAAGGCGCCCAAGCCATCACCGAACTCGCGCAGCAGTTGCGCCAGCCGGCCTTCATGCGGTTGGCCGCCCACTTCGTTCACGTGCGTATCCCAACCGCCGATATCGGTGAACGCCACTTCCAGCCCGACATCAGATTTGATAATGCGCGCGATTTGTTGCAGGCTGTCTCCAAAACGCCCTTTCGGATAAGCCGCCGCGTTCGCCGGAGTGTATGGCTTGCTCTGAATCGATTTCACCAACCGCACGGCATCAAACGTTTCGTGTGCCGTGGTGTTCAAGATTTTATCCGTTGAGATACCGTACATGCTCTCAAACGTTGCGGCCATGCGCTGATCTTTCACTTGAAAATCGTTCACATTGCCAACAGCGAGGGCTTGATTCTTGCCGCGCAAAGTTCGCGCCACTTCCTCACCCATGCTGATGGCGCGCACCGGCGAAGGGCTCGCTTCCGGGGCAAGCGCCCGGTTCAACCAGCCATCGTACGTCGCCTTCATGCCGGGCGTGCCGGATTCCATATAATCTTGCGCGTCGAAATGCGAACGAGTCGGATCCGGCGAACCCACGGCTTCCACAATCGCTAACTGGCGGCGATCCCAAAAAGGTTTCAACGCCCGCAGCGAGGGGTGCAAACCGAACTCGCCGTTCAAATCAATCACGCTGTTGTCGCCACCAGTAGGGCGAGGCAGGGCAATGCTCGGCCGCAATGCATAATACGCCGGGTCGCCATGCGGCACCACCACATTGAGGCCATCGACGGCGCCGCGTTGGAAAACCGTAATCAGGATCTTCTTGCGGGGGGCGGAATCTTTGGCGTAGACGGCGCGCGAAAGCCAGAGCGGCGATGAACCGATACCGAATATGGCTAGCGCCGAGTTCTTCAAAAATAATCTACGTGTGGGCATGCTGCTTCTCCTAGTCACTAGCGGCGTTGAAACTCTGGTGACCCCAGGCTCAAACCCGCAATGAGACTGGGTACTTGCGGTGGTCCCGCTTTGGCGTTTTGCGCCAATTCTTGTTGTAGATCTTTGGCGGAAAGCATTTTCTCAATCGCCGATTTGGTTTGCTCGCTTGGGTTTTGTTCCAAAATAAGGCGCGCCAGCTCCATCGGGTCGCGCTTGCTGATGCTCTCCCAATTCGCTAGATCCACTTTCACGCCCGGCACACGATTGTGCGCCAACGCCAGTGCGAAATTCATACGGTCGAGCAAACTGGCGGAACTGACCCAATCCGCATTGGCAATTGGATATCCGTTCGGTTCCACTTTTCGATAAAGCGGTTCACCCAAACGTTGGATTTGGTTACCAAGCAAAAGAGCGGACGTGACATCCGCGCCTGTCGCTCGAACCGCGCTCACCACCATCTCGAACGGCGTTTTAACTTTAGCGCGATAGCTGCCGGGTGACCAGAATTCGCCCGCATACAACATCGTCGCCATCACTTCACGCAAGTCGCCGCCCGTTTTCATGAACGTGTCGGCCATGCGATTCACCAGCGAAGGCGGCGGGTCGTCCGCCACGAAACGTTGGGCCAAGCGTAGGGAAACGAAATGCGCGGTCGCTGGGTGGTGGGCCAAAATGCCGATCACGCGCATGCCATCACTTATGCCGCCGCCGGCAGGAATCGTCTCGCCCAATACCACTTTCTTGCCGTGGTCGTGTACCTTGTCGTTGTATTCGAAATCGCCGCCTTTGCGCGGCCCGGCAATGGTCCAGCCGGTAAAGCAGCGTGCCACTTCAATGACGTCTTTCTGCGTATAACCGCCATCCACGCCAAGCGTGTGCAGTTCCAGAAGCTCACGGCCGTAATTCTCGTTCAACCCACGCTTATTCTTAGCGGCAAACCGCGCTGGTCTCTCATTCGGACCAACAGATTGCCAATTATCGAGGTAAAACATCATCGCTGGACTCTTGGCCGTAGCCAGCAACAGATCGTAGAACTTGCCAAACACATGCGGACGAATCGCATCCCGTTCATAGCTGGTCACCAAATAATGGTCGGCGCCCTTGTCGATGAAAACGTTGAAATGGTTGAACCAGAAATCCACCAATAATTCCTGCAACTGATGTTCGCTGTAAACCGCGCGCAGAATTTTACCTTCCGTCAGGTCTGAAGTCACAACGTTCTGCGGATTGTTCGCCATCATTAACTGGCGCCGCAACCCTACTGGCGCCACACCAAACAACTGCTGCCGCTGGCCGCGTTTCAAGGCCCACGCAAAATCGGCCCACTCCGCTGGCGGAACGGTTTCTAAAACCGCGCTCTTCTCATCCGGCTTTCCGCTCTTCAACGTGGCTATTTGTTCAGGCTTCAAAATGTCCGAAACCTTCATTTTCAAATTCAGGTCCGCATCTTCTTCTTGCCCTAGTTCCGCGGGGGCGGGAAGATCTTTTCTTTCCAAATAACGGTCGGCCAGCCGCACCACAATGGCTCGCAACTCCGGATCTTCCGGCAGCGCGCCCTTTCCGCGCGCCACCGCTGCAATCATCTGCGGCTGTGGATACCGAACGTAGGTCTCGTGAATGTTCAAGCGCAGACTTTCGTAGGGCGCCAGCCGGGCCTGGAGTGTGGGTGATTCCGGCACCTTCTCCGGAGTAAGCTCGGCTTCCAGCCATTTTTTGAGCCCCAGCGCTTGAATCCGCTCAAAATCACCCGGCCGAGGGCCGAATGTAAGGCGGTCTAAAGCGTGGCGAAAACGCTCTTCTTTTTCCAGCTTTTGACTAAACGCCACATACGACGCGCTATTGGCATTCGCCTTGATCTGCTTGATTTTCCGGGATTTAGCCGCCCAGCCGAGCGGCAGAGACGACAGCAGGAGCAACGCAAGCGCCCCGCGTAAAAATGGCGTAGATTTGACGAATGGGCTCACATATAACTCAACGGCAATCGCGTTACAAAGTTGACCAGTCTTTTATTAAAGACTACCGCTACTAAGAGTCCTTCAGGCCCGCTTTTCCAAGCAATCTACGCAAAGCGCCCTCACCCGCCGCTCCATGTTGCTTGCCTGCAATGTTACCTTCGCGGTCGAGAAGTACGTAGAGCGGATATGTTTTCGCCTCACAAATAGCCGCCAGCGTCGTGTCCTCCGCCAGCACAACCTTTGACGAGCGCGGATTCTCTTCCAAATACTTCTTCACCTTGCGCTTCGGTTCGCCCATGTCCACAGCCAGCACCAGCAAGCCCTGGCTTTCGAAATCTTTGGTCACCCTCTCCACAGCCCGTTCGTCGCTCTTGCAGAATTGGCACCAAGTGGCCCAGAACTCGATCAGCACCACTTTGCCTTTGAGCGAATCGCTGGTGTACCGATCACCATCCATCGTCCTGGCGACGAAGTGCAGCGGTGGTTCGTCTCCGGCTAGCGCGCCCGGCGTGGCGAGTGTGAGGCACGTTTTGAGTACGTTGCGGCGCGTAAGGGGAGTTCCTAGAATCTCCATATGGCGGGATGATATAGCGGTTTCGCAGCCAATGCAAGCGGAAAAGTGCAGATTCGAATCGCGATACCATCGGTGCTTATGAAAACGAAGCTAGCCGTCGCGTTCCTGTTCTCTTACGCCGTATTCGGCGCCGCCATTCCCGTCGAACCCTCCGCCACACTCTTTGAAAACGACCAGGTTAAAGTTCTGCGCGCGCTGGAGAAGGCACATGTCAAAGGAAAATTCCACGAACACAAGCTCAACCGCGTGATGATCTATCTTCAGCCCGGATTGCAGAAGTTCGAATATCAAGATGGCCGCCAGCCGGAGGTGTTTGAGTGGAACGAAGGCGAAGTGAAATGGAGTCCCGCGAGCGGCATGCACTCACCGGAAGTCGTGAGCGACAATCCGTTCAATATCATTGAGATCGAATTGAAACAGCCCGGCACGGGCAAGCCGATTGAGAGCAATCTTGACCCGGTCAAAGTTGATCCAAAGCACTATAAAGTCGAGTTCGAAAACTCCCAGGTCCGCGTGATTCGCGCCAAGGTCGAACCGCATGGCGCGACTCCGATGCACGAACATTCCCTGAACCGCATCACCGTCTTCCTGACGGATCAGGAATTCCGCGTGACCGATTCGCACGGCAAAGTGGATATCGTCAAACACAAAGCGGGCGACGCCGCTTGGGGCGGGCCTGTCACACACACCGAAGAAAATCTGAGCGATCAACCCTTCGAAGTGATCGCCATCGAACTCAAGAACTAGCTTTTGGAAAAGCCAACGGCCGGATTGGCGCCCCGGTCGCGCCGCGAATATTCATAGGTGCGGCCACAAACAGGAATTCGTAAACGCCATCGCGCGCCAGTTCTTCTAAGTTCAAAACCTCAATAATATGAATGCCCGAATCCACCAACAAATGCACATGCACCGGCATCGACGGATTGGGAACCTTCTCAAACGCCACCGTATCTGAACCCGCCGCGAAGATCTTTCGCGAACTGAGCCAACGCGCCGCCTCAATCCCCAGACCAGGCGCGATCACGTTGTTGATATACCTCCGTGCGTCTGCAAAATAACGCGCCCAGCCCGTACGCACAAGCACAACATCGCCAGTGCCGATCTCGCTACGCAGCGCGCCGTTCAAATGCTCAGGAGTGATCTCAAAATCCACCGGCACCGCGTCCACTCCTTGCAATCCGGCGATATCCAGCAGCACGCCGCGCCGCACAATCGGCGCCACTGAATCTACACCCAGCCGCGTCATCCCATGTTCGTAACTCTGCTCCACCGCGCTACCGCCAAAGCAAACGCCATTGCAGGAAAAATGGCTCAGCGCATCTATATGCGTTCCCACATGCGTGCCCAGCGCGATCGCATCTGCCGCCGAAGTGGACCCATCCCCATACAGAATGTCGCCATGCTTCTTTGTCAAGCTATAGAGAAACGGTGGGTGCGTCGGGTAATGCGGCATACCCGGGAAATAAGGCTGACCCAGGTCGTACGCCCGGCTATGCAAAATGTCTTCGAAATTCATGTTGACCACTAACATATCCTCTCGCCTCATTTGAGAAGAATCCCCTCCGTTCTCGCCTAACTCCCTAACGAAAATCACTCTGCCGCGTCTGAACAATTTCACCACCAGTTTCGTCATATCTAATCTAAGGAGCCTGAATGAACCTTGGCCCGTTCAAAGTTGGATTGCTGCTGGCTGCAAGTAGCGTTCCCCAAATTTTTGCCCAAACCCCCGCGCCCACATTCGACGTTGCCTCTGTCAAACCCAATAAATCGGGCGAAGGAGGAACGCGTATCATGTTCCAGCCTGGCGGCCGATTCGTCGCCACAAACATCGATTTGAAAAGTCTCATACGCCTTGCCTACGACGTCCAGGATTTTCAAATCTCTGGCGGTCCCTCTTGGATCAATTCCGATAAATACGACATCGAAGCCAGAGGTGCCGCACCTGACATGGGCGCTATGCGCGATATGACGGAAGAACAGCGCAAAGCAGCCAACGATCTCCGCAAGCAAATGATCCGGGCACTATTGGCCGACCGTTTCAAACTCACGATTCGCAAAGAATCGAAGGATGCGCCCATTTACGCGCTGGTCGTTGCCAAGGGCGGACCAAAAATCAAGGAACTGCCGCCAGAAGTGAAAACTCCGGGCGAAGACCCCAAAGAGATGCCGGACAAACCGGATCCCAAACGCCCCATGCGTGGTGGTATGCGAATGGGGCGCGGCGAGATAAACAGTATGGGCATCAAGCTTTCCTTCTTGGCGGATAATCTTTCGGGTCAAGTAGGCCGCAAGGTCATCGATCAAACTGGACTCAAGGGCGATTACACTTTTGAACTCAAGTGGACACCTGACGAAAGCCAAGGCCAAGGTTTTAAAGGCCCGGGCGACGGCCCTCCGTCACCCGATGCTAACGGCCCTTCCATTTTCACGGCCTTGCAGGAACAACTGGGACTAAAACTCGAATCGCAAAAAGGCCCCGTTGATCTTCTCGTGATCGATCACGCAGAGAAAGCTTCCGAAAATTAAGCGGCCCGTTATGAAGTGGCTCGCGGTTTTAATCCTCTTTGTCGCGAGCACGCTAGCGTCCGAACAATCAGGGCAAGTGCTCTTCTCCGGTTTGCCCGTTCCCGGTGTGACTGTCACCGCGACGCAAGGGAAAACAAAGCTCGTCAATGTGACCGACCTGCAAGGCTTTTATCATTTTGCTGATCTGCCCGCTGGCGTCTGGACCCTCACAACAGAGATGACCGGTTTTTCTCCCATGACGCGGGAGGTGACGGTGGCGCCCAACGCGCCCGCGGAAAAATGGGAGATGAAGCTGTTACCTCTTGAACAAATCACCGCCGCGATCCCCATGGGAACGCATGTGGCCGCTCCTACTCCACCTCCCACAGTCACACCTCCCAAGGAGTCAGCGCCGAAAGAAGCTTCTCCCAAAGAAGCGTCGCCTAGACAAGCGAAGACCGAAGAAGAGAGCGCCGGTTCCTCCGATGGCTTTCTCATCAACGGCAGCACCAACAATGGCGCAGCTTCTCCGTTCTCGCAATTCCCCGCATTCGGCAACAATCGTTCCGGCCGCCGCGGGCTTTATAACGGCAGTCTGGGCATCATCGGTGACGATTCCGCGCTCGATGCCCGCTCGTTCTCTTTGACCGGTCAAGACACTCCCAAACCCTCCTATAGCCGCATCACGGGCGTCGCCACTTTGGGAGGTCCGCTCAAAATCCCACACCTTCTCAAAACCGGCCCGGTGTTCTTCATCGGCTATCAATGGACGCGCAATCGTTCAGCAAGTACCGCAGACGGGTTGGTGCCTACGCTGGAACAGCGAAGCGGGCTCGGGCTCGTTCCTACCAGTCGCATCAGTCCGCAAGCGCTCGCGCTTTTAAGTTTCTATCCGCTCCCGAATTTCGCTGGTAGCACTCGCTACAACTATCAAGTGCCGCTGCTCAACGCCACCAATCAAGACGCCATGCAAGCGCGCCTTAATAAAACAATCGGCCAACGGAATCAGATTTACGGCCGCTTCGCCTTTCAGGATACGCGTTCCAGCAACCCCAGCCTGTTCAACTTTCTGGACACCTCCGCCCTCCTCGGGCTCACGGCCGATGCCAATTGGTCACACCGCTTTGGTTCGCACGTATTCACAACCATGGGCTACCAATTCAGCCGCCTATCTACCCACAACACCCCCTATTTCGAGAATCGCGAGAACGTCTCCGGCAACGCCGGCATTTCCGGCAACAATCAATCGGCTATCAATTGGGGCCCGCCGAGCCTGAGCTTTTCGAGCGGCATCACCGGACTCTCCGACGGATTGCCTGCCTCCAATCACAATCAAACCGGAGCCTTGTCCGATTCAACGCTCTGGGTTCATGGCCGCCACAACATACATATAGGCGGCGATTTCACGCGTCAGCAATTCAATTACTTGGCGCAACAAAACCCCCGTGGGAGTTTCAGTTTCACGGGCGCGGCCGCCGGCTCCGATTTCACCGATTTTCTGCTCGGCATTCCCGATACCAGCGCCATCGCCTTTGGTAACGCCGACAAGTATTTTCGCGACTCCATCTACGACGCGTACGTGGCCGATGATTGGCGCGTCAGCCCGGAACTCACTCTGAATCTTGGCGTGCGCTGGGAGTACAGTTCTCCCATCAGCGAACTATACGGGCGGCTCGTCAATCTCGACATCGCTCCCGGTTTCAGTGCCGTGGCGCCCGTCGTCGCCAACGCGCCTCTCGGTTCACTCACGGGCCTGCACTACCCGTCATCGCTCGTCCATCCCGATAAACGCGGCGCCGAACCTCGCCTGGGTGTCGCGTGGCGGCCGCTCTCCGGGTCTTCGCTCTTAGTTCGTGCCGGATATGGCGTCTATTACAATACTTCCGTTTATCAGAACATCGCCGCGCAAATGGCTCAGCAGGCGCCGCTCTCGAAAAGCCTCAGCGTTTCGAATAGCGCCGCCAATCCTCTCACGCTTGCCAATGGATTCAACGTCTCGCCAACGACTACCGCCGATACCTTCGCGATCGATCCGAATTTCCGCATCGGCTACGCACAAACTTGGCAGCTCTCTGTTCAGCGAGATCTCCCGGGTTCGTTGCAACTGGTTTCCACTTATCTAGGCATCAAAGGAACGCGCGGCATGCAGGAATTCCTCCCAAACACTTCGCCCACCGGCGCCGTGAACACTTGTCTCACTTGTCCCAGAGGCTTCGTCTACCTCGATTCAAACGGCAACTCCACCCGCGAGGCCGGCCAAATCCAATTGCGCCGCCGTCTGCACAGCGGCATCACCGCCACTCTTCAATATGTCTATTCGAAATCGATTGACGACGATTCCTCTTTGGGCGGCCAGGGCTTCTCACTAACCCAAAGCGCCTCCGGATCGGGCAATGGTTCGCCCAGTTCATCACTGGCGCCGCCCAGCGCCACCAGTGCGCCGAATGCAGTGGTCGCGCAAAACTGGCTCGACCTCAGCGCGGAACGCAGCCGTTCAAACTTTGATCAGCGTCACCTCTTAAACGCACAGCTCCAATACACCACCGGCATGGGCCTCGCCGGAGGGTCACTCTTTTCCGGTTGGCGCGGCACGCTCCTTAAAGAATGGACCTTTGCCACTCTCATTACCGTTGGCAGCGGCTTGCCCGAAACTCCTATACTGCCCTCGCCAGTGAACGGAACCGGCATTATCGGCTCACTCCGGCCTGATTACACTGGAGCCGCCCTCTACTCCGCGCCTTCCGGCCTCTTCCTAAACCCGGCCGCCTATGTGGCTCCATTGCCAGGTCAGTGGGGAACAGCCGGCAGGAATACCATTAATGGCCCAGCTCAATTCAGCTTGAACGCCTCGCTCGGTAGGACCTTTCGTCTGAACGACCGCTTCAATCTCGACTTCCGCGCCGATTCGGCCAATGCACTGAACCATGTCGCCTTCACAAGCTGGAACACCACGGTCACCAACTCTCAGTTCGGCCTGCCCACCTCCGCCAACAGTATGCGGAGTATCCAAACCACTCTGCGGTTGAGGTTCTAACCCATGCGCCTCGTCATAGCTTTCTTGCTCATCACTCTGGCTGCCGTCGCGCAGCAGCCCAACGGGCCAGTCACGTTCACTAGCAGCACGCAGCTAGTTGTTGAAACGGTCGTCGTTACCGACAAGAGCGGAAAGCCGGTTCTTGGTCTAAAAGCCGGCGATTTTGTCCTGACCGAGAACGGTGTCCCGCAAACCATTCGTGTCTTCGATTTCCAAGACCTCCCAAAATCTCCCGCCACAACTCCCACTGTTCACTCCGAGCCCGAGCAGATCCACATTTTCGACAAACTCGGCAATAGCCACATCGCGCCGGAAACCGCCGGCAACGTTAAATATCAAGACCGCCGCCTCTTGGCTCTCTATTTCGACATGACCGCCATGCAGGAGGCCGAGCAAATGCGCGCGCTGAATGCAGCCAAACAATTCATCCGCACCCAAATGCAAGCGCCAGATCTGGTGGCCATCATGCGCTACTCCGGCGGCGCCGTTGATGTATTGCAAGACTTCACTGACGACCGCAACCGTCTTCTCAGCATCATCGGGACGCTCATCGTTGGCGAACGCGAAGGCCTGGATACTTCCACCTCCGACGCGAGCGCCGCCGACACCGGAGCCGCCTTCGGCCAAGACGATAGCGAGTTCAACATCTTTAACACCGACCGCCAATTGTCCGCGCTGCAAACTGCCGCCACTATGCTGGGGCAGCTCAACGAAAAGAAATCGCTCATCTACTTCGCCGGCGGCCTCCGGCTCAGCGGCATGAACAATCAGGCGCAGCTCCACGCCACCATCAACGCCGCCATCCGCGCTGGTGTCTCGTTCTGGCCCATAGACGCGCGCGGCCTTGTCGCGGAAGCCCCGCTCGGCGACGCCACTAAAGGCTCGCCGGGCGGCATCGGTATGTACACGGGCAGTTCCGCGTTGGCGGCTACCTCGAACTTTCAACAATCCCAAGACACGCTCTTCACGCTCGCCTCCGACACCGGCGGCAAAGCGCTTCTCGATTACAACGATCTCGCCAAAGGCATCGTCCAAGCGCAGCAAGCCGTCACCAGCTATTACGTCATCGGCTACTACACCAGCAATGCCGCCCTGGACGGCAAATTTCGGCGCGTCAAGATTGCGCTGGCGCACGACATAGCAGCCAAATTGGATTACCGCCAAGGCTACTACGCCGGCAAAGAATTCGCCAAATTTACGGCTGTTGACAAAGAAAGACAGCTCGAAGATGCGCTGATGTTGGGTGATCCCATCACCGAACTCACCGTCGCCATGGAAGTGAATTACTTCCAGTTGAATCGCGCCGAATATTTTGTGCCCATCTTCGTGAAGATCCCCGGGCGTGAACTAGCCCTTGTCAA
>Ga0302319_10013419_pt1 | contig 15365 bp, 5 predicted proteins | sample Bog_T0_2_FD_203319 | JGI IMG/M metagenome (GOLD analysis project Ga0302319, IMG submission 203319) | Peat permafrost microbial communities from Stordalen Mire near Abisko, Sweden - Bog_T0_2 | ecosystem: Environmental > Terrestrial > Soil > Wetlands > Peat | place: Sweden: Abisko, Stordalen Mire... | reverse complement strand
GCCTCCTGCAAATGGTGTTTCAACCCAACAGCACTGAGGTCTCGGCCGCGCTGCAATTCACCCTGCAGGCGGCGCTTCAGCAATGGCTCGGCAGCCGCGTGCTGGTGAGCGACGTTCAGGTCACCAGCGTTGATAGCACACTCGAAGTAATCGTCCGGTATTCCGTACCCACCGATCCTGTCGTGCAGACCGCGCAATTCACAAGGGAAATCTGACCATGGCCGATCGATATTACTGTCAGAAACTCCGCCGCCGCGCTCAGGTCTTAAGCGCCGTCGATTCCAAAGGCAATCCGCTGCTGAATGGAATCGATTACCTTGAAGTCTCTGGCGCGAACCCACGAGCCCTCTTCGTACATTTCCTGTTTGCGCTTCCCGGCCAGCCGAACGCCGTTCCCCCGAGCCCCGCGCCCGCGCTCAGCACAGCCAACTTCAGCATCGAAGGCGGCGTACGGATTAACGGCATCAAAGCGGTCTCCGTAGCTGCCGCCGCCAATGTCCTTACGGTCACCGCGAACGCCGAGGGCGATTTCTCGACATACACGCTGCGCCTCGTCAACGCACCAGGCCAAAGCCTGCCGCCCTCCGGCTTCGACCCGCAACTCGCGTCGGTGGATTTCTCATTTCGCGTCAACTGCCCGAGCGACTTCGATTGCCAGACCACGAACACCTGCCCCACCGAGCGTCCAGGCGAACCCGAGATCGATTACCTCGCGAAAGACTACGCGAGTTTCCGCAGACTCATCCTCGACCGCATGGCAGTCACTATGCCGCAGTGGCAGGAGAAGAGCCCTGCCGATATTGGCATCGTACTCGCCGAACTCCTCGCCTATGCGGGCGACCAGCTCAGCTATTATCAGGACGCCGCCGCCACGGAAGCTTATCTTGGCACCGCGCGCAGAAGGCCTTCCGTGCGACGCCACGCGCGCTTGCTCGATTACCCGATGCATGAAGGCTGCAACAGCCGCACATGGGTGTTCTTCGAAGCCGCGACGGGCGTCTCGGGAGTAGTGCCCGCCGGCACTACGCTTCTTACCGCAACCAGCAGCCCTGGTCTCATCGTCCCCGCCAGTCAGGTTCTCGCCGCGCTGAGCCAGGGCAGCCAACCCTTTCAAACTCTATCCGACCTGAAGATCGCACCCTCGCTCAACCGGATCGATTTCTACACCTGGAGCGACGACCAGTGTTGTCTGCCGACCGGTGCAACATCCGCAACCTTAATAGACAATGGCGCCGGCGCCAACCTCGCGGTGGGCGATCTGTTGCTGTTCGAAGAAGTCCTTGGCCCAGCCACCGGTGCGGCCGCCGATGCCGATCCCAATCATCGGCAAATCGTCCGGCTCACCCAGGTTACTCCCGCCAGCGACCCTCTCAACGGAACCGCGCTCGTGGAAATCGCATGGGCCGCCGCGGATGCGCTGCTTTTTCCCCTCTGCCTCTCGGCGGTCGTCGTTGGCACCCTCCAGGAAGTCGCAGGCGTGAGCGTAGCGCGCGGCAATCTTGTGCTGGCCGACCTCGGACTAGCCGAGCCTCAGGAAACTCTGCCTGACCTCGGCGATCCGCTCGATCTCTATCGCCCGCAGCTGCAGAACACCGGTTTGACCTTCGCTGTGCCTCATGACGCCGCGCAGGCGCGCACGCTGCCCGCTTCCGTCGCACTCGCGCAGTCTGCCGGTCAGGCGCTGCCTTCCATAACGCTTCTGCAGGGCAGTACGGTCTGGACTCCCCAACGCGATCTGCTGTCCAGCGGGCCCAATGCAACCGACTTCGTCGTGGAAATGGAAAACGATGGCACCGCAACGCTGCGGTTCGGCGACGGCGTTTTCGGAAGCCAGCCGCCCGGAGGTATGACGGCCATCTATCGCACCGGCAACGGCAGCTCCGGAAACGTGGGAGCCGAGTCCATCGCGCAGGTAGTAGCCGCTCCCGCGTTGCCTTCGCTCACAGCCGTTCGCAACCCGGTGGCCGCCGTCGGAGGAGTCGATCCAGAAAGCCTCGATCAGGTTCGACGCTTCGCTCCAGTCGCTTTCCGGACGCAGGAGCGCGCTGTTACGGAAAGCGATTATGCAACGGTCAGTCTCCGTCAGCCCGAAGTGAAAGAAGCTCGCGCAACGCTGCGCTGGACGGGCAGCTGGCACACCATGTTCGTAACCGTGGACCGCGTAAACGGCCAGCCTGTTGACGCGCCATTCCGCGAAACGGTTCGCGATTTCCTCGAACAATATCGGCTGGCGGGCTACGATCTCGAAATCGAAGCGCCGGTTTTCGTGCCGCTCGATATCGCGTTCGGTGTCTGCGTGGCGCCGGGTTATCTGCGCAGCGCCGTGGAACAGGCACTCAACGATGTATTCAGCACTCGTCTGCTGCCGGATGGGAGCAAGGGCTTTTTCTATCCGGGCAACTTCACGTTTGGCCAGCCTGTCTACCTGAGCCGCCTGGTCGCCGCGGCTATGCGGGTTCCGGGAGTGAGTTGGGTGGATACGTCGGCCGCTTCGCCGACCTTCGCGCGGTTCCGGCGATGGGGGCAACCTTCGCACGGCGAACTCGCCGCGGGTGAAATTACCATGGATCGCCTGGAAATCGCGCAGCTCGATAACGATCCCAATCTGCCGGAAAACGGCCGGATCGCCTTTGTCATGGAAGGTGGGGCATGAGCGCTTGCAACGGAACTACGCAATGCGGATGCGGCTGCTGCGCGACGGCGCCGCCTCTGGCCGCGGTCTCGAACCGGCCTGGCCTGCCCGCGCTTTCTTACCGCGTGGGCACCTACGGAGTCTTCTTCGAGGAATTGCTCCAGGGCATAGCGGGCGCGACCCTGCCCGACGACCCGAGCGCGCGTCCCCTCTCTTCGCTCACCACGCGCTCCCCTGACGACCCCTCCATCTCGCTGCTCGACGCATGGGCCGCGGTTGCCGATGTCCTCACTTTTTACCAGGAGCGCATCGCCAACGAAGGCTTCCTGCGCACCGCAACCGAACGTTACTCCATTCTTCAGCTGGCCCGCGAGATTGGTTATGAACTCGCGCCCGGAGTAGCGGCCACCGCCTGGCTTGCGTTCACGGTCGAAGAGATCATCGGCGTGGCTCCTCCCGCGGGCGCGCTGAGCGCCCCTGGTCCGGGAAATTCCCCTTACAACTCCGGCGTTGTCAGCATTCCGCAAGGCTCGCAGGTGCAGAGCGTGCCGCCGCCCAACGGCCTGCCCCAGACGTTCGAAACCTCCATCGATTTCGAAGCGCATGTGGAATGGAACAACATGCAGCCCCGGCTCACTCGCGCGCCGGATGTGGCGTTGTGGAAGGGTGTGCTGTATCTGCTGGGCGTGACATCCGCGTTCCCCAAGAATTATCCAGGGCTGGAAAACATCCCGCCCACCGAGCTCTTTCTGATGAACCCCCTCACGAAGATAGACGCTTCGGCGAAGACCGTGCAGGCAGTTCCGCTTCACCAGCTTTATCTGCAGGGCACGTCGTCGAACCTCAAATACGGCGACCGGTTATTGATGTTCGGCGTTAATCAGGCGGATGGCCATACTCTGGTCCAGACGATTCAGGCGGTAAACACGGATTCCACCCTGAACCAGACCGGCGTGAGCTTTGTCGCCGGAACCCCGGCGCTCCCGCCGTTCCATCCTCGTTATCTGCCTGCCACTCCGCTGCCCGAAGGCACAGTGGCCTTCACCAGCGGCAACGTCGCGACGTACATTATCGAGAACACCGTCAGCGAAAGCGATCTCCAGGCCTTCCTGAAAACCAGCGGTTGGGATGCGGCCGATCTTATGGCGGTGGTGAACACACCTGTCGCGGCGTCCAGCGAAGAAGGCGCCTATGCCATGCGCGCTTCCGCCGGTTTGTTCGGAAACAACGCGCCTTTGTGGAAGAGCCTCACCAATCCCGGCAGCGTGCTTCGGGCCGATCCGTTTCCATTCAACTGGGACGCGGCGAATCGGGGCCGAGGGCGCACTATCTGGACCGATTCGCAGGGCCAGCCGCATCAGAACGCCGACGTGTTGCTCGAACGCTCGTTCCCGCAGGTGCTGGACAACAGCTGGGCTTATTTCACTTCACCGCAGGGTCAGATCGTTTACCGAATCGCCAAAGCGGCTGACCAGTCGCTCTCGGATTATGGAACCAGCGGCAAGGTCACGGGGCTCACTCTCGAACTGCCTGCCATGGACGCGCCCTCCGGCATGGGCTCCCCTTCCGCTGTGACCACCGGCGCCGATCATATGGAAGTTTTCGCCATCGGCGACGACGGCAATCTCTATCGCAGACTGTGGGACGGAACCTGGCACGATCTTGAAAATCTCGGAGGGGGAAACCTGATCAACACCCCCGCGGCCATCACCTGGGGCCTGGGACGGATCGACGTCTTCGCCATCGGCGACGACGGCAACATGTACCACTGGTCGAACGAAGCGACAGGTATGCAGGACCTCGGCGGGGGCTATCTGGTGAACTCGCCCTCGGTGGTTTCGTGGGCGCCAGGTCGCCTCGATCTGTTCGCGGTGGGCTTCGACGGAGTTCTCTATCATTTCTGGACGCCTAACCTGTTCGACGGACAGGTATGGGACGGAATCGAAAACCTGGGCGGAAACGTTCTGATCAACTCGCCCGCCGCTGTGTCGCGCGGAGTCAATCTGCTCGACATCTTCATAAACGGGTCGGATGGCCAGATGTACGTCAACACTTTTGACGGCCAGAAGTGGCTGGGGATGGCCACGCTTCCCGCAGTACCCGGGAAGGCAGTTCAGTCGCCGAGCGCGGTGGGTATCGTGCCCGCCGCCGTCTATGTAATGACCCTGAATGCGAGCGGCGATTTTTACGGCACCGACTATTTCGGGACAACCAATGTCGTTGGGTGGCTGGGTCGAGGAGGCGGAAATCTGGCCAGTACCCTCGCCGCTATTCGTTGGCCGCAGATGCAGAACGACACCGAGCTTCTCTCCATTACAACCGGGGGCGTGCTCAAATATTCATCCACGTCCGTCGGTCTCCAGTGGTATGAGATTGGCGGCGGCGGAAATCTGGTGGGAACGCCTTCGGGTGTCTCGCGCATGGCCGCTACACTCGACATCTTCGTAACCGATGCCCACGCCCACTGGCTGCATTTCAGCCTCGTGAACGGCGCCTGGAGCCTGGAGGATCTGGGCGGCCCCAATTTACCCCAATTCCTGGTTCGCAACACCACCGCCTATGTGCAGAGCGAACAGCAACCGCTCGATGGCCTCCCCGTCACAGACAACATTCCCGCCGGCAGCGGCTCCCTGATGCTCAACAATCTGACGCTCGGCCTGTCTCCCGGACGCCGTGTCGCCCTGAGCGGCAATCGAGCCGATTCGCCCGGCGCGATCGCAAACGAAATGCTGGTTCTCAAAGACGTGATCCATAGCGGCGGATTCACGGTGCTCGAATTCACCACCGGTCTCGCATATACCTATCAGCGCGACACCGTCTCCGTCAACGCCAATGTGGTGACAGCGACTCACGGCGCAACGGTTCAGGAAGTGCTCGGCAACGGCGATGCGTCGCAGCCGAATCAATGCTTCACACTGAAACGGCCCCCGCTCACTTATGTGTCGGCTTCGACTCCGAGCGGCGGAAAGAGCACGCTTCAGATCCAGGTCAATAACCTCACCTGGACCGAAGCGCCCACCTTATACGGGCTGGGACCAAAGAACCGGAATTACGCGGTCCGCCTCGCCGACGATGGCACCCCCACCGTAACGTTCGGCGATCCGGCCGCGCGGCTGAATTCGGGCCAGCAGAACGTCCGCGCCACCTATCGCACCGGTATCGGATCCGCGGGCAACGTGGACGCCGGCAGCCTCACTATCCTGATGACCAGGCCGCCGGGCGCGCGCGGTGTCGTGAATCCGCTCGCTGCCAGCGGCGGCGCGAATCCGCAAAATATTTCTGCAGCCCGCGCCAACGCTCCCCTCACTGTGCTCACCCTTGACCGAATCGTCTCCGCCGAAGACTATGAGAACTTCTGCGGCGCTTTCGCCGGTGTCGGCAAAGCCCAGGCCATCGAGATCTGGAGCGGGCAATCCCGCCTGGTCCACATAACGATCGCGGGCTCGGACGGGCAAACAATCGCTTCTTCGCAGCCGCTCTATACCACGCTGACCCAGGCTATTACCAACGCCCACGATCCGGTGCAGCGCTTCCTCATCGCCGGCTATCGTCCGCTCCTGTTCAACCTCAAAGCTTCGCTCGTGCTCAATCCGAATTCTTCGAAGAGCGCCGTTTTGGCGCAGGTGTCTGCAACGCTGGCCGCCGAGTTCTCATTCGCCAACCGCGCTTTCGCACAGGCGGTCACCACCGCTGGGATCGTCACCCTGATTCAATCGGTGCCGGGCGTTGTCGCCAGCAATCTGGTTCAGCTTTATCTCACGACCGACCCCTCCGGACCGAAGCAAACCGCGGCGCCGCCGTTTATCCCGTCGCTTCCGGCGCGATGGGTTTTCGGAACCATTCAGCCCGCCGAGCTGCTGTTGCTCAATCCGCTGGGCGTGGAGCTAAGCGCATGAGTTCTCCCGTACAGGATCGTCTTTACAATTTGCTGCCCGCGCTTTACCGCGCGCGCGACGGCGCACAGTGCCAACCGCTGCGCGCGCTGTTGTCGCTGATCGAAACGCAGTACGACGCGGTCGAGCGCGATATCACGGGGCTCTACGAAAACTGGTTCATCGAGACCTGCGCGGAGTGGGTGGTGCCCTACATCGGAGATCTGCTGGGCGTGCGCCAGCTGAATCCGGCGCCTGGCGCATTCAGCCTTCGAGCCTATGTGGCCAACACGCTCGATTATCGCCGCCGCAAAGGCACGGCCGCGATGCTCGAAGAACTCGCCTTCGACGTGACTGGCTGGCCGGCCAGCGCCGTGGAGTTTTTCGAGCGCCTCGCCACCACGCAGTACATGAACCATCTCCGGCCGAACAACGTAGTCACGCCGGACCTGCGAAATGCCGCGTCGCTCGAACTGTTGAACGGCCCTTTCGAAAGCGTCGCGCACACCGCCGACGTTCGCCATATCAGTTCTGGCCGAGGCCGCTACAACATACCCAACATTGGGATTTTTCTGTGGCGCCTGCAGGCGTATCGAGTCGATACGAGCGACGCGCGCGCGGTTTCCGCGACACCCGATGGCCGCTATACATTCGATCCACTGGGCGCGGGCACGCTGCTCTTCAACACGCCGCAGACACAGTCCAACCCATCCGGCAGAAACGCGGAAATCAACGTTCCGGCCCCGCTGCGCCGCACGCCTTTATACGCGGAACTCGAAGCGCTGCGGCAGAGCCCCTCGGGTCAAGCCCCGACGCCTGTCTACTTCGGCGCCAACCCCGTTCTCCAGGTTGCCGTGAATGGCGCGGAGGTCCCGTTTGCGAAGGTGGCGATCTGCGATATCGAAGATATTTCGGCGACCGACTGGAAGCGTCCCGCGGCGAATTCGGGAATCGTTCTGTCCGCCGATCCGGTGCGCGGCAGGATCGCGTTCCCCGCCGGCACCCTGCCTGGCAGCGTCGAGGTGACTTACGCATACGGTTTCAGCGGGGATGTCGGCGCCGGCCCTTACGATCGCACGGCATACTGCAATGACGCTTCCACAGCGCCCGCGCCCGCGTTGAACGCCAATCGCTGGCAGGCGGGCGTCGGCAAAGAGATCGTGGCCGATGGTCAGTGGCGCTTCTCCACGATTCAGGATGCGGTTAAGGCGTGGAATGCACGCCCTGCCGGTACGGATGGCGCCATCGTAGTGCTGGACAGCCGCACTTACGCCGAAGATCTGAACATCGTAATTCCCGAAGGCAGCCGGCTCCTGCTAGTCTCCGCAGATTGGCCGGCGCTGCACAATCCCGGCATCCCGCAATCGCTGAACATCGAGCCGACCAGTATCCGCCCTCATGTGCGTGGCACGCTTACGGCCAAAGGAAACGCAGCCTCAACCAGCACCAATCAGGGCGCGCTTTTCATCGATGGGTTGCTGATCGAGGGCAAGCTTACTGTTGCAGCAGGCAATCTCGGCGCACTCAATCTTTCTCACTCAACCGCCAACACCGGCCTGCACGTGGACCCCGGCACAGGCGCTAAAGACCGGAATGACGGGCTGAACATCACCCTTTACCGCGCGATCTGCGGGCCCATTACGCTGAACCCGAATACGCCCGCGCTGCAATGCACCGATAGCATTGTCACCAGCGGTCCGGCATCCGCGGCCACAGCGCCCGCCATCGTGGCAGCCGGCGCTGAGATCTCGCTCGAATCCTGCACGGTGTTCGGCGGGACTTCGGCAAACATCATCAACGCTTCGAACAGCATTTTCACCGGCGTTGCGAACGCCGCCCGCCGGCAGGTCGGATGCGTGCGCTATTGTTCCCTACCCGGCAATTCCGAAACCGCGCAGCGCTTCCGCTGCCAGCCGGATCTGGCGCTGGCCGGCGTCAAGCTCCTCACCGAAGAGCGCTACATTCAGGACCGCCTTACCCCGCAGTTCACATCACTCGATCCGAGTCAGCCTGGCTTTGCCCAGTTGGGCCAGCGTTGCGCGGCGGAGATTGCGGCCGGCGCCGACGATGAAGCCGAGATGGGCGTGTTTCACTTTCTTCAACAACCGCAGCGCCGGGCGAATCTCGCCATTGCGCTCGCCGAATATCTGCGTTTTGGCCTGGAAGCCGGAAGCATTGAACAGACTTAAGGAGGATTCATGAAAGGCGATTTTTCACGCTGGATGTTCCGGCCGGGGGCTCATTATCACGGCGTGCTCAAGCAGCAGGGCCGCGTCGATCTCGATTCGGACTGGAACGAGCAGGGCGCGATCCTCGATCACCGCATCGAACTCGAGGCGCTGGACGTAATCGGCCAATGCGGCACGCCCGCGGGCGATACCGGCTTTATCCCGGAGCCCGGTCCCAACAACACGCTTGTGATCCCGAAGGGACGCGCTTACGTCGATGGACTGCTCTGCGAAAACGAGGCCGATATCGACATCCGGCAGCAGCCCGCGCTGCCCGGATTTGTCATGCCCACGGCGGTCGGAAACTACCTCGCGTATCTGCGGGTGTGGCTGCGGCATGTAACGGTGCTTGACGACCCTGAGATTCGCGAAGTGGCTCTGGGCGGCCCGGACACCTGTACACGCGAACAGACTATCTGGCAGGTTGGTCTGATCTCAGCGCCCGACCTGACCGGCGCGGGAATCAGTTGCGCCATGAGGGTTCCCGCATGGGACACGCAGATTCTGGCTTCTACCGGAACGCTCGCCGCTCGCGCTCAGCCCGACCCCACCGCCACCGATCCCTGCACCATCCCCGCAACCGCCGGCTACCGCAGTCTGGAGAACCAGCTCTATCGGGTTGAAGTCCATCAGCCCGGCAACATCGGCGAAGCGACTTTCAAATGGTCGCGCGATAACGGTTCCGTCGTCACCCAGGTCACTGGATGGGTCACGGGTTCTACGGATCAGATCACCGTCGCCAGCACGGGTCCGGACGCGGTCCTTGGCTTTGCCGCCGGCCAGTGGATCGAATTGACCGACGATACCCATGAACTCAATTTCCTCCCTGGGACGCTGGTGCAGCTGGGCAACGTGGAAGGCCTCACCCTCACCCTGAATACCGCCACCGCGACGGGCCCCGTCAACGCCGCAACCTTCCCGCTCAATCCCAAAGTACGCCGGTGGGACTCGCCCGCAACCAGTCCGGCCCTCCAGAAAATCGCCGTGGGATCGTGGCTGAATCTGGAGAACGGAGTTCAGGTGAACTTCGGCAATGGCACTTACCGCACCGGCGATTACTGGCTGATTCCGGCGCGTACGCTCACCGGGAACGTCGATTGGCCCGTGCAAAACAATGTGCCCGTGCAGATGCCTCCGAAGGGCATTCACGTGCACTACTGCAAGCTTGCGATGGTCGAACTGGGGGCGGCCGGCTGGTCTGTATCGAAGGTCTGTCTGCCCATCTTTCCGCCGTTGACCGACGTCTCGACTCCACCCGCCATCAAGGCGATGCATGTGACCGGCGTGACTCTCACACCGGCGGGAGGAACCGCGGGCGATCTTAAGAACGACACCACGATCCAGATCTCCACCCTGGCCAAAGGCGCCACCATACAGGTCCTGCTCGACAGCGCTGTGGAACCTGCAAGTGTCCAGCCAGGTGCCTGCATCCTCACCGCCGAACTGCCTCGCGTGCTTCCCGCGACCACCGGCACCGCAACCCTCGTCGGTCTGCAGCCACTGGTGCTCGCGAGCGCGGTGTCGGTTTCCACCCAGCCGAACGCGATCGTATTCACGCTGACGCCCGAACTCATCAGCTTTATTCAAACCCAGTTGGTCGCGCCTGCCTACGCGGGGTTCGTGCGTTTGAAACTGGCGGGCAGCAAGATTTGGAGCAGCGCGGACCCCACCGTCTATCTCGATGGCGAAGCTTTTGCCGTTGCCATCGACCGAATCCAGAACCTGAGATTTCCCAGCGGCGGGGGATTGCGCGGCAGCGATTTTGAAATGTGGTTCACGCTGACGAACCGCGCCAATTAAGCTCGCGATGCGCAGCCTCGAACAGAAACCGAAGCAGGCGCAGCAGAAGGCCACAACGCGATTGCATGTCAATCGCCCAGGAGACCTTCACGAGCAGGAGGCCGAACGCGTCGCCAGCCAGGTAATTCAGGATGGCGCCCCACGCCCGCGCATTGCCCGTCCGACCGCGCCAGGCACCGGCTCCGCGCGCCTCGATCCCGAAACAGCGGGGAGCGGACGGCCTCTCGAATCGCCCGTTCGCAGGAAGATGGAAGAGCGCTTCGGCCACGACTTCAGCCGGGTGCGTGTCCACGCTGATCACGCAGCGGCGGAATCGGCGCGCGCCGCCGGAGCCAACGCTTACACCGTAGGTCACAGCATCGTGTTTGGAGCGAACCGGTTCAATCCCTCGAATCCACGCGGCGAGCGTCTCCTGGCCCATGAACTCACCCATGTCGCCCAACAAGCCCTCGCCCACGGGGGCCAGAGCGAGGGTATCCACGCCCAGCGCGACAAAACCGAAGGTCAGCCGGCCCCCGCTGCCGAAACGAAACCCAAACCAACCAACGTTCGCGACGCACTTGACCAGCTATTCGACGAGTTCAATGACTCGATTGTAGGGGATGCCGTCTTCGACAAAATCATGACCAGAAAAGCCTGGATGGAGCAAAAGGTCGCCGAGTGGGATTACCCGGACAGCCAGGCAAAGAAGGACTACGATAAGGCTCTCGCCGAATACAAAGCCGCTGTGGAGGAACACAGAAAGGACAAGACCAAAAAGGTTCCGGAAGCGCCCAAGGTGCCGAAGGGAGCCAACAAATTCACTACCTGCATTGCCACCCAGCAGGAACTGTTGAAAGAGGCGTTCGAACGCGCCGGTCTTAAGATCAAACCTGTCGGCAAAGTAGCTCACTTCGACTTCGCGACGGATGCCAAAAAGAACGCCACCGCTATAGGTCCCGATGTCTGGCACACCGCGAGCCCGAACATGAAAGAGCGCCCGAAGAAGAACGACATCATCGTCCTCGCCAAACGCGGCGAAAGCGTGGATACAGCTGAAAAGATAGTAAAGGCGCTCACCAAATACACGCCGAAGGAGATCGTGGAAAAAACGAAGGCAAACGAGTTGGCTCAGGCAGCCATGCAAGCCGCCGAAGACCGCCTTGAAGCCGCGAAGAAGGCCGTCGCGGCTCTGGAAGAAGAAGCCGTCTCGAAAACGTCAGCCGCCTCCATAAAGGCAACCGGAGCCCTGGCTGCCGCCACTATCGCCGTAAAAGCCGCGCGCGCCAAAGCCGAAGCCGCCGTGAAAGCTCTCGAACAGAAAAAAAATGCCGTGTCCGAGGCAGAGAAAAAACTGGATGAAAAACGCGCCGCCGCCGATCACGAAAAGTATTTCACCTTCAGCCACGTCGGTTTCGTAATCTCGATAGAGAAGAACCCCGACGGAACGGAAGCCTGGACCACTTTCGACGGCGGCCAGACGCTGCAGAACCGCAAACCCAACGCGCCGAAGGAAGGCGAACCGAAGGACGACCCGCGCGTCTCGAAAGAGGCGATCAATCCCTTGCTGCAGGGCGCGAAAAAGTCAACCCGGACTTACCGCCCGAAAACGAATGAGATCGCCGGCGAAGCCTCCCAGGGCGGAGATCCCCGATGGCTTCAGGGTTGGATCGATGTCGACAAACTGGTGCAGGGTCCCGCAAAGCCCTAATTACTAACCGCGATCGTCACGCCCGAAGGCGCCGCCACTCCCCCCACACTCAAAGCAACCGGAGCCGCCGAGCCTACCGCAACGCCGGCCGGAACCAGAACATTCACCTGGGTAAGCCCATCCACCGTGCCCGGAGTCGCACCCGCATAACTCACCACCGCCTGTACCCCGCCAATCGACACCGTAACCGGAAGCACCTGCAGCGCAGCCGACTTCGCGATCTGCCCTTCAACCCCCGCCGGCGACGTCTGCCCTGCGCCCGATACATACAGCGAAATATACCCGCCGATCTTCACCGGATTCGAAGCGCCGTTCACCGTGCCCGTCGCCACATTGATGGCTGCCGCCTGCCCTGCGCCGGTCTGGTTCAACGTGAAAATCCCCGGCGCGGCATTCGTCACCGGCACCACGGTGGTCACCGAAACCTGCCCGTTGAGCGACAACACCACATTCGCCGTCGAAGCCCCCGCCACGTTATAAGGCACAATCGCCGCCGCCAGCCCCGTCGACGAATAAAGCAGCGGCGCCGGCGTACCTCCGAAATAAATCTGCGAACTGCCCGGGATCTGCGAACTCAGCGCTCCATTAGAAACCGTGCCCGTCGTCAAAGTTGCTGGCCCGATCCCGTTGCCGTAAATCGTCACGATCTCGCCCGGAGCAATCGCGCCCTCCACATTCGAAGCCGCGTTCGTCATCGCGCCCACCGAAAACGGCACCGGCGTCAGCGTGCGGATCACTTCATTATTCGCGTCCGCGAAATAAATCACTCCGCCCGGCCCCACCGCAACGCCGTTCGGGCCGTTCACCTGCGCCGAGGTCGACTGAATGCCATCGCCGTTATACCCCGACGTACCAGTCCCCGCGATCGCAATAACCGTGCCGCCAGGGAACATCTCCCAAACCAGCGGCGTCACCCCGTCAACGAAATACAGGTTCCCCGACGCGTCCACCGCCAGGCTCGTGGCCGTGACATTCACCCCGACCGTGTGGATGTTCCCGTCCGGCGTGATCTCGCGAATATTCTGATTCCCGGTATCGCCGATAAAGATGTCGCCCGCCGAGTCGATCGCCAGGCTCACCGGCGACGCCAGCACAGCCTTCGCAGCCGCTCCGCCATCCCCGCCGTAGCCCCATGTGCCGGCCGTACCGGCAATCGTCGTGATCTTCCCTGTTGTATCGATCTTGCGAACCGTCGAACTTCCATACTCCGCTTCGTAAATATTTCCCGACTTATCCACAGCCACGCCCGCCGGGAACCACAGCGATGCCGCCGTCGCCGCAGCGCCATCGCCCGCCCACGCGCAAGTGCCGTTTCCCGCGATGGTCGTAGTGTTCTGCGATGTGTCGACTTTACGAATCCGGCAGTTCGCGGTGTCGCCGATATACACGTTGCCGCTGCTGTCCACCGCCAGCCCCTTCACATAGCTGATTTCGCTGAGACCCGCGTTAAGAACCGTCGTGCCCGAACCGTTTACTCCGGTTTCCGAACCATCTACCCACCCGTAAGTGCCATTGCCGGAAATCGTGATTACATTGCCCGAACTCGCCGTGACCATCCGGACCACGTAAGTGTAGTAGTCCACCCAGTAATAATTCCCTTTACTGTCGAACACCACTTGCGCCGGTTTATCCAGTTGCGCCTGGTTAGCTAAAGCGCCGTCTCCGAAATATCCCTGCACTCCGGGGATCCCTGCAACGCTGGAAATAACATACTGCTGGGCCGAAGCAACGCCGCTCGCAAGCAGCAGTGCCAAACCAATCTGAAAGCTCTTCATTATGAGGTTGATCGTTATGAGGTTAATCTTCAATAATACCAGCGACGCAAGCCGGTTGCCGTTCGTTCCGCCACGCGTCTGCACCACTATACCCTTGCCCATGTGCGACTGGCGCGCCACAGGTGTGACAAAATCGTCTTGGACCGAAACGCCTTGCACCGCCAACCCACCCGCCGCGCGGCATGCCAAACCCTCGTCGCCCTGCCCTTCGCAACCCTCCGCGCCCAGACACGCCCCGATTCCTTCCGCGTCTATTCCGAAAGCCCCCGCCTCTTCCTCCGCCCCGCCCGCCTCAAACTCCTTCGCCGCGAGCGCGAGCGCCAGTCCCTCCGCTGGGAGCAATTCAATCTCCTCTGGGATGGCAACGCCCCTTTCCCCGAACTCGGCTGGGCCGCCGCCCTCCGCTACCAGGTCGCGCAGGATCCCGCCGCCGCAAAAACCGCACTCGCCTGGGCCCTCGCCCAAACCACCGACATCCGTCAGACCTCCCTCATCGCCGACTGGTGCGACCCCGTTCTCTCCGCTTCCGACCGAACCAAAATCCACGCCCGTCTCCAGCGCGCCCTCGCCGGACCCGCCCCTAAAACCCTCGCCGAAGCTCGCGACCGCGCCATGGCCGCCATCGTCCTCTCCGAAGCACAGCCCGATGCCGCTGAAAAAGCCCTCACCACCCTCTACGAGAACTTCTGGATCAAAACCTTCCTGCCGCCCCTTCGTGAAGGCCGCGCCCGCGTCTCCAATTCCGATGCCTGCGCCCTCATGGAACTCCTCCACGTCTTTCGCGACAACGTCAATTACGATCTCCGCGAATCCTTCCCGGCCTGGTTCAAAGACTACCCACTCATCCATCTGATGGCCCATTACCCCGCGCCCTGGCCCGCCTCCGAAAACGAATTCCGTATCCCCGCCGACCGTGAAATTCGCAAAACCGGACCCGATCTCGATAAAGCCGTCCTCTCCCGCGCCGCCGAGCTCGCCATGGTCGCCTTCGATACCAATTCCTCGGAAACCCAACTGGTCCAGGGCTTCTGCATGAATGACCGTTTCGCTATGCGCGGCGCCCTCGGCATCCCCTATGAATTCCTCTGGGCCAACCCCTATCAGCCCGGCCTCAGTTACTATCACGTTCCGCTCGCCCAGCACGATTCCATCGGAGGCGAACTCTTCGTCCGCTCCACCTGGGAAGACGACGCCGCATGGATCGGCTTCTTCGAAGGCCAGCTCCAGCTCTTCACCGAAGGCACCGTGGCCGAGCTCGATCCCAAACTCTCCCACGAACCCATGGACATTGAGGAAGCAACCGTCTTCTTCGGCCGCGATGCCAGTAAGTTCCATGTGCCGCCGCGGAAGGCGGACGCCGCTGTGGAC
>Ga0302319_10013417_pt1 | contig 15367 bp, 11 predicted proteins | sample Bog_T0_2_FD_203319 | JGI IMG/M metagenome (GOLD analysis project Ga0302319, IMG submission 203319) | Peat permafrost microbial communities from Stordalen Mire near Abisko, Sweden - Bog_T0_2 | ecosystem: Environmental > Terrestrial > Soil > Wetlands > Peat | place: Sweden: Abisko, Stordalen Mire... | reverse complement strand
GCAAGGTGTCCAGCTAGATGATCTGAAGTTAGATATTCTCCTGCCAGTTTCGCGCGCATGCCGTCAAGAAGCGGGTCGAGCTTCGATAAAAACGACTGCGGCGGCAGGCCGTCCCACTTCGGATTCCACATCCATTTGTGGCCCATGGCGCAGACGCTGCGTTTGGCCAGCTTCGGGTCGGTCACGCCGCACAGGGTAGCCGCCACCATATCGCAATGTTCAAATGCAGAGGCAAGCCGGTCGCGCTTATCCGGATTGTGACGCAGCCAATGCAGCAGTTTGGCAAAGCCCCATTCATGCGAATAGACGCCGCCGCACCAGTCGATCGCTTCGAGACCCTCGCGATGCGCCAGCTCGGTGATCTCTCGCGCTTCTTGCTTGGCGCGATGGTCGCACCACAGGTAGTAGTCTCCAAGGGGCTGCATCCGGGCGTCTACCGGCACAACGCTCGATCCTGTTGTGTCGAGTGCGATGGCCTCGACCTCGACGCCGCTGATCCCCGCGGCCTGTACGGCCTGGCGCATTGCCGAGGCCAGCGCCTTCATGTGATCGGCGTGCGCCTGCGTTGCATAGTCGGGGTCTTCGCGCCGCCGGTGGAGCGGATACTCCGCCACTGCGGTCGACAGGCGCCCTCGCCCGCTCTCCCCCGGCCCGCTGTCGAGAATCGACACGCGAACGCTGAGCGTTCCAAAATCCACTCCTGCGACGATGGCCACTTTCCTGCTCCTAAGTTAGTCTTCCGTCGAGCCGTGGTGATAAGAATTCCAGCCCATGTAGCGGGTAGCGGCTTCATGGACGGCCTTGGAGACGTCGCTGAAGTTGGCGGCCACGTGGTGCTCGAAGCCTTCGCGGCAGATGAACTTCAGCAGCTTCTGCAGTTGCGGAATCTCCGCCACGCCGGCGCCGCCGAAGGTATCTAGCGGGTCGCTAGTGAAAGCGCCCTTGCCCGTGTAGCCGCGAATGATGCCGTGGTTGTCATCGGTGGAGTAGCGCGCATAACTCATGACGCCGGCCTTGACGCGGCCCACGCAGGTGCCGAAGGTGTTCTGAATGCCCACGGTGCCGGCGATGATCGCCTGATAGTCCATCGTCGGAGCCTCGGCAAAGAAGTGCTTGGGCAGATTCGAGCAGTGGAAGCAGACGCATTTGTCGGGATGGCTGCCGTAGTTATTGTTCCAATCCAGCAGCGCCGAAGGAGTGCCCGAGGCCAGCGTCATCATGTACATTCCGAGAACGCCGGGAATGTCCACCTCGCAAGCCGATGGAATCAGATCGTTCGACATCATGCTCATGATGGTGCAGGGCACCACGCCAAAATATTCTTCAAAAGAGGTCCAGCACTGCACGGCGGTCACCGAGCAATTGGTCTGCTTCATCCAGGTGTCAATCACCGCGCCCAGCTTGGCCATTTTAAGCAGCGCCGCTTCGGGGACCTTGCCTGTCGAGACGTAGCTTTTGATGGCGGCGAGTTTTGCCTGGGCCGCGTCATCGCTGTCGTTCATCTTGGCGATGCGGCCGAAGATCTCAGACAGATCGATCGGCTCGATCGAGATGCCGCTCGACTCATACAGACGTTCAGAGTAGCGAACGGTGTTGAAGGCCGCGGGCCGCGCGCCGATGGCGCCGATGCGCAGATTCTTGAGCCCCTTCACGATGCGGCAAACCGAGGTGAAGGATTCGAGGTCGGCCTTGAACTCCGGCGAGGTGAGCGACTCTGTGTGCAGCGTGGTGAGCGAGTAGGGAATCTTGTACTGCATCAGGTTGTTACACGCGCTCATCTTGCCGCAGAAGCTGTCGCGGCGGACGGCAATCGTCATCTCTTCGGAGCGGTCCGGCGTGGCCTGCACCAGCACCGGAACCCTGAGCCCGGAGAGGCGAATGGCATCCACAATGCCGCGCTCGTCGCCGAAGTTGGGCAGCGTCACGATAATGCCGTCGATCTCGTCGGCGTGCTTTTTGAAGAGCTCAGCGCAGTGCTGCGCCTCGGCATAGGTCTCGACCGCGCCATGCTTGGACTGTTCCGGGCTCAGCACGACGACATTCGCGCCGGCTGCCTCCAGAACCTTGATGATCTCTTCGCGGCCAGTCTTCGCCAACTGATCGGGGAAGAAGCCGCGGTTGCCTACAATCACTCCAAATGTCACTTTACGCTGAGCCGCCATTTTCTTTCTTGCTCCTTGTTTGCCACAAATCTATTAATTGGTCCGGCTGGGCCGGAAGCGAATGAGGTAGAAGAGGCCGACGAGTAACATCAGGGCACCCCACCAGACGGAGGCGTGGTAGTTTTGGACAGCCATTATTCCAGTGCCGAGTTCGTAGAGGCCGTAGCCGAAGATCATCGCGCCATAGATGGTGAGCAGGACGCCGATGAAGAACCAGATCGGGATGCCAGTTGAGTGCATGAGTGCTCCTTACCAGAAGTAGATGTTGAGGGCGAAGAAGATAACGATGGCGATCGCCGTCCAGAACCATTCGTTCTTGTAGAGCGGAACCGGTTCTTCGGTGGGCAGTGGTGTCGCGCCATAGACCACTCCAGCCAGCTCTGAAAGTGGCCGCGGCTTGGTGAACAGGCTGACAATCACATTGACGCCAACGGCTGTGCTGACGGACCAGAGGGCGCGATACATGTTCTCGGCCATGCCTTTGGCATCGGGCGAAAGCGCCACATAGCGCAGCGCGGGGGGGTAAAAATAGACCCAGGCCCAGAGGCCGATGGAAGTGAGAGTTCCCATGAGCAGGCCGTAGAAACCGCCTGCCTTGGTGGCGCGCTTCCAGAACATGCCGAGGAGCACGACGCCGAGCAGCGGCGAGATGAAGAAGCTGAAGAGCGCCTGCACATAGTCCATGATGCCGGCGGCATTCATGACGAGGTACGCTGCGCCAATGGAAATGACCACGCCGACGATAGTCACTATGCGGCCGACAAGAACATAGTGCTCGTCGGGGGCATTCTTGACGATGTGCGGCTGATAAATGTCGTAGGTAAAGATGGCGGTGAATGCGCTCACGTTGCCGGCCATACCGCTCATGAATCCGGCGATGAGTGCGGTGATGCCGAGGCCGAGCAAGCCAGGCCCCAGGTAGCGAACCATCATCAGCGGGAGAACTTCGTTATAGCTGTGCAGTCCTGCGCCGGGATTGGCGGCGACCACGTTTTCGCCGACCAGATGCATCAGGCTTCCGTCGGGGTTCTGCAGCACGACCAGGCCGAGCAGACCGGGAAGAATAACGATGAAGGGCACAGCCATTTTGAAGAACGAGCCAATCACCGGCGCCAAACGCGCCGAACGCAGGCTGTTGGCGGCGAGCACGCGCTGGACGACGAGGAAGTCCGTGGTCCAGTAACCGAAGCTGATCGCAAAGCCAAGGCCGAAGACGATGCCGGTCCAGTGAATGCCCATGGGGTTGTCAGCAAAGTGGCCCATGCTGCGCCACATGTGGGTGTAGTCGCCGGGAGCGGTGGCGCCGTTGGCAATGTTCTGTGCGAGGCGGGCCTTGAAGCCGCTCCAGCCGCCGGTTTCGATGAGGCCAAGGATCGGTACGAGCAGCGCGCCGCCCCAGATGAGGACGAACTGGAGGACTTCGTTGAAGATGGCCGAGCGCAGTCCGCCGAGCGCGACATAGGCGGCAACTGCGAGGGAGCTGACGATGATGGAGAAGTTCAGATCCCAGCCGAGAACGATCTTCATCACTTCTGCCATCGCGAACATGTTCACGCCGCTCATGAGCACCGTCATGAAGGCGAAGGAGACAGCGGCCACGGTACTGGAGCCCTGTCCGTAGCGGAGTTTCAGGTAGCCGGGCACGGAGTGAGTTTTGCAGACGTAGTAGAAGGGCATCATGACCATGCCGAGGAAAAGCATGGCGGGAATGGCGCCGATCCAATACCAGTGCGCGGCAAGGATGCCGTATTGGTAGGAGGAGCCGGCCCAACCCATGAGTTCGAGCGAGCCCAGGTTGGCGGAGACGAAGCTCAATCCCGCGATCCATGCCGTCATTTCGCGCCCGGCCATGAAGAATTCTTCGCTGGTGTTGGCCTTCGACTTGAGGTAGAAGCCGATCCAAATCACCATGACGAAGTAGATGGCGATTACGGCAATATCCAGCAGGCTCAGGTGCGCCAGCGAAGGGGCGCTGAGCGCGAGCAGGTTGGGCAAAGCCTGCGCTCCAAAAATGCTCATACAGTTTGCAATCACGATTTCAAACCTCGAACGCCGCCGTTCAGCGGCCCTTCCATTGCGAATTGACTGCGGTCATCGGCCCAGGCGCCTGGCTTGAGCAAACGTTTACTTCTGTCCATAAGTTGCATTCACACCATGTTTGCGGAGGTAGTGCCGGTCAAGCAGTGCCTGTGAGACACCCGCGCTCTCCGGGCACAATATTGCAGTATAAAGGGCCATGCGCGCCACTGTCTCCAGCACAACCGCGTTGTGCGCGGCATCGGCCGGCGTCTTGCCCCAGGTGAAGGGCGCGTGACCCGCCACCAGCACTCCGGGCGAGGCCAGCGGATCGAGATCGCGGAAGCGCCGCACGATGGCTTTGCCGGTATTCAGAACATAGTCGCCCTCAATCTCCTCGTCGCTCAGCGGCTCAGTGACCGGGACCGGCCCATGAAAGTAGTCGGCATGGGTGGTGCCGTAGGCGGGAATGCTGCGCCCGGCCTGCGCCCACGACGTGGCATATTTGGAGTGGGTATGCACCACGCCGCCGATTGATGGGAATGTCCGGTAAAGCTCCAGATGCGTATCGAGGTCCGAGGATGGTTTCAGCCGGCCTTCGATGATCTTCCCATCGAGATCGCAGATCACCATGTCAGCCGGGGTCATCTGTTCGTAGGGAACTCCGCTGGGCTTGATGGCTACCAGCCCGGCTTCCCGGTCGATGCCGCTTGCGTTGCCAAAGGTATAAAGCACCAGTCCACGGCGGACGATCTCCAGATTGGCGTCGAGAACCTCCGTTTGCAAGCGCAACAATTCCAAGAAGCTCCTCCAGGACCCGTATCTTCGCTCGTCGCCCGATTCAGACCAGCACATCCGCACGCGCAATTCACCCGACTGGCGGATCGGGCAAACTCTTCTTCGAAAAGATGAAACTAGATTATATCCCCGCGCCGTCCCACTGGCATCGGATTATAAATCCGGCCTCCTGCGCGAGTCACGCCCGCGGCATTGGGCCGTCGCGACCGGCGAAACAGCAGGCGGAAGCCCTGCTGCGATGCGGCCATCGGCGGGATATTTTTTCTGAACAACTAAAACGATTTGTCATTGGAGAAGAGCCGATCTCACCCCGTGTTTGACAGTGGCCTCCCGAGTCCCTTAGCGTAAACTGCCGGAGGGCCGACCGGATTCTCACGGCAACGGTGCGGGGCAGCGGGAATGAATCGCCGGCACTGAAAATCCCGGTCTCGAAGCACCGGCCCCTGAAAGAGGAATACGATGAAGAGCCTTGGATTGCGTTGGACAGCGGTTGCGTTGGCGTTGGCTTCGGCGGCCTGGATGGCCGGTGCGCAGGATGCCCCCAAGTCTGCCTACCTTGACCCCAGCCTGCCCGCCGAGGAGCGCGCGGCGGACCTGGTAAAGCGGCTGACTCTCGAAGAGAAGGCCAGCCAGCTTGTTAACCAGTCTCGGGCCATTCCGCGGCTCAATATTCCGGCCTACGACTGGTGGAGCGAGGCTCTGCACGGTGTCGCGCGCAATGGAACCACCGAGTTTCCTGAGCCCATCGGCCTGGGTGCCACCTTCGATGCGCCCGCCATTCATGAGATGGCCCAGGTCATCGGCGTCGAGGGCCGCATCAAGCATGTCCAGGCGGTGCGCGCGGGCAAGAGCGGCATCTTCGAGGGGCTGGATTTCTGGGCCCCCAACATCAATATCTTCCGCGATCCCCGCTGGGGCCGCGGCCAGGAGACCTATGGCGAAGATCCCTTCCTGACCGCCAGGATGGGCGTAGCCTTTGTCACCGGCATGCAAGGCGACGACCCGCGCTACTATCGCGCCATCTCCACGCCGAAGCATTTTGCGGTTCACAGCGGTCCCGAGCCCACGCGCCACACCGCCGACGTCGCCGTCAGCAAGCACGACGAACTGGATACTTACCTGCCCGCCTTCCGCGCCGCCGTCACCGAGGCCAAGGCCGACTCGGTGATGTGCGCCTACAACAGCATCAATGGCCAGCCGGCCTGCGCCAACCAATTCCTGCTTCAAGATCAGCTCCGCGGCAAGTGGGGATTCAACGGCTACGTCGTCTCCGATTGCGGCGCCGTGGTCGACATCTTCGCCGGCCATCACTTCAAGCCGACCCAGCCGGAGTCTTCGGCCATCTCACTTCAGCGCGGCATGGACAACGAGTGCATCGACTTCACCACCGACATCAAGGACGACCATGATTACCGGCCCTACGTCGATGCCGTCAAGCAGGGCTTCCTCAAGGAAAGCGAAATCGATGTGGCCCTGACGCGGCTCTTCACGGCGCGTATGAAACTGGGCATGTTCGATCCGCCGGAGATGGTGCCTTACACAAAAATCGACGAGAAGCTGCTCGACAGCGCAACGCATCGCGCCATGGCCCGCAAGCTGGCAAACGAGTCCATGGTTCTGTTGAAGAACGACGGCACCCTGCCGCTGAAGACTTCCGGCATCAAGATCGCCGTCGTGGGCCCGCTGGCCGATCAGAAGCGGCCTCTGCTGGGCAACTACAACGGATTTCCCACCCACACCGTGTCGGTGCTCGAGGGGTTGAAGGCCGAGTTCCCCAACGCGACAATCGACTATGTTCCGGGAACGCAGTTTCTTGCCAAGCAAGCCGATCCGATACCCGCCGAATTGTTGAGCGAAGACGGCAAGCCGGGCCTTAAGGCGACCTACACGCCTCTGAGTATCGACTGGGGCGCGGGAGCCAAGAAGCCCGATGTGCTGGCTAGCCGCACCGAAGCCGACATCAACGTCTCTCAAGCATCCCTGCCAGCTGATCTCCAAGGCGTCAAGCCGCTCTCCATCCACTGGGAGGCGAATCTCACGCCGCGCGAGACGGGCGACTTCTACATTGGTATGCAGGGCGATGGCTTCTTCCGCCTCACTGTCGATGGGGACGCGGTTGCCGCCACCTGGGATACGAGCGGCATCGAGACCAAGCTGAGCGCGGTTCATCTTGAAGCGGGCAAGCCGGTCAAGCTTTTGGCTGAATACGGCGTCACGGCCAAGCACGAGCCGGCTCTGCGCCTGGTCTGGTCAAAGGTCGACTCGAGCCCCAGGCCCGAGGCTCTGGCGGCGGCAAAGGATGCCGATGTTGTAGTGGCCGTCGTAGGCATCACCAGCGAGCTCGAAGGCGAAGAGATGAAGGTCACCGAGCCCGGCTTCAAGGGCGGTGACCGCACCAGCCTCAATCTGCCCAAACCCGAAGAAGATCTGCTCGAGTCAGTTGCGGCAGCTCACAAACCGCTGGTCGTGGTCCTCATCAACGGCAGCGCCTTGGGCGTTAACTGGGCCAAAGCCCACGCCAACGCCATTCTCGACGCCTTCTATCCCGGCGAAGAGGGTGGTGCTGCGGTGGCCGAGACGCTCTCTGGCCGCAACAACCCCGCCGGACGCCTGCCTGTCACCTTCTATAAGGACGTCAATCAACTACCGGCCTTCGAGAACTACGCGATGAAGGGCCGGACGTATCGGTACTTTGAAGGAACGCCGCTCTATCCCTTTGGCTACGGCCTGAGTTACACCACCTTCGCCTACAGCGAACTGACCTTGCCCACGAAGGCAGTAGCAGCGGGCAGCCCGGTGCCGGTCGATGTAACAGTCACCAACACCGGCAAGCAAGCAGGCGATGAGGTGGCGCAGCTCTATCTCGAATTCCCCAATGTGCCCGGCGCGCCTCTGCGGGCCTTGCGCGCCTTTCAGCGGGTTCATCTAGAAGCCGGCGCCTCGCAGAAGCTGCACTTCGAACTCCAGCCCCGCGACCTGAGCATGGTCACCGAAGCCGGCGTCCCCATCATCGCCGAAGGCGAGTATCAGCTCTCAGTAGGCGGCGGCCAGCCGAACACCGGCGCGCCGGTGCTCACGCAACCCTTGAACATCGAAGGCAAGCTAGTGCTGCCGGAGTAGTTCAAAACAGCCTGAGAATCGATGGGGCGCTTCCACAATTGTGAAAGCGCCCCATCTCTCTTTGCAAAGTTAGTTGACTTTCACCGTCCGTCGATAAGGAACCTTTGAATAAGTCAATGTTTTGAAAGGGCACGGCTTCAGCCGTGCCGCAAATGATGCAAGAACAGACCGGGCTTTAGCCCCTGAGGAAATGACGGATCGCAGGTATGACTTGTTAAGAGGTCCCTCAGACTTCTTACCGCCAGATGACTTACAGCAAATGTGACTTATCGTGCCGGTGCCGGCGATTACATAACTCCAGGTGCTTCTCTCAACTGGTCAAGGCAGGTGGCCCGCTCATCAACTCCGAAGAATCGATATGAGTCTTAGGAAGCTGTGCCCCGTTCATCGCGGCCATTTCGCGATGAGCGGGTTTTCGGGTCAGCCCGAGGTCACAGCTAGGATTGAACTGAGACATATTGTATCGAAATCTGCAGGTTGACCTCTACTTCCCCTTCATCTCAAACGCCAGCGGAAACAGTTCCCGAAAAGCCATCGTGCGCGGCCCGTCTTCGGCTGGAAAGATCACCGGCGCATCGGGCAGGATGAATTCCGAGAGCACCTGGCGGCAGGCGCCGCACGGCGGGCTGGGGGCGGCGTTCAGATTCGCGACGGCGACAGCCTCAACGCGAATCTCCGGCCCGAATTGGGAGACAGCCCGTACCAAAGCGGAACGCTCGGCGCAAATCGTCAATCCATAACTCACATTTTCAACATTGGCTCCGGTGACGATTTGGCCGCTCACCAGGCGCAGCGCCGCTCCCACCCGAAAGCCGGAGTAGGGGGCATAGGCGTGCTGCGCGGCCAAGCGAGCCAGATCGAGCAGGCTCAAAAGCGTGGATTCCGTCGAGGGCTGGTTCTTCATCGAGGTTTGCCTTTCTTCAGAGCATGAGTTGACGTTAATGCATTTTCGCACCTTGCGCACAAAGCGGAGCGGTGTGCCGACTTCTAACCCCTAACCCCTAGTCCCTAACCCCTAACCCCTAGCCCTCAAGTTGCGCCGCTTTTCTCCGATGAAGGGCTTGTGAGCTTGCTGTGCCGGGCAATCATCCCGGCCTGCCGGATGAGTGAACGCGATGGATGAATTGACGAGAGAGTTCCTGATCGAGAGCCAGGAAGGGCTGGACCGCATGGAGCGGTGCATGACCGACCTGGAAGAGCGGCCGCAGGATGCGGAACTAATCGGAGAGATATTCCGTTCGGTGCACACGATCAAGGGAACCACGGGGTTCCTGGGCTTCAAGCGCCTGGAGACGCTGGCCCACGCCGGGGAAAACCTGCTCGGTCTCTTGCGCGAGGGCAAGCTGACCGCGAATCGCCCGATCATCACCGGACTCTTGCAACTGCTCGACGGCCTGCGCGCCATCCTGAAGACCATCGAGGCGAAGGACGCCGAGGGCGAAGGCGACGATGCGGCCCTCATCGGCTGCCTTGAAGAGTTGCAACTTCCGGCGCAAACGGCGGCACAGCGGCCGGTCCATGCCAGGGCCCACGCCCATTCCGCTGCTGCTCCGCCGGAGCAGGCTCCGGTCTCGGCGTCAACTCCGGTCCTGGGGCAGCTCCCGGTTTCGGCCCAGCCGCCAGAGCCTGTTGCAGACACGCCGTCCCCTCCCAAGGCTCCCGCGGAGGCTGAGAGCGATTCCTCCCCTGCCCGCCCGCGCGTCCAGGCAACCGCTGCCGAGAGCACGTTGCGCGTCGATGTGACCTTGCTCAACCGGATGATGAACCTGGTCGGCGAACTGGTGCTGACCCGCAACCAGGTCCTCCAGGCCACCTCGGCCGATCCCAACATGACCCTGCTCTCCCGCCGCCTGGACATGGTGACTGCTGATTTACGTGAGAGCGTGATGAAGGCGCGAATGCAGCCGGTCTCCAACATCTTCTCCAAGATGCCGCGCATCGTGCGCGACTTGTCTCAGGCTCTCGGCCGTCGCGTCCGCTTGCAGGTCGAGGGCCAGGACACCGAGCTCGACAAGAGCCTCCTCGAAGCCATCAAAGACCCGCTCACCCATGCGGTAAGAAACTCGCTCGATCACGGCATCGAGTCGCCCGAGGTGCGCCAGGCAGCCGGCAAGGACCCCGAGGGAACCCTCAAGCTGCGGGCCGCGCAAGAGGGAAGCCATGTCATCATCGAAGTCTCCGACGACGGCGCAGGCATCGCCGTCGAGAAAGTGAGCCAAAAGGCCATCGAGCGCGGCCTCATCACCGCCGACCGCGCCGCGCACATGGTGGAGCGAGAGCTCTTGCAACTGATCTTCCTGCCCGGCTTTTCGACCGCCGCTGCCGTGACCAACGTCAGCGGCCGGGGCGTGGGCATGGATGTAGTCAGGACGAATGTCGAAAGAATCGGCGGTAAGGTGGAGATCGATTCGCGCGCCGGCAAGGGCACCACTCTCCGGCTGCGCATTCCGCTCACTCTGGCCATCATTCCCGCCCTGATCGTCCGCAGCGTCAATCAGAGCTTTGCATTGCCTCAGGGGGCGCTTTCTGAGCTGGTGCATATTCCGCCGGAGCAGGCCGCTACGGCCATCGAGTGGATCGAGAACGTGCCGCTCCACCGGCTGCGCGGCAAGCTGCTGCCGCTGATCTTTCTCGACCGGATGCTGATGCCCGATGTCGAGCACAAGATCGTTACCGAGCGCGACAGCTTCATTGCCGTGCTGGACGCCGACGGCCGCCGCTTCGGCCTGGTGGTTGACGGCCTGGCCGATCCCGAGGAGATCGTCGTCAAGCCTCTCTCCGCGGTTCTAAAGGACATCGGCCTCTTCTCCGGCGCGACCGTGCTGGGCAACGCCGACCTGGCGCTGATTCTCGATCCTGGGTCGATTGCATTGAAGGCTGGAGTCACGATGCTTGAGGAAGGGGCTGTGCGCGCCGCCGAGAGCGAAACCGACGCCGCCAAGGGCCTCGAGTACCTGCTGGTCGAGGTGGCCGGACGCCAGGCCGCGGTGCCCCTGGGCGACGTGCTGCGCATCGAGCAGCTACCGCTCTCTCGCGTTGAATATATCGGCTACCGCCCGGTGCTCAACTTCGAGGGGCAGTTGCTGCCGGTCGAGGACTCGGGCGGTGTGCTGGCCGCGGCGCAGGAAAACTCCGACGCGCAGGGCAGCTCCGAAAAGCAGATCATTGTCGTCGTCTGCCGCGAGGGCAATCGTCATGTGGGCATCGCCGTTTCGCACGTGCTCGACGTGGCCGCTGGCGGCGATCTCTTCGAGGCGGGAACCACGCAGCGCACGACGGGCGTGACGCTGCTCAAGAACCACGTGACCGGTGTAGTTGACCTCGGCAGTGTGCCGTCTCTCCCCGCCGGGGAAGCGGCGGAGCCCAAGTGGAGCCAGACAGAGGAGACGGTGGCATGAGCACAGCGACAGTTGGTTTGCATGGCAAGGAAAAAGCTGCGGTGACTCTGGTGGAGATGTGTTCGGTTCGCCTCGGGCAATCTCTCTTCGGTGTGCCGATCACGCACATTCTCGAAATTGTCGGCTCGGCGAGGCCGCAGCCGGTTCCTTTGGCCCCCATGTTTGTTGGTGGCCTCTTTCACTATCGCGGCGACGTGCTCACCACGGTAAGCCTGCGCCAGTTGCTGGGTATGCCGCCCAAGGATGGCTCCCAGGACATCCTGGTCCTCGAGAGCTCGGGCGGATGCTTCGGGTTGCTGGTGGACTCGGTTGGCGAGGTTCTTACCGTTTCTTCGGCCGACCACGAGCCGAACCCATCGATTCTCGACGAGCGCCGGAGATCGTTGTTTGCCGGCGCTTACAAACTGAAGGACAGCCTGCTTGTAATGTTGGATCCCGAACAATTGGATCCCATGCGGCTGAGCGCGAATCGAGCAGCTTAGTCTTAGCGCCCTTAAACGGTTTCTCTCTGGAGGTGGCCATGCGAGCTCTGATTGTCGACGATTCACGCTTCGTGAGAGGCTACCTGCGCGGTCTGCTCGAAGAGAAGGGAATCGAGTGCGAGGAGGCGGGCGATGGCCAGGCCGCCATGGACCAGTTGAACGCGGGCAAGCCCTTCGACCTTGCCCTGGTGGATTGGAACATGCCGGTGATGAACGGTCTGGAGATGCTCATGCAGTTGCGCGCCGAGGGATTCGGCGATGTCAAGGTCATGATGGTGACCACCGAAGCTGAAAACGACTTCATTCTTCGCGCTCTCGATGCCGGCGCCGACGAATACCTGATGAAGCCCTTCGACGATGAAGCCCTGACGGAAAAGCTGGCCATGCTCGGTCTTGTGGAGGTCTGAACCATGGCCACGGGCCGCCGTATCGGAATTCTCATTGTGGACGACTCCGCGGTGATGCGAAGCTTGCTGCGCTCGGTCGTGTCGACCGATCCCGGCCTGGAGGTAGCCGGCACCGCGGCCGACGGGGAATCAGCCTTGAGCGCCATCGAATCCCTTCACCCCGACTTGGTTCTGCTGGATGTGGAGATGCCGGTGATGGATGGATTGGTCACACTCAGAAAGCTGCGCGCGCGGGGTCATAAAATGCCGGTCATCATGTGCAGTTCGCTCACCCAGCGCGGAGCCAAAGTGACAATCGAAGCCCTGGCCTTCGGCGCCTCGGACTACGTGGCCAAGCCGGCCGGGCAATCCGGCCGCGAGGCGGCCATGCGAACGCTCTCTCAGGATCTGATTCCCAAGATTCATGCCCTCGCCGGCCCGCCGCAGCCGGTGCCCGCCGGCGCCCCGCGCAGCCTGCTCATGATGCCCGTGGCGCCGTTGCCCAAGCTCCAGCCGATCTCATCGGTCCCGGTGGTGCTGGCCATCGGCGTCTCGACCGGCGGCCCGGCGGCCCTCGACATTCTGCTCCCCGCGCTGCCCAGGGAGTTTCCGCTGCCGGTCCTGATTGTGCAGCACATGCCGGAGCTGTTTACCAGGCTCTTTGCCGAGCGTCTCAATGGCCGCTGCCCGTTAGAGGTGCATGAGGCCGTCGACGGCGAACCGGTGCGCGCCGGCACGGTTTATATCGCCAAGGGTAACTGGCACATGGAGCTGCTCGCCGGCGCGCGCCTCGGCTCGCCGCCCACGCTGCACCTGAACCAGGGCGAGCATGAGAACCATTGCCGGCCGGCCGCCGATGTGCTCTTCCGTTCGGTGGCGGCGGTCTATGGCGCGGGCGCGCTGGCCGTCGTGCTCACCGGCATGGGCTCCGATGGAATGCTGGGCAGCCGTGCGATCCGCGACCACGGCGGCAGCGTGCTTGCCCAGGACCAGGCCACCAGCACCGTCTGGGGAATGCCCGGCGCCGTCACCCATGCTGGCTTGGCCAACAAGGTGCTGCCCCTCAACGCCATGGCGCCTGAGATACTCCGGCTCGCCGGCCGCACCCGCTCTGAAGCGCGTGAGCTTCGGGAATCGGTGGTCTAGTCATGGAACTCGGCTCCAGCGTCGACTACGGCTATCTTCGCCAACTCGTCTTCGGCCTCTCGCAAAACGTGCTCGACCCATCGCGCGACTACCTCTTCGATACTCGCCTGACCAAGGTGTTGCGCAACAACGGCATGACTCGTCTTGAGGAGCTAGTCCAGCACCTCAAGATCAGAAAGAACCCGATCCTCGAACGCTCCATCGCTGAAGCCATGACCATCAATGAAACCAGCTTCTTTCGCGATGGCCGCCCCTTCGAGCTGCTGCGCACCGTTCTGCTGCCCAAGCTCATCGAGTCCCGCCGCCACGCGCGCAGCCTGCGCTTCTGGAGCGCGGCCTGCTCCACCGGCCAGGAGGCCTACAGCCTGGGCTTGATGATTCACGAGCACTTTCCATTGATCTCCAGCTGGAATATCCGCTTCGAGGGCACCGACATCTGCGCCGAGGTCGTCGAGCGGGCCCAGGCCGGATGCTATCACCGCATCGAGATCAACCGCGGCCTGCCCGCGCGCTTCGTCGTCCGCTACTTCGACCACATCGGCGAGGATTGGACGGTCAAGCCTGAAATCCGTAAACTGTGCAACTTCCGCCAGGCCAATCTGTGCGCTTCGCCGCTGCCCTTCAACCGCAGCGACGATCGCTTCGACGTGATCTTCCTGCGAAACGTAATGCTCTACTTCTCGCAGGAGACGCGCAAGACCCTGCTGGCCGGCATTCACCGCGTTTTGGCCCCCGACGGCGTCCTCTTCCTCGGTTCAAGCGAACAACCCGCCGACCCCTCCATCTGGACCCCGGTGCTGGCCGGAGGCACCTGCCACTTCCGCCCAAGACAGCCGAGCTAGTGGTATGTCTCAAGCAGATTGTCGTTTATTCGTTTTGAAGGGTACGGGCTTTAGCCCGTACATAAAGCCTGCAAAATGAAGAGGGCTTTAGCCCCTGAGGGAATGCTGACCACCTTTTTCCTCCCTGGTGGGGCGCCAATAACAGATGCTATGACTGAGACACTACACTAGTAGGGCAGGGACCAGGGACCAGGGACCGGGGAACAGGGATCGTGGTGCAATCTCCGGCTTGTTTGAATGCTATGGCATTTTCGGAAGATACTTATCAAGCTTGTTTCGGCGGTTCTCCACCAATGATAGGCGCGGCGTTTCCTGTATCAGGGCACGACTTAAGTCGTGCCGTAAACGCCGCAAAAAAGACGTGGGCTTTAGCCCCCGAGGGATTCTCTTCGTTCTGCGCCCCTACTTTCGGCCTGGTTTGAGCCTTCCCCTGAGCTAGCTTGATATTCATACTCCAAAAATGATCTGAGCCTCGTGAACCGCGAGGTGTCACAAAAAGCCGACCTCAGCAACGAAGCTGATTCAGAGAACAGCCGCGGAGACCTCTGGATACAATTTGCGCTCCACCGGCGACACGGTGAAACAGAAAACGATTCCAGTTCAGAAGGTAAACCTCGAAACTGCCGACTGTAACCGCGCTGCCATCTCGCTCAGTCCCGACGATGCCGACTTCGTTTCGTTGGCGCCTTGCGCGGTATTCTTCGCCGCCGAAGCGACGCCGACGATGTTCTTGGCTATCTCGTTGACTCCTTGTGCTGCTTCGCTCACACTGCGGCCAATCTCGTTGGTTGTCACGGTCTGTTCTTCCACCGCCGAAGCGATGCTGTTGGAGATGTCGTTGATCTGGTTGATGATCACGCTGATCTCTTCAATTGCCGAGACAGCTCCCCTGGTTTCTCCCTGGATCGCCTCGATCTTCTTGCCGATATCTTCGGTCGCTTGAGCGGTCTGCTTGGCAAGTTCTTTCACTTCGTTGGCGACAACGGCAAAACCCTTGCCCGATTCCCCGGCGCGCGC
>Ga0302319_10013415_pt1 | contig 15368 bp, 10 predicted proteins | sample Bog_T0_2_FD_203319 | JGI IMG/M metagenome (GOLD analysis project Ga0302319, IMG submission 203319) | Peat permafrost microbial communities from Stordalen Mire near Abisko, Sweden - Bog_T0_2 | ecosystem: Environmental > Terrestrial > Soil > Wetlands > Peat | place: Sweden: Abisko, Stordalen Mire... | reverse complement strand
AAGACAGTACTGATATCTGTGTTCGCCACCGCGGTATTTTCGCTCGCCACACACAAGGCTCGCAATAGCGCAGACTGACTGCTTGTCAACTTATCCAGCTTCGCCGTGGCATCGGCCACACTTGTGAAACCGCGTACTCTTGTGGCTTTTAAATACGTTTGCCACTTTTCAATAAATTCGTCTTTATAGAGCCGCTGTAACTCGGCCGATAATCTTGTCAGATCTAACATGTCGGCCGATTTCGGCTCCAGCACCCAAGCTTCCACATTCAGGTATTTCTTGGGATTCTTCAAAAGATCTTGAAAGTGGTCGAAACCGGCTTTGGTAAAGGCGGGCGGAACTTCGTAGGTGTTGACGACCGTAGTCTCCGTTCCGGGATAGTCACGGTTGAGCATGATCGATTTGCCCGACGCACCCGCATCAGCCAGAACGCGGCGGTAAATGGGAACGGTTTGTCCCAGTCCGTTTAAATATTCGCGGCACCTGCCCACAGCCAGGGTGTCGTAAGCGGTCGGAGGCCAGTATTTGTTTCCCTTGACTAACTCACGTGAGTAGAAATCGAAGTTAAGACGGGCAAGCCGCTCTTCTTCAGGACCGACCGGATGGCCAGCTTTCCAATGGATGAGCAACGTGGGCGTGAGGAACTCCGGCACGCTCTTGGAATGGTATTGCGTAGTCATCAAGTACGCTTTCAAATCGTCGTATAGATAGTCCTGCGTTTGGGAATCGCCAGCGGCCGTACAGACTTGCCGCAGGTTCTCCTGTGTAGGCGTCAGTAGTAATCTGCGGAACATGCCGTAATACGTCTTACTGACAGATTCGCGAATATCGTCGCCGCTATAAAGAAGACCGCCATAACTTAGCGGACGGCCATTATCTTGGAAGTAATTGAGCGTCTCCAGCGCATTCTTAACCTTGGTGAGTCGATTCAGGCCGTCGAGCGATGCTTCTGAAGGCGCGCCTTTAGCCGCTTCCAGCACACCATCGACAAGTGCGCGATTGTTGCTGTACGAAATCGTCCACCATATGCCCATCAACAGCGCCAACGCGGCCGCAGCGCCCAGCATGACTCGCCGAGCTACGTTCAGTTTCACGTTGCCGCCACCCACCGTAGCGGCTGGCCCATCGGCCAGAATTACGCTGGGCAGTAACTGACTCAGATACACCCATTGCGCAATTTTGCGAGCACCGGAATCGCGAGTTTCGGCAACCATGGGAGACCCAGCGCGTGGCGGAAATGTGAACATGCGGGTAGCACCCGAATCCATGCCACTGATGTCGTCGTCGGCCACCTGCAAAGCGGCCGGAGCTACATCACTTACGGTAACTGGGCGAATGCCAGTGAAATAAAAGCCGCGCAAAAAAGGACTGATGCCCAACTGGCTGGGCCGGCAAAGGTCCACCAGAAAAGAAGTGAGCAAGTCACGCAGTTTGTTGAACTCACGCGGAAACTCGTAAATGTTGGGGAGCGCGGCCGGCTTATGTTCGCGAATCAGATAAGAAGGACGGTGGTCGGCCAACCAATAATACAAATGCTGAAACGCATCTTTCAGTCGGCTAGTTTGCTGCTGCGCGTAAACGCCTTGCTGTGTTTCAAGAGGTAACGTTATGCCAAAGACATCGCCCGCTTCTTGATCGCTCAGGTTTTCAACGAAATCCCGAAAATAGGCAATCTTGTCGGCTTTGGTGAACAGCACGTATACCGGAAAACGCGAACCGATTTCCTGCGCCAATTCGGCCAAAACGGTTTGAAACTGGCGAGCCTTCACCGCCATGGCGTCGGCGCCGCCCTTTTGCAGTAACGTTTCACAGCTAACGGTGAAGACGACCGAACGCGCCGGCAATTTGCGAGACCCCATGACAGACTTCAAGGCCACCGACGAAAACTTCTTGAAAAGGCGTTTACGGTTTTCGGTGTCGCCCACAAGCGCTCCGGCAGGGTCGATGAAAATGGTGTTTTTCGCCAGCCAGAAATTTACGGCGCGGGTGGGAACGATGGACACTTCCTGTTGCGCCTGTCCAGACAGCAATTGCGCGATATCCGATTTTGCGATCACGGATGTTTTGGCGCTATCGCTATCGCCCAGAAAAAATACGGCGGGCAAGGCAACTATCTGTTTAACACCGCCGGCTTGCAGTCGCTTGGCGGCTTCATTAAAATTGTCATCCATCTCGCCGGTGGACACGCCGGGCTGATAGCCGCTGGCGCTCTTTGGACGAAGCAATAGATAGCCAACAAAGCCGATGATGCCCAGGATGCTGAGACCGCCGCGCAAGTAATACAGGCCGGGCGCGTGTAGGCCGAGCCAACTACCGAGCAGCCAACTTAGTAACATCCAAAGAAAGAGAACACCAATGGAAATCCATATTGACCGGGAAATTTTCATGAACGGCCTTAAGAGAAAATCTGCGAGGCTAAGCTGCCCAGTTCGGTCATCGCAGACGATAAAGAGAATTTAAAAATCACGAAGAGTATGAGTGCCACCGCGCCGCAACTGATGGCAATCCATTTCAGTATGGGAATCCAGGGATCGCTCGCTGGCACGACCATTTGCGGCGGAGGTTGCCAGGTAAGCGTTGGCGGCATGCCGCGGATGCGCCGTAGTTTTTCTTCAATCTGCTGAAGAATATTCCTGATCTCGGCGTTCGTCCCGCTGGCGCTGTAACGGCCGCGGAAACCTAGCGCCAAGACCAACTGATGAACCTCCAACAAGTCGGCGAGAGATTCGGAGTCCTTTTGGCCCAGTAACCGGCTGATGTTCCGAAAGATGATATCGCCGGCTTCGTCAGTGCCGAAGAGCAGTTGTTGCAGGGGTTTGCTCTGCCAGTCGGCAAAGGCGGCGTTCCTGGAATTCAAAACGGATTCATCCAGAAACGCTACCACCGCGAACATGGCCACTTTGACATCTTCCTGCGAATAACCACGGCGCAAACCGTCTTTATTGGCCAAGTCGATGGCTGCGCGAATTTGATTGCGAAAAACATCAATTCCATCGAAACGCAAACGGCCCGCTCGCAAGCGCACGATGACGGTGATGACTTCCTGAAAAATGAGCGCAAGATTATCGGCGCGCGCGGGAATGGTGGGAGATACGGGAACGGTCGCCATAAAATTTAGGAATCGAGCAACACTAATAGTTCTAACTGCGGATTGGGCAGGTCGGAGGGAACATAAATACCAACCCGCTTTGACTCGGTAATGTGGTCCCAACAGGGACCCGTGCGATTAACTGTGAAATATTGACTGGTGATACGCGGCGCCAAAGATGCCGGCGGCACGGGAACATGCGCCAGTTTTGCGCCGGGCAGAGCGCGCTTCACCAATTCGCCAACGAATTTCGCCGAACACAGTTTCACCAAAGCGGGCGTGCCCGTGATGAGCTCTGCTTCGCCCACATTAGCCGCCACCGATAAATACCAACGCGCATTGCCCAGCAGGCGGGTATCGTGCACATCGCCTTCCCAGTAATAACGGTCCACTTGCTCGAGCTTGATTGAAATACAATTCGTCGGTACAACCAATTCGAGATGGTCGCGAATGTGCTGATCAAGTGATTCAAAGCAAATCTGTAAATCCAGATGTTCGTAAGTGGGTAGCTGACCAGCGGCAGATTCCAAACCAAACGTGCAGAGCGAACCGCCCAGCCGCAGCATTTCAACGAATAGCTCTTCCGGATGCGATCGCTTCGCCATATACAAATGGCGCAGCCCCGCAAGGCCGCTATTCACGGTATGAAGAAACCAGAAGGTGGCGATTTGCTGGGCGGAAAGGCCGGTGGCTTGGCGATCGTACCCACGGGTGGCGCCGGTAAACGCTTTATTCTTCTGCGAAAGAATGTCAATCAGCCGTTCCGTCATCGACATCAACGCGGGGCTCGCGCTGAATTTCAAAAGCGGCGGCACAAATTTGGGGTCGAAACTGAATTGATTGGCGCCCTGCCGGCGAATGCGCGCCAGTGGCAACGTTTGCCAGCCTTCCTTCGCTTCACCTTCTACCAGAAAGCGGATGCTCTTGCGGCCGAAGCGAACTGGTTTCTCATCGCCGCCGGTAATCTCATCCACTACCGAATGCTCCACCGCCACAAAGCGCGTTCCTTTGGGCGCTGGGCCGGCCTCTAAGCTGCAGTTGCCGCCACGCTGTTTGTGCTCGGGAACGGCCAAATACACAATCATGGCGTTCGAGGTGGGAGGAAACGCCTGTTCAATGCTGCGCGGTTCAGGCAGTGGATCCGACGCCGGCATATCGAAAGGAAGGCCATCATCAAAAACGCCGCGCGCATGGGTCAGCTTCAGCGTGCCATTCGACAACGCGCCCGCATCCAACTCATAGCCAAGAAATCCAAAAGGGCTAAACCAAAGTGAGTCCGCCGCAAAGTGGATGGAGTCTTCGAAATAGCGGCTCTGGGCCTGAAAATGGTGCGGGCCCAGGTACATGCCTTCTGCCCAAACGATTCTTGAAAGATGTTTCACTCTTTGGCCGCCGCTGCTCGCCCCCGATTATCTATCATAGATGCTGCGAAACAAAATTCGTGCAAAAATTGAAAAGGTTGCCATGGTAGCCCGCTGCAGTGTCTTGAGTGCGAGCTAGTTAACACAACAAAAACGGACATATGCCACAAGACAAATTGCCAGAACCCGGAGAATTCACACGAATTTTTAAGCGCCAGCGCTTGGGCGCGCACGGTGGCGCGGAGCCGGAAAAGCAGCCAGGCGAAGCTTCTGGCATTCAGGCGGAGGCTGCGGCCGATGCAGAGCCCGACGCCGCCTCACACGCCTTTCCTCCACCCGCTGCGCCGCCGCACCCCGTACCCTTGGGCGGCCATACCGAACAAAAATCCGGCGAACCCGGTGAGTTCACTCAGTATTTTATGGGCGGGTTACCTTCTAAAGTTACCCCCAGTGGTGCGCCGACGAACGCCCACCGGACGCCGACCGGTGTGCAACGCCCCAATACGCCGGTGCCCCCTCCGCGAACCCTGAACGGCGATAGTAGCAGTGGCAATTTTACCGAGCGCTTTGCTCCTCCGCGCCAAAATGCGCCCGTTTTGAAGACCGAGCAGTACGGCGTCTACAACCCGCAGATGGGACCAGCGCCAGATTTAAGTAAAAGCTCGCTGCCCGATCACGGCGGTTCTTTTGATTTTTCCAAACCAGCTTCGCAGAAGGAACAGCCTGGTGAATATACATCGCTGTTCGGCAGAGGAGATGTGCCTCCTCCTCCCAGGCAGAGCGCTGTGTCGCCTTCGCCCGCCGCGCCAATGATGAGCGATTCGCCGAACTCTTTCTCGGCTCGTCCGTTGCGTGATGTGGCGCCTGAGGCTCCCAAAGGTCCCAGCGAATTTACCGTTATCGCGCAAGGCCGGCAGGCTCCGCAAGCCACTGGCGGCCCTGCGCTCGATTCGCCATCGGTTACGAAGAGTGCGGCGGGCACGAAAAGACTCCCGGTGAATATCAACGTCAATCCAATAAACCCGATGGCCGCGCTGCCTGTAGGCACAGGCGGTATGGGCCTTCATATGCCGCATGCCTCGGGCAACATCGCCACCTCTGGAGCCAACATCAGCACGCCTATCGGCTCGGCGGGTTTACATGCGCCGCCAGTGCCGCAGCTTAATGTTTCAGCCGCCGGTGCGGGCGCTTCCAAGCTGAGCGATCACGCCAAACTAATTATCTTTTTCGGCGTGCTGGCGATTCTGGCAATTATCTTGGTGGTGGTTGTTGTGGCAAAAAACTAATGACTCACTTTCCCCGCAAGATTCGATCCTTAGCTATTCTGACTTTTCTTACTATGTCGTTAGCGCCCGTCTTTGCCGGCCAGAAGCCCGCGCCCGATGCGCCTCCCGTACGCCCCAATTTTTCCGGTCGCTGGCGCATGGTGAAGGATAAAAGTGCCTTTAACGGATTCAAGGTGCCCGATGTTGTGATTCGTGTGGTCGATCATCACGACCCTATGATCAATCTGCACACCATCCAAACCACGGCCGACCGCACTACGATGTCGGACGTTTCTTATTTCACCGACAATACGGTGACGATGAATACCATTAAGGGCAGGGATGCGCAGTGCCGCGCTTTCTGGGATGGGAAGACCTTGGTGGTGCGTACGAAAATGATCCTGGAAAACGGCGAACACGAAGTCATCGAAGACCGTTGGGATCTGTCAGCGGATGGAAAGATGTTGACCACCGAGAGCCACATCGTGACCGACACCGGAGAGGCGACTCTCACACTGGTTTGTGAGAAAGAAGACACCAGGAAGGGTTCTTAGACATCCAGCCCAACGGCGCGCATCAATTCTAAGGCGTTGCTGTGAGTAACCACGCCCGGACGGAGCTGATAATCGAACTCCATCTTGCCGTCGGTGATGCGGTCTTCAAAATGTACATTGGACGCGCATGTCAGTTCATTAGCAATCTCAGCCAGCGCTAAATCGTGGGTAGTGAGCAGGCCAATCGTGTTGCCACGCAGTAACCCTTTGACTAAGCCCGCCGCGCCAATGCGCCGATCGTGTGAATTCGTGCCGCTCAACAATTCATCCAGCAAGAATAGAACGGGTGTAGAATCGCGCATTAAATCGACAATCTGGCGCAGCCTTGTAATTTCCGCAAAGAAACGCGAGCGGTTGTCCTGCAAAGAATCAGTCACTCGAATCGACGCCCCTGTTTGCAAGGGAGAGAGGTTCAGGTGGGAGGCGTTGACCGGTGCGCCTGCCCACGCGAGTACCGTGTTTAAGCCAATGGCACGCAGCAAGGTGCTCTTGCCCGACATGTTAGAACCACTCACGATTAACAGCCGGCATGCGCCATCAAGAGCGACGTCATTAGGCACGCAACGCTGTTCCACGATCAGTGGGTGGCGCAGTTCTTTGGCGCTGAAACTAGCTTGCGTGGGAGGTAGCAGTTCTGGAAAACTCCATGTGGGCCGTTCGAACGACAACGCAGCCAAAGCTGAAATGGCTTCAAATTCCGCCAATGCGTTAATCCATTCGCCGATATGCGGTCCCGATTCACGCCTCCACATTTCGATGCCCAATGCGACCTGCAACGGCCACAGGAGCACCTTTTGAATGATTTTGATAATGGGATGCGGATCTCCTCCCAACCAATCGATTAACCGTTCTAGCCGGCGAATTTGTCCAGCCGCCGCCTGCCCGCCTATTTTCAGTTGTTGAATCCACCGTTGCAACAGCGGTGACTCAAACTTCTCTTGTTCGATCCGTTGGATCAGCAGCGACAAAATGGCAAGATGACTCGCGGGGGTGTCCACTGACGACAGGATTTGGGAGACGATGGGCCGGGTGAGATACACGACGAGCGCATTAATTGCCACAATCACGGCGAAGGGCCATACCGGAATGTGTTGGAAGATAAACGCGAAAAAGAAGACGAAAGCCGCCAAGCACAGAACGAGCGAGAGTGGGCGTAGGAGTTTCGGAAAGAGGATGGGAGGCCGCGCGCCCCAGCGAGTGAGGATATCTGCTCGGACTTGTGACCGAATGTCTTCTCCCAACAGCGCTATATCTTCGCGCAGATCCAGCCGCGTTCGTAACTCCCGTACCGCTTGCTGTCGGGCAGCTGCCTCGTCCTGGCTCGTTGGGTGGAGCAGCCAGGAGGCTAGTGTGTCTTCCCCGGCTGCGGTTCGAGCTGTACACAGAAGCTCAAACAAACTGCCTCTGCCAAAGATGTCCAAATCTTCCGCATAAACATGATTAGCATCACGGAAACGCTCGCCCGCTTCACCCTTGCCTTGCCACTGATTCTTGATACGGGCGAGCGCTCGGTCATAGTAACTAACGCCGCGTTCCGCGAAGGCCCGCTGCCGGCTCACGCGCGCGTGCCGCACGAATAACGCAAAAATCGCCAATAACGGTAGCAGGAGCCACCACTGCGAAATGCCCACTTCCCCGTAAGCAAGCGCCGCCAGCAACACCGTGACCACTGCCAAAGCCAACCTCGCATTGCCAAGCCGATTGAACTCACGTTGCAATAAGTTTTGCTTGGCAACCCACGCGGCGCGCCTTGCTTCGTATTCAGGGAGAGGCTCCATCACACGCCTAGCATAGCGGGTGCTCCTGAAATAGCATTCTAGCCAAGAAGCGGGAGATTCCTCTCCCGCCGCGCATCACTTACATCGCGTAGAAAAACTCCTCATGAACAACCTTGCCGTCTTTAACTGTATACAGCGCGGTTTCGTCCATGGTGAAACGTTTTCCCGCCATGGGACCGGCCTTAGCGGTCACTTCATACTTGAAGTGGACGATGAAGCGATCACCATTCGGATATGGACCCTGGGCTTCGGCCTTGTGTACTTCGTGATTCGCCTCCCACCACGCCGCCTTCCCCTTCACTGCCTCAATTCCTTCTGTCTTCGCAGACATGTTGGGCCCCGCGGCCGCCTCAATGCTTACGATGGTCGGACTGTAAAGCGTGTTGATGGCTTCATTGGCTTTTCCCTGAAGGCAAAGCTCCACTAGTTTCTTTCCAACTGTTAACGTATCGCTCATTTCAAATGCTCCTTGGTGGCACTGGCCACTTGATGGTTTTAGCAGACTAGCGAATCATTTGCAAACCCAGATCAATACTAGGTCGAATTACCAGTTCAATTCGATGAGCGATATGGCTTGTAAGGGCAGTGTGAGCGGAAGAGTTAGACCGCCATTGTATGACTTAATCCAATGCGGCGAGTCAATTAGTGCCAGCTGTCCGGCCGCCTCTAGCTTGGTGTATTGGGTAGCTGTCGGTGCCGCAGGTGATCCTAATTCCTTCCACAGAGCATAAGCATTGCTGTGAGTTTGATCAATACGGTAGTGATGGACAAGGACGCGGCCGACGGTTCGCGGGAGGCCAGCGACACTGAGTTCGATATGTGCGCTGTCACCGGACACATCATCATCCTGATAATTCCAGACCATCATCGAAACGCTATGGGAGGTATGTGTCGCTACTCCATCGATATCTACGGTACCTCCGCGAACGCCACTTTGGGCAATCGTGTCAACCGCTATATGACCACCACTCTCAACGGCAACGCGTTCTCCTTGCATAAGCCCAGCCATGCGAAACACATTCAATACTGGTTTGTCGATACCGTTCGTCGCCAATGTGCGAAACCCATCGAAATATGGCTGATCTTCGAACTCAAAAGCCCAGGTCAGCATACCGGCGATATTCACTTTTTGCGCGTCGGCCAAGTCCAAGATATTCTTGAGCATCAGTGCCGTATAGGCCGGATAGAGAGTGCCGTTGCGGTAGGCGTTCTGCGGATAGACTCTGGATGAGCAAGCCGCACAGCCTTCCGGATCAGCTTCACTCAGAATAATGGGCAGATCCTTGAGTTGCGGAAACGAGCGAACGATTTCAAAACCGCGTCGCACGTCTTCCACCTCCTTCGCAATACCCATGCGTATATGCGATCCAGCATCTTCAGGGCGTCCTTTCGCATGGTAGGTAATGAAATCAAGCGGGGCTCCCAGGGCACCGGTAGCTGAATTCCTCCCAGAGGCACAATGCTCCAAGAATTGCTGCAGGAACTTGGCCGCCTTCTGGCTGCCGGGCCCAGTCGTAGCTGGACCTCCCACTTTGGCGGTGGGTAGCGCGCGCTTCACTCCATCGACTGCATAGTCATAGAGCTTGTCATATTCCTCGGGAGTTCCATGCCAGTAGCTGATGTCGGGCTCGTTCCAAACCTCCCAATACCAAGACTCCACTTCCGCCTTGCCCCACTTGGCAATCTCATGCTTCACCCATTCGTAAACAAGGTTTCCCCATTTTTGATAATCGTTCGGAGGATAGCTCCAGCCAATGCTGTACTGCTCGTTTTTTGCGCCAGGAACCCAGGTCGGATGATACGGATTCGGCTTGCTGGAAAGGGCTTCCGGCATGAATCCAATTTCAACGAACGGTTTGGCCCCTGCGTCTATATAAGTGCCTAGAATCCGATCCACAATCGTCCAGTCATAAACTGGTTTGCCCGCGGCGTCTTCCGTGTATGCATTGGTAGAACCCCACTTCAGACCGGGAGTTCCGTCTCCCGTCGCGAGCATGAAGTGCGTGCGAATGTAAACCGGCGTGCGGCTCAGCGCCGCCAATTCATGAATCAGCTTCTTGCCGTTGGGTGTATAGGTGTAATTCGGTTCGTCATAGCCGAAATAGGCATAAATCGGGTTGTAGGCGCCCACAGTCTTTCCGGCATCCACTTTGATGGTGATCGCTTTTTGTGCCGGGAGTGCTGAGACAATCGCAAAGAAAAGTAAGATGTGTTTGTTGTATGTCACTTGGGAGGCGGTGTTTCTTTGGGCTTTTCATCAGCCGCGTCTGCTGGCTTAAAGCGCCGCGGCGGCACAGGCTTGGCGCTGGTTATTTCCACGTACGTCTTCAGAATTTTCTCTTTTTGCGCAGGATCGGAGATTAAATACTGATGCTTGCCGTTGGCCGACGGAACGAACGAAGTGCGCCCACTTTGATCAACAGTGACTGTTCCGTTACCCGATAATTTAAAATATCCTTCCTGGGGACGTCCCGCATACAAAGCAGCGGCAACGTCCCTCGATGGCGCATCGTAGGGCATCGTCTGATACGCCCGATAAGCGTCCGCGATCGGATTATCATGCACCGCCTCCGCGAACTCCTTATCAATACTCGCTCCCGGAAATGGGAGGTTTGGGCCAATCTCACTGCCGCAAACCACAATCGGTGTCGGCCATTCCGCAAAGACTTTCCTCGCTGCGGGAATGTCAGCTTTGATGCGGGAATCCACTGACTCACCGTCGAAACTCCCGGCCGACATCACTAAATATTTAATCTTTTGGGAGATCAGATCAGTCATGCCCGAAAATTCCAGCGCAGCAGCTAAGTTTGATGCTGGTCCTCCCATCACAAAAAACGCATTCTGATCGTACTGCGCTTCCAGGTAGTTCCTGATCAGCGTGTTCGGATCTCCCGTGTCAATCACGCTCTTCACTTGATTTGTGTAGACGGCGTTGCCATCAGTGTTCTTTTTCTGAAATGGAATTGTGAAGGCGGCCGACGTGTCTCCCGCCGCTCCATCCGTCCTCATGCCGATCGGAGGCACTTGCGAGAAATTGCCCGCAGGTCCCTTATAGAACCGTTCCACGGCATCCGCGAAGCCGACTACCGCTAGATTCGGACGGCTCACTGTAAGAATCGCCACCCGGCAGTCGTTCTTTCCCTGCAATCCAAAAAGCATCGCCGTGGCCAGCACGCTGTCGATACTGGCAAAATCGCTATCGAAGAACGCGCCGGCGGAGGGCTTACCTTTTGCGAATTGCACGCCGTTAACCTAAATCCAGTCCCTGCAAACGGCCAGTGGAATCTCCGAACTTCTCCGTGTGAACTCCCATGCGGTCCATCATTGTGAGAAATAAATTACACATGGGAGTTTCGCGCCGCACAACCATTCGTCGGCCCGTCTTAATATAGTTTCCGCCGCGTCCCGCAATCAGCGTTGGGAGGTCCTCATGCAGGTGGGCATTCCCGTCCGATAAACCAGCGCCGTAAACGATCATTGAGTTGTCTAGCAGCGTGCCGTCCGCTTCTTTGGTCGCCTTCATTTTCTCAATGAAGCTCGCAAACTGGCGCACATGATACTCGTTGATCTTCCGCACCTTCTCCATTAAGTCAGGCAGATTTCGGTGATGAGTTAATGGATGGTGCCCGTCTGGAATATCAAGCTCGCGATAGGGCCGCGAACTTCCTTCGCGCGTCATCAGAAACGTCACAATACGCGTTTGATCGGCCTGAAACGCAATGGCGATCATGTCAGACATCAACTTGAAATGTTCGCTGAAATCGGCCGGAATGCCGTAAGGCTTGTCCATGCCGGGTTCAATCGGTCGAGTATCTTTCTCCGCACGCTCAAGTTGTATTTCCACTTGACGAATGGCGGATAGGTATTCGTCAAGCTTTCGCCGGTCAGTTGGCCCTAGCGACGATTCCAGCTTATGAGTGCTGTCCGTAACAAAATCCAAAATGCTCCGCCGGTAAATCGCTTGACGCTTGCGCTGCTCGGGAGTCATCGGTTGACCCGTTCCAAACAAACGCTCAAACAGTGCCCGCGGATCTAGCATGGGAGGTAACGGCTGCGACTCACCGCGCCACGCCAAGTTGTTCGTGTACGCGCAGGAGTATCCGCTATCGCAATCTCCCGCTTGGCGCGCGTCTTCCATGCCTAACTCTAGGGAGGGGAAGCGAGTCTGCTTGCCAACTTCATTCGCCACCAATTGATCGAAAGAGACGCTGCCCTTAATCTCAGTGAGTGACTTCTTAACCTGAACTCCCGTGAGGTAGGAACCACAGCAGCGCCCGTGGTCACCGGCGCCATCCAGCAGTGCGCGCCCGGTATTGTGAGTCAGATTGCTAATCTGCAGAATGTCGTCTTTAAAGGGCTCAAGCGGTTTCAGCGAGCGCGGCAGTTCCTGGAATTTGCCTTCGTAGGTCGGATTCCAGGCATCCATAATCATTCCGTTCGGCACGTAAAAAAACGCCATGCGCACTGGTGCCCCGCCCGGAATCGTGCTTGCCCGTAAGGCCGGAGCCATCGCATCCAGGAACGGCAGAGCAATAGCCGCACTTCCCACTCCTCTCAAGAAAGTGCGTCTGGGCAACGTCTTCTGCGTAATCATTTGCTGGCAATCTCCTTCGTCTTACTGCTCTGTTCTTTTTGCAAAGTGGTGACCAACTCACCCCGCCGCGATTGGAACGCTAAACTCCGTACCACTTCATAAATCAGGGTTTGAAAGTGCTGGCCATCGGCGTCAACCGCCTTTGTGATCTGGTTGATCGTTCGGTTATCGTAGGTCTGCATGCCACGGCCCAGTGCGTACGTCATCACTTTCTCCGTCAGGCAACGCGTAATTTGCGGCATGCTGTTTCCTTCGAGAACGGCGCGCATCTCGGCCGCGGTCTCGAACGATTTGCCGTTCGGCATCGTTCCTCCCACATCCACTGGAAACTTCCCGTCCATCGTGCGCCACTTGCCGATTGCGTTGTAATTCTCCAAACCGAAACCCAACACATCCATCTTGCTGTGGCACGAAGCGCATACGGGGTTCGCTCGGTGCGCCTCTAACTGCTTGCGCAACGAAATGTCACTACCTACTTTCGATACATCCAAAGCCGGCACATCCGGCGGAGGTGGCGGAGGCGGCGTGCCCAATACATTACTCAGTACATATTTCCCGCGAATTGTCGGCGATGTGCGATTTGGATAGCTTGATACGGCCAGCACCGCGCCCTGAGTCAGAATGCCGCCGCGTTGATCAGTCGTAAGATCAACCTTTCGAAAATCAGGCCCCTTTACGCCGGGAATGCCGTAGAACTTCGCCAGTGACTCATTCAGAAACGTATATTTCGCGTTAATCATTTCGGAGATAGGTCGGTTTTGCGTCAACACATACTCGAAAAACAGGCGCGTTTCTGTCCGGAAATCCTCCTTCAGCCCGGTGGTCCACTCAGGAAACTTGTCCGGGTCGGGCGTAATGGAATCCAGATTACGAACCTCCAACCACTGACCTGCAAAATTATCAGCGAACGCCGCGGCTTTTTTGTCAGCCATCATTCGCTTCACCTGCGCGTCAAGCACGGACGGGTCGTGCAACTTGTTGCTCTCAGCCAAACTCAACAATTCGTCGTCCGGCATCGAACTCCAAAGAAAGTAACTGAGCCGAGTGGCTAGCTCCGCGTCAGAGAGCCGGTGCACTCTATTCGCATCTACCGGATCAGAATCGCGCTCAATCCGAAACAGGAAGTCCGGTGAAACCAGCATCGCCTCCAGCGCGAGTTGAATCCCTTGCTCAGTCGATTGTCCCTGCGCTTTCGCTTCAGCCACAAACTTCATGTACGCCGCGATTTCCGTTTTCGTGACTGGCCGCCGAAAAGCATGGTGCGCCAGGTTCGCCACAATCCGTTCCACACACTTCTGTCCACTCGCTGGATCGCAAATCAGAATCTTTTTCCTGCTTGCCTTCTCCACTTTGGATGGGTACGGGCCAACAAAGGTGATCGATCCAATATATTTATTCTTCTTGTCGCTGTAAGCGTCTTTGTCGCTCGTGATGGTCTTCACGAAATCGTCGTTCAAGAAGGCCGCGCGAAAAACATGGTCGCCTTCCGGCAAATAAACGCGCATTTCCCCGTCGGAAAACGGATTGAAGTACACCAGCTTCGATGGCTTCGTTTCTACATCAATGGTGTTTAGTAACTGCCCATCCATGAAGAACCCCATCTTTACAGACTTCGCATCAGCGGCCCGTTCGCCAGGGAAGCCGAAGCGCACCACGTATTCGCCATCGAAATCAACTCTATGCGAAGCCTCCACCGTGCTGTAATCCAGCCGGCGCAGCGTTCGCGTCTTTAAATCGGCCGTACTCTCAATGGGCTTCTTCGGTAGCGGATCGGCCCCCATCGCCCGCGAAGCAATCGTTTCCGCAGCATTCAGATAGCGCTCCATCAATATGGGAGACACACTCAAAACATCGCCGATGTTGTCGAACCCGTAGCCGGAATCGTCCGTCGGCAATTCCTTCTCAGCGCGAAACTCTACCGCCAGCAAATCACGAATCGTGTTTCTAAACTCATTGCGGTTTAACCGTTTTGCTGTTACTCGGCCGGGATCAGGTTTTGCCGCTGCATCTGCTTTATCGAATTCGCCGCGCAGATAATCAACCATTGCCGAAACCTTAGCGGGTGTGGGGCGGGGAATACCTTTGGGCGGCATCTCGCCCGATTCCACTTTTTGCATAATTCGTTCCCAAGAGGTCCGGTCATTGGCGAGTGTCGCCGGATCAAGATAGGGAACAAGATTGACGCCTCCCGAACTCAGAGAAGCGTTGTGGCAAGCGGAACAGATGTTTTTGAGAATGGGTTTGACGTTGGCGTCAAAGCCAGCCGTATCGCTAACCGCTGGTTTGGCGGCGGCTTGGGAGTGAGGCGCATCCGCAGCCAAAATGCACCCCGCCGAAACAACGATGGCGCACGCAAGAATCGACGTCCGTTCGGTCAGTAGTCCCAACCTTGCTCCTTTAAACCTCTTGAGGGTCAATCACAGTATATAGAGTTTTGGCGTCCTAGTGCTCAATCGGAAATCCATACGCCCACAGTGTTCCATCGTGCGTTCCAAAATACAAGGTGCTCCCGCCGGCCGCGAGTCCGCCGTTTTTTGCCACGAAAGAGGTGACCGAATTGCCGCTGGTCCAAATCTGTTTCCCCGTGCTGGCATCGAACGCCGATAGCACCGCGTGGTGACTACGGTCTCCTCGCTCCAAAGCAAACAAGACCCCGTTAATAATCAGCGGTGCAGACGGCGACGCCACGTCGCGAATAACCCAACCCTGCTGCAGCGTTGGACTGCCG